>JAEEGH010004533.1_pt1 | contig 35560 bp, 32 predicted proteins | sample 9134181 | NCBI WGS metagenome assembly JAEEGH01 (sample SAMN16246544, study PRJNA631951) | gut metagenome | biome: gut microbiome; feature: rumen; material: DP-attached | host: Bos | place: Iran: Karaj | collected 2018-10
GCGGGACAATAGCGGCAAGAACATCTACTCACAGGTATCGCCAAACACCTCGACACAGATGGATACCGCTAAAGCCCACACCCATACTTGAGTGTGAGCTAACAGCAGTCTTCCCGTGTCTCATTCTATTGGCGATTTCGTGAGTAGTACAGAAAGCTGTCGCTCTATCTACTATATTTCGAGGTGCAAAGATAGTGCAAATCGAGTAAAATACCAAAGAAATATCATTTTTTCTTTGTATTTTCGAGATGCAGCCTATCTTCGAGACATTTATCTCAAAGATAATGGAAAATTTCGATTAAGCGAAAAGAATACAAATAAATCTGCATTCTTGAGTGCAAGAAACCTCTCAAAATCTTTCACGCATCCAAAACTATGCTATTTTTTAAGGACTCATAATTTTCACTTTTCATTTTTACATTTTTTAATTCTTACATTGTCCTTGCATTTTCCTTTGTCTCCTTCGCTTTTCTCTTGATCTCCTCCACCTGTGGTGATGGCACTTTCACTGGTTTGACGAGGATTTCATCTGCTATCAGTCTGGCATTTATGGTGTCGCCAGTTTGCTGATACAAGTCCATCATCGATTCCAAAGGGATGAACCGGCTTGGTATCATATCCGATGCATGACGATATGCGGTGATTGCCTGCTTACTCTGACCGATATGTTCCAGATTGTCGCCTAACAATATCTGGACATCATAGTCGTTATATACCTTCATACACTCCTTAGTTAATGCCAAGCTTTCTTTATATCTTTCAACGTAGTTCAATTCTGCGGCATAATTATACAAAAACAACGGATTCCAATCCATCCATGGCATCATCTTCTCGTAATGCGGTAACATCCGCTCTGTCTGCCCTGCAATGCAGCGTCTTGACATCTCTGCCCACTTCAAATGATGGTATAGCATGCAGCCTGTCCCAATCAATGATATAAACGAAACGCACACTAAAGCATAGCGTATCGCCTTTCCTGGAACCATATATCTGTCAGGTATTGCTTCAATAGCCAAGAGAAGTGTCATGAACCATATAACCGCATAATGATAAGGATATGAGAACATACACATAACAACACTTGCCCCTATCATTGCTATCCCGACAGAACGGAACGGACCGTTTTGCTTCCACAGGTTTTTAATAAGAAAGACCAAAACCGCCAAAGCCATTGCCAAGCCAATAATACCGAACTGGACTGTGAGAAGTATGTACTCGTTGAATGGATGTGTGATATTGTCGGCAAGCATCCTATAAGGAGAATCGGAATGTGCCGCCATGTAAGCAGCTTGATAATCCATATAGTTGGCATGGAAACCATTGATGCCAAAACCTGTAATGGGTTTATCCTTTATCATCTCCCAACATACTTGCCATACCAACAAACGACCGTCAGCAGAAGCAGGTTTCATCTTATATAGCAGGAATACTCCAGCAATGAAAACCAAAGCAATCACAAATAGGATTATCCTATGTTTTTTGAGATACTGTATCATCTTTGTTTCTAATGCAAGTATCACAGCTAAAGCAACCAATGCCGCCAAAAATCCACATCTCGAACCAGACAGCACAATAGACATGATTATCAATAAGGAAGAGATGATAGCCAGAATTCTTATCGGCCATGATACTTTATTGTGCAAACTGAGGTATAGCGAAAACTGCAAGCAGGAACATTGAACCGCTGCATAGCCTGCCGGATTTTCAAATGGACCCGTTATCGCAAAGATCGTATGTGAAGGAATAATGTTAGCATATTGAAGTATTCCATGCACAGACAATGCCAATCCCATGAGGGATACACCTGTTCCGAACCATTGAGAACACATTCCCTGACGAAGGGAGAGAAATCCTTTAGGAAATAGACTGCAACATAAAAAAAATAGCAACGACATCACAAGAACGAAATACAATTTGCTGTCATTTATCTCATCGTAGAAATATCTGGAGGTAAACCAAATACCCCCAGATATAACAATTAACACGATTATCCGTGTGATTCGTTGCATGACAATTAGTATATTTCCAACAGACTCTTTTTCTTGTTACTGCTATTTACTCAAAAGCCATTTTTCTATTCACTTGCCTCTGGCACAGAATAACCATCTTCAAAACCGTCTTTGATAAGGTTAAACAATTCCTCTGACATGTTTAAGTCGCTGGCTTTCGTGTCTTGAACGGTAACCTTTGTGCCTTCATGTTTTAACGTCATACGATTGAGGGCTCTTTGCATAATAAAATGATCGTCTTGTGTCCATTTGAACGGGTCATACGAAGATAGCTTAAGAAATTCGGACATGTCCTTTTCTACTGCACGAGGGTCCAGTGTCGGTGCGGGTAGTGTGGATTTTGGTTCAACTGGTTTGAAAACCTCATCTGGTGAATATGGGCCGATATCACAGAACTTATTCCATCCGTATGTTGCCTTGTATGCTTCTACCGACTCCTTTGGAACTCGTAATGCACACTGGTGAAAGATGTATTCATCAGGTGTGTCCTTTACTACTGACTCCGCCCAGTCACCAATAGTAATGGTTGGCGGCGTAACGGCATTGCAGACAATTTTCTCTACTCTATCGCTAGTTCTAATGATAAATAGATGCATTTTGGTAATGGACGAAGGAAGAACAATTGATTTCAGGTTTTTGCAATCAACAAATGACTCTCCCACCTCCTTTACACCCTCAGGAATCTCTATCGATTCGAGCGCAGGACAATTACTGAATGCACTATTTCCGATAGTGACGATGGAAGAAGGGAGCTTGACCGACTTTAGAGATGGGCAGCGGATGAAGGCATATTCACTGATGGATGTGACGGCATACTTCTTATCCTCGTAGTTGATGGAAGCGGGAATGACCATATCGCCCATGTATTCTTCGTTCACAAAAGGTGAACCCATTGGACCAAGTTTGATATAAGTAACTTCCACGGTGGAGTCGGATGTAAAGTTGTAGCGAATACCATCCACGTTGATGTCGTATGCAGAAGCCATGAGTGTCATCTGGAACAGTGACATAAGAAAAAGAAATCGTTTCATATATTCTAGGTATAATGATTGTAATACAATTACGACGGCAGAATTGTAAAATAGTTTAGAGCCATTTGGCTTTCATCCCTATTTATAGTATGCGTATTTACTCTCTGTTACTTCACAGGGACTATTAGCACATTCATTTGTGACGGTATGGTACCACCATTGTTTCTTTTCGGCATTATAGCCAAAAAGATAATAGTTTCCTCCACTTAAATATACACAATCCCCATTTAATGCTTGGCCTGGGGTAAGTATTATACCAGGTATTGGATATGGCGGTGTGGCACCTGAGGAAAAGTAAGTATTCTGTCGTACATAATTCTTAAACAAATACAATGCATGTTATTGATGCACAAGGCAATTCTTCATTTGGATAAGATGACCACACCTCCCTTTGTATTCTATTGTTCACAGAGTCTATATTCTGAGAAACATTAAGTGCTATGGCATGTCCAACATAATCCTTCCTTGTACAATTGTGGTAGTTGAAGTTCTCTGGATCCCGAGTTTTTCTGCGTGAAATATTTTTCTTTTTATTCGATTGTCCAGAATGGTTCTCCTGCATCACTTCATAACCATCTCCAAAACCATCCTTGATAAGATTATACAATTCTTCTGACATGTTTAAGTCACTGCCATTCTTGTCTTTAACGATAACCTTTGTGCCTTCATGTTTTAACGTCATACGATTGAGGGCTTTTTGTACAATCACATTATCCTCGTATGTCCATTTAAATGGGTCATACGTGGATAGTTTAAGATATCCTGACATATCCTTTACTTCAGACCGTGTGTTCTCTGTTGATGTGTATTCGTCATCAAATCCCCAGAAGTCCTCATCAGCAGAACATGAGCCATAAATAGTAACACCAATCATTGCAGCAACTGCCACCAGCAGTGCATACATGCCTTTGAATCTGTTATTATTATTCATTTTCTTCTTTTATTATTTATATTTCTAAGACTTTGATTCTGCGCTTACTTAATCGCTCTGGCTTTTTACTCAAAATCCATCTTTCTATTTACTTCCCTCTGGAACAGAATAACCATCTTCACTGGCAGCATCCTTGATGAAATTAAACAATTCCTCCGCCATGTTTAAGTCGCTGGCTTTTGCTCCTTTGTCAATGATTGTCTTTGTGCCTTCTGTTTTTGATACTTTTCTTATACGAGTTAAGGCTCTTTGCATAATAAAATGATCGTCTTGTGTCCATTTGAACGGGTCATACGAAGACAGTTTAAGGAATTCCGACATATCTTTTTCTACTGCCCGAGGGTCCAATGTCGGTGTAGGCAGTGTGGATTTAGGTTCAACTGGCTTGAAAACCTCATCTGGTGAATATGAGCCGATATCACAGAACTTATTCCACCCGTATGCTGCCTTGTATGCCTCGACCGACTCCTTCGGAACTCTTAATGCGCACTGGCGGAAGAAAGATTCGTCTGATAAGTTCTCTACGACTGACTCCGTCCAGTCGCCAATAGTAATGCTTGGTGGTGTAATGGCATTGCAGACAATTTTCTCCATTCTATCACTACACCAAATGATGAAAAGGTGCATTTTGGTAATGGACGAAGGAAGGACGATTGATTTCAGGTTTTTACAAACAACAAATGCTTCTCCCACCTCCTTTACTCCTTCAGGAATCTCTATCGATTCGAGCGTAGGACAGTTACTGAAAGCTCCATCTTCAATCGTAACGATGGAGGATGGAAGCTTGACCGACTTCAGGGATGGGCAGCGGATGAAGGCATATTTACCGATGGATGTGACGGCATACTTCCTGCCCTCGTAGTCGATGGAAGCGGGAATGGCCATATCGCCCTTATACTCTTCGTTCTTAAAGCTATTGCTAAGGTCGATATAGGTGACAGCTACGGTGGAGTCGGATGTGAAGTTGTAGCACAGTCCATCAACTTTGATGTCATAGGCAGATGCCATGAGGGTTGTCTGTAAAAGTGATAAAAGAAAAAGAATACGTTTCATATTAAGGAGTATAATGATTTGTGATGCTATTTCGACACCAAACCAGCAGATAGGTTTAAAGTCGTTAATCTTTTAGCTCTTACTTAAAGTATGCAAAATGAGTAGAATCCACCAAAGCTGGGGGGAAACAAAATCTATCGGACAGAGGATATAACCGTAATTTATTCTTTAGGGCACTATAGCCGATAAGATCAAAGAAGATTCCATCAAAATATACCAACTCCCCATTTAACGCTTCGCCTGGGGTAAATACTATACCAGGTATCGGACACGGTAGTTGGGTACCAGTAGGGAAGAACTCTCCCTGTTGCACAAAACCCTTAATATTATTAAACTCATTAAATGCCAGTGGTATTATTCCCCCAGGCAATTCTACTTCGGGATAAGAGAAATATACATTCGTTTTTATTATATTATTCACAGAGTCTATATCTAAATTTAAACAATGTGCTATGGCATGTCCGAAATAGTCTTGCTGTGTGCAATTGTGGGAACCGAAGAACTCTGGGTCTCGAGTTTTTCTACGAGAAATATTTTTCTTTTTATTTGATTGACCAGCATTGTTCTCCCTCATCACATCATAACCATCTCCACTGGCATCTTTGATAAAAGTAAATAATTCCTCTGCCATGTTTAAGTTACTGGCTTTTGCATCTTTCTTAACAATTATTTTAGCCCCTTTATGTATTAATGCCTTACTTGATCTCATACGAGTTAGGGCTTCTTGTATAATCACATGATCCTCGTAGGTCCATTTAGTAAAATCGTACGTAGATAGTTTAAGATATCCTGACGCTTCCTTTACTTCAGACCGTGTGTTCTCTGTTGATGTGTATTCCTCATCAAATCCCCAGAAATCCTCATCTGCGGAGCATGATCCATTAATCGTGATACCAATCATTGCAGCTACTGCTATCAGCAATGCATACATACTTTTTGTTTTGTTAAATCTTTTCATACGTTCAGTTATAATAAATTGTTTTGCGGCTGCAAAATTACAACATTCTTTTTATACGACCATACCTTATTTATAATATGTTTACACCACTTTTTACACCATCAGCCAAATATGCTGTGCAGCAGAAAGAAAAACAGCCCTGCAAATACCTGCAGAGCCATTATCCAATACCGCAAAAAATAATACATCAATTATTACATCACACCCCTATTTATATATCATGTTCCTACTTCCTATTTTATCTCTCGCTTTCCTCTTTATCTCTTCCACCTGTGGTGATGGCACCTTCACTGGTTTGGCGAGGATGACCTGTGCAATGGAGTCGGCACGAAGGAGATCACCACTGTCTCTATATGTCTGCATCATCCCTTCGAGGGGTGCGAACCGCACAGGGCACATCCACATGGCTGTCTCATAGTGTTGTAGAGCTTCGGCATATCGTTGTTTGTGGCGATATGTATCCCCAGCCAGGAGTTCCATGTCATAGGTATCGGCATACTGCCGCAGCTGATGATAGGTATTGGTCGCTTCATCCAGTCGGCTCACCTTGTATTGGGCAACCATATACGAGTAGAGGAACCGGGCATTGCTGCTGTAGTGACTGGACAGCTTGTCATAGCGATCTATCACTGCTGCCGTATAATGTCGCTCCACGGCTCGGTTGAGCTTTGCCCACTCATGTTCGCAGGTCATTTCCCATATTGTCAGTGTCAGTCCTGCGATGCATATTCCTATTGATGTCACCGTCACCGTTTTCCTGTATCGTTGCTTCAGTCTGCTTATAGGTTTTCTTAACATCACCATATATGTCAGTACCATCACCACCAATGGCAGAGGATACAGGAATGGATAACTGGTCAGTGAGAACAACAGTACCACCATCACTGGCATCAACAATGCCCCTCTGTGTCCAGTACTCTCACCCTTTAGGGGGAGTTGAAGGGGGCTTCTGTGCCCCTGAAGGGAGAAATAATAAGGCACAGCAAACAACAGCAACAACAATAACGGAGCAATGATACCGAAGTCCACCCACAGGTACAGGAATTCATTGAGCGGATGACTGATCTCATCAGCATACCATGCCGCAGGGCTGTCAGGATGTTGTTGGAAGTATTGCGCTTGGTGTGGCATATATTCACGTTCAAATCCATGCCATCCGTATCCTGTTAGCGGATGATTCTCAATCAACTCCCATGTACGTTCGAGGATGAACCGCCTGCCACCTGTCGATTCCTGCTTCACAGAGAAGACATATAGCATGACAACCAATAGAAATCCCACACCAACAATCCTTCCCCATAACCGCAACGTATCTGTCTTAACCCATCGCTTTGCTTCCTGGTAAATCATCAGGAGAATGGTGCCAGCCATGCATATCATCCCCGTCCTACATCCTGAGAGGAAAACCATCGCTGCCGATGATATTGTCAGCACCCATATCCCCCCTTTGCCATAGCGTGTTAACATCAGACGGAAACAACTCCCCTCACTTACAGGGAGGGGCTGGGGGTGGGTCTGCTTTATCATTGCCACCAGCACACAAGTATGTAGTGCAAAACCCGTTGGGTTATCGAACACTCCTTTGATATAGAGGAACCTCATATCAGGAATGTCCATCATGATAATATCCGCCACCAATGCATACACCAGATGATACGTCAGGACCAGCATCGCCACCATCTGCAAGCCACTCCCCATGTACCTACCTCTATACACCTTATCCTCCCGCTTGGGGAGGATAAGGTGTATAGTAGCTGCCACCATTCCCATCATCACAACTCCATACCACTTCGGCATCAGCACATCATCGGTCAATCCCTGCATGGGTGGAAGACATGTGGAAAAGAAAAGGAGGGTGATTAGAATATAATTCATCTTATAATCTTGCCACCATTATCCGGGTATGGTTTAACATATTGCTGGTTGTTCCTTAAATACCCAATATACCATTGATAATAAAAACTTCCATCATCACAAGGCACCAACCACTCTTCCGGGAACAGTTCATAATCATCCATCTCAATACTTAATCCGTTGGTGCCTACAGGCAAGGGCGGAAACTTCATCAATATTGGAACGAAATCACCTGGTGTTCCTTTAATAAGGAAATTCTTGCCGATGGGATATACTTCTGCAGACAGGATTTTTAGGGATTTTGGCTTGTAGTTGTCTTGCTGCCACCAATCCTCATCCCAGATTTCCAATGCTGTGTTTGGGCTGATGGCAAACGGATTCAATCGTCTTTTACATTCGAGTATCTGTGTAACGTAAGTTGTATCTTTCGTACACCAAACGGCCAACCTGTTCTTATGAAGAATCTCTGGGGCTATTGGATATATAGTCGGTGCATCGGTATAGATGGGAAATGTTGTCTGGTCATCCTCATCGTAATGAGCCGGCTGTTTTACTAATTTGGGTATTCTCAAATGAGGCTTCACGTCATCATAAGCTGTCAATGGGGTGCAATAAAGATATGGGTAATCATTGATGTCGTATATCTCTGTTGGCTGTAATTCTTCCAAGGAGAAACTGTTATTACCCATCAAGCCGACTGTTGGAATACCATATATACAAATCTCTTTTGTTGTATGCGCAAGGCGTGGAAACTCCAATTCGAAGACTAAATATTTACCCTTTTGGTCTTTGACAATATTGGGAACGTTGGGTTTTGCATCGCACAGAATACTGCGCATTGCATATCTTGTTCCTGTTTCCATATCCATTAAATAGGTTTCATCGCTAGCCACCCATACCTTTTGGTAGTTAGAATCTATACGGACTACATAAGAGAAAACACAACAATCCTCATTTTGTTTTAAAGCAAACCTGTTCGATGCTTTACTGACACACTCCCCACCCTGATAGTATCTAAAGTGTGTAATCTCATATGCTTCTGAAGCCCCGCTTCTTGATAACGAAATTAAAGGAAGCAATAGTACAATTAGTACTTTAATACTTGTAATCTTCATATTTCTTAGTTAGAATGGAAATCTGATTTATGAATTGTTTTATAGTCTTCGAACCTTGAGGAATAGATGGTATTATTTATAGTTCTTTGAAATGAAATACTAACCTTAAAACTTACAGATTGGTTCAATGGGTTCATATGATAATTACTAATTTTCTGACGGATGACACTCAGGTCATCTATAGGACATACAACACTCTGTACGCTAACATTTTGATAAGAATCATCACAGCAATATGTTATGGTTATATCACAAGTGTCATATACAAATAAAGAAGAGTCATTTGGATTAACAATGGGGTGAAAGATAAACACTTTATTTGTGTCGGTTATTGTCGCATATAGCCCATTTACCCCTTCACTTCTCAAGTTCATCTCTCCATCAGCCAAAGTGAACAACTCGTCCTTGGATGAATAACCGTCATAGTCCTCATCTGCAGAACATGAACCATAAATCGTGATACCAATCATTGCAGCTACTGCTATCAGCAATGCATACATACCATTTGTTTTGTTAAATCTTTTCATTGTCATTTTGTTTTTGTTGATTGTACATTATTATTTTTTTGACTTGTGTCTCTTCTTTTCTTTTTCGTATGAATCATTCATTTCTTTCAGGTCCTCAGGTGACAAACTCTCATAAAAGTCAAAGTCTGGCCTACGATATTTTGCTCGCTCTTCCTGCTTGATGCCTCGCTTCAACCAATCCTTATATGAAGTCTGCATAAAGTGAACCCCATGGCCGTTTCCGAAAAACACGCCCGCTGGCTCACCAGTGTCTGCCCATATATGGACTTTAGCCGCATACACATAAATAGGCACTGTCCTGTGAGCATATCTTAATTCTACTGTGTAATATTTACGCCCATGATGTCGGGCAATTTCAAAGTTTAGGTTTGATTTCGTATCGCAAGCTACAGGCTTCACTATCTTTGCCGTTAGCGGCCCTTTGCAGTAATCTGGGCCGAAGTTCTGAGCCACTTCCATTGCAAGGCATGTCATATATTCGTCTTTCTCTTTTTTATTCATGTCAGCAAAATCGGTAGCCTGTGCATAAGAATGCTGGCAACATATCATTGCCAATATAGCGATCAATATGGTCTTATTCATAATTCATTTATTATTGTGATTCAACTTCATTAATATTATCTACTATCATAAAACGAAAGTTCATTTATTGTAAATTCGGCCTTCTATGTGGGGGATAAATATAATATGTCTCATGAGAAGAATTTTTGGGATGTCCATTCCCAATAATATCACCGGAATAATCTTCTACCAATCCAGGTATTTTATCCCTTTTTGATAATGCCAAATCCAAATCAGATGGTCCAGTTTGTCGATAACATGGGGTTGTACACGCCTCAAGAGGTGGGTGGGTATGAAATTTGGCACATAACAGATCTGGGAATTCAGGATTAGTCAAATCCACTGATGCTGTGTCGGTATAAGAAACATCAGGACCTTTTACTAAATTACTGCAAGTTATTGTACTGGTTGCTTTGTCGTAATATATATAAAAGCCGTATTCACAACAAGTCAGAGAATTTGCATGTGCTAAGGTTGAATCCCACGCTTCTTGTCTTTTTAGTTGTACGGCAGACGACTGCTTTATCTGAACAATCGTTGGGAAATCATGTTCTGTCCCATGCCCCTCATTCCCACTTCTCATCTCTCTTTCTGCACGTGTACTCAATTCTTGCCTGGAGTAATAATCATAGTCCTCATCTGCTGAGCATGAACCATAGATGGTGATACCAATCATTACTGCTACTGCCACCAGCAGGGCATACATACTTTCTCGTTTGTTTACTTGCATTGTCTTTTTATTGAGTCAAACAGATAATAAATGTTTATTTATTCTTTTTTCCCACTATTATATTTGGAGATTAAAACAGAATCTGTCCCTACTAATTCTGGATTATTGTAAATTGTCCTGTTTTAGAATCTCATGGAGTTAGAAATATTCATAAGATAATCGTTTAAATGTGTATTACCCCTTCTTGTAAGGAACAAATACATATATATAGGGCTATGATTCTGTTTTTCCATGACGATCTTATAAGCATAAGGATACTCTTTCATCGTATTATAACTACTGTTATTAACCGAATATGTTATATATCCAATCTTATTTCTTGCAGGAAATGAACATACATATATGGCATCTGCATTCGATTTTTGTGTCAGGGAATCATTTTGGTGAACAGTAGCATATTTCATCAGATACCCATCCTCGCGTCCATATTTGCGGTTCTTCTGATGAGCTTCATAGCTTGGAATATCATCAGCATTTGAGGTGATGTCTGCACTCAAATTGTCTTTAATCAATTGATGGGATATGTTTTTTGCCTGTACTGGGTTTGACATCCTTAGAAAATCAAGGAATAACATGCTTTGACCATCTGTGGACTTCATCGTTATACAACGATTATCAACACCATCCAACTTTGGACTCAATTTTATGTTGCCACCATTGTGTAGCGGGACACATTTGTATTTCGAGAATGGCAAATTGAATTCTTTCATACCATTACCTCTGATGTATGCGGTTCTTAATTCATTAACAACATCTTTCGGACAATTTTTCTGGTTATAATTATTCACCAAAGAACTTAGAGTTGAATTCCATTTCTTGTCCTTTACGTCAGTTGGTAGTTTTTGAGCTGATATATTCAATGATATCAACATCACACCTATTATTGATATTAATATTCTAATCATGTTATCGACAATCATTTGTTTATTTAATATAATCATTAATAACGACATTTCCATTAGGGCTTAAAGAAGGAACAGTATCTCCTAGTATTTCGTATGATCTGTATTTAGCACTTTGAGAATCATATGAGTTTAGTGTATAGGTTGTTTTTACATAACTACGTTCAATTGATTCGGCATTCTCTGCATGGTTTGAAATTACCAATATGCCATTTAATGAACAATTAAAGAACGATGCTCCTACATACCTGTTATACTTATTAGCAGTAAGACTAAATATTCTTACTGCATCTAACATGTCTGCCCTAGGAATACCGCTGGAAGAATAACTAGGGTAAAATAATTGCAATGTTGCATTTACAGTTTCAAGATTTAAAAGCCAATTGTACGAAATAGAATGCCCAACACAATCTTTCCATGTACAAATATGTCCAGATCCCTCAACACTACTACGTTTTTTTCTAGAGGTTTTCTTCTCAGTTAATCCTAATAAAACTTCATTCCCATTTTTATATGACGTTTTAATGAATTCATATACTCTTTCTGATATATTAACTTCTTTACCAGATTTCTCTTTTATTGACGCCTGACCGTCTTTTTGAATAATTACTGTTAGCCTAGTACGGGCTTTAGCTACTACTTCCCAATCTTTATCTGTCATGTGTGCAAAAGAAGATTCTTTTATGTCCAGATATTCATAGTTAATATCTGCACGTGTTCCATTATAGTTAATACTCTCTTCTGGATTCTCAAAATCGAACCACTCATCACTTGTACAAGCAACCATTGCCATTACTGCAAGAGTACTACAGAATAATAATTTTCTCATGTTAAAATTGTTTTTAGTTTGATTAATAATGAATGAATATATAATTATACTCCAATGTATAAATCATAATAGTATCTTGTACACCTGAAATTGTTTGTCTTTCTTTTGATTAATTTGAATTTATTGACTTTTCAAATAGTTATCCGCTTTACTTTTTACTTCATCAACCATTGGTGATGGTATTTTAACCTTCTTGTTATGTATCTTCTTAGCAATGAGTATGGCGTGTGCCTTGTCTTTCTTGCAATTATATGCCTGCAATAAATAGCTATAAGGTAAGAATCTACACGGAATCATATTGGATGCCAATGTAGCATATTTAATAACAGAATCATTCTGATGTATATTCTGATAGTTATCAGCATATAATAATGCTACGTCATAATCATATATCTCCTTCAAACATTCATGCAGTATCTGAAGACTTTCATCATATCGATTGATAAAATTAAGTTCGGCGGCATAATTATAAAGGAAGTACCCGTCATACCGTAGAATTGTATTATCATGGATTTTTTGATAGAACGGAATCATTTGTTCTGTCTGTCCTTCCAATGAGCGGTCAGCAATACGTTTCCAATTGAGTTCTGCAATGACAGTATGGTAGAGGAAATAAAAGGCAATGAATGTAAAAGATATAAAGATGATTCTGAGTGCTACATGAATCCTCTTTGGTAAATACCGTGTGAATGGTAGTATAAATAAAATAGTCATTAATATCCATACAGGAGCATATTGTAACGGATAAGAAAAAGTCGCAAGTACCGCAAACGACGAGTAACAGGCTACAACTACAGAAGAATACCAACCTCTGTGTCTTAATGCCATCGTGATAGGAATTGTAATTAATATCATAAAAACTAACAGCCCTATTATCCCAAAATTAAATGCTACATTGATAAATTCGTTGAATGGATGGGAAATATTATCGGCCAGCCAGGCAAAGCGATCTCCTTCATGTTGTTGAAAGTAATTAGCCTGTTCATACATATATTCAGACTTAAAGCCGTTTATCCCATGCCCAAGCCATATCTTATCAAATATTAGCGGCATTGATGTTTTCCAAATGAACAAACGTCCGTAAGTGGAATTCGCCTTTAATTGAAATAATAGAATTGACACACCGCAAATAAGAATGATAACCACAGATGCCAGCACCTTACTATGCAGTAGTCTCTTTAGCCAAGTAGTATCAATAGAAAGCACAACGAGAGATGACACTATTATGGAGATTATGGCGGTACGAGCACCAGAAAGCACAATTGCTGACAGGTAAAGCAGTAGCAAAGAACTGATTGCGATCTTAATGATTCTATGGCTATTTATACACCATGATACCCCTATAGGAAATAATAGCGCGAGAACTGCCGTAATCCCTGCAGGATTTTCAAAGCTACCAGTAATTCTGAAACTTGGATGATTCGAAGGAAAAATGCTGATATATTGTAATAGGCCGTATAATGCCAAGAATGCACCCGTAATGAATAAGAAATGCATAGTGACAGGTGAGCAGATGTGCCGAACCAATCCTCGCGGTTTTTTGGTTAATAGGATGAATACAATAACTACGAGCCCACCAAATATGGCAAGATACTTCTTGATGTCATTTTCAACGTTGCAGAAAGAATTTGAGGTAATAAATAAACCCAACGCATACCAACATACGAAAAGTATGTTGATTGCGTTATGTTTAATATTACTGATTCTTTCCATTCTCGAATTCTAAAACTGGATGGATTTCGTGATGTTCTGGAGATACTTGTCCAAAGCCTTGTCTCCTTCTTTCTTGCAGAACAAGAAAAAGACAATAGGCGAATGTCCTTGTTTGACCATTGCTATCTCATACACAGCCTTGTATTCGTTCAATGTATTATAATCCTTATGGAGGGAATCGGGATAATAACCTACGTTTGACCTTTGGGCGAATGAACATGCGTAAATCGTATCTGCGTTGCAGTTCTTGGCCAACCGGCTGCTTCCCGTATAGGTTTTCACATGGCTATTATAAATCTTTTCCACATCTATGTCCTTATTTCTGCCAATTCGATAATTCAATGCAGAGCTTTCCGACTGCCCCATTTCATTGGTGAGGACGTTCTCAACCAACAACTTTCTTGTGTCCACAGGTTTGTTCTTTAAAAGGGTTTTACGGAAACCTATCTGAAAGAAATCCAGGAATACCATGCAATTTCTGTCTGTTGACTTCATTGAAAACATGAGGTTGTCATCATAAATAACGTCAGGGTGTACTTTCATTCCAACGCTTCTGCAATCAGTCTTGACAGGTACACAATCAAATGATTTAAAGGGAAGGCTGAGTTTTGACAATGTGGCAAACGACTTGAACTGTTGAGCCAATTGACTTACAACATCTTTTGGACAGTTCTCCTTATTATATTTATCAATCAAGGAATCTGTCTGCACTATTTCGTTTAGGTTTACAGAGTCATTTAAAACACTTGAAGCGAAAACATCAATTATGCAAAAAGCATAAAAAACCAATGTGAATAAAGTCTTCATGTGGGATTATTTTATATACTGAGGAATAAGGGGATAATTGTCAAAATAATCTAAAGCAGGAACCGTATTGCTTTTAATATCAAAGCAATAACATATTGAATTCTTGCTATCTAATAAAGTTATTCTATAATGACCTGCTACTTTAACTATTGCTATTGTGTTTACTGCATGTCCTGGAATTTCTGCAATGCCATATATGCTAGTTTCATTAACAGGAGTTGTTTCGGTAAAACAATTTTGAGAAGATGCTGTTGAATTAAATAATTGCACTGCACGAAGAAGATTATTACGATGGATGCCACTGTCTGCATAACAAGGGAAGACCCTGCTAAGGCTATCATTTACAACATTAATATCTAAGTTATAATAGTATGCTATAGCCTCTCCTACGCAGTCAGTTTGTGTCCCTCCAGTTGGAATAATTTGTTCAGGTGAGGACCTCTTTAACCTACGTATGCGTTTCGTCTTCTGTGCCAGAATATTATTACTATTATCATAGAATTGTTTGACTATCGAAAAGAGTTTTTCCGAGATATTAACTTCCCTTCCATTGCTTTCAAGAATAGAATATAATCCATTTTTTTTAACATTAATAGTTAAACGTGCAGAGGCTTCTATGATATTATCCCAATCTTCTTTAGTAAACTTTTGAATAGAAGATTCCTTAATATCCAGATATTTATAGTCAATATCTGCACGTGTCCCATAACAGTCAATTGTTTCGTCTTGGTTCTCCAATTCGAACCACTCATCACTTGTACAAGCAACCATTGCCATTACTGCCACTGCCACCAGCAGGGCATACATACTTTCTCGTTTGTTTACTTGTTTCATTTCTCTTTTGTTTTTTATTGGCTATAATTCTAATTTGAAATTTGCATGTAATATGATTAACGGCATATTTTCATTCTTCATTTCCGTTGTTTGATTTCCTTTTTTGCATCTTCCCTCATCTGTTCAGGAAGAAGCTCCCACATATCAACAAAATACATTTTTTCTGAGTCTTCAACTCCCGCTTTTACCCATGAACGGTAAGGGATGTTAATAAAATCCAGCCCATAATAATTACCAAATATTACATCCATTGGCTCGCCTGTATCCTCCCAAATATTAACGAACGAAGCAAAGCTCCATCCTAATTCTTCATGGGTCGCCCTGTCATAACTGAATTTGACTTCATAGTATTTTCTGCCAATTAATGGCTTTTCAAAGTCTTCTGCCTCTTCATCTTCTTCGTACGTTTTTAACGGAGAAATCACGGGCACCACCTTGCCTTGAATCCATCCTGGTCCGAAGTTATTCGTTACTTCTCTCGCCAATTTCACAAGATACTCATTTCTTGCTTTCTCATTCATCTTGCTCAAGTTCTTTTGTTGAGCAAAAACTGAGCAACTACATATCAATGCAATTGCCATAATAATCATTGATTTCATTTTTCTTTAATTTAATTGTTAGGAAAGAAATGCCTTCAAACTAGTCTAATCGTTGATTGAATGCACCATATTTCGAAATTTTCTTTGTTTTATTTTTGGACATGCCTCCTCTTAATGTATTTACTTTATAATCATATAGGATACCAGGGATTCCATAATTATTGACGAATGAAATATCCAAATCTGTCGGTCCTGTTTTTCGCTTCTTTCCTGGACAATACTCTAATGTTGTATGAGTATGAAAGAATGCGCACATATCCGATGGTGGATCAATGTTAACCCTTAACCTTGCGTTTGTATCACAACCTATGGTATCCCCATAGATTGTTTCGCTAAATGAGTATTGATGACTTGCCTTATTATACCTAATGAATATTGCCAATTCTTGTCTTCCTGCAGGACTAGCAAGTGATTTTGTCTCTTCCCAAAGTACATTCAGTTTATTTTTAACGACTGTTGAAGCAAGAATCTCATCAACAGTTGGGAATTGGGAGACTTCAGGTCCCTCCATTTCACTTCTCGTCGTCCTATCCGCCAAAGTGTAGAGTTCATCTTGAGGTGAGTACCCATCAAACTCCTCATCGGCTGAGCATGAGCCATAGATGGTGATGCCAATCATTACTGCCACTGCCACCAGCAGGGCGTACATTCCTTTTAGTTTGTTTACTCTCATTGTTTTTTTATTTAAGCAACCATTGGTTGCAAAGTTAATAAAACTATTTTAATTTCACTCTATTCTTTTGTTTTTTCTTACCACCATACCACATTTCCATCCTTGTCAATTAGGAAGGCACGTTCATCCATTCCTCGTGTGAGGTCGCTTACCCACATCAAGGCTCCTTCGGGGATATTGTCATAATGGAGGACGTTGCCAGTGGCTGTCTTTGTGCCGCATGAAGTCCATTCGTTCCGTTCGTTCCAATAGCGCAGCAGGTAGGTCTCGCCAGGGTGGATGTCATTGTCATCACCTCTTGGCACTATCCGCACAAAACGGATTGCTGTAGGTCTGCCCATATCCATACCTACCCAGTTTCCATCAGCTGCACCCGTCTCGAAGTTACTCAGCCAGTCATGGTCGAAAGCTCGGTGGATAGCATCCTGGTCATCCGTACTGCCTATCGGCTTTCCATTCACCTCCGTGCTGTCAGCGGTGAAGAATGCCAGTTCGGCAATGCTGCCATAGCTGCCGTTGGGTGAGAGATAACGCCAATAGCGGTATTGCTTGTCTGAATGGATTGGGAGTTTGTCGGGCAGATTCAGGTCTTCTATGCTATAGATGGTATCGGCATCAGCGAAGTCGGTACGGTTAGCAGCCTGTATCACTCCGTGGAGCAGACGCTTGCGCATCTTCGCCACGTTGTTTGACTGGTAGTACTTGCGGCGGATATCTACACTGCGTGTCTTCTTCGGGTTGCACTCTATATAATCGATGCTGCCGTCGGTATGCAGGATGAACGGCAGGGATACGGGACGAAGGCGTTCGCCATCATATCCCATTGCAAGATACATAACGTTACGACCCATCTTGCTGAAGTGGGCCTTACCGCCCTTTATGGTGCCATAGTCCACCACGCTCCAGTCGGAACCGATGGCAGTGAAGGTAGCTATATATACGTATGGCTCCGCTACATGGATATCAGGAAGCAAAGGAATGTCGAGGTCGGAAGTACGGAAGTACCTGTCGGTGATGTCCTTCTGGCAAATCTTGAACGGATGCTTATAGACGGACTTCTCACGGTATTCACGACGCTCAGGATTGACGGCATAGGTATTACGGAACACCTTCGGGATGCGCTTGTCGGTGAAGAATGCTGTTCCGGGGAAAGATGACACATCCCACTCGGAGGTCAGTTCCTCACCTCGGTTGTTGAGGATGGTGTACCAGCTATGGCCTGCACGGTAACGACCCCAATAGGGTGTCTCATCGATGACACAGGGAATACCCACACTGCGGTAGGTAAGTACGGCAAGGGTCACATAGTCGAGACAGGCTCCGAAGGTGATATGCTGCATCGTCGCGTCGCTCAGCAGCGGATAGCCCTTACGGTCCCAAATGCCGAAGGGACGGGTTCGCCAGTTGATTTCGTTGCGTACGGTGTTGACAGCATTGACGGTAGTCTCGTAGGTGTCATCATCACGTACCATGTTGTTCAGTCCCCATGTGTAGTATGTGGACAGCGTATCCCGCCAGCAGTCCATCTCCTGTAGTTCCACTGCCTTATAGGGCAGCAGCCACTCACAGAACTCATCAAAGGTGAGGTGACTGGCCCATGGGCGGGTCTTCCACTGTTCGAATGCCTGGTCGATATTACGTATCAGGAAGTCGGCTTTGATAACCTTGATGTCACTGATGGTGTCGTGGTCAAGGTTGGGGAAACGGGTGTCACAGATACGGAGCAGTGAATCGCTTTGCTCTTTCGGGCTCAAACCAGACTTAAATACCTCGCGTGCGATATTATAATATGTGTGGATGCTATCACTGCGGTAGGAATAGTGGCCGGACATGTTCTCAATCAGGAACATCGCCGCTGCGAGCTTTTCTGGGTCATCCTTATAGTGGTCGAGCACCTTCTCTAACTCACTGCGGTTATTGCCTGCATTGCGTAATGCCTTGTCCATGTTGTCCTCACACGAAGACAGCATGAACGCAAATAATGGCACAAAGAGTATCTTTACCCGTATTCTCATATCATTTTTGTGATTACGATTCTTTTTCTCCATTTCGTTTGTCGCTGCAAATTAACAACATTCTTTTCAAACGACCAAATCTTTTTCACGATATGTTTACACCACTTTTTACACCATCAACTAAATGTGCTGTGTAGCAGAAAGAAAAACAGCCCTGCAAACACCTGCAGGGCCATTATCCAATATCTCAAAAAATAATACATCACTTATTACATCTGTCATATCTGTTATGATGAATGGCAGAGGAACGTCTCTCCCCACCCTTCGATCGACTATTCTTAGGGATTGACTATTGTTAAGAGGTTGGCAATTTGATTGTATTTCTATGAATCCTCTATTTCTTTTCTCACCACAATACCTTTTCAATGTCCTTTCTCACAATTCATCAGTTTTTCTTTTTAACGCTTCAGCGCCATAATAATCTAAGACATATATAGGTAAAGCGCTTAACACTGCCACTTCTGGACATTTGTGGTTGATATACATTGCAAGTTGCTTGTCAAATATCGTATTTTGAGTTTCTGTCTTGATAGGGAATTCGAACACCCCATTTACAATATAATTCATCTTTGAAACATGGGCACGAATAAGTTCTTGCCAGACCTCTTTCGTATACTTATTTATATTGTTCAGTTGAGGACGGCAGTCTGTTGCTGAGAACGTTTTGTAGTGAGGCTCATTCATGCATGCTTCTACATCCTCGCAATTTGATTTGTAGGGGCAGTTCGCACGTTTACACTTTACGGTCAGATCCTTGAAACTATTCAGATCTTTATAATGGCGAATAGCCTCTACCATTGGATAGCTAATATATAGCAATCCATTTTCTGTCTCATTATCGAAAAAATGGAGCATTTCCACAATCTTGCTATCATCGGCTAGCGTAGAGTGTGCATCGTAATCGAAGAATAGGTAAATGTATGCAAAACTATCACGAGTATAGTCTTTCAACAGCTCGGCATTGTCTTTGCTCCGTTCTTTTAGCAGCTCTACCATGTCAAAATCGAAGTATTCTTTTTCCAAAAGCTTGTATAACTGATAGATTTCTGCATCAAAGACACATTTCACAGAAATCCCCTTCCCAAGGAAATTCTGTTCAAGCTTCTCTACATATTTAGACTCAGCTCGCCCACCTTCAAATACAAAAAGTTGAAGTTCTTTATTCGACATGGAAGGCACCTGCTTTATAGATTTTCTCAATGTTATGTCCGAATCTCAGTTCCTTTTCAGTACAAGCCTGTAAGGGTTTGATCTTGTTATTCTGCAAAATAAAGTTGCAATCAGGACGAAGTAAGTCGTTTGTCATCAAATATGTATTATGAGAAGACAGGAATACCTGGCATTTGATGCCAAATAGCAACTTACATACTTTAAATGATAAATCGAAGTGGTAGAAAGCATCAAACTCGTCGATAAATACAAAAGTGGTTTTGTCCATCTTCTTATGCCAATAATACAACAAACGCAACGACTGTGTTCCAGTAGACGCTATTAAATCAAACCGGATGGTCCCATTTCCATATTTACAGATTAGAGCCTTGTCATTGACTTGCGGTTCAACAAAATCGAACTCCTGGTTACTTATTTCCTTCAAGAACCTTTTGAAATCATCAACAAGATTGTTTTTTATAATGAATTCGTCTAAAATGGTAGGAGTTGTTTCAAGTCCCATAAATGTATTCCCCTGCACACTCCTAAACCAGAGCATTGAATTCACGAATTCGCTCAGTTTAATTAAATAATGATCTTTTGCCAATGGATAGGCGTTGAGCAGATAATTAACAATAGAAATGTTATTAGAATTTATCTGAAGATCCTTTTTGGCTGCAGGATTGATTGGATATTGTTTTTCGTCCAAATATAATTTGTTATTCTTTCTTGAGAATGCATTTACACCATCTACTGTAAGTTCTTCCTCTTTTAAAACCGCATGTGCATCTTTTGTATATTGATATTCTATTATTTGTTTTCCAAATTTGAAAGTGTACTCAAATTGTACGCCAACTTTAGGATTGCCAACGTACACATAGTTCTGTTGATAATCTATAATCTTGGCTTTTAAGTTAGTCAAATGATTAATTATATCAAATAGCGCTAAACTGAAATTAGTTTTTCCAGCTCCATTTGGACCATAAATAATACCATTCTTTATGATGCCATCTTTGATGAAGTCTTTACTCCATGTGTAATTACTGGGTTGAGACAAATCCCATTCAATCCTATCGGCAAAGCCTCGGAAATTTTTTACGGCAAATTTTATAAGCATAGCTGTATTCTTTTGATTTTTGATGCAAAGATACAATAAAGTCTCCAATTTCCGTAAAAAAATTACGGAAATATAACATTTAAGTGCCGTATTTTATTGTTTTGAACCTGATTTGCCACTTGGAAACTCGTTTCCTATAGCAAAACAGGAAAACAAAAGAGGTAGAAAGTTATTCAAAATACAAGAAAATACCATTTTTCTGCAAAAAACATATTTTTATTGTATAAGGCTTTGTCATTTGAGAGAAAAGAAATATCTTTTTGGTCGGAAATATTTGTAATCATTCCGACCAAAACAAACCAACATTCAGATTGTGCCTAATGAAGAACTGATGCCAGTTTATGAGACAGACTACAACGAAATGAAAGAGAGTTTCATATATGGGCAGTCTCTAGAATTTGGAGAGTTATGGAAAAAATGACGAGCCTTCAGGAACATTTTATCATAATATACTCCACCAACACCATGAAGGAGAGACTTTCATTGGGAAGAGATTACACCTACTCTGAACTTGGAAGATTAATGAAAAGACTGGAGGATTGGAAGATGTACTTGAAAAACGCTGATTAACCAAAGCTAACCAGCTTTTTTAATATATGTTTTTCTTGATTGAATTATTTCAACCACCTTACAGGTGTTGATGTAAAAAGTCGTGTAAAAGTTTTTCGCTGGAAAGATAGTAACCATACAGGTGCATGTGGAGCCATATTTGCATGTATATATGTAACACACATTACAGTTGGTGTAAAAAGTGGTGTATAGATAATTGAGAAAAAATATGGATGCACGGATTATTTTTTGTATTTTTGCAGCGTTAAAAAAATAAATAAATATATTAATGTATGAAAAGAATAAACAAACAAAACAGAGTGTTTTCTGTTTTATGTGCAAGTTTAAGTGTAGCACTGTTTTGGTATTCGTGTAACAGTGATGAAACCGATGATTGTATTATGAATGACGAATTATCCACCTACGCAAGGCCTCAATTGAGTAGGGGCCTCGAACCTGGAGGAGACCCTTTCCCTAATAAACCTATATCTTGTGGTGTTTATTGCGTATATGAGCTGGCTCCCAATAATATTTCTCTTTGGGGAGTTATTAGAAATCTTCCTGATGGAGTGGATGAATCTGATCCATTGACTCCCTCACAGCTGAAACAATTAGGAAACGATTGTGGAATACCCTTTACAAAGTATTATACAAACATCAGCAGTGATACACTAAATGTAGTTTCCGCTGATACGTTAAGAGGATTAGGACAAATTGGTACTGAATTACCACATGTTATTGTGGGTTATTATGATCATAATTTAGAAGAAAATCACTATGTTGTAGCTTGTAAAATGACAAATAGCAATACTTTGGAAATCATAGATCCAGCTTCAAATAATACAACGATGCCTATAGGTGTCATACAGGCCATTGTGTATTGATAGCAGACAATGTAACAAAAAATATATTCTATGAAAAGACTTATTCTATCGATTCATATAACAACTATACTGCTTACCGTGCCCATATTTATGTGTGGGCAGAATGTTGCATCATCTGAATTACTCTCAAGACATCATATTGGTAAGGAGACGCTAACAAAAGGTATGCTCAAATTTGCTTTTGCTGATGATGGATACACTGCCATCGTATCGTCTGCTGTGGAATGGAGTTACAATACCATGCAAACCTCAAAGTACGAACTGCTTGACACACTGGTTATCCCAGCAGAAATTGTCCAAAACGGTAGACGTTATGCGGTTGTGGCCATTGCCACTGACGGCTTTAGCAACTGCAATTCTTTCCGTCACCTTGTGATTCAAGATGGAATACGCCATATTTACAAAAACGCATTCATGGGCTGTTCGGCATTGGAGTCCATATATATTCCTGCATCGATTGAACGAATAAATGGCAACCCATTTACCCATTGTAGCGAACTAAAGTCGATTGTTGTAGATACGACCAATGTCCACTACACGTCGAAAGGAGAAACAGCAAATGCCATCATTGACATTGCAGAAAAAAGACTGGTTTCAGGATGTTCTGCGACCTCAATTCCAGACTTTGTGGAAATAATTGGTGATTGTGCATTCTATGGTCAGCAGAACCTACACTCCTTGCATTTGCCGCCGTCGATAAAGAAAATAGAGGGTTACGCCTTTGCTGACAGCGGGCTTGAGGATTTGAAGATACCGTCATCGACCAGCAACATCGGGCAAGGTATCTTTGCAGGATGTAACAACCTCACCCACATTGACGTAGTCCGCAACAATAGAACATATAACTCCGCACGTGGATATAACGTGATAATAGAAACTGCCACTAATAATCTTGTAGCCGCATGCAGCAAAAGCAAGATCCCAAAGAACACAAAAAAAATAGCCAACAGTGCTTTCGCCGACCTGCATGGACTGCGTAGCGTTAAGATTCCGCCAAACGTTTCTGTGATCTCACCATTGGCATTCAGCGGATGCAAGAATCTGGTTAAGTTGTCTGTTGCACACAAAAACCAAACATTCGATTCGCGTTCGCGATGCAATGCCATCATCGAGACAGCAACAAAGACTCTAATAGAGGCATGCAGTGCTACCACCATCCCTTCTAACATCAACGCAATTGGCCAAAGTGCATTCAGTAAAGTAGTTGTACCACATACTTTGGTGCTACCCGAGGGGATAAAGGAAATCGGAGACTTTGCGTATGAGCAATGCCATACATTGCAGTCTATTGTACTGCCATCTACACTCAAGACGCTAGGAAAAGGTGCATTTGCAAAATGCCTTGGCCTAAAAAATGTGATCATACAGCCACACAGCATTACCCAATTGAAACAATGGATGTTTGCCGATTGCATCAGTCTGCGGCAGTTGCACCTGCCTGAGGGTTGCGATTCGATTCACCCTAACGCATTGATAGGATGCGTTAATCTTCAGTTGCTGACACATGGCGATGCCTATACCAACATTTCACTTGACTTTGCAGACGGTTTTAAACAGAAGGAAACATATGAGTCAGATAAATTGTACCAGTTGAGTTCCGGAAGCTCTATCAAATGATTCTGGATGCATTTTTCTCGTTGAAAACGTTTTTATGCTTTTTTCTGAAAAAAGTTGGAGAGTGTACCCCGTTTGATGTGACCCCTCTGTCTATCTTTGCATCGAATTTCAGACGATGTCTGACACAGAGTACACTTCTCATCTCCTTTGTACGAGGTCCCGTTAAAGCGGACGAATCGTTCTTAGAAATCGCTGTAATAAAGTCTTTTACGAATAGTTTTAAGAGCGGGACGATTTGAATCTGTACCTTTGAGTCTAATATAATAGGATACAATGAAATAGGAACGCTCGACCTATGAAGTCTTGCAGATTCTTAGCTTCTCACTGACAGACAAAACCCACCTGACAGACCTGTTCGATAAGACTAAATTCGACGATGTCAAAGATCTATTTGGTTCCCTTATCTCGGGGTTAAATATTTAACTCGTCCCAATTTTAAGGGGACTTTAATGTTTTTCTTTTTCTATATAAAGAGTCTCACTATCCTTATCGTACCTTAAAGCCGCATTTCTGAAGATTTCATCTATATCTTTATCTGTGGCAATCTCAGGTTGAGTGTTTTCCTGCTCATCGTGACATCCTCCAATGATATCTTCTTTCACCTCTTTATTAGTAAAATATGATATATTCAAGTCATACCTTCCTGACTGCTTATTTATCAGTTGTTTGAACTCCAACTTCTCACTATCTTTCTCAACAATAATGTACTTGACATCATCCCATTCAAATGGAATATTTAATCTCTTTGGCAATAACGCAGAATCCTTATGAGCTTTTTTGTATGCTTCGTAATTCCACAACATCTGTTTTTCGCCAACGCCTTTTAGCGTTTCAGCATCAGGTACAAACCTAAGTTCCCGTTCATCATAAAACCTATACTTCTTATATTTTCGCTTCGGAAGCGGTCCTTCATATTGTTTGATATACGACAACAAATAGACTATATTCTGGTATTCTTTATCCGATTCCACTTTATCACCAAATTCGTTTATCTTTTTTGCAAGCATCTCAACTACTGTTCTTAGAGCAAATGAGTCTTGGTCACAATACCAAACTGTGGCAAAATGGTTTCGCTTCCCCCATAAGGCACTAAAACCTATAGTATAGTCCCCATATTTCTTCAAATAGTTACCAGTTTCTGCAAGCGGCAAATCACACACACTTACCATAGGATATGCAAATGCAGTATTATACCTTGATGAAGTAACATTTTCAAGGCTATACGACAGATAAAGGCATTGATTTTTGATAATTCCTTTGAGCCCGTCTTTTTTTGTCTGATGCCAAAGGGTATTTGAACTTAAGCCCATTTCTTTATTGATATTGATTCTTACGTTTACATTCTTCAATTTTGGAGAAGATTTTTAACATCTCATCTCGCTCCAATTTCATCTCCCTATCTTCATCTATTTTTTATTATTCTTAATCCCGTTGAGATAATGATCCCTCTCTTCTTCTCTTAAAAAGAGTTACAATGATGGTTTCTATGAAATCAACAACCCCCTGGCACCGTTTCTGCTACTTTTCATCCTGAGTCATACCTCCCAAATCACCTTCTTTCTGGTTTCAGTTTTTTTTCAACAAGTCGTTCTTCTTCCCTCAATTGACCTCTTTCAACAAAGATATTTGTATTCTCTATTGCAGGGCTACTTATTGTAACATCTGTTGTTTGAATAGAATACGGTCCACAATATTGAATTAGTATGTCTCTATTCATTGCCGTACAATTTAATAGTTAATCCAGCCTGATCCTTTCGCAGTGAAATTAAATTTTAGATTCAAGTTGATATCTCTCCAATAAGCAATAATCAAATCATTATAGAACGCTCTCGCTGCATTAGGACTCTCGATTGAGGCTAACATGCATCGCAGATTCAATGTCTGTTGTTGTGTTACTTGTATAGTACTCGCAATATTATTATAAATAGCCAGCTTTTGAGCCTCTGGCATATCAACGGGCATATTAATCACAGGAACAGAATTGATTACAGTTGCAGCATGGGGATCTGCTAAAATCTCATCAAGGACATTGAAGCTCTCATTACATTTCATCTCGGTCTCATAGTCCAACCAAACAGACCACATTAAATCTTCTAGTTCTTTATCGGGGATTGTTACTGGCAAGCCCATCTTCTTCGCTTCTAGTCTTCCAACTGCATAGCCATGATGATAGTATGATGAATTCAATGCTTTAGCTATCTCTTTGACCTTTTTATTATTTCCAATGTGGAAACTTAGCATCTTTTCACTCAGTGAAAACGATAACCTTTGGCTCCTTTTTGAACTACCTATATTCAATGCTCCAACTTGTTCTAACAGCGGTTGGATAGCTGACATCATTTGCTCTTTGCTCGCTTTTACATCGGTTTTAAGGAACTCAATATAATTCACTATATCCTCAGGACTAAATTCTAGTTTCTCTGTCGCCCCCGATGGTGTAATATGAGGAGCTGTCAATTGAGGATCTACGGGACCCAAATTCGAATATGGATGCATGACAATTTCATCTGCTCCCAGAGATAATATAGTAGCTGCACTATATGCCACATATGGTAATAAAACAGTAACTTTTTCATATCTTTCTCGAAGTAAACCCATAATTCTCAATGAAGTTATCGGATCTCCTCCATTGCTTATTATTAAGAAATCAACTTTCTTCTCCCCTTCAGGAATTAGGTTCAGCTGGTCAATGATAGACCTAATTGAATCTCCTGCCATTTGGCCACTCATCCCAGGGCGGATTGATGTCACGTACGTTATTAAAGGTCTTTGCCTTTTTTGTACGATAGAATCAAATAACTGTTTTCTCTCAGTATAACCCATACCATTCTTTAATTTAATTATCTTCATTAGAGTCCCGTTAAAATTGGGACGAGTTAAATATATGCAAATCAAGAGTCATTTATTCACAACAGAAAATCTTCTGTGGGTACTGAATTGTATTAACAACCTTGTATTGTCATAAATTGTATTCATATCCGTTTACTTTAAAACCACCCACAACTGACTACGTTTCAATCTCTTGTGTGGGATCGATTAGTTTTTAACGGGACAGCCATGATACTTATCATTATTAAATTATGTCTTCTACCACAACTCTTTGACATCAGTAATTACTAATCAACTTTCGTTTGTCGCTGCAAATTAACAACATTCTTTTCAAACAACCAAATCTTTTTCATGATATTTTTACATCACTTTTTACATCACCTATCAGATTTGTAACATAACAAAATACAAAACGGCTCTGCAAATACCTGCAGAGCCATTATCCAATATCACAAAAAATAATACATCAATTATTACATCACTCCCCTATTTATAAGCACATCGCTCAACATTATACAAGAAAAAAAGACACAACCTATCATTTGGGGCAGAGAGGATATGCAAACAGCAAAAGATTCAACGTGAGTAGATTCAGGTCAGGTAGAAAAGGTTGGAAGAATCACCACTAGTGCAGCTGCAGGTGCTTGGGAAGAAGGAGAAATCAAGCGCTATATGCAGCAACATGGCGGTGAACGTCCAAAGTACAACCTGAACGATTCTGGTAAGTAATTTATTTAATCGTTCTCCAATCAAATCGTATTGCATCACGATGAGATGTCTTATCTTAAGCAACTGTCGTCATGCACCACGGCAGTCGCTTTTTATATAACGATACCTTGTCTGTTTTATTATATCACAAATACTATCACACGTTCATCATCTTTAGTCTTATCTCATAGCAATAAATATGATTCTAATAAATCAAAGTCGTTCTAAAATATCTCTGCCCTTGTTGGTCAGATAGTATGACTGCATTGGATGGTTTGGAGATTCAGGGTAGAGCATGGCTATATAACCTTCTGCCAAATTGGGGGCTATGTAGGTGTTTACAAAACTCGACCTGTTGCGCAAGTCCATATTATCCATCAACGCCTTTAGATTTGCGCCATTTTCACCAATAGCCATCAAGAATTTCTTTAAACGCTTATTTTTAGCTTGCTCCTTTGAGGTTGTATGGTGAACTTGTATGGTTGTATGGTGAACTTGTATGGTTGTATGTATTGATAGTTGTACGCTTGAACGTAACCCATACGAATGCTGCATTCTGATTGAATTCGGGTTCAGGGAGGTTTGCTTCACGACAAGCATCAACCATACGACCTACACCACTGCCCCAGTTCTCCAAGAACGTGGTTTTGAACAGCACGTCAGCAATGGTTGGGTTCTGAGGGAATGAATGATGAGACTGCTTGATGGTTTCAACCGTCAACTCATCTGGTAAATGACCAGTGTTTTCAATCTCCACCCGGTCATCATATATGGCTATACCCACAGAACTACTCGTATTATGAAATTGTCTGTGACAAAGGGCATTCGTCAAGGCTTCACGCAATGCCTCAGCGGGAACTTCCAGTTTTTCTTCTCTCGTAAAGCCAACTATTTTGCCGCTAAGAGAAAGATGCTTGAAGAAGAAAGCCATACCTGCATCAAGCAACATGAAGAAGTTTCCGTATGCACGTTGGTTGTCAAGATACCACTTTTTCTCGAAACGGAAGCATAAAATCATCGTTTCGCGCGTAATTTAAGCAAATCCCCCCCGTTATCTTTCCCTTATCTCCTTATTATCTCCTTATTATCTCCTTATTATCTCCTTATTATCTTCCTCCTCCGAAAAACTTTCATTTTTAAATTTTTTAATTCTTACATTGTCCTTGGTCTATTAACCTATTAAGCTACTAACCTAATATCTCAATAACCAATAACCAATAACCATTAACCTTTCATTTTTCATTTTTAATTTTTAATTTTTAATTTTCCTCTGGGGGAGGGGCTTTATCTCACAAAAAACTTTTTCCCTTCCACGATATTCAGTCCCTTCTGCAACCCATTGATGCGTTGTCCTAAGACGTTGTAAATGATAGCCACCCCTTGTTCATGAATGGAATCTTTTTGAGATTGCTTCGCATATACGTCTTCTATCTTTGTTGCAATTAGTTTATCTATCCAACTTAATTCTATGTAATCCTCTGCAGGGGCTTTGTACACTATCTTTCCGTTTTGGATAAACATATTTAGTCTATTACCCAGCCATTCAGTATTATTTGGTCTTGTGCCATGTTCTGGTTCATCAAAATAATTCAGTAAGCCATAAAACATATTTCTGCAACCGATATGATCAATCACTTCAAGATTTGCTGGTGTATCACGCCACATGTCTTTGTCGTAATTGTAGTATTTATACAGAGGACGTGAAGTTCCGTCTTCCAAAGAAACCATATCATATCCTACGAACCGCTTATTAGTCTTTATGTCATCTTTCCAAAGACTGATGTCATTACCTTGACTCATTTCATTGAAATCATACATGACTAACTCACCATCCAACAGCTCAAATGACTTGTAATAACTCCACCATAGGCGTTTCTTAAAAAACGAACTCTCCGCATAGATTCTGTCGTCTTCTTCTCTCAATAATGCATATAAACCATCATCATAATGATCATCATCACCGTAAAATTCGTTGCCCGTAATCCCTTTATACATATAGGAATCACGGTAAAGTTTTAAATATCGTTTGCCATTAACCACTGTGTCACCATTGACAGAATATACAGTATAAAGATTCTTTTCAAAGGGATCAGTCCCTCCAAAACAATATCTATAATATATCCATATTGGATTCCCGTCCAACATTGATATAGCCTCCTCCTGAGCTTGGATGTATAGGCAAGAGAGGAGAATCATTGCGACAAATATAAGTTTCTTTCTCGTTTCCATGTTATTTACAAATTTAATAGACCCTGATTATCTCATTCAATTGAGATTGCAAGTCTTGGTTGTTACTATATTATTTATGTTGTAAATATATTGTATTTGTTTTCACCTGCAAAATAACAACATTCTTTTCATACCACCAAATTTTTTCCCACTTTTGTTTACAGCAATTTTTACATGGACTATCAGATTTGTAACATACAGAAAAACAAAAACAGCTCTGCAGATACTTGCAGAGCTGTTTTCTACTTTGCTTTAGCTTTATTCTCTATCATCTTGATAGATTCAATATAGGCTTGTTCTACTGGCGAGAGCGTCTTTACCTGATACTTACGATACTCAGTAAGAGCTTTCTCAATTGCCTTCTCATGCGTAACCGAGCCTGCACCGATTAGCAGTTCTTCACCGTTTGCAGAAAGAATACTATCTAATTGTCGCACGTAGTCCTCCATGTACATCGGACGATGACGCAGTGCCTGCATTTCGGCAAAATCGAAGTATCCAGAAACGAGATTATTCAGGATTTTCAATTCATCGGCTGTCAGGTAGTTTTTAGCAATCTTGATGTCATTGATTCCTGGCAATTCTCCTTTGAATGATGTCAGTCCCATGAAAGGTTGGTCTGCATTCGCTCTGTCATAAATCACCTCAGCAGCAGTATGTCCATGTGCTGCATAATGCAACTTGTTCTGAACCATCTTGAAGAATAGTTTTGATGCATCCGTTCTTGGGTCGTAGTCCACACTAGTGGCATAGAGATCGAGTACCTGACGGTACATCACCTTTTCCGACGAACGGATGTCTCGGATTCTATCTAACAACTCTTTCCAGTAGTTGCCTCCACCCAGATTCTTCAATCTTTCATCGTCCATCGTAAAGCCCTTCACGATATATTCGGCGAGACGTTCTGTAGCCCACTGACGAAAACGTGTACCTTGCTTCGACTTCACACGATAGCCCACACTAATGATAACATCAAGGTTGTAATAATTGGTGGGCTTGGCAGAAAAATCGGGATTTCCGATTTTTCTCATTGTCTTAGCCTCTTCTATCTCTCCTTCAGCAAATGCATTAAGAATATGTTCGTTGACAGTAGAGCGGGCCTTACCAAACAATTCTGCCATCTGATCTATGGTCAGCCACACTGTCTTGTCCTCCAGGCGTACATCTAATTGCACTTTCCCATCGTCCGATTGGTAGATGACTATTTCGCTAATATTATGATCCGTTTCTTTCGTCATATATCTTTAGGATATGATTTCCTCTGCAAAATTACAACATTTTCATGAATCCACCAAACTATTCATCAAAAATCTATTAACCTATTAACCTACTAAGCTACTAACCTATTAAGCTATTAAGCTACTAAGCTACTAAGCTACTAAGCTATCTAACCCACATCTTCCTCCCATCCACAATATTCAATCCCTTCTGCAATCTGTTGATGCGCTGCCCCTGCAAGTTGAAGATTGCATCGCTCCTCTCCCCATTGAGGGGGAGTCGGAGGGGGCTTATTCCATCTGCCATTTCCTCCTCCGTCAGTGCTACGATATTGCCGAACATGTTCCAAGGGAAGGTCTGCTTGTAGCTTTCCACGAGTGGTGCCGGCACATGCAGGGTGGCATGTTCTATCAGGTAGTATTGGTATTTTGTTGCCTGATAGTAATTTCCATCGTAATCATTCCATCTGAAGGTAAAGTAGCGTGGCAGATAATAAGTTATATCATATAGTTTCACCTCAGCGATATCATCATCCGATTTGATTCGCGACAATCCATCCGTGCCTGCACTTAAAGCTAATGGACTCAACTCCGGGACGAACGATGCATAGCAATAGAAATCATTCAAGAAACAATTATCGATAGGTCCGTTCGAATTCGAGAGATATGCCCAAAATGCATAATAGTCTATTTTCTCAATATCGCCCATGATCCTGAAGGTTTTCAATTGAGGTGAAACGTTGATAGTACCGCTCCCTAATACGCGAAGAGTGCTGGGCAGTTCAATCGAAGTTACGTTTCCTTTATAGAGATTCCTCAATGCCCACTCATCGATAGCCGTCACCTTATAGGTATTCCCTTCTACTTGCAACTCTGCAGGTATGACCAGTTTGTATTCGTGTGTGTTATCCGGGACTATGACTTTTACCAATGTGGCTGTATGGTCATCGTGGTTGTAAACATATTGTAAGACAAGCCCCTGATAGGCAGCTTCTTGGTGGGAAACGATATGCTTGAAATAGCACCAAGGGGCTGTTGATTGATAGGCTTCCAATGAAGCAGCTGCTACATGCAGGGTTGCATCGTAGTTGCTGCCCTCGAAGGCATACTCATCAGCAGCAGGAGGCACGTCGGAATAGGAGTAGATTTCCTTCAATCCCGTACAGCCGTTGAAAGCATCCTGACAGATTTCGCCTGAGCAGCCGTCGAAGACTACCACTTTGAGTTCCTTGCAATCTTTGAAAGCATTGCTGCCCACGAAGGTCACGCTGTTGGGAATGGTCATAGAGGTAAGCGACTGACAGTTCTCGAATGCGTTATCGTCAATCATAGATAATCGACTTGGCAAATCTACCGCAGCTAATGACGAGCAGTCGGCAAAGGCACGCATACCGATATAAGTGGTCTTGGAGGGAAGGGATATGGATTGCAAGTTGCTACAACCGACAAAGGCCCCCTCACCAATGGAGGTCACGTTACTTGGGATATCAATCTCTGACAAGCTGGTGCAGTTTGAGAAGGTATAATCCTCAATGGCTGTGATGTTGCCAGAAAGCCTCACAGATGTCAATCCCCTACAATCGGCAAACGCAAAGCGTCCCAGATAGGTGATAGAGTTGTTGAGGAAGACACTCGAAAGCTTCACGCAGTTGAAGAAAGCGAAGTTCTCGACAGAGGTTACTTTGTAGTATTTGCCGTACGACATGATGCGTCCTGGAACAGTCACTTTCGCTTCATACTTCCCCTGACCGCTGGTCACAGAGACCGTTGTTCCGTCCTTGTTGAAGGTATAGTAGACCGTCGAGTTATTTTCCTCATCAATAGCATCTGGAAGTGCCATAAATCGCTCGAATTTGGTCCACGGTTTGGTGACAGAGTATATGCTCATGAGCGACTTCGGAACATGAAGTGTCGCTTGAAGAGGCCAATACATATAGTTTTCGAACGCATTCTCAGCTGTCTGGGGCATCGTGGTAGGATAGCAGAATACATCTTCTATTCCCATACAGTTATAGAACGCCTGCCAGTAGATGTCTGTCACACTTTTGGGAATGACGATGGTAGCGAGTTGCTGACACTCCAAGAATGCATATTGCCCGATAGACGTCACTCCTTCAGGAATCTCAATGGAGGGCAGGCTGGTGCAGTTCTGGAATACAGAAGGGGAGAGTTCTGTGAGTTGATCTGACAGCTTGACGGATTTCAGGTTCGTACAATCCTGAAACGCCTTATTACCCATACTGGTAACGCTGTTGGGAATCACAATGGAATCCAAGGCGGTACAACCGTTGAATACATCCCATCCCAAAGTTTTTACACCATCAGGAATATGAATGGATTGCAAGGAGGAACAATTCTTGAAAGCACTCGATTCCAAGGCTTTCACACTATTCGGAATCTCTACATAACGCAAGGATGTGCAACCGGCAAACACGCCATATATGGCTTTGATGGTATTCGGAATACGGATAGAATCCAAACTCTCGCATAGAGAGAAGGCTTGTCTTCCCAATGAAGGCAAATGTTCAGGGAGCGTGACTGATCGTAAAGAAAAACATCTGCAGAAAGCACTTCCGCCAATAGAAACACTATCGGGAATCACGATGGACTCCAAGCTGGCACATTCCCAAAAAGCTCCTTCGCCAATTGTCTTCAGACTACTTGAGAAGGTCACAGAGGTGAGCGAAGTGCAATACTGAAAGGCATAATCACCAACAGAAGTGACAGAATCCCCGATGACAACACATTTAATCTGCTCCGTGTATTTCTTCCAAGGGGCGTCGTATCGTCCTTCCCAATCATAATTCATCATATCGCCCTTTCCAGAAATATAGAGGGTATCACCCTTCAAGTCCCAAAGGACATTACCACCATACAGACCACAAACACCATGCACCGATTCCTGTGCCTGCATGAAGAGCGGCAGACAAATCAAACATAGTATGTAAAGGAGCTGTTTCATTGGCAACTTTTTTTATTTTTACATTTTATAATTTTATAATTTTTACATTGTCATTTGACAACAACCTTCTTCCCATCCACAATATTCAATCCCTTCTGCAGCCTGTTGATGCGCTGCCCTTGGAGGTTATAAATACTTTCATTTTTAAATTTTTCAATTTTTACATTTTCCATGATTCCATCTGCCGTTTCTTCGGGGAAGAACGGATCTGGATAGAAGTTAGGACTCTTGTACTCCAACTTGCCATCACGATAGAAGAGGTTAAGGTGGGTACTACGGTAAATAGCATCATTTTGAAGTAATTCCATGGGGAGAAACCAAGCACTAGGATAAATTAGAGAATAGAGATTGCCGATATTCGGTAGAATTGAATCTGATGCTTCTACATTAAAATCATAAAGGATATATTCTTTATCAACCTTTGTTAATACTTTATCAGCAAACGATGCGCCCAATACGGAATGCTTTACAAAACTATTAATATATGTTTCTGTATCCACATATACTATTCCCTCCTGCTCCCGAAGACTAATTACATGATTGCCTTTTGATGTATAAAAATAATTATCATCTGGTGAATATAAATAATGTGGTTCTGTAATATAGCCAATGATATCTGCATATATTTTTTTATACACTTTCCCATTTATGATTTCTTCACCATTCAAATAATACTTAACATATTCGAAATCACAAGCAATCGCATTTCCTGAATGGTTTGCATCATACGTACCAATAGTCGCATAACTCCACACATTGCCATCATCAAGGAAGGTCTGCGCATGAGTTAACATTGGCAACAACAAACATAATAAAACAGCAATTGACCTCATAATTATTCTATATTACATTCCACCTGATTCTACTTTAAACTCTGTGCGCTTGCACAGATGGCTATCGCCATGCTGAGCATAAAGGAATATAACCGTTTCATAAGCATCCGTATTAATTAAGTTTATAATTCTTTTAAAAATATGTTGCAAAAATAATGTATTTCTTTGATTCCTCAATACTATTTCACAAAACCCTTCTTTCCATCCACGATATTCAGTCCTTTCTGCAACCCATTGATGCGCTGACCCTGCAAGTTGAAGATTGCATCATTATGCATTATGAAACGAATGTTCGACGTAGTCAATTGTGAATTATGAATTATTT
>JAEEGH010004534.1_pt1 | contig 35559 bp, 25 predicted proteins | sample 9134181 | NCBI WGS metagenome assembly JAEEGH01 (sample SAMN16246544, study PRJNA631951) | gut metagenome | biome: gut microbiome; feature: rumen; material: DP-attached | host: Bos | place: Iran: Karaj | collected 2018-10
AAGTGATCTTTTCAACAGATGTTCACATGTGGATTCCTCTAAAGAAGACCAAGGCTTCACGCCCTTCTTTAACACCTGTAGTTTTTCTCGATTTGTAATATCTTTTACTCGGATTAACGCTTCCGAGCTGATTCCCGTTTCAAATTCAAACTTCCAAGTTCCAAAAATATAAGTCATCAGTGAAAGAAAACTGCTTTCTGTCGAATAACTTACCGTGGCGCATTCAACATTGGAATCTGCCATGTACTTTACTAATTCTCCTAGCAAATGATGTGCCACACCGCGTTCTCTGAAATCCGGATTTACATACATCCACTCTACACGGAGGATTCCACCTTCATAGACGATGGATTCTTCTCTGTAAAATACCAAAACACCCACACCATAGGTAATATCACCGAAAGTACGTAAGGCACCGATTGCCTGTTTTTTGCCTGCAGCAATATCCTCTGCCAAGTCGGGAGTCAGTAGGTTTGAAAACAAATTCACATTATTACTGCTAATGGATGTAACAAGGGGACCCACCTTCTTTTCAAATTCCAGTCTGCATTCCACAGCTTCGGAAAGCATGGATTTTCCGTACTCTGAAAAGGGATGAAATCGTTGTGCCATATGAAGAAGCACCAAAATCTTCATTGCATACACACTCTCGATTACTTCTCGATTGATCCTGCCACTCTCAAAGGATGCCATGCATTCATCCAACTCTTCATTAAACACCGATAGCATTTCCGTATCCTGTCTGTGGGCATCAACAAAATCATTGATATCAAACTTTTTAAGAAGTTCAGACTGATTTTTTTTTACGCTTTTTTCATCTATGCCTAAAGCTTCATATACTGTCATATACTAAATCTGTCCCTTCTTTAAAATCGCTGAACCTCTTCACCGAAAATCATATCCGCATAGGGTTCAAAATCCGCACGGGTAAATACTCGTCCGACTTTTACAAACTCAAACTGAATGGCCTTTAAGTAATGGCGCATACATACCTTGCCGTTTGCCGTCTCATCTTCTGCTGCCAAAAAGGCTGCATTTAACACGCAGTTTTTAATATTACCACCGGCAAACTCAAACTTCTCTGCAATAAAGCGGAAGTCCACATCTTCATCCAATGGTGTGGTCTTTGGAACCGTAGTTCTCCAAAGCATCTCTCTGGTGTCTTCATTGGGGAACTGGAATTCCACGATGTATTTCATACGTCTAAAGAACGCCGGGTCGATGTTGTGCTTGTAGTTGGTAGCCAGTACACAAACACCGTCGTAAGCTTCCATTTCCTGAAGAAGGAGTGCTGTTTTATTATTTGCGGAAGCCTGGTTGGAACCACCGTCATCTGCACGCTTTGCAAAGATGGTATCGCACTCATCGAAGAAAAGTACCACGTTACACTTTTTCGCTTCTCTAAAAATCATGGAAAGAGATTTTTCCGTTTCACCTACGTACTTATCTACTACCTTGGAAATATCCACGCGATACAACTCCAGGTTTAACTCGTGCGCCAACACCTGTGCCATCATGGACTTTCCGGTACCGGGAGCACCGTATAATAAAACGGTAAGGCCACGACCGTAGGGGTACTTTTTCATGTAGTTCCAGTCTTCGTAGACCTGCTTCTTATGGTTCATCTGCTCGATGGCATGTCCGATCTGCTCTCGCTGATCCGCATTCATTACGATATCTTCAAAGCCGAACTTCGCTTCCACTCGGGTAGCTTTTTGAGAAAGTTCGGAAGACATCTGGGCATTGCAGGATTTAAACAATGTGGCTCGGTTAATCTCCGTCTTTTGATCCATAACAGCAAGGGACTTACCGTAACGCACCGCATCCCGAATCTTTCCGGGAGTAAACAAAAACTTGGTGGCCATTTCAAAGAAGTCCACATCTTCTCCAAACTCAAATCCCTTGGAGTAGTAATCCCAGCAGGCCACACGTCCGTCAATATCCGGTGCCTCAAGGGTAAGAAGGGTAATCTGTTCTTTTGTAATCTCCTTAAAGTTGATGGTCTCTTTGGAATTGGCAAATACCATGATGCCCTTTTCCGTAAGCTTGGTGAAAAAGAGATCCATGTAGCCAAAGAATTTTTCTTTTTCCTCTTCACGGTACTGCAGTTCCTCTAAAACACAGCAGGCATCCGTTAAAATACACTCTCTGGTCACCGCCCAAATGGCACGCTCCACGTAAGAGTAATCATATACAAATAATTTCTTACAGTTAACGGAAATGGCTCGCATAGAGTTTTCCCGACAGAATTTCTTGATAAAGAACTTTCGACCGCTTCCTTCATCACCCATGTAAGAAAAAATACGACTGCCATCCTGATATGCAATCTTCATGGCTTCCAATACATTTTCATTACAAAGGATGTCATCCAACTTTTCTTCATCCTTTGTCAGCATGCGAATGAATCGGATGTAATTTTCATCCAACTTCAAAGGTTCCCGACCGAAAAGGAAGTCAATAATTCGCTTGTCCGGAGACACAGCCGTAGAAAAAGGCATGGAAGGTACCACCCGAAGATCTAAAACCGGTAATAACTGCTCTAAGCATACCGACATATCTCCGTAAGCACCCGTAATGGAATAGGTATTGCCGTAATACAATCGTCCCGCAGACTCAATGGTAGGGGAAGAAAGATTACCGTTTTCATTGATAATCTGAAAGATACCTGCATAGTCTGTCTGTGTAGAAGACAAAATGCCGCAGGCAAAACAAAAGATAGTAAAGGGATCAAATCCCATTTTTACGCACAATTCATAGAAAGGCATCACCACTCCCGCTTCCTTGGAAGCTGCTGCCTTTTTCTGGATATCGATCAAACGCTGGGTCACATCTACGGTTACAACGATAGGAGATTCTTTTGAATCCTCCGATTCTCCACTGTTCTCATCCTCATCACCTTCCGTGGAAAATGCGCCCAAAAGAGACATAAACTCATCGTCTAATTCCTCATTAGCAGAAGTTTCCGATAAAAGACCCTCCTCAACAGAATTTGCATCCACGGTAGCGGACTGGCCCTGATTTTGATCCTGTTCAAAACGAATCACATGATCTTTTGCCGCATCACTGGCGATCTCCAAGTCCGGATAAAGCACGTTTTTATATCCGCCCTGTCCATTGGAAAAGGTGGTTTTCATGCTTTCCAAATATACACTCAGACATCGGTTGACGCAGTCAAAGACATTCTTCATGTATTCATCATAACTTGTAAAAATGTCATTCTTCTTAAGTGCCAAAGTACTCCCCCTCTTACTTTAAAAAAAGCACTATTTATCAACATAATTTTACATCTTTTTGCGCAACAAAACCGCAACATTTCCGTTTTGAAAGAAACAGCCGTTTTTCACTCTTTCGTATGGAAAATCGCCGTGCGATCAAACACACTTTTTGCGGTATTAATGGACTTCTCATCCGGCTGGTCAAACACACTTTTCTTGCTGTTTAAGTTCATCATAGGAATGGGCTCATCATAGGCATAGCCCATCTCCGTACCGTTTAAATCGTCATAGTAGTACTGTGCCCGCTTTTTATCCAGCTCTTTCTTATTCTCATTTGCGTCGGTTATCATTCGATCCGTCAGCTTCATTTTTTCTTACTCTCCTGGTATTTCTGATAGTCAGCCTTATAGACTTCCAAAAATCCCCTATAAAGATCGGCGTTCGGTGCCACATATTCGATATCCGCACTTGCACCCTGTTTTGGATTCACACTATACTTTCCTTTCATATAAAACTGGAAAATAAGATGATAACTTCTATAAGCATCAAAATATGCCGAAATCTCTTTGTCCTCTTTTAAGAATTCGTCCACCTTTGGTAAAAACTTGGTAAGGCCCTCAATTGTAAGGGTACGCAAAGACATTTCAGAAGCCAGTTCCGGATTTTTCACCAGATTTTCCATGCAGTCGGGACTTACGTCATCCAGACTTTTCTTTTCCTCCAAAGGTTTAATCAACTCTTTTTCAATTTCCTCCGGAGGAATAAGTGCCGGTGCCTCTTTATAAAACCGTTTCATTTCCTTTTTCATGACATCCGTAAGTTCGCTTTCCGCCTTTTTATCCCCTTCACGAATCTTTCGGATTGAATTACAAACGCCCACATTAAACCAGTGATTGTTTAAATCATCCACACTTTTCGGCTCCCATTTTTCATTGTATTTTACAGGTCGAAGCATATTACCGGCCAATCTGGATATTTCATTGGGAACACGATAAAAAATATTCGCGTCAAAAGAATACATATATTGCGGGTTATGCATATGCTGATTCTGTAATCGAAAAGCTTTTAAAACCTCATAGCTTTCTTTTGTAAAATGCTCTACTGCTTTGGGCTGTGATTCCTTTTTCTTTTCTACTTCTTCCTCAAAGCTCTTTATATAATCAGACTCATGGCGTCCCTTTTTTAATCCCGCTTCCTTTTCGATTTCTTTTCTTCTCCAATAGTCCATCTTATGGGCTTCTTCCATCTTTTCCCCTGGGCTGTCGGATTTCCAATCAACTCCTTCGCCTACCATTTCTGCGTTGGCACGACCCTCACCGTATCGGTGCATATCTCTTTCTGCCTGTCGAATCTTTTCCTCCAATTCGGCTTCATAGTCTTTTAAATCCAACGTGCTGGCCTTTTTTGCCAAATCAAGAAGTAATAAATTCCCTTTTAATTCAGCTTTTGCTTTCCGATACAATTCATCCTGCTGACCGGTAGACTTTACCTCTGCTGCCTTTTTCATTGCTTCGATGCGTTTTTCCAAGATTGCTTTTCGAAGGTCAAATTCCTCTTGCTGAGAGATATTGGTACCCCTTGCCTTGCAATCCTCTCTTATCTGATTTAATCGAAGGCTTATTTTGCCCGCTTCATTGTAAAGTTTAGAAGTTTCTTTTGCCCGTTTCCTGCGCTTATATCCACTTCGATTGGTATGTACTTTGGCATAATTATTTAAAGAACTGTTTTTGGATTTTGAGAGGCTTTTATACTTTGCCTCTTTTTCATCAATCATTTCTTTGCTGTCAAAATAATATTTGCTTCTTTCCTGAAAAGAAGTGACTGCATAACGCTGATACTGAAGCTCGATATCATCTTCCGCATCAACATGCATTTTATCCTCGACGCCATATACAGGTGCTTCTTCCTGTTTTTGAATATTTTTAAACTGCTCTTTTTGACGTTCTTTTTCAACGTAATCGTAAAAATCTCCCATAATCTGCTCTCCTTGCTTTTATCTGGATTACCACTGTGCCTCGTAAATCTTTATACGCTGTGCATTTTTAAAAAACCTGGCAGACAATGCCATAGCACTTTGAGACACAATATCAAAAAGGATCTTCTTATCCGGATAGTTATGTTCCAATTCCTCTGCCACTACGCATAAAATCTGATACAAATCCTTTGGATTTTTCCCGTATAGGTAAGTCAACAGAATATATTCTCCTTTTGACTGGGATAACAAAATAGAGGTCGGAACCCCGTCATCCTCCGTAGTAAGACAAAGCTCCGGTATACAGGTCTTTTCAAAATACTCCTTATCCAATATGGATAAGTTATCTTCCACCAATGAAAACGCCATTTTTTTGTATTTGGACGTTTGATTAAAGAACCGAAGAGGTTTATTTTTTGATACGGATTTCGCGGTTTTCAAATCCTCAGAAGAATAAAATTCCTTTGCTTCCGTAATGTATCTCTCGTGAGAATATTCCGTATCTATAAACATTCTCTCTCCGTAACAGGATTTAAAAAAAGATAATAAGATATCGTTTTCTTCATCAACCACCGGGAACTGGCAAATCACCGGCATTACGCCTGTCTCCTCAATAAATGCATTGGCTTCTTTCAAAAGACCTCTGCCGATTCCGATATGCCTGAGTTCCTCCGGTACATAAAGCCACTGGATCAGATATTCATCCTCTGCCTGGGAAATCACAACTGCACCGGCGATCAATCTGCCTTCGCCGATAGTTGCCCCGATAATCACAGACTCTTTCCCAAAATAATCCTCATCCGGCAATACGGTAGAAAAACTATTCTTATTATCCTCTGTTACAAGTACATATTTTATTTCCATGTCAATCCCCCCGATTTTTAAGACAGTTTAAAAAGACAAATCTCGCTTTTCTTCATCTTGGCAAAGTATTTGTCCGGCAAATCCTTTTGATTACTCTTTGAACAAAGAAAACGAAAGCAGGTATCGTCATCACCTTCTCTGGAATAAATATTTTTCAGCACATAAAAACAGGCATCACAGGTTTGCTCACTAACTCCGTGAAACCACGGAATCTCCACTTTCTCTTTACTGTCTTCACATAGCAATACCGCAGATATCTTATTCCTTGTGCTGCAAACAATCCCCTCACCGAACCTGTCATTATCGATACCATCCCATGGAATTTGAAGGAAACGATCATGGGGTGAATTCATAATAAACGGCAATAATTCCTCCTCCGAATGCTGACTGATGTAGGTCACCTTCATGTTAAGAGTTTTCGGATCCGGTGCAGGTATGTCTTTCATATCCGAAAGTCTTCCCTCCATATAGTAACAATCGCTTTCCTCTTCTGTAAAACCATAACCCTTCATTTTCTTACATTCATCTTTGTCATCTTTTGGGACAAAGATATGTACTGGAAGCATGGGATCTTCCTTTATAAAATCCAATAGACTCTTTTCCACCACTGATGCATCCTGACCGGATACCGTCATAAGATTATGTATCAATATAAATTCCGGCAGTACCTCCACGATACACAGTCCCAGCACTTTCTTATTCTTTTCATCGTAGGCTCCCAGTCCAACATACTTTCCGGTGTCACATCCATAGATTTCTTCATTGGTCATATATGGCATATAGTCAGATAAAATACCGGAATCGATGACTTCTATTGCGATATTTTTTGCCATATATTACTTACCTCCTATGAGTGCCTCAATATCATAGAATTCGGGATGGTCTTTTTTGTATATCTCGTCAAAGTCCCCTAAAAAGTCATCCGGTTCTTTATCGCCGGCTTTTTCCACAGCCTCCTTGTAGTACTCCGTAAACGCAGCTTCATATTGAGATGCAAGTTCCTTCATTTTTTTCTTAAGGTCATCCGGAATATCTTCACCAACCTTCTGATAGATCATCATTTTCCATCCGTTGGTGCACTCGCTGATCATTCTCATTTCACCCATTGTTAATTCTCTCATATTTTTAATCTCCTTTTACATCCCTAAAAATCCAAAGGTTCGAATTTATCATCCCTTCTAATAAATTGACCATCATCGGCAATGGAAAATGCGCCTCTGTCAGAGGTGATATAATAATCAATATCCAAACCACATCCTCCATTTAACTGAATCGTGTTATAGCCAAAGAAAGCCAACATGGCAGTAATTGCCGGATATACAGCGCCTCTATATCCTTCTTTCAGCTCTTTATCCTGGAAGAACTGATATACCTTCGGATATTTTTTCTGCAAGGTTTTGATCAACTCTGTTCCATCGTTGTAATTAATAATTCTGGCTTTCTCATTCAACATCATGGTGAGCTGAACAGATCCCTCCTTCTCGCCAAATGACCAGCTGTGTTTACTTGCTCTCTTATCGATTTCTTCTTTTTCTTCCTCGGTTTTTCCTTCGGAATTTTTCACAGATCGTACCGCCGTATAAGTGCCCTTACCATAATTTCCCGCACTGTAATACTGACGATTCAATCCATCCGTACGCTCTCCCTTAAGCTGTTCTGCCAGACCTTTGCAATCCTTTAAATTACCAAATGTATTCATAGTATGATACATCTTAATTTTAAGCGGCGATTTCTTTATCTCCTCATCAAAAGTTCCGCAAATACGTGGCTTATGAGACGACCATCCAATGGCATTGAAGAATCTTGTGGAAAGATTTGGAGACTGGTTCTGATCCGCAGGAAGCTCTTTGATACTTGCCAAAATCTGTTCCATTTGGGTATCCATCAAAGTCCGTTCCTCATCCGTCATCTCGGACATTCCCTGCAAATCCAGATACATCCTGTCATAAGCGCTCTTGCAGGCTTCCTCTGTAGCCTGTTTCTTTTCCTCTATCGTTGCCTCTTCGCCAAGTCCGGAATAAACCCTGTATTTTTCCTTTTGGGTTTGCGCTGTGGTATTCTTTGTCTCTTCAATCAGTCTCTGCACCTGATCCGCAACCTGTTCAATCATGGCTTTTCGTCTTTTACCCGTGCTACTCCAAGGTTTTTTAGAGGAAATATATCTGTCACAGCTTTCTTTAATTCTCGTAAGAAGAATAGATGCTTCGTTCGCTTCCCCGTTTTCTTTCACCAGATTGTAAAGTTCCAAATCCGTGGCAACGCTGTTAAACTCATCGGAGTTTCCTCCTCTGTCGCTGTTTTTCAGGAAAACTTCCATATCCTTAAGGGAGAAATTATCGTAATACCCCTTTTCTTTATCGGAAAATCCCTTTTTACCTGATTTGTCCAGCTCTGCTTTGCGTGCTCTGGTCTTGTTGTGCCAGGCTGCTTCAATATCCTTTTTCCTCTGAAGATGAGCACTCTTTTTTTCCGCCCATTCCGCCGGATTATAGGAAGCCTGTTCCATATTTAGGAACCGAAGATTCATATCCCGATAGCCAAGCTCCGTGGACTCCTCCTTGTTCATATTTACATTTAGTTCATATGCCTTAAGTTTTTCCGATTCCCGATTTAAATTTCCAAAATCTCCCATGTTTTCTCTCCTCCTTTTTATATGCAAATCATAACAAAGATCACGCAACAAACTAGCAACACCAAAAACAAAAAAGAGTGTTCTTTTTTTAAAAAAGAACACTCAAATAAAATCCCTATTCAATTGAAAGAATAGAATCAAATCCGGACATCTGAAAAACTTGCATCACCGTAGGCTGAACATTAATCACTCTCATGGTTCCTCCCTTGCTTGCAGCAGTCTTTTGTCCCAAAAGTAAGGCACGCAGTCCCGTACTCGACATATAGGGAACCTGGTCCAAATTCAGCACCACATTTTTTGACTTCTGAAATGCGGTAAGTATACTCTGCTGTAACTGTGGAGATGTAATGGTATCCACCTGGCCTTCAACGGAAAGCTGGATCCAATCATCATTTTTGGTTTCATTTATTTGCATGATAGGTACTCCAATTAATTATTCCATAAAGAGAAACCCATTTACTCTCTTATGAACATTTTATCTAATCCATCATAATATATTTACTCGCTTTTTTCAACGTCCAACAGTTTTTGAATGGTATCCCGAATCTCATTCTCGTAATTGATTTCATTGGCCAATTTGTTCTTAATCTCCGCCAACTCCTGAGGCAAAAGTACATTACCGAACTGTTCTGTCTGCTGTTCCTTTTCAAACACATCCAAGAATGTATTTAGGATGTCCTCCTCCGGAATCGTCTTTCCTACAATTTTAAAATGCTGGTTTAAAGCCTTTTCCAAAGCAGTCTCTTCCTGTTCTTCTTTTTTCGCCTCTTCCAGAATTTCTTTTTTTACTTCTTCTGCTGCTTTAACTTCTTCGTCCTCGGATTCTTCCTCGTTTACCTCTTCTATTCCGTTTGCAGCTGATGCCGCCCACTTATCCGAAAGTTTCTTCTTTGCCGCTTCCTTCTTTTCAGGTGTTTTTTCCCGTTCTTCCTGAGTGGAAAGTGCCTTTAGCATCTTCTCTTTATTCGCTGTATTTAACGCTTTTAACTGTTCTTTTTCATTTTGTTTTTTTATTTTTTTCTTTTCGGAGCGATTAACATAGGCGCCATCCACCACAGGCTCGTTTAAGAATGTGGCATACATACTTTCCGGAGTGGAAAGATCCTCGTTACCCTTATAGCCGGCTTCCTCGGATTCTTTTAAAATCTCAGTCAAAGTCTTTTTGCCCGTAGGTACCATATAGGCAATCAAAGCCAATCGGAACATATAAAGTTCCTGTGGACTTGCACCCAAAAGTCGATAAGCCGCAATCATATTTCTTGCAGACTTATCCTTATCACCGGTCACAGCTTCCAATGCCTTAGTTTCATCATCTTTTAAAACAGCTATGTCTTTCAATTGATTCGGAAAAGCATTTTCCGCCGTATCTTTTTCATTATTTTTAAATGATAATCCGGAATTGGTACGATATCCATTAACTTCCGCCATCTCAGCCTGCCAGGCTTTACGAGCCTCTCTTAATGCCCGTCGTCTTTCCGCACCTCTTTTCGCTTTCATATAGTCCGGCTTTGTTCGAAACATGGAGCCAAAAATACCCGGAAACTGATCTCTTGGTTTGGCGGCATTAATAAGGAATTTTTTCGTATCTTCATCCCAGTCATTCACACCACCGGTTTTTCCTTCAATACGCTGCTTTGCTTCTTTGCTAATGCCCCTCTCTCTTTTGGCCTCATTAATGGTTTTTTTACCTGCCTGAACCCCAATGGTCTCATCCAATCCGCCATACTCCCGTTCAGAGGAAAGAGTTTCCATGTCAATCGACATAGTCTCACCGGTAAAACGATTAATTTCCGTAATGTCTTCTTGGGTAATATTACGAAGCACATCACCAAGAGAATACTGTGCTCCCGTTGCTGAAGAGCCGATGTATTCTTCCTCTACGGATTTATTCTTTAATCCCCATCGGTTGTTTTCATCATCTTTTTTGGTGAAGTCAATTCCCTCAGTGTTTACCGCATTATCCAAAAGTGCCATCTGTGAAAGGAAGGTTCCGTTTTCACCGGTCATCTCACGAATATAATCATTACCCTTCATCAGATCTCCGGCATCACCTGTGGTCATCACATATCCTGTGGATCCCATGGCATTTCCGCCTAACATAAGGGAAGTTAAAATACCTCCGGCTGAGTCATCATCAATACTGTTTTCCAGCCCGGCAACATAGCGCTCTTCTGATTTTAATCGAAGTTCACGAATTTCTTCGTCATACATGGTTCTGGCATCTCTTTCTTCCTGTGCCAGTTGTTCCAATGCTTTTCTCTTTTGCTCGTCATCGTCAAGTATTGCTAATTTTTTTCGTTTTTCTTCGATGTCTTTTATTTTTTTATTCAATCTGGCCTTAGAACGGACTTCTTTATCAATGGAATCCATTCTTCTTCTGGTCTCCGCATCCTTTAAACGATTGTAGCGAATCAAAAGAGAGCTGACCTTGGATAAAGCCTCCTGCCCGGCTTTTTTTACATCTGCTCTGTCATAAAGATCCCGTGCGATCTGCTGTTCAAAACGGGCATACTCTTCTTCTTGTTTTTCCTCACGTAAAGCCTGAGCTTTTGCCGCTTCCTGTTCTTTTTGTTTTTGCAGTTCTTCGAAATCCACCATTTCGATCATGGTTCCATCAGACATAATGACACCTCTACCTTATTCTAAAATAACATCCTCATCTATCATCATTCCGTCATCCATATAACCAACGCTCTCGCCGGAAATCACGGCATTCATATCCAGATAAATCTCACCATCGATATCCGCCGTATCCTTTAACTGGATTAAGTGCAACCGACAACGAATAGGTTTGAACTGTTCCAAAAGATACAAAAGCTGATGACGATCCGTATCCGTAAGTAGCGTACGAACCAGAATATTTACATCATAGATGCCGCCGGTCATATAGTCACTGTCTAACAAATCTTCTGTCTCGATATAAGACTTGATGGTATTATTTTCCAAAATAATTACGTCTTCATCCAAGGCGATTTTTAACACCCGACTTAAGCAGGCCTTCGTGCCTTTGATGCGATTCAAATGATATGCCTCACGGACAAACTGTCGCATTCTCTCCTCAGTTAAAAAGTCTCCGGATAAATCGATTCCCAACCACTTGGCATAAATCGGCAAACATTCCGCCGGACATTTTTCAATATCCAAAAGTTCCGGAAGATGTTCGATTTCCCGTCCCACATCATTATAAACAGATGAGAAAACAGATAGGAAACGATGGAAAAATCCATCTCTTTCCCGATATACTCCCGGAAAAGCATCCATGAAATTATCGCCTTTTTTATCTACTCTGAGTCGATGAAGATATCCCTCACCGGTACCTAATACTTCAATGGCTAAAAACAGATAGCGACCGGAAAGTCCGTACAACAAGATGTCATTTTTCCCTACGAATCGCTTCCCGTCCTCCTGAGAAAACAGACGTTTTTTTGCCTCATCCGGTAACTCCTCATCTCGAAGCATCTCCATCAAATTGATGTCGCGTCCCTCATTGTCATACCAGGTGTCGTAATTTACTGCCCGGGCATACACATAGATGGCCATATTTTCCGGCAAGCTCATGGCAAAGGAAAATCTACCCCAGGTAGCGTCTTCCTCACCGGCGTCGATGGCATCAATATAGATTCTGTGAATCCCCGTATCTTCGGAAAAATACAGCACATCTTCCTGTGCTTCGAATCCTTCCAAATAGGATTTTTCCAGTCTGTTCTTTTTTATGGTGTAATTAATCCCCGGCATAAGTTACCTCAATTTTCAAACGTCATTGCTTCTACACGAATCTCTCCCGGATATAGCAAACAATTATTATCCGGTAAAATATCCGCATCTATCATTTTTGCTCCGGAAAAAGACTTTGGTCGAAGGGTAAGTTCATATACATACTCTACGCACTCTAACATCTCAATTCCATGGAACACTTCATCAAACTTTAAAAGTTCTCCGAAATTCTTTTGGCTATGTAAATAATCAATATGCTCTCGGATAGAATCCTCAATCATCTTTGCCGCATCCTCGTAACGAAGTTTTACATATACGGTAGCCTGTACATTCACCGCCATATATACCGGCTGTACCAAATCCACTCGAGTGGTAAGCAGTCTCCTGTCTTCAATGCGCTCTCTGATAATTTTTTTATACATATCCGACAATCTCGGAAACTCTTCGTCCGTACCCTGCATCACGGCAATCTTTACGAGATTTCTCTCCTGATCCATCTCCGCCTTTGCCTTCTTTAAGCAAAGCCCGGGGGTGGTAAGCACCAGTTTCTCATAATCCGCTTCACAAACGGCGGTATAAGGAGTCTCCATATCATAAAGGAATCTCTTTCGGACGGACTCTAACCGCTCTCTGAAGCATCCTCCGGTTCCCGGTCCCGGGTTAAAATAAACGACTCCTTCGTCCCCGATATTTCCCTTTGAGGAAAGGAAGTTGCCCTCACGAATATTTCCGTCACTTCCCATGGTCACGGCTACGGATGCCAAAAATAAATCCGCACCGATAAACCGTCCCGCATCTTCAATCAAAATTTTTGCATCATTTTCCAAAAGATGATAGTAAAGGTCTCCGTCCCCCTTCTTTTCCGGGCGAACGAAATCATATACATAACCGTATTCCTCATCCTCTCTTCTGGCAATGATACAAAAACTCTTTGCCACAATATGCCGATAGGGAAGATCAATCTCCTGGTTGTCATACCCCTGAACTTTGCCTAGGGCAAAACGTCGCATCACATCCTCCGTATAAATGACAGCCTTGACGCAATCCCTGCCTCGAAGGGGAGCAAAGCCCCTCCTGGCTTTATTAAATAAAATAGTTTGTCTGCCATACTCATCATGTCTTAAATCATAAAACCGTCCCTTTCCCTTTGGATCGGCATTGTACTCATACTTTAAATAGGACTCGCCTTTTCCCTCCCGACAAAACACATCGATATAGGACTCTTCCAAAAGTTCGCTTTCGATTTCCACTTCGCCGGTTCTGCTTGCACTGTGGCATTCGCAGATTGTCTCCTGTTGCCATACTTCAAATAAAAAGGCTTCCACGGACACAATCTTCGGTCTCACATCATATTCCGCTGTTTTTAATCTGGCGCGAATGGCATATCCGTCCTTTGGCGCATCCGTATAAATCTCTGCAGTCTCATCCGGCATCCACATCTTTACTTCACCGTTCATTAAGAAACCGCAGGTATTATCACGAACGTCCACCGGCACCCATCCATCTGCCGTATAACACTCCCAGATCATTTCCGCAAAGACCTTTTCCGTACGACCGTCAAAAGGATTTCTGCCCTCCGTGGTTTGCAATGTCACAAAGAAAGTAAGCTCCTTTCCCATATCCGGAAGAGAATTGGTAATAAAATATACACAATCTCCCACCTTCGGTGTCTCTCCAAACACCACTGCAGGAAGCTTGGTCTCTCTGTCACAAAGGAAGGAGTAATCCAAATACTTACTGTCCTCACTGCTTTCCTTTCGTCCATAGATGCCGATTAATCTCTGATTGGCAATGGGTATCTCCCGATTGGTTTCAAAGCAGATATCCCCGATGGTAAACTTATGATTGGCCGGAATTACAAAAGGTTCTTTTACATTGGCCGCAGACAAAAGCAGTCTGGCATTTCGACCTTTTCCGATTTCAAATCCCACCATTTGCAAAAGTTTTTGGCGAACCAATGCGGGAATCTCATCCATGGAATCCTGTTGTAAGGTGGCAAAACCAATGAGGGTTTCCAAAATGGTGACACCCGGATCCGACGGATTGAAATTGGTCCACTCATCCGTATAAATCGGTATATTTGTAATGGCTTCCGCCATCTTTTCTTCAAAGGTTTTACCCTCTGTTTCCATATATTTCAGCATACAATCCCTCTACCCATTTAATAGATAATATGTACCTCATGGTTTCCGCTTCGGCATACCATAAACGGTGTTGCCTTTAAATCGTTTAAATCCACTTCATGCTCGCCGCTTGCATCGGTATATCGGGCAATCATAACGGATTTTTTAACAATGGCACGACTCTTTAACACTCCCAGTCGCATCAAGATTTGAGGACGCTTTGGAATAGTTCCGATCTTCCACCCTCCTCCGTTTCCGTATCCGATGGGGTTTAAATACTCCTGCAAACATTCCTGCAACAGTCCCTGTATCTCAAAACTGTCATCCATGGATACCACATTAATCCAAACACTTACGGATATATCCACGTAAATCGGTTCCACGATATGAAGGTTGTCGGAAGTCAATGTGAGTTCGCAGTGACTTAACAATTCTTTCTGAAGTCCTCCCACGATTCTGTGGAATGCAAAAGACCCTTCCGCAAAATCCTTCATCAAAAGTAAAAATGTAACCTCTCCCGGTGCCTCTCTGCCGTCAATGGTCACACCCGTGATTCCCGCCACCTGATCAATGGTATCGGAATAGGATAAAATGGCACGGGTAAAATCATCCATAGATACCAAACGGTTTCTGGAGGATAGAATTCCGGCGCCTCTTTCCAATGCATTTTCCAAAGACTCGATGTTGCTTCCACCGTAGGCTTTTACCGGGTTTGTAATATTTCCGATAAAATTCAGTGCTCCCATGGATTCGGTAATGGTGCCTGCTGCCACATTTCCCGCTGCGCCACTGGTACATCTTACGGAAAATCTCACTGCAGTATCATCCACCACCTTTGGTATCCAGGTATGAACTCCGTCACCAAAAATCAATTCATTGGACAATCGATCCAATAGATAGACTCTCGGATCCTCGGAAGTCTCTAAGCGCTCCGTCTCACTCCATCGAACGAAAAAGGCGGTAATAGTTCCCTGTTCATCCTCTTGAATCTCATATTTATCCGGATCGGATGCAAAAAGATCCCGCATCACTTCCATGGAGTATCTGCCCATTTCATTCACCCATACATCGGCATCCAAAACATTATTGGCACCTAGGGCAAATCGCATATTCGGAAAAGCTTCATCAATATAAATCGGTACTTCCGGTCGGGTCTCCACATTGGAAACGGATACTGCGTTTAATACGATGTTTTCAATATGAGGAAGAACCTTCCTATCCTCATACGCATCTTCTTTTTTTACACGAAGCACTCGAATCCAAAAACAGCTGTTACCCTCTAACGTGGATTTTTTCATATCGGATGGAGGCATAAACATCACCACTCCCGAACGGGTAAAGTCCTGGGTGTAATCAAGGACTTTTAAGGGTCGAAAACCGTCATAGCCGAAGTATTCAAATCTGCACTGAATACCGGAAAACCGCAAGCCGTCTCTTAATTGGAATAAGATGGATGCCGGTCCGTTTTCAATCGGACGGGAGAATCCGATATACAACGCATCCTCCTCATAGTCACTCTTTTGGAATACCAAGTATCCGGAAGGGTCTGCCAGTTTATCCGAAATGTCCACAAAGCTTAAACCATAATAAAGTTTTGCAGACTGTGCATCCACAAAGGTCTCTTCATAACTGTAGGACAGCTGTAAATCCTTGATAATGGGATAATGATGCACTGCAGGTCTTACATAGCAGTTATCTGATTTTGTTAAAGTAAATCGAATGGATCTGCCCTCGTAAGAACCGCTGGTGGTCTCCTCCCAATCACTTGGGCATACAAAGGACAATTCCACACGCTTTGACTGCTCACCAAAGAACAGCATCCTGGGGTCCTCCGATAGCGGAAGTTTTCTCCATCCGGTACCGTTAAAATATTCCACCGCAATTTCCTGCGCATAGGAATCGATATAGACCTCCTGTCTGGCGGTATTGGGTCTTCTCTTAATAATCTTAAGTTCCGCATCCTGTTCCTCTTCGTTTAGGGAAATGCGATGCTCTTCAAACAAAAGATCAAAGGAAACCGTAATCTTTGATCCCGCTTTTCCAAAGTACCTGTCGTGTCCGATATAACACTCTGCATACAAAGATAAGGTATCCGTAAACGGAGCAAATCTTTGGGTATCAAAATCCGTAGCTCCGGAGTTTACCACTTCCGGTGCCTGTGCCTTTCCCTTGGATGAAAAGCTGATACGACTGATCTTTTTGGAAGACTCCGGAGGATTCTTTGCCACCAATACCAGTTCATGAAATCCGGAATCTCTGTATTTTTTAAGGACAAAAGTCTCCCCGTTTTCCATTCGGGCACACTCATCCACCGGGGTCAGCCCGGTTTCAAAATCATTGTAATAAAATGCGTATTTGCCCTTTTCAATATCCTCGCACAAAGAAGGATTTCCCTCTATGCGTACATATATCTCATCCAATCCCGTATCAAAAACCGTAGGATGGAAAAAGGAAACCGCATTCTTTTCCACCCCGTCTGTCTCTCCAAAGAGACGGAAAGGTAAAAACCCATCTTCCCCTCCATATTCCCGATCCATAGATGTAAGTGGAAGGGCATCCTCATCGTCTTCATCTGCCGGACGCTTAATTTCTCCCGGCAAAAGTGCAGAGGAGAATCTTCCGTACAATGGAACGATCCGTTTTTCTTCTCCGTCTGTCATAAAGGAGGATGCAATCCGCGAAGAAGAAACATAAAGACTGTGATCCGTTTCAAAAATAAACGGTTCCTCTCCGTTTTCCGCATAGAGCTTTGTTCCCTTTGGCACTGCCACTCCCGGTACCGTACCGGAAAGCATATCCATCACCACAATGGCGCTGGAGGGTTTGGCAGCCAAAAGTGAAATATCCAGCATGTTGACAAACTCGGTATGATAACGATCTAAGACACGGTTTACCCTGCCGATGTTTTCCTCCATTTCGCGAGCAAAAAGACTGGCAATGGCTGTACCCACATCTGCATGATCATAATCCACTACCCAACCGGTCTCATACTGTTCCGAGAGGTCTTTGATCTTGGATTCGATATCGGTTGCATTTCTTGTATCAATCTGTAATTTCTTCTGTGTTTTCCGGCTCATAGTACTCCGGTTCTCCTTCTTCTTCCAATTCACTGGTTGCATTTAAGTAAAATGGGAATACGTAATTGTCTCTTGTATTGGTACTGGTAATGGTATATTCCACATTGAATAGAACCAAACCTTTTTGATTTCCCTGTTCCATCCCCACACGAACATCGGAGATTCTCGGCTCCTGGGCCATAATCTGTTCCCGGATGGTTCTGGCCACCATATTCAGCTGACCCATATTAATATCCATAAAGGTGTAGGACATGATATTGGAACCAAAGGCGGGACGAAGGGGTCGCTCCGTCTGCTGTGTCATAAGAATCAAATAAATAGACTCTCTCACACTTTCCTCTTCCGAACTGGTTACAAATCGTCCCGTAGCCGGATTAATCTGTGGTGGGAACTTCATCCCTTTTCCCAAAAAATCTTTTCCACTGGGCATATGTTATCTCCTGTTAAAACACCTGTAATCGGTATACTATCCTAATTTGATGGAGGCTCCGGATATTTCCGCAAGTCCCGCTGCTGACATCTTTAGAGCTCCCTGGGTATCCACGCCAAACTGTGCACCGGAAAGGGACATCTTTCCCGTAGCGGCCGCATTGATTTTGCCGGATGCATCAATGGATAAATCCTGACAGTTTACGGTAATTTTTCCGCTTTCTCCGTTTAACGTCACCGTAATGTTATCTCCGACTTTCATGGTCAGCTTCTTTGCTGCCTTAATGGTAATATCTCCATTTTCGGTCTTCATGCGAATCTGAGCATTTTCATCCTTGTCCTTAATCTCGATGACCTTTTTGTCATTATCCAAAAGAATGCTATGAGCTTCGTCAGCGGTATAGACTCTGATTTTGTCCTTTGTTCCGTCTCCCTCTCTGTCAGTTTCATCCCCAACATCTTCAAATACGATGGCACTTCCGTGTCGGGTAACAATTCGCTTGTGCTGATTATCCTTATGCTTTGACTTAGATAAAAACTTATCGGAAGATTTATTGATACATCCGATGACATAAGGTCTGTCAATGATACCTTCTTCAAATACCACTAACACCTGATCCCCGATTTCCGGCAAGAAATAATGTCCCCATTCCGCCCCTGCGGAAGGCATAGCCATTCGTGCCCATTTCATTTCGTTGGCATCCTTGTCTCTGGTATGAAGGTTTACACATACACGCCCCGGAAATTTATCGTCGTAGTTATTCACCACTTCTCCGATGACCACACCAAAAATTCTGTTTTCACCGGTTTCCGTCTTGGTAACCGCCCGTTCCGAAACCTCTTCAAATATATCAAATATCGCCATAATCTATTCCCCGTAAACTTAAGATTAGAATAAAGATGCACCCTGTTTGGCTGCCTTACCCATAACCTTGGTGGTAAACTCACCGTCTCTGTTCATATAATGTCTTACGCTTTGTACGTAAAATTCATTGGAGATTACCTTTCCCACATTTTTAATATTAATAAACTTACCCGGAAGAATATCCGGAATACCTATCATCTCCAATTCCAGCGTACCGTAGCGGTACATCATATCCTCCATCAGATAACTGGCGCGGTAAGATGCATCCTCTGTAGAATAAGCAGATGGATCGATATATACAAACTTGGATCCGCTGATTAAGGACTTGGCTTTGCTTCCCTGCGAAAGCTTATTGGAATTCTTTTTGGTCTTGGATAAGAGTTTGGCTTTTCCCACATCCAAGCCTCGTACTTCCACGCTTTCCGTAAGACCCGTCATATCATATTCCACGGACAATCGCTTAATCTGCACGTCAGAAGTAACCGTTAGCTGACTGGTATTGTCACATTTTGCAGAGCGGAAATAGACCCGGCCTCCCAAAACGAAAAATTCATAATTAAACTTTTTAGCGGTTCGCACCACAAATTCGTAGTCGCTTTCTCCTACCATTTCAATCATCTTATCCGTCTCTTCATTGGCGGTGGTATTAACAGCCAAGGGCGACTGATCCGGAGTGTCGGAGATTTCCAGACTTACAATAATATTGTCGTTTTTTAAAGACTCATACACACCCTGTCCCAAAACTTCCTTTACTGCCTCGGAATAGCTTTTTGCCGAAAGTGCTCTGTGATAACGATTGGACATCATCACTGCCTTTACATCCATGGCAGATACCTGTACACAAGGAGACTCCCCGTTTTCTATGAGGAAATGTACCCGTGTAATCACCCCGCGAAATACCTCCTGTAACGTAGTGGTATATCCCATGTATATCTGAACCAAGGAACCGATTAACACATAGTTTTTAATGGCATCAAAGTTAAACTGAGCATCATCATAGTCATAGGCATTGTAGATGGAAAAGGATGCGGTAGATGCCTCAAATCCTGCGGTAAGCTCCACGTCCACATCGGAAATACCAAAGGAGCGTTTGGATTCACTGAAAGATTTTCCGTTAACCAAAATCTCTACGGTGGGCAAATCAAATTCATTGTATTTGGAACGTAAACTACTGTAATTCATTAAAACGAGGGTAATCCTTTCTTTGCCTTTAACATATTAAACATTGCCTCCGCTGCAGGATCTCCTTCAATAAATGCAGCATGATAGGCATCTTCCCAGTATTCGTTGAACTCTTTATCCAAATCATCATCCACTAAGTAAAGTACCATCATAACTTCTGCTCGAATGGGATTTCCCGCCAAATCAAACATGGTATAGGTGGAGTTTACTCTGGATAAAACTCCTTCGTAATAAAAATCTCCCCATTGAAAACAAATACGTCTGGTATTTTCATTTCTCATGGTAGCCACAAAGGATTCCACGATTTGCTGTACGGAAGCAGGCGTACTTTTTATGGCATTACTGATGGCACTTGTAGCCTGACTGATTGCACGGCTGGAAGATAAGGTAAGCATATCCTGGGTAAATGCGGCATAATTGGAAATCTGATCAAAGATGAGTTTTACGGACATCTCCACATGGAGTCCCACCGCACCTCGGGAAATACCCGCACCATCCTGGGTATAATTGGTGGTCTGTACGTCATCATCACCGCCCATGGCACTGAGTCGTAGGGAGGAAGGATTAAACTGGACTTCCATCATACGATTGTACTTGGTATCCAAATCCACTCCCGCAGCATTTGCCACGGCATTTACCAGTGTATCCGAAAGTCCGGAGGCATAAGTGGTAAGATTACTGACCGCACCAAACCCACCGGCTCCCCCGGTCTTTTGTTTTCCCATTTCATTCAATGTTAACTTTTTTGTTTTTCGAGCCCGATTATCCTGTATTTTAATTTTCGCCTTTGCTACCGAACCTGTAATGGTAGAAGCGGCATTCTCAAAAACTCCACTGACATCCATATCAAATCCCCTATGGTTTATAAACCGTATACTTCATCAAACACATCGTTCCAATACTGTTTGTCGGATGCGAATGTCGCATTGCCGTTAGACTGCTGGATTTCCAAATCCACAAATGCTTTAATTGGATTTCCCTGCTTGTTAAACATGGTAAAATTGGCGTTTACCGAAAGCAGTTCTCCATGAAAAAACATATTGTTCCAAACAAAAATCAGCTGACGGTATTCCTTTTTCATCAAAAGTGAAATCAAACCTTCCACCGGTGTTTTAACGGAATATCCACCGTATTTTAAATTCTTAATGGTGGATATGGCTGTATTTTTTACATCACTGACATTTATTCCCAATGCAGAAGTTCCAAAGGCATCGGAAAGATTAATCGCTTCATAAATCAACTGTACGGATAAATAGGTACTGCTTTTCTTATCCGTAGATATCATGGAGTTCATGTTTTCATTTCCCATAGCCTGATACTGACGGACCTTACCACCTACGGTACGTAAGGTAAGAGACGCCGGATTGTACTGTACCTTAACGGGAATAAATCCCTTGGAAAGCATGGCCGCCGCCATCTCTACCTCTGACATTTTATTGGCTGTAGCTTCCGTTACCAATGCCGCCTGATTGACACTTTGTCCGGCTCTGGAGGCTACCTTTTTGGATGTCTTCTTTCTCTTTTTCAAAAGAGAGCGAAGTCCGGAGATATCCTCATTAAGTTTTGATCCGGAAATATCCGCATCCATCCCCGCCATACGCACATACATCGTAGCCTTTGCTGTCAACTGTGACAGTCCGTAATCCGCTGCGGTTAAAGCAGCACCGGTGGCGGTAAAGGCGGCATCTTGTAATAAGGTCTCTCCCACACTCATAACTTACTCCTACATTCCCCGACGGCGTTTTTCATTTTTTAACTGCCGTTCGATTTTTCCGTACACTTTGTCGGATATTTCGTCCAATTGCTTTTTCACACTGGTATTTACGATGTCCGTAATGGCCTGTGTATTATGTTCTAAGGTTTCATTTACAATGTTGTTAATCACCGTACGATTCTCGGTCTCATTGATTTTCGTGGACTCAGTCACATTCTGCTGAGTGGTCTCAATCCGTCGAATCTGCTGTTGCATGGATTCAATCACGTCTTCATCAATAATGGTTTCCTTGCTGCGATGCACCATGGAGATGCCCACATCCTCGAAAGATACCTCCGGTCCATAGGGACGCTCTCTTCTTTCATGCCATCTTTCAATCACCCGATTGGTAATCTGGGAAACCAACTGATTTTCCCGATGAAGAATCACCTGCTCTCCCACATTTCTTTGAATCTGCTGTGTCACATCGGAAAAGGCTCTTTCCCGAAGGGTCTCATTTTCAAAAATACGCTCCACCTGAGAAAAGACTTCCTTCTCCCTGTCTCCTGTGGACTGTGAAACTTGGCCCCCTTTTACGCTTTCCTCGGAAGATGCGGGATAAGTATCACCTTGTCCTTGTCCTTTTGCATCCTTTGTACCAAAGCCCTCTCCTTCCGATTCGGCGATATGGATATCATAAAGCATAACACCTAAGTTGTTCTCACTGATGACTTCCGAATGATAAAACCGTTCCGGGGATCTTAAGTATTCACGAATCAATTCATGCGCCACCTGCTGCTGCGGAGATAAAAGTTTTTCAGTCTCCGTAAAGATTCGTTCCGCTGTCTCTTTTGCTTTTTCATCCGCCTCACGATATTCCTGAAGGAATTCCTCCGGTCTTTCCAACGACAGGCGGCTTTCTTCCTGCATCCGACGACTTCTCTCTTCAAAGCTTTCCTGTTTCGGTCCGCTTTCCATGATTTTTTGCAGTGCATTCATATACTGCTGATTTCTTACAATGCTCTGCTGATAGGTTTGATCCACAAGTTCCGATAGGGAGGTGGCTTGATTGGTTACCTCACTGATCTCATTTACGTCTCCTTCATTGGTGATATGGATCATATCCGCAGGTGGGTTTTCCGTAATGTATTGGTTCATTACCTCCTCTGTGGAAGAAACCCAATCTCCCGCCTGTGTAATATAGGTATTACCACCTAAGGACTGTTGAAGTCTCTCATCGGAACTTTCATAAATATTCATCATCCGATGAAGAATAGATACTTCATCTCCATAAGTGGTTTGATTCTCTTCATACTTTTGAGACTGTTCATACAAATACTGCAAATATGCGGTATTTTGTTCAATTCGAAACAGTGTGTTTTCCGCGGATTTGTAAAAAGTATTTTCCGTGGAAAGCCAATTGCTCTGATGATGGTTGATACGGTTGTAAATACTGTCGTAAATATTGTCCACCAAACTTAAAAGTACTGCAGAGGAGATTCGACTGCTGACAGATTCCACCGTCACCTCATCTCCGTTTATTTCATCGCCTTCGTAATAGTTCTCATGACGATAGGTAAGATAAGCCGGTTCCATGCGAACCTCTTCCCGAAGTCGGGTAAGAAGGATTTCTCTGGAAACTCTGCTTTGCTCGGAAATCATCATGAGCTCATTAGTAAGAACACTTGGGGTAGTGGCGCTTTCGTAAAAGTTCTGCAACACACGATAAATGGCTGCGGTCTGCAGACGTTTGTTAATCTCCTCATGAAGATGAAGAATAGGCTGTTCTGCCGCTTTTTCTCTTGTCTCAACTTCCGTATGATTCTCTGTTTTATACTCACGAATCAAAGTCTGCAGGGATTCTAAGTTTTCCCAATAAAGCCTTACCGCCTCGTGATGCTCCTTTGTTTCCGAAAAAAGCTTCTGTGCTTCGGTTAAAAAGACTTTTTCGTCTCTTATTCCCAGCTTATGCAAAATATTTGTAATATAAACATTGTCCTGATAAGAGAGCTTTCCGTCTGCTGAAAGGACAATACGATTGATTAAGTTGTTGATAATCTTTGTCTTCTGGATCTGCGTGTTTTCCACGTTGGCCGAAGAAAAAAGATTGGTCATCCCTCCGTCCATTACAAAAATCTCGGGTGGCTCGTTTGTCACGTGTAACAGGTCCGTAGGATTTAATTCCACACCAATTTGACGATAGTTCCCCATAATCCTTTCGGAAAAGGACTCGCCGGTAGAAATCAGTTCCGGATTTAATACTGTTTTAATTGGTGTCTTTAACTTTAACATGGCTTATTTCATCAAAAAATCTTCTATGGTAACTTTGTTGTGCATCTGTGCTTTTCCGATAAATTCATCCTTCACCGGTTCCTTTACTACTCCGAAGGTACTTTGGACAGCGTTTTCTTCAAACTCCGGTCGTTCTTTATTTAGCACGTTTCCGAATTCGCTAAGCTTTGCTTTTGCTTTAAACTCGTCTTTTTCCGGTTTCGCTACCAGTCCAAATTCTGTTGCAACCGCACGCTCCATATGCTGTTCTTTCGTATCTTCATTTGCCGGTCCGTGAGTGGTTCCCTTTCCTGCCTTTGCCTTCTCGGAAAACTCCCAGGTACTGGCCTTTGCTTTAAACTCATCCTTCACCGGCTCATCCGCAACGCTTCCGAAGGTACGAACCGGCGTGGCATTGGCAATCATCTCCTCTTTCGAGAATTCCTTTAATCCAAGTCCTGTGCTGGATCCGTCCGGCGCCTCGGAATGCTCTGTCACCATGGTATTTTGGGTATGGCCCACACCATTACCGGCTTTGGTAGTGCCGTCAAACTTCCACTCCGTAGCGTTGGCTCTCATATCTGCAATACGAAGTTCCTCCGCCTCCGGATGTCTCTTGCTGGATAGCACTTCATTTCCCGCCACTTCATTTTGAGTGGTAAATTCAAACTTATTTGCTCTGCCTGCCATAGTCTCCTTGGAAAGTTCGTTGATTCCGTAGTCATCACCAAGTGCCTGAGTAGAATACATGGCATTTTGTGCCGAGCGTGTGGAGGTTTTATCTCCTGAATAGTTTTTATTGTTTTCCGCAGCAAAGTTGTACTGCTTTCTTTTCTTAATCATATCTGCCTTGGATGGCTCTGCTAAGTCACCGCCGTAATTCGTCAGTCGCTGTGCGGAAGGAGTACCATCTCCGGCCTTGGAACCGTCTTTGTCAAACTCCCATTTTACGGAATTTGCTTTCATCTGTCTTTTGGATACGGAATTCTGGAAGATTTGTTTGCTGCTCTTTGAATACAGCTGCTTCGTATTGCCCTCGGAATCCGGAAGCATATCTTCATTCATCTGCCAAGCAGGCTTATCACTTTCATCTGCCGGGTTGGTAATGCAAAACATACGGTTATATCCGATGGTGACGGTTTCCGTAAGAATACCGGACTTTTCCGCATCCAATCCGCCATACTCTTTGGACATAATAACAGCGCCGGTAAAGACATAATATCTTCCGGCGTTTAGGGCGTTGAATTTACCGCCAACATTTTTCCCCACAAAAAGCATAAGCGGCAGGGTAAGTTCCGTGCCGTTTGATAGTGGATCGTTGATCTGTGTTGGAATATATCTCTCGCAAACGAGGGTGAAAGGCTTGGAAATGGGCTTTCTTTTCATATGAACATAATCGTTTAATCCGCCTTCCTGAATGTAATCGTATTCATTTTCTCTTTGAAATGCGCGCACACTTTTTAGAGGTACGTCAAACATACCATCCACGCGTAGCATAAAACTAAAACTGGGTAAATATTCCCCTGCGCTGTCTAATAATGAATACAAATCTCCCATATACTACTCTCCTATAGCATTCGCACCTGACCGGTTGGTGTCATGTCAAGAATGCTCTTTTCCGAATTCTTTCGATCCGAGGGATTTAAGGATGCATTAATCTGGCTGATTTCCGAACACCAGCGCCTACGCGTATTGTGATCCATGGATAATACTTCGTGCTCGCTCCAATGGAAATAATACGAGATAAATGCCATCTCCCGATAAAGCTCATCCTGGGGATATAACCTTATCCCTCTCTGGTAAAATTTATTGGGATATCGTGCTCCTTTCCGCAATCCGGACAAACAAAGTGCATGGTTGGAGGCTCGATATCATTGATTCTCTGATACATATCCTGTAAAAATGCCAAATCCGCTGTATAGAGTCGTTCAATAATGGAAGGTGCAATGGTCACCACTCCCTCAATCTCCGTGATGACTTCGGAAAGAAGAACGATGGTTAGGTATGACGGATTGGCAAGTACTCTCGGGTCTCTCTGCGCCCGCATCTCATCTCCTGCGGTAGCCAAACGCATCTTACCGTTTTTGTGAACCTCTCCTGCAGTGTCCACATATCCCTTTGGAAGTGTAAATTCAAATTCTGTTTCCATAATACCCCTTCTCCTTGTTGACTTATTCTCTCACCGTAAGTATTCGGTAGTGCAATACATTTTTCTCTAAAAATACATTGCACTACCGGATACACATGATGTATCCGGTAGCGTATGTTATTTGTGCCACATCATAGACGAATCATCACATCTCATCTACTATGCACTAGTTCGGAATGATTAATTCTTCGTATGCCAACTCAACAGACTCGATTGCTACATCAGAAGTCTTAGCATCCAATTCCGGTCCGGTATATTTGGTAACCCATGCATTGGTAAGTAACCAAACGCGGGTACCGGAGATAGCGGTTGCCAATGTCTGAGGAGCACCACCGTTAATATCGATAAGCTCGATCTGTACGTCGTTACGAGGAATCTGTCCTCTTACTTCAGATACACACTCCTGAATCCAGGTCTTAAATGCGGAATCCAAAGTGTATCCAAAACGAAGTGTAATATTACCATGTTTCACCAGTCCCGGAATCTTTACCGGAGCCAAAGAATTGGCATTACCCTGACGAAACTCGATCACATCCACAGAAGCGTCGATACCGGTAACCTGCGAAAATGCAGCGGAACCTTCCACGTTCGCAACCACGACCCTGAAGTTCATTTTGGTCAATGGATATGATAAGCCTTTATTATTTTCATAAGGACTAGCTGCCATTACTTATATCTCCTTTCTTAAATTAGCCTTCTTCAGTTGATGCTCCACCTTCACCGCCACCGGTTTCGGATGTATGCTGGGTCAATCTGAAGATTACAAACTCTGCCGGACGACTAGGTGCAATACCGATATTGCAGATTAATCTGCCGTTTCGGATGTCATCTAATGTCATGGTAGAAGGTCCGATTTCTACGAAATATGCTTCTCCCGGAGATCCGCCGGAAAGCATTCCCGTTCTCCAAAGTCCATCTAAGAAAGATGTAATGGTAAGAGATACTCTCTGCCACAAAGTACTGTCATTCGGCTCGAATACTACCCAGTTTGTGGAAGCCTTGATGCTTTCCATAACAAAGATAAACAGACGGCGAATATTGACATACTTAAATGCACTGTTGGTGCTGGCAGTACGTGCACCCCAGATACGAATACCTTCGCCCGGAATAGAACGAATCAGGTTGATTCCTTCCGGATTAAGGATATCCTGCTCTTCCTTGGTGTAGTTTACTTTCAGGCCGGTACAGAATACAACTTCGTTTGCCGGAGCCTTATGAACACCTCGGGCAATATCTGTTCTGGAATAAACACCCATAACTGCTCCTGAAGGAGGAACAAAGTCAGCTTTGTTAGAGCTTCTGTCAAATACCTGAATCCAAGGATGATACATAGCTGCATAGGTAGAATCGATAATGCCTCTGTAGTTGATCAAGTCTTCAGTCTTGTACTCATCCTTCGGCATATCAATAACTGCGAAGCGGCTCTTTGTATTTTCACAATGAGCAACCAAAGCAACTACTACTTCCGGAATGGTAACACCCGGAACTGCCATAATATTGACATTGTCATTTTCAAGGAAGCTCTGGATACCGGTACGTCCTTCCGGTCCGTTATCCTGACCGATAAAGGTACCTGCCTTAACCTTTGAGATGGATCCGTCAGATCCGCCTGCCAAAGTAAAGGTGCCTTCCAACATGCCCTTGCCTAAAATCTGCTCTACAGGATTGCCGATTTCCTTAACAGGTGGTTTTTCCTTGTCACCTTTTTCAAGGATGGTATCTTTAACGTCTTTTGCAGATACTTTAACGATGTTTGATTTTGCAAGTTTTGCTTCAATGTATGCAGGAGATGACTGATTCAATGTAACATCGAAATAGTTCTCAATCTCGTCATTGAAACGAACCTGTGCATCAAAGGTAACCAAACGAACAACATTTTTCGGAATCACTTCCGTATCTACCACATTGCCCTTGAACTTACCTTCAAAGGTAACCTGCTCATCGTAGATCATTGCGATGCGGTTGTACTCACCGTTGAATTCCACCACATCACCTTCACGGAATCCGTCTACTGCTTTTGCCTTGTAAACGGTATCGCTAATCTTTTCCAATAACTGCATCTTACGCTTAATCACGGTCTTTAAAGAAATCTGGATACGATTTCCCCATTTACCTTCATTGGCTGCAGTTACGGTAAGAATACCCATCTTCTTGGAAGCTGCCACTGCGTCCTCCGGAGCTACACGGGATACATAACATCTGGTACCGCCGTTTGCGAAGAACTGCTCTACGGAGCTTGCAAGATAACGATATTCGCCATGGGTATATTCACTTAAGAATCCACCGAAAAGTTTTTGGAAATTTTTAAAATTGGTAACCAACTGAGGAGCACCCTTTGTAGGTCCTTTTTCTGCAAGACCAACAAAACCTGCTGTACTGGTTCCCACTCCCTCTACGCTTCTCGGGGAATTATCATACTCCTCGACATATACGCCGGGGCTAAAATACTCAGCCATAAATCTACTCTCTCCTTTCGTTTTGATAGCTGTTTAACCGGCACTCACTTTAAACTGGCCGGGATCAATGATATTGATGGTACCGCCGTAAGAACACATACACGTTGCACCGAGAGTCAGGGCCGGTTGCCCTCCTACCAGTACCTTGGTGTTGTTTGGGATCCAGGATCCCGTAGTGGCGGGTACACAGGGCTGGGGTGTAAGTACACCAAGGGCTGCCGCCGTAGCTGCCGCTACTGCCGGATTCGCAAGTGAGGAACACATTCCGCAACTTCCGATATTAACCGTTGGTGCCGTATCCGCAATCACACATAAAGGCTTTCCTCCCGTTGTCACCTTAAGGTTTGACGTAGCCTTTAATGTAGCGGGTGTTGTACCAAATGAACATGAAACATTTGCCATTGTAACCACTGCCTGTGCCAAAATCATTCTCCTTTGTCCAGTTGGACTCCCTCTAAATTGTGGAAGTCAATGATTTGATATCCGGTTTTTCCAACTGTTTCGTACTTCACCAGATAGTTTTGATTCTCTCCGTCGTTTAAGACTGCAAGTATGAAACTGCCGTCCTCTTCAACCTGTCCGAAAATAATGGGACAAATCGGTGCATTGGGAGAGAACTCCTCTCGGATCGGTTCTGAAAGTTTGACAGCATCCCCCTTGACCTCATCGGTTACGATAATGTCCTCGAAGGATTCTTTGTCACCATGAATCAATCCGTAATAGCGACGGTCTAATGATACTCTCCTGTTGGGAGAAAACACCGACATCGTCATCTTTTTCGCATCAAAATCTTTGATGCTCGTTACAGGTCTGCCCGGATGGAGGGCTTCAAGTTTCAAAAGTCCGGAAAGCTTACCCTTAAAGTAAAGGACGTTTTGCCCCACTCTATAATTCTCTGACGGTATCAGGAATACGTCGAGTGCCGGCATATGCTCATCCAAAGACTCGTATTTCACGAAGATTTTGCGGGAAATGTATCCAAAAACATCTATCTGCATAAGACAATCCTCTCTGCCCATGTTTAAAAATACAAATGCCTCCCTGCCACGTCTCTCCGGAATAACGATCTTTTCATCCCGCATAAACCGGATGTTTGATTCGTCCACCGCGTTACCTGTGGTAGCATCATAAATACTGATCATTAAATCCAGCCGTACACGGTACTTTCCATCATCCACCTAACCTATTAACCTCCTTTCCCAAAAAACATGCCATAACGTAAAACTTATGTATGTTACTCAGGCCGTTCGCCTGTAACATGTAGTGAAAACTCGGCTTCCGTAACCCGCGGTGTATCGATAACCACTTCGCTGGATACAAATACCGGTCCCGCTTTGTAAAAAAGGGACAACTGATAGGGCTTATTAATGGCGCTCCACACACGAACCTTTTCCTCTAAGCTGATCTTTGCCTGAGATAAGGTAATGGGTGGCTCTTGAGTATCCAACCAGCTTTGAAGCTGATTTGGTAGGACAGAATTGTTATCGTTAACAATCTGGGCGCATTTCCCTAAAATCTTTTGGAAATCCTGATCCTTTAATCCTGCCTGACCACCGGAGTTGATAAATACCATATAGTACAAACTGTATGGCTTTGGCGGGGGCTGTAAGGTCAGCTTCCCCCGTCGAATGGTGGTAGGCGGTGCTACGGTATCATCCTCTTTGATATCATAGAGATAAAGACCCATGATATAATCCACGTCCTGGGATGCGGGAGAAGATACCTCGATATTGTTCGGTGAAGGTATGGGCTCCGGGCACATCTTCTCACGAAGCACGCGTAATATGTAATTGCTCACATCGGAAATAATTGTATAATCTGCCAAGACACTTCTCCCCTTTTCGTTCTTGTTATGTGTATCATAGCAAAACCTACGTAACAAAAGCGCAACAGCTATTCATCACTTAACATCATTTTTTCTTCCAAGGCTTCTACAATCTTTCGAATCTTCGGTTCCATTCCGGATGTAATCAAAATCGCCATATCCGTACCCTTGATATAACGACCGGATACATACAGGAATTTCTTTGCATCCTCTTTGGACAAATAGGTATATTCCGTATCTTCTCCGCCGCGTACGTACTTATCCGTCTGTCTTGTTGCCGCGATATCCAGGCTGTCCTTTTCTCCGTTATTCTTAAGTACACTCTTTGATCCGTTGGTAAAGGTATAACTTGCGGATCCGCCGAATACCTGAGTCATGGTGGTAAGATTCGTATCATTTTCTTTGACGTAACGGAATCCGGAAGTTCTTCTGCAATTATCCACTGCTGCCATGGATACGTATTCCGTGGACTTATCCCCGCGGTACTGCTCGTATACATAGGAGCTGCCGTCAGACAACAGCTGATTCAACAAATCGTTAATGGCCTTAGTCAAATCATCGTCCGGATTGGTATCCGCGATTTGAGAAAGGGCTTCAATAGCTGCTGCCTTTTCTGCATCCGTAGCATCATCGATTCCATGTCCCAAACCGTCGCTTAGTCCGTCACTGATATCCATGGAGCTAATATCCGTACCGCTTCCGGAAGGCGTCTTGCCACCGCCGCCTTCTCCGCCGGTAGGTGATGGATTTAAGATTGCATCCTTATTAGCAGGATTACCTACTTTATCCATTTCTTTTTCAAGTTCCTCCATAGGACCGCCAACATTAATAAACTTATCCAGATCCAGGTTAATGTCATATTCCGGATTCTCAATTTCATCCAAAATCAAATCCATGATTTCCTGTTCCGGTTTCGGACGGGAGTTTGGATCAATGTCGGTAGGTCCTAAATCATCCGGGTTGTTGTTCTTACCGGCATTTGTATCCTCGCCGTTTCCGCCGCCATTTCTAATCTTGCTTAAAAGATCATCAATCTTCTTTGCTCTCTTTAAATCGCCTTCTTCTAAAGCTTCCTCACGATCCTGTAAAAGATCTGCTTCCATGCTGTCTGTATCATCATCGCCTAAGCCTTCTCCTGCCAATTCCCTTAAGGCACGAAGGAGATTTTCCAGCCAGGTAATGTGTGCCTGAATCAGTTCTGTCTTACCATCACCCGCAAAGGTAGTCTCTAAGCTGTAGGCATATTCCAAGCGATTCTCCACAAAGATTATGGAATTTTCGATGGTGTCTCTTTCCGTAATGGCGCGGATGTAGTAGTGATAATCATCCATACGCTCTTCGGTCTTATCTGTGGTAAAGTCACTCATGGCAAAGGGAACCAAATATCCCTCTAAAAGAGATATTTCTCTTGCACTGTGAACAACGTTTCCACCCTCAATATTGGTAAGATCCACAATCATCTGGAGATACGGCATGGCCGCATCTTTATCCGTGGCATTTCTTGCCACCTTACGGGACATTAAAAATCCCGTATAGTCTGCCGCAGTTTCCCCTCGACTCATGGCTTGCTTGGTATAGCTTTCATAAGAAGCTTCACAGGCTTCGTAAGCGGAATCAATGGCATCCGTTAAAGTCTCATCGTCAGAATAAATCTTTAAAAATCCGCGATAAGCATTCATATCGGAAAACTTTCGTCCCATGGCAGGATTACCGGTTGCTGATGCATCACGAAGCATATTCAAGGTAGGCGCCGGACCAAAATCCGTAATCGTAACACTATCTACATAATCAAGGGAACGATATAACGCATCCGCTTCTGCCAATTGAATTGCCAATTCCGCCACCGGTTCTCCGTAATAATCATCAACGGCATCCTTTAATTCCTGTAAGCGAAGCACTCCTTCATCCCATGCTTTCTTCGCATTGTCAATTACCGTCTGCTGAGCTTCGATGCGAACTTTATATCCATCCGCCAAAACCTGTTGCTTGTCCTGCATATCCGACCAGGTCTCATCCATGGTCTGTTTGGCATCTCTTTCATCAACAAAAAGGTCGTTTAAGGTTCGTTCATTTTGACGTACGGATTCCCTGGCAGAATCCAGTCGTTCCTGTAACTGCGCAACAGTCGAATTCTCATCGGCTCTTGCAGCTTCCAATTCCGCATCCCAAGCAGCTTCTTTTTGGGCCGCATAAGTATTAAAATCGCCGTTTGTTCTGTCATAATCACTGTAGCCGTACCGATCCAAAAGATCATAAAAATCGGACAAAGCATCATTGTAGCTTATATAGTAAGAATTTTCCTGCAATGACGAAATCTGATTTTCCTTCTCCTCTTTTTTTCTTTCCAAATCTTCCAGTTTCTTAAGCTGTTCTTCGTTAGATTTCTGCAGCAGTTTTTCTTTCTGAGAGGCGATCTGCTTATCTAAATCTTTCACTTCCGACTCAAGCGCCTCTGTCCTTGATACGATTTCTTCATATCCGGTAACATATTTTTGCAGATTGCTGTATGCCTGTTTCGCCTCATTAAGATTTTCACGTTCTTTGGTATGCTTATCTTCTATGGCAGCTCTCTGTGTAAGTTCCGCTTCCACGGAAAATACGGTTTCATACAACGCTTCCAACACTTCCTGTTGGTTTTGCCTGTCCTTTTGCTTATTCAACCAGATTTCTCTGGCAGCGGCATAAGCCTCGTTTCCGGATTTGGTATTCTCCGCATCCTTAGTCGTCCACTCATTTCGAATGGCAGTCAATCGTTCCACTTGTTTTTCATAGACTCTTTGGAGATGCTCGTTTTCGCTTTTTTGCTCCTCCATAGCCGATACATCAACATTCACACCATTTAGACGTTCTTCCAAATAAGTCTTAAGTTCCGCCAATGTTCGTCTGTTGTTGTAATCCGCCACATAGGTAGACAATCCCGGTATCATAGTCAAAAGTTCATCCGCACGATTTCCGAATTCAGCAATGATATCCTCCTGAAACTCGTTAATCATTGTATTGTTTGCAGCGATGGTCTCTTCGATTTTACTGATTTTTTTCCGGTTATCGGATACCTTTGTCTGGTAAACCTGCTTTGCAAGGTCCAAACGCTCCTGTCTGATTTGAACTTCCCGGTCAATCTTATCCTTCGCATCGGAAACCGCCTGTTTCAATGCTGCAATTTCTTCTGCATGCAAAGTCTCCCACTCTGTCAATCTTTCTTCTAAAAGAGCGAGATTTTCCTCATGTTCGGATTTCGATGCATTCACCTTATCCAAATAGTTTTGTACCGGTGACGCAGTTAGTGCCTTTGCATAGACTTCATCTTCTCTTGCTAAAAGTTCCGCATACTTCTTCTCCGCATAGGTAAGAAAGTCACTTCCCTCTACATAATCGCCGAATCCATAGTTTTTACAATAGATGGGGAAGTGTTTAATATCATCAATTTGTCTTAAAGTAGCATACTTTTGAGCTGTCAGTCGCCATACATCTCTTTCCGTACGGTTTTCAATATAGGATCTTAAAAACCATTTTGCAAAATCGCCCCATGTGTCAAACTGATGCTTTGCTTTTTCTATATCTTCTTCAATTTGTTTCTGTTTTTCTTCCAGGCTTGCCAACTGTTGTGCTATGGTCCTGCCTGAGTTTCCTGTAATGCTATTGTAAGTCCTTTTTACTCTATCAAGTTTTCTTCTTTCTTCTTCAATCTTCTTTAACTCAGCATCCGATTCCTGCCTTGCCTTATCATCTACACCCCTAACATTGACAATACCGGTAAGTTCGATTTCCGATTCGGAAAGGGCTGTCCTTGCATTTAATTGATTGGAATCAATGGTAAGTCCGTTGGCAGAATATACTCTTTGACCAAGTTCGGCAAGTTGGGTTTTATTTGCATTGATTCTCTCACGGATTTCCTCTGCGCTTTCATCATCTGGATCTAAGGATAAAAGCAAATCCACATCCCCGGAAATTGCATCCTCCATTGCCTTTTTTTGTGTCAGAAAATCAGCTTTCTGCTTTAAGGTCTCCTCATTTTTTAAATAGGGAGACATTTTACCGATAATCCCATCGTATGTTGCGATGGAACGTTTTTCATTTAAAACCAGGTTTTGAATTCCCTCCGGCTCTTCACTGTGCATGAAGTTGTAGAGATTCATCTCCGCAGTAAGATAAGACGCCTGCCATTTTGCATCCCACTGATCCTCATCCGTATGGATGGTGCCCACTTCCGCATTGTATTCATCCACAAAGGTTAGCTCATCTTTTTCATACCCTTTTTTCTCAGAAAGAAGGGATGCATTGGCTTTTATCAGTTCAAGCTGTGCCTGCTGTGCTTCCGTTAACGCAACATTAATAAGTTCAAGGCGCTTTTCAATGGTATTTCTGGTATTACCATAAGCCTCTCGTCTGATTTCATCTTCTAAGGTAACGGTGGATGCCTTTATAATCAGTACATCCAATTCATCCACCTCATCCTGCATAGCTGCAATCTGTGCCTCGAGGCAATCCCACGCCGGCATCAAAGGCAGAATCATGGCATCCTTTGTCTTTATCTGAACTTTGTTTGAGGCGATCTGTTCCTTTAGTGAAGAAATCATGGACTCATGCTGTGAAATATAATTTTCACATGCAATCACTTCCTCATGCTTTGTGCTTACTTCATTCAGTTTCGTCTCATATGTGGGAAGATAGTCGTTATAGGCGTTATTTGCTTCCTGTAGTCTTAACAAGGCTTCCTGGAAAGGTGCACTTAAAGACGCAAGTTCCGACTGCTTTTCCTGTATGGAAGCATCCCTTTGTGCATCCTCATAGGCAAGCTGAGAGTATAGAGTCTCTTTTAAATCATTGTAAGACTGCTGCAACCCCTCTAGGGTATCTCCCAAAGCAAGATCTTCCCGCAACTGATCCATCTCAGGTTCTAAGGCTTCCTTTGCCTGTGTAATGGAATCCAAATTTACATTCAAAGAATCAATGATCTTTTTGGATACCGCCACCTGATGATCAAGATCAGTCTTCTTTTCCGGATCGTATATCTTTCCCGCATTTACCGTGGCGGTCAGACGGCTGGAGGTATAAGCATCGGCCTCAGCCTTCAATCCTTTGTAATGTGTTG
>JAEEGH010004536.1_pt1 | contig 35550 bp, 22 predicted proteins | sample 9134181 | NCBI WGS metagenome assembly JAEEGH01 (sample SAMN16246544, study PRJNA631951) | gut metagenome | biome: gut microbiome; feature: rumen; material: DP-attached | host: Bos | place: Iran: Karaj | collected 2018-10
GTAACGTCCATTACGGTCTATTAACCACGAAAAGATCTGCCTTGCTCCATTCCTTAGATGCAAAATCGGGTGCAAAGATACAAAAAATATTTTAAATATACAACGAAAAGACACGAATCCGAAGGCATGCACGAAAGAAGAGCGGATACCAGCGCGGGGGCTTGCGGAGCGGGCAGGCCCCTGGCGTTTACAAGAAGGGCTGGTTGTTGGGGAAGATTGTAAAGACAGGGGACGCTCCGCAAGCCAGAATCGGCCGCTCGTGGAGAGCGACCGGCTCCGGCGCCAAGTGGGCATCTGCCTATGTCCGAGCCCTACAACAGGAAGGCAAATGAAAGATGAAAGAATGAAAGAGTGAAAGAATGAAATAAAGAAATCCCCAAGAAAAAAATCCCCCAAGAAAAAAATCCCCAAGAAAAACTTGCATATGTCAAAAAAAAGCAGTACCTTTGCGCCCGATTTTATTTTGCGGTATTGTGCGTATACGCGTACGGGGACATATAATGATGGTGATTTTCCTACTCTGCTCGATGGCAGTGTGGGCGGAGGACAGTATCCCCGGAGGGGTATTCAGCACGATGCGTGAACGGCCGGATACGTTATGGGGGATGGGTCAGGATTCCGCACGGGTCGATAGCGTGCAGCCGAAAAAGAAGAGTGCGTTGAACGCGCCGGTACATTACCAGTCGAAAGACTCGATGGTGATGATGGCGAACGGCACGGCGTATCTGCACGGTAGCGGTGAGTTGAAATACGAGAAGATGGAGTTGGAGTCGGAGTACATCCGCATGAACTTAGACTCGAACCAGATCTACGCGCGGGGCGTGTATGACTCGATCAATTCCGAATGGAAAGGCAAGCCGGTATTCAAGGACGGGAAGGATACTTATCAGACGAATGAGATCACGTATAACATCCGCACGCAGAAGGGATATATCCGGCATGTAGTGACCCAGCAGGGCGAAGGATACATCATCGCGGACAAGACGAAGAAAGTAGAGGGCGATGAGATGATGATTGCCGGCGGTCAGTACACGACCTGCGATCATCACGATCATCCGCACTTCTACCTGAAGATGACCAAAGCGAAGGTGAAGCCCGGTGACTATATCGCGACCGGACCGGCGTATATGGTAGTAGGTGACGTACCGCTGCCGTTAGCTATCCCGTTCGGTTTCTTCCCGTTCAACAGCAAGTACTCAAGCGGAATCATCATGCCGCAGTTCGGCGATGACTACACGCGCGGTCTGTATCTGAGTAATTTCGGCTATTACTTCGCGATATGCGACTACATGGATCTGGAGGTGACGGGCGATATCTACTCCCGCGGCACATGGGCGGTGCGCGCGAAGACGCGTTATGTATGGCGGTACCATTTCAGCGGCAACCTGAGCATCAACTACCGCAACGACGTGACGAGCGAGAAGGGCCTGCCGGACTACTCGGCGCGGAGGAACTTCAGCGTCCAATGGACGCACAGTCAGGACTCGAAAGCGAATCCGTACAGCACGTTCTCGGCGAGTGTGAACTTCGCGACGAGCGGATATAACCGGAGTAACATCAACAGTTACTATAACTCGAACCTGTATTCGGAGAACACGAAGAGCAGTACGATCAACTACACGCAGCGTTTCCCGGACAGTCCGTGGAGCCTGAGCATGACAGCGAGTCTGACGCAACGCACGAGCGACTCGACGATCTCGCTGACGGCTCCGCAGCTGACGGTGAACATGAGTACGATATACCCGTTCAAGCTCTGGCACCAGGCTACGCTCAAGCGCAAAGGATTGGTGGGCGGCAAGGAGAAATGGTACGAGAAGATCAGCATGAGTTATTCGCTGAACGGCAAGATCTCGACGAGTAACATGAAGGAGAGTTATTTCCCGCACTCGAATTTCCTGCGCGACTGGCAGACGGGTCTGAGTCACAGTTTGCCGATCAAGGCCTCGTTCATGCTCTTCAAATACCTGTCTATCTCGCCGAGTATCAGTCTGCGCGACCGTATGTATTTCACCCGCGTGGATCAACGCTGGGACGATGAGACGCAGGCATTGGCACGTGACACCACGAACGGGTTCTACAACGTGTTTGACTTTGATGTGGGCTTCAGTATGAGCACGAAGATATACGGATTCTACACGCCTCTCAAACGTCTGTTCCCGAACGGCAAAGTGGAGAAATTCCGTCACGTGATCACGCCTTCTCTGGGCTTCACCTACCATCCGGATTTCGAGAAGAGCTTCTGGGGGTATTACGGCAGTTATGAGCAGCCGGTATATGACGGTACGGACTCGATCACGGGGCGCAAGACGCAGAAAGTCGATGACGCGGGCAATCCGGTTTATCAGCATCAGGTGTACTCGCGTTTCCCGAACGGTATGTACGGCAACGCCCCGCGCGGCATGGCTGCGTCGATCAATTTTGCGCTGGAGCAGAACTTGGAAATGAAGATCGTGAACAGCAAGGACACGACGGGCAAGAACCCCTACAAAGTAGTGAGCATCATCGATAAGTTCGCCGTTTCGGGTGCGTATAACTTCGCCGTGGACTCGATGAACTTCAGTAAGTTCAATGTAGAGTTGCGTCTGAAGTTCCCTTACCTGAACAACTACACGCTGACGCTGAACACGCACCTCGATCCGTACATGTATGAGTTGAACGCGCTCGGCACCCCGGTACGCACGAACAAGCAGTACTGGCACCACGGCCGATTCCCGCACTGGGACGGTCTGAGGTGGAACTTCAGTTATACGATCTCCAACCAGACTATCAAGAAATGGAAGGATAAGATAGAAGGTCGCAAGAATAATGGTGGGAATGATGAGAATGATGGGAATGATGGGAATGATGTGAACATGGACTCGATCGAGAAAGACGGCGAAGGCATGGATCGGAATGCCAAGCAGAACAACAAGAAAGAGGAAGAGGTGGACGACGGTTATGTGAAGACCGAGTTCCCGTGGAGCGTGTCGATCAACTACTCCTTAGCGTACCAAGAGACGAGCACGTTCGACTACGAGCGCATGTACCCGAAGATGAAACTGACGCACTCGCTGTCGTTGTACGGCAACCTTGGTCTGGGTCAGGGCTGGAAGATCAGCGCGAACATGACGTATAACTTCGACTACAAGAGAGTGACGGCATGTACGTTCAACGTGAGTCGTGACCTGCACTGCTGGAACATGAGCGCGAGCATCAACCCGATCGGGCCGTTCAAGAGCTTCACGTTCCATATCGGAGTGAACGCGTCGATCTTGTCTGACCTCAAGTACGACAAGAGCAGTAACTCGAGTACGGATTCGAGGACCGACTGGTGGTGATGAAAGTTGAAAGTTTAAAGTTGAAAGTTGAAAGTTGAAAGTTTAAAGTTTAGAGAAATGATAGAGAAATTAAAAGTAGTAAGCGCCACGTATGAGTTGTATATCAACGGCGAAGGCGGGAAAGAAGAATTGATGGAAAAAGCGACGGAGGAGGCTCCGTTGACGTGGTGTCAGGGCGAAGGGATGATGCTCCCGGCGTTCGAGGCGCAGATGGAAGGCAAAGAGGTCGGGGATCATTTCGACTTCGTGCTGTCAGCAGCAGACGCCTATGGCGAGTACATCCAAGAAGGGCTCATGGATCTGCCGAAGAAGATGTTCTTCAACGGCGACGGTGAGTTCGACGAGGAGCGCGTGTATGTGGGTGCGATCGTGCCGATGAACACCGTGGACGGACAGATCGTGAAGGCACAGGTGTGCGAGGTGACGGACGACCAAGTGACGATCGATCTGAACCATCCCTATGCCGGAGAGGACCTGCATTTCAAGGGCGTGATCTTGAGCATCCGCGATGTGACGGAAGGCGAGCTCAAAGCAATACGGAATCCGCACAAGTGCGGCGGTTGCCACGGACACTGTGGCCAAGACGGCTGCGACGACTGCAACAAAGATTGTAACAATTGTAAATAAAAACAGATAAACTATGGCGAATATTGTGGCGATAGTGGGTCGTCCTAATGTTGGGAAATCGACTCTATTTAACCGCTTGACGGGCACCCGTCGGGCGATCGTGATGAATACGGCGGGCACGACGCGTGACCGTCAGTACGGTAAGGCCGAATGGTGCGGCCGGGAGTTCTCGGTGATCGACACCGGAGGATGGGTTGTGAACAGCGATGACACCTTCGAGAGCGAGATCAACCGTCAAGTGGACCTTGCTATCCGCGAGGCGGATGTGGTGATGCTTGTGGTGGATGTAAACGAAGGTGTGACGCAGTTCGATATGGAGGTGGCTCACCTGCTGCGTCAGGCGAAGAAACCCACCATCCTGTGCGTGAACAAAGTGGATACGTTCGAGAACCAATACGGTGCGGCGGAGTTCTACAAGCTCGGCTTAGGCGAACCGTTCATCCTGTCCGCAGAGAACGGACTCGGAACCGGCGATCTGCTGGACGAGGTAGTGAGTCGTTTCCGGAAGGAAGACGACAGCGACGAGGAACTCGAAGAGCTGCCGCGTTTTGCGATCGTAGGTCGTCCGAATGCCGGCAAGTCCTCTATCCTGAACGCGTTCATCGGCGAAGAGCGCACGATCGTGACGGACATCCCGGGTACGACCCGCGACTCGATCTACACGCGCTATAACAAGTTCGGCAAGGACTTCTACCTCGTGGACACGGCGGGTATCCGCAAGAAAGCGAAAGTGACGGAAGATCAGGAGTACTACTCGGTTGTACGTAGTATTCGTGCGATCGAGAACTCGGACGTCTGCATCCTGATGATCGACGCGACGCGCGGCATCGAGGCGCAGGATCTGAACATCTACTCGCTCATCCAAAAGAACAAGAAAGGACTGGTGGTCTGCATCAATAAATGGGACCTGATCGAGAGCAAAACCAATCAGGATATCAAGGCGTACGAAGCGGCTATCCGCGAGCGCATCGCGCCCTTTACGGACTTCCCGATCATCTTCACGAGTGCGCTGACCAAACAGCGTATCTTCAAGGTAGTGGAGACGGCGATTCACGTGTACGAGAACAAGAACAAGAAAGTGCCGACCGCGCAGCTGAACGAGAAGTTCCTGCCGCTCATCGAAAACTACCCGCCCCCTGCATGGAAGGGCAAGTACATCAAGATCAAGTACTGTACGCAGCTGCCGAACACGCAGATACCGACGTTCGTGTTCTTCGCCAACCTGCCGCAGTACGTGAAAGAGCCGTATCGGCGGTTTTTGGAGAACAAGTTGCGCGAATGGTGGGACTTTACGGGAACACCGGTACAATTATTTATCAGGGCCAAATAACACCTCATTTTAAGAAAAAGTGTCCGATTTGCATTTTTATTTGCATATATGCAAAAAAAATCGTATCTTTGCCGCGCTTTTTATGGTGTGAATGAAAATAATCGGCTTCATATATCGTGAGGGTAGCCCGGAGATGGTGCTCAAAGGCGACAGTTGTCTGCTGAACGGTCGTAAGCCGATGTTCATACCGGATTGGACGAATGAGTTGGGTGTGACGGATTGTATGATCCTGCGTGTGAGCCGTTTGGGCAAAGAGATAGCGCCTAAGTTCGCGAGTCGATACTACGATGCGGTGGCCCCAGGAGCGGACTTTATCGCGTTGGATATCGCGCGTGAGGCGCAGTCCAACGGACGCCCGTGGACCAAAGCGATCGATTTCGACTACTCGCTGGCCGTTGGGGAATGGATAGAGATTGGAGATTGGAAATTGGAGATTGGAGATTGGAAATTGGTGAATGGTGAATGGTTAATGACACCCGAAGAGGCGGTTGCAGAGGCGAGTAAAGTGATGACGATACGGCAGGGAGACCTCATTTATATCCAAGCCAAGCAAGCGCCGAAGGTTGTGCATAAAGAAGAGGTTATCTGCAAGCAGATAGGCGGCGAAGAGAAGTTATATTGTAAGATCAAATGAAGCGAATACTGATCATAGTGTTATGGATGGCGTTGTGCCTGCCGATGATGGCGGGTATCCACAACTATGCCGATAACTCGGTCTTGTCCAACGGCTCATGGGTGAAGATACGCGTGAGTGAGTCGGGTGTGTGCCGGATGCTGTTCAGCGAACTGCAGAACGCCGGTATCAGCAACCCCTCCGCTCTGCGTGTGTTCGGTTATGGCGGTGCACAGAAGGATCAGGATTTCAAGAACAGCAACATCGACGATCTGCCGCAAGTGCCGGTATATGTCGGTTCGGACTATGTGCTGTTCTACGTGCAGGGTCCGATCAGCTGGACCTACAACGCGAGCAGCGGCCGTTTCGTCCACACGCGCAACACCTATTCCAATTACGGATACTATTTCCTGACGGACAACGTCGGCAGTCCTCTGGCACCGACCGAGTCTGCTGCTATAACGGGTACGCCGACCGATGTGACGAGCTATCCGCATTATCAGGTACATGACTTCGATTCGATCAACCTCATCGACCGCGGCGGTGTGTCCGGCGGCGGAAAGACGTTCTACGGCGAGCAGTTCACTGTTTCGCAGACCCGCACATTCTCGTTCGCTACACCGAATGCCAAGACCGATGAGAGCAGTAAGGTCTATATCGATCTGGCGGCGTTTGCGCCGGCAGTCTCCACTTTCACAGCGACCCTGAACGGCAGCAATACAGGCAAGACATCGATCTCCGCACCCAAGGACAATGATTTCTACACGATGGGTGTCGCGGGAACGATCAGTCTGCTCGGTACGTCGGCTGCCTCGAGACAACAGATACAGCTACAGTTCCAGAACAGCTCCGCCGGCGCGTTAGGTTGGCTCAATTATATCGAGCTCACCACGCCGAGTGCGCTGAGTATGAGCGGCAGTTATATGCCCGTTCGTACGCTCGTGAACCGTAACAACCCCACGCCCGTACGCTTCCGTCTGTCGAACGCGAACGCGAGCATGCAGGTATGGGATGTCACGCGTTTGGACGCTATCACCCGCATGCCGGCAACGTATGCGAGCGGTGAACTGATGTGGGTAGGTACGCAGGCGGACGGCGTGCATGAGTACGTGGCGGTCAACCCGCAGGGCTCGTCCTGGGTCCGCGCGGAGATCGTAGGCGCTATCAGCAATCAGAACCTGCACCGACTCAATAACATCGACTATGTCATCGTTTGCCCCGAGGGCTATGAGGCTGTCGCGCGCGATCTGGCCAAGGCGCATCAAGACAAAGAAGGTATCACCTGGACGGTTGTAACAAGCCAACAGGTCTATAACGAGTTCTCCTCCGGTACACCGGACGCGACCGCGATCCGTTGGCTGATGAAGATGCTCTACGACCGTGCGAACAACGGCATCGGTCAGGCACCGAAATGGTTGATGCTCATGGGTCACGGTTCGTTTGACAACCGCAAACTGCTGCGTACCTCCGGTTCGAGTCTGATGCCGACCTACCAATCCGCTAACTCCCTCAACGAGGTGAAAGCCTATGCGAGTGATGATTATTTCGGTTGGCTGGATGACAACGAAGGCTCGGATGATATCAAAGCGAAGATGGATATCGGCGTGGGACGTCTGCCGGTAGAGAGCGTGGAAGAAGCACGCACCACGGTGGACAAACTCATCACGTATATCCGCAACGAGCAGACCGGCAAATGGAAGAACCAACTGGCTTATCTGGCGGACGACGGCGAGAGCGGTATGCATACAAAAACGGCCGAGGAGAGTGCCGAACGCGTACGGGTACAGAACCCGGATTTCATTGTGCATAAGATCTTCCTGGACGCTTACCCGCAAGAGGTGAACGCGAGCGGCGAGAGTTATCCGCTGGCCAAGAACCGACTGAACAACCTGCTCAAGCGCGGTGTGCTGTTCTTCGACTACTCGGGTCACGGCGGTTTCAATGCGATCACCAACGAGTCGATGCTCAACCAGAAGGATATCGAGTCGATGACGAACAAGAACCAGGCATTCTGGCTGTTCGTGACTTGTAACTTCGCGCAATGCGATGCCGGCAAACGTTGTGCTGCCGAGTCGGCGGTTCTCAACCCGCGCGGCGGTGCGATCGGGATCGTGTCTGCAACGCGCACCGTGTATGCGCAGCAGAACACCGAACTCAACCGCGCTATCAGTCAGGCGCTGTTTGCGCACGAGACCACTTTCCGTTACGAGTCTACGCTCGGCGGAGCACTCGCGGCAGGAAAGAACGCACTGAATAACGACGACAACAAACTGGCCTATGTCCTGTTGGGCGATCCCGCTCTGCGGCTCAATTATCCGACGGACTACTGGGTTCAGACCAATACCCGGATCGATACACTCAACGCGCTCAGCGTACAACACGTGACGGGACAGATCATTGACGAGGACAGTCTGCTCGTGAGCGATTTCAACGGTATGGTGGATATCACGATCTACGACAAGATGCAATCCATCCCGACCCGCGACAACGACCAGGTAGGCGGAGATCCGGAAGTGGTAGCCTACAACGACTACCCGGGAACGATCTTCTCCGGCTCGACGGCGGTAAAGGACGGTGCGTTCGAGTACACGTTCATGGTGCCCAAGGACATCCGCTATAACTACGGCAACGGACGCATCGTGTATTATGCGCACGACACGGCTTATAACGATGAGGCGGTAGGCCATTTCGAGGCGTTCACTATCGGCGGAACGGGTTCGATCGTGACAGTAGATACGGTCGGTCCGACGATGGTGATCTACCTCAACAACGCAGCCTTCCGCAACGGCGACAAGACCTACGCTACGCCGCGTTTCTTCGCGGAACTGGAGGACGAGCACGGCATCAACACCGCCGGCGCGGGTATAGGCCATGACCTGATGCTCGTGGTGGATAATGACCCGAAGCAGATATACACGCTCAATGAGTACTTCCTTGCCGCGAACGACAGTTATCAGCGCGGTCAGGTGAGCTATCTGATGAACGAACTGCCGGACGGTCCGCACAGTCTGAGTTTCCGCGCATGGGATTTGCTCAACAACAGCACCACGCAGAGCCTCAACTTCATCGTCGAATCGGGACTCGATCCGTCGATATACTCCGTGATTACCTACCCCAACCCCGTTCCGCAGAACGGCGTGATCCGGATGATCGTCAACTATGACCAACCCGATGAGCTGCTGAGCACCGAATTGTACCTGCACACGCTCAACGGGCAGATGGTTTATCAACGCACGCAAGACAATCCCGATATGGTGACTATCAACTTAGCTGAGTTAGGTCTCCAACCGGGCGTATATATGTACACCGTAAGAATCAAATCCGAGAGTAGCAAATACAGCGCCAAATCGGGTAAAATAATTGTAATTCATTAGTAGCCTATGAAGCATATCGCTGGTAAAGTTTAAGGTTTAAAGTTTAAGGTTTAAAGTTTAGAATCTAACAAAACAACACAATAAATCAAATGAAAAAAATTCTTTTATCTCTCGCAGCTCTCGTGCTCGCAGTGTCTATGAGTGCGCAAGCTGAAAGAACACCGAATCCTGTGATCACGGCGATGCCGTCTCTGTCTATCGCTCCTGATGCGCGTGCAGCAGGTCTGGGTGATGTCGGTGTTGCTACAGAAGCAGATTTTAACTCGCAGTACTGGAACCCCGCCAAGTATGCGTACATGTACACCAACGGTGGTATCACCGCTAACTACACGCCGTGGTTGCGTAAGTTGGTGGGCGACATCGACTTGGCGTACCTCGCCGGTTTCTATAACTTCGGTGACCTGGCCGGTGGTATCGGTGCGAGCTTCACGTATTTCTCGATGGGTGATGTAGCGTTGACGGACCGTGACGGAACCAAACTGCAGGATGTTCGCCCGAACGAATGGGCCCTCGACCTCAGTTATTTCCGTAAACTGCACGAGTATGTATCGATGTCTGTAGCCGTTCGTTTCCTTTATTCGGACCTGAACAACGGTGTGAACAAAGAGACGGATATGCACCCGGCATGGACGATGGCAGCCGACATCGGTCTGTACTATCGTCAACCGTTTGAGTTGCCGATGGGAACGAGCCACCTGGCTTTGGGTTTCACCCTCAAGAACCTCGGTGGTAAGATGACCTATGCCGATGACGGTAGCAGTAACTTCATCCCTGCCAGCATGAATATCGGTGCCAGCTACGAGTTGCCGTGCGACAAGTACAACTTCCTGACCTTCACCCTGGAGGCAAACAAGATGTTGGTTCCGACGCGTTACTCGAACAAGACCCCGGGCTTCGATCCGAACGATGAGACCACGTGGAAGATGCAGGAGAAGGACTATGCAGACCTGAACCCTGCCAAGGGATGGTTCCAGTCTTTCGCTGATGCTCCGCTGGGTAGCAAAGAGGAGTTTGAGGAAGTACGTTGGGGTGCGGGTATCGAGTACTCGTACAACAAGCAGTTCTTCGCTCGCGTAGGCTACAGCTACGAGAACTACTACAAAGGTAACCGTAACGTCATTACTTTCGGTGCCGGTTTCCACCTGTCGATTGTTACCCTCGATGTATCGTACTGCGTAGGTCTGGCTTCGTCCAACCCGCTCGATCAGACCATGCGTTTCTCGCTGGGCTTCGACCTCTACGGCATCAAGGACTTGGTTAACAACCGCAAGAACAAATCCAAGTGAGAATAGGCTTTGGATATGATGTACATCAATTTTCCCCTGACCGCAAACTGTGGTTAGGGGGAATTGAGGTGCCGTACGAGCAGGGACTGCTGGGTCATTCGGATGCCGATGTGGTCATCCATGCGCTGTGCGACGCTATCTTAGGCGCCGCCGCCATGCGCGATATCGGCTATCATTTCCCCGACACCAAAGGCAATGAGTTCGAGGGTATCGACTCGAAGATCCTGTTGCGCCGCGTGATGGAGATGATCCGCGAAGCAGGATACGAACTCGGTAACTGCGACATCACGATCTGCGCACAAGCGCCTAAACTCAACCCCTTCATCGACGCTATGCAGGCTTGCCTGGCTGAGGTGATGGGTGTACCAACCAACCAAGTGAACCTCAAAGCCACCACCACCGAGCACCTCGGTTTTGTGGGGCGTCAAGAAGGCATCGCGGCATATGCCGTTGCATTGATACAATGAGTCTGTTTCTGGCTATTAGTCTTTCCCTACTTACCGAACTGTTTCAGTTAGGCGGTACTCCGCACGTGATCGAACGGACGGAGAACTACGAGCGTATCGCCCTCACGGACAGCACGACGATGGAGGTGTATAAAGGCGACTCGATATTCGTCGTCATGACCGTATGTGCGCCGCAGTGCTCCTCGTGCGCGCGCATATATAATAAGGAGTGGAAACTGATTGCTACGCCTCAACCGCCCTTCTCTTCCGTCTTCCCGCTCGCTACGATCGAGAACGGACACATCATCTGGAAAGATAACGATACCTGGGAATACTGATGGAACTGCCAATTTATTTAGTGGGATACATGGGTGCGGGAAAGACCACCGCAGGACGCTTGCTGGCGGACAAACTCGGCTGGCATTTTGTTGATCTGGACGATGCGTTCGAGCAGATCCACGGCCTCAGCACGGCGGATTATATCCGTCGGTACGGCATCGAGGAGTTCCGCAAGAAAGAGAAATACGTGGTCGAAGACCTGGCAGACCAAGTGCCGTTTGAGAAGGTGATCTACGCTACCGGCGGCGGCTACCCCTGTTGGGAGGATAACATGGACTGTCTGCGCGAGTTAGGCACGAGTATCTATATCCGCTGGAAACCCGAGCACTTGGCCAAACGGCTCAGTCTGACCGACCTGAGCGAGCGACCGGTCTTACAAGGTCGCACAGAAAAGGAGCTACTTGCGTTCATAGCTCCTCAATTAGCTGCGCGTGAACCTTTCTACGCACGCGCCAATCATATTCTCGATGTAGAAGTATGCGACGAGCAATCCGATGAGTGGATTGCCGAGCAGTTATTTCGCTTGATACGCTAAGGCGTACAGTTTCATCTGTTTGAGCATGGCAACGACGCCGTTGCTGCGTGTCGGACTCAGGTGTTCCTGCAGTCCTATTCGCTCGATGAAATAGAGATCGGCTTTGAGGATCTCTGCCGGCGTATGCTCGCTCAGTACGGAGATCAGCAGGGCTACGATTCCCTTTACCAGCAGCGCATCGGAGTCGCCCTTGAAGCAGAGCTTACCGTCCTGCATCTTTGCCGTGAACCACACCTTCGACTGACAGCCGTCGATGAGGTTCGAGTCCGTCTTGTCTGCTTCCGGCAGCGGGTTCTTCTTCAACTCATTCGCATAGTCCACGAGGAGTTGGTAGCGCCCCATCCAATCGTCGAAGGCTTCAAACTCCTCGATGATCTCGTCTTGTATCTCGTTAATGGATTTCGCCATTTTCAAACAGCAGTTTACGTCCGGGGTATAGTTCCGGCCAGTTCAAGTTATGCGTGGACATGAGAACCGTGATACCCGCTTGTGAGATCGCATAGAGCAGGTCCATGATCTCCCGTCCGGTCTCGGCATCGAGGTTACCCGTCGGTTCGTCTGCGAGGATCATCTCCGGCGAGTTGAGTAGCGCACGGGCGATCACCACACGTTGTTGCTCACCTCCGGACAGCTCGTAGGGTTTCTTATAGGCTTTCGTATCCATGCCTACCTGCTCCAGTACTTCCAGCACATGGTCGTGCATCAGTTTTTTGTCTTTCCATCCCGTCGCGCGGAGGACGAAGAGTAAGTTCTCCTCCACCGAGCGGTCGGTGAGCAGTTTATAGTCCTGGAAGATGATGCCTAATCGGCGACGCAGGTACGGCAGTTTACGGCGACGGATCTTCGTCATGTCGTACTCCAGCACGCGCGCCTCGCCTGATGCGATAGGCAGCGCACCGTAGATCGTCTTCATCAGACTCGATTTGCCGCTACCTACCTTACCCAGCAGGTAGATCATCTCACCGCTCTCCACCGTCAGGTTGACGTCATGCAGCACGATCTGATCCGCCTGATGAATCGCTACGTTCGTATATTCGATTAATCCCATAACCCGTAACCTGTAACCCCTTATTCCTCATCCATTTTCTTTTCGATCTCCGCCAGCTGTGCTTTGAGATCGTCGATCTTCTTCTGCATCGACTCCACAAGCTTGTTCGCCGTTTTGGACTTAGCCGTGAAGAAGAGGATGTTGTTCTCTGCGGTCTTCACCTCTTGTTTGAGTCGCTCATGCATACGGCGTAGGCTGTCGCCGCCCTTTGCCACGAAGGCCTTGCGTTGCTCTTCGCGCTCTTTGGCACGCTCCTCACGTGCTTTCTGACGCTCGAGGTACTCCTTATGACGTTGCTCACGCTCTTTGCGGCGCTCGCGCAACTCGATAAAGAACTCCTTCTTCGTTGCGAAGAAACGGTCGCACTCGGCGCGGTAGGTCTCGTAAATAGACTGGTTGTGCTTCTTCGGTGCAAAACCGATCTTGCGCCATGCCGTCTGCAGTTCCTGTACCTTCGCCGTTGCCTCCTCCCATTTCTTGAGGTCCCAAGGTTCCCCGTTGATGATCGGCTCGTTGATGGCTTTCATCTGCTCGATGATGGCTTGTTTCGCCTCGAGGTTGGCTTGCTCTTTGGCATGCAGGTTATCGAAATACGCCTGATGTTTCTTATTGATGATCGTGGACGCGGTCTTGAAGCGATTCCAGAGGTCTTCACGCAACTCACGGGCAATCGGACCAATCTCGGCCCACTCGTCATGCAGCTGTTGCAGCGCACGGCTGGCCTCCACGATGTTATCGTTGTTCTGCAGTTTCTCTGCCGCCTCACACAGCAAGGTCTTGAGCTCGAGGTTCTTCTTGAAATCTAAGTCGCGCAACTCGATGTTGATCTTCACCAGGTCGTAGAACTGCTCTTGGTACTGCTGATACGCCTTACGGAGTGCCTGGGTCTCGGTAGCCGGTACAGCCCCAATCTTCTTCCACTCCGCCTGCAGTTCGCGCATACGCTGTAGATTAGCCATCACGCCGTCGGCATCGCCGGCCTCTACCATCTTCTGCATTTCGTCCAAGATCGCTTTCTTGCGCGCCAGGTTCTCTTTCTCCACTTTGGCTTGAGCCGCCGTTTCCTCCGCACGCTGGGCTTTGTAGATACCCAACAATTCCTTGAATTGCTCTTCCTGTGCACTCGCTTCTTCCACTACCTCGTCCGTAATGGTATAGAACTGCGTCTTCAGACGATCTACTTGCTCTTTGATGTCTGCGACGTTCTGCTCAAGCAGGGCCTTGAGTTCGTCGATAATCTCTTGTCTTGTGTTTGCCATATAAAATCAAATATCAAAAATCTCAAATCAAAAATCTTACATCCGTTCGGGCATTTCGATGCCGAGCAGACTCATTGCGCTGGTAAGCACCTTCGCTACGTTCTTCGCGAGCAACAGTCGGAGCGCTTTCTTCTGCGCATCCGGTTCGTTGAGGATACTCAGGTCGTGATAGAACGAGTTGAAGTCGCATGCCAGATCGTACGCGTAGTTACAGATAACCGCAGGCGAGAAGTTATCGCCGGCATTGCGCACGACCGCCGGGTACTCCGTCAGGCGCTGGATCAACTCCAACTCCTTCGGGTGTAGTGTGCCTTCGGCACGTTTATCGGCTTCGCCGTTTATTGCGCTTTCAGCGCGTGTAGCCTTCCGCAACACGCTCTGTATACGCGCATAGGTGTACTGGATGAACGGACCCGTGTTACCGTTGAAGTCGATGGACTCCGCGGGGTTGAAGAGCATGTTCTTGCGCGGATCGACCTTCAGGATGAAGTACTTGAGTGCACCGAGACCGACCTTGCGGGCAATCTCATTCGCCTCTTCCTCCGTTATACCCTGCAAGGTGTTTACCTTGTCTTTCGAGATCTCCTTGGCGTCCTCGATCATCTTGTCCATCAGGTCATCGGCATCGACTACCGTTCCTTCGCGGCTCTTCATCTTGCCGTTCGGCAGCTCTACCATGCCGTAACTGAAATGCACGAGTTCCTTACCAAACGGGAAGCCCAGACGGTCGAGCAGGATAGAGAGCACCTTGAAGTGGTACTCCTGTTCGTTGCCTACTACATACACCATCTTGTCGATCGGATAGTCCTGGAAGCGAAGCTTCGCCGTACCGATATCCTGGGTCATATAGACGGATGTGCCGTCCGAACGAAGGAGCAGTTTCTCGTCGAGTCCGTCCTTGGTGAGGTCCGCCCATACCGAACCATCTTCGCGGCGGTAGAAAGCACCGCTCGCTAAACCTTTCTCCACTTCCGACTTACCCTCCAGATAGGTATTGGACTCGTAGTAGATCTTATCGAAGGACACGCCCATACGTTGGTATGTCTCGTCAAAACCCGCATAGACCCAACTATTCATCTTCGCCCAGAGGCTACGCACCTCGGGGTCATTCGCTTCCCATTTGCGGAGCATTTCTTGCGCCTCGAGCATCAACGGAGCCTCGCGCTTGGCGCTCTCTTCGTCCATGCCTTTCGCCATCAGTTCGGCGATCTGTGCTTTGTACTCTTTGTCAAAACGCACGTAGTAATCGCCGATCAGGTGGTCACCTTTCTTTCCGCTCGACTCGGGTGTCTCGCCCTTACCGAACTTGAGCCATGCGAGCATCGACTTGCATATATGGATGCCGCGGTCATTGACGATATTGGTCTTCACCACCTTCCATCCGTTCGCCTCTTGGATCTGCGCGATCGAATAACCGAGCAGGTTATTGCGTACGTGACCGAGGTGCAGCGGTTTGTTCGTGTTCGGAGAACTGTACTCCACCATCATCAACTTATCGCGACTCGGCTGTTGACCGTAATTAGCCTCCGAGTCGATCGCCTCGAGTTGTTTTACCCAGAAAGCATCGTCGATAACGAGGTTCAGGAAACCCTGTACCGCGTTGTACTTAGCGATTAACCCTTCACCATTCACCAACAACCAATTACCAATTTCCTCCGCTACTTGTGCAGGCGCTTTGCGAGCCAGCTTCACGAAGGGGAACACCACCAGCGTGATATTGCCCTCGAACTCCGGACGAGTCTTCTGCAATTGGATCTGGCTGTCGTCGGCATCCACGTTATACAACGCCTTGACAGCCGCTTTTGCTAATTGTGATATCTGTTCTTCTAAAGTCATAACTTAGGATATTTACGGAACCACGAAGAGATCTTGAGACGGATCACACCGAGCAGCGCCTCGCTGAAGATACCGCCGCTCATCTTACTCGTACCCAGCACGCGGTTGACGAACACGATAGGCACTTCGATGATCTTCGCCCCGCATTTGGCAGCAGTGAACTTCATCTCGATCTGGAAAGCATAGCCCTTGAAACGGATCTTGTCCAACTCGATCGTCTCCAGCAAGTGACGTTTGTAGCAAACGAAACCGGCCGTTGTATCTTTGATCTTCACACCCAGGACAGTACGCACATATTTCGATGCGAAATAACTCATCAGTACGCGTCCCATCGGCCAGTTGACTACATTCACACCCGTGATATAACGGCTACCGATTGCGAGATCTGCCCCCTGGTTAGCACAAGCATCATATAGCTTGAGCAGGTCCTGCGGGTTATGCGAGAAGTCCGCGTCCATTTCAAAGATATAATCGGCCTTATGCTCGATCGCCCATTTGAAACCGCAGATATACGCCGTGCCCAGACCGAGTTTTCCGGAGCGCTCCACAAGGTGCAGACGGTCCTTGTACTTACCGGCCATGAGTTCCTTCACGATAGCAGCCGTACCGTCCGGCGAACCGTCGTCGATAATCAGCACATGGAACTCCAAAGGCAACTCCATCACCGCCGTGATGATCGCCTCGATGTTCTCTTTCTCATTATAAGTCGGAATAATTACCAGTCTTTCCATATCTATCATCTATCATCTATCATCTATTATCTATCATCTATCATCTACTCCTCGATCATCCGATCGTTGAGTTCATACACCGGACTCGGCGTCGTACGATCCAGCGCCTTGAGGAAGATATCCTGACCGGGCAGAATCTCTATCTCCTCCAGATACGACCGAACGGTGTTGTACGCCACCTCCGGATCGTTGTTCTCCAGCGACAGGTGACATAACCATACATTACGCAGATCCGGATGCCAGTTGCGCTCGAGGATCTCGCCGCATACATCGTTGCTCTGATGACCGCGGGGCGATAAGATACGCTCTTTCAGGTAGGTCGGGTACGGACCGTTGAGCAACATGTGCTCGTCGTGGTTCGCCTCGATCACCAGGTGATTCGCCGTGCGGATATACGCCTCCATTTCTTCGTTCACCGAACCGCAGTCCGTCATCAGCACAAAGCGCTGACCCAGATAGTCGATGCAATACCCCAAGCAGTCTGTCGAGTCGTGCTCGATGTGGAAGGTGTTGATCCGCATACCGAACAACTCCCACTCTACACCCCGCTCGAAGTAACGGCGACTCGAACGCAGTTTCTCGCGTACACCGTAGTTACGGTCAATTCCCTCGTGGATCTCCGCCGTCGTGTAGATCGGCAGCTTCACGCGCTCACCCAAGGTACCGACTGCACGGATATGGTCCGCGTGGTCGTGCGTTATCAATACGCCCATGATATTCTGGAAGTCCAGCCCCATTTCACGAAGGTATTTCTGGATCTGACGGGCAGAGATACCCGCGTCAATGAGTATGCCCCGTTGACGCGTGCCCAGATAGTAGCAGTTACCGCTACTTCCGCTCGCAAAACATCGAAATATAAGCCCGTTTTCTTCCATAATAACAATTCAGCCCGCAAAATTACAAAAAAAAATTGACATACACAAGAGTGCATGGCACTTTTCGCGATTTTTTGTCTTTTTCTCCCCCTCCGCGGATAGTTATCGCAAAAACCTTGCACATTTCAAAAATTTGTAGTAATTTTGCAGCGCAAAATTGTTTGGAAACCAAATGAAGCATATGAAAAAATACGTATTTATCAGTTTAATGGCACTAGTAACGATGGTGTTCACCGGGTGTCAGAAGAATGAGCCGTGTCAATTCAACAAGAAGACGATTGACCTGCTCGTGAGCACGAATGATTGGCAATTCGATGACGTAGCGCATCAGTTCTATGTACACTACAAGCTGAATGAGATCACATCGGACCTCTACACCTACGGTTCGTTCACGCTCTATCGCGAAATGGTAGATGATTTCAACAAACCGTATCTGGTAGCGCTGCCGATGAGTCTGTACTTACAGGATCCGGGCAGCGGAGAGTTCTACACGCAGCATATCGACTACCGTGTGGGTGTGGGGTATGTAGAGATCCAGTTAACGAACTCCGACTGGGCCTATGACACGGACGAACAGGGAAGTTTTGTCAGCCCGGAGAGTATGGTTTTCCGGATGCAGATCGTTTACTAGGATTCAGTTATCAGTATTCAGACTTTTATATTAGGTCCGTGTAGTGCGGAAACGCGCGAACAGGTGATGGAGACCGCTAAAGCGATCTCCGATTTGAGATTGGAGATTGGAGATTGGAGGTTTATTTTTCGCGCGGGCGTATGGAAACCGCGCACGAGTCCGCACACGTTCCAAGGTGTCGGTGCGCCGGCCTTGGAATGGCTGAAGGAGGTGAAGGATACCTTTGGCATGGAAATTGCAACAGAGGTAGCAAGCCCCGAGCACGTAGAGGCAGCACTGAGAGCCGGCGTGGACTATCTGTGGATAGGAGCACGCAGCTCCGCAAATCCGATTGTTGTACAGGAAATCGCGAATGCGATTGAAGAGGGGTTACGGGTTACCGGTTACGGGTTACGGGGAGTACTGATAAAGAACCCGGTGAATCAGGATGCGGACTTGTGGTTGGGGAATATCGAGCGGATAGAGAAGGCGGTGAAGGGGTTACAGGTTACGGGTGACGGGAGAGCGGTGTATGGTGTAGAGTGTAAAGTGTATGCAATACATCGCGGATGCGGGCATAAGCCGTGCTGGGGGATGGCGCATAAGGTGCGTTTGGCACGACCGGACATCCCGATGCTCTTGGATCCGAGTCATATGAGCGGCGAAGCGGCGAAAGTGCCGGCGTTGATGAGCAAGGTAGCGGAGTTAGGGCTCGATGGCGCGATGATCGAAGTGCATGCGAATCCGGAGCAAGCGCTTTCCGACAGAAAGCAGCAGATAAGGCCGGATGAGATTGGAGATTGGAGATTGGAGATTGAAGATTTAAAAGACACCGAACTCAACTGGCTCCGAGCAGAGATAGATGAGTTGGATGAGCAGTTATGGGACACGATCGCGGCGCGTATGGACGTGAGCAAGCGGATAGGAGAATGGAAAAAGGCACATGGGGTGGCTCCGCTGCAGCCGGAACGGGTAAAGGTTATAGGCGAAAGGTTAAAGGTTACAGGAGAAAGATTGCATCTTTCTGAGGATTTTATACAGAAGATGTGGGACATCATACATGAAGAAAGTTTAAAACAGCAAAAGTGAAACATTTAAGGTACATATTTTTATTCTTGTGCTTCGCCGGGATGGTGGGGGCACAGGAAGTGACGTCTATATCGGGAACGGTGGTGGACGGCGATACGGGTGAGACGCTGCCGTTCGTGCAGATCTACTTCCTCAAGTCCACGACCAACAAAGGTATGATCGCTTCGGAGGTAGGTACAACCTCGGATATAGACGGTAATTTTACAATCAGTAACAGTTCGGGGTATAACACCTTGAACTTCCAAATGATCGGTTATAAGACGGAAATGTTGACGCTGCGTAAGGGTCAGAGCCGTAAGAACGTGAAGGTGAAGATGACGCCGGACGTGTACGGATTGCAGGATATCGTGGTGACGCCGAAGAACCGCAAGCGGGAGTACAAGCGTAAGGGTAATCCGGCGGTGGAGTTAATCAAGAACGTGATCGCGCACAAGGACTCGTTCTGCGTGACGGCAAAGCCGCAGTACACGGCGCAGACCTACAGTCGTATGTCGTTCGCGCTGGATAACCTGAAGATGAACTTCAACAAGGGTTTCTGGAAGAACTTCGCCTTCGTGCAGAAATACATGGACACGACGGGCGTATATCCGAACGTGACGGTGAGTATCCGCGAGCATATCGGCGAGGAGTACTACCAGCGTAAGCCGCACCGCGAGAAGAAAGAGCTGAAGAAGAAACGTGTGTTCGGTGTGGAGGACATCATCGCCTCGCAGTCGTTCCAAGAGAACGTGAACGCGATCTTCAAGGACGTGGACATCACGGAGAACAGTATGAATCTGCTGTTCAACCGCTTCGTCTCGCCGCTGAGTTCGACGATCGCCGTGACCTTCTACCAATACTACATCATGGACACGATCATGGTGGACGGATACCCGTGTATCGACTTGGCGTTCGTGCCGGTTAACTCGGAGAGTTACGGCTTCACGGGACACCTCTATATCGTGAACGACAGCACGTATCGCTTGAAGAAATACGCGATTAACATCCCGCCGGATATCAACCTCAATTTCGTGAGCAACTACTCCGTGGAGGCGAGTTACCGTCAGTTAGAGGACGGCACATGGGCGCCGGATCGGACGAGCACGTATGCGAAGTTCTATATCTTCAACAACAAACGCGGTCTGTTAGCCCGTCAGACGAAGATCTACACGGGTTGGGACTGCGAGACGCCGATCCCGAAGGAGGTCTTCTCGGGTTTTGCGGACGATGAGAGTCTGCAGACGAATGACTCGACGGCGGTGCGGTTGGTAGGTTCCGAATGGGATGCGCTGCGTCCGGAGCCGCTGACGAAGTACGAGAGTTCGGTGGTGGACCTGGTGAATGAGTTCACGAGCACGCCTAAGTTCAACAGTCTGGCGCTGTTTGTCAACGCCGTGACGACGGAGTATATCCCGACCAAGCCGGCGAAGGTGATGGACGAGAGTAAGTTCGATATCGGACCGATCTATAACCTCGTGAGTTGGAACATGCTGGAGGGTGTACGTTTCCGTTTCGGCGGTACGAGTACGGCTAATCTACACCCTCAGATCTTCTTCCGCGGTTATGCAGCGTTCGGCACGAAAGACCTGCGTCCCAAATACAGCGCGACGCTCGTTTATACGTTTGACAAGCATAAGTACCACCCCTACGACGGTCTGCGTCATCATATCCAGATAACGGGTCAGTACGACGTGGAGGAACCGGGTATGCGCACGGATGTCATCAGCCGAGATCATATCCTGATGTCCATCCCGACGAGTACCCCGACCTACGGCTTCAACCAGTATGTCTTCCATGCGAAGTTGGAGTATATGAAAGAATGGAAGAACAAGTTCTCCATCAAGGCGGGTTTTGATTTCTCGAACAACGAAGCGGCTGGTGCTTTACGGTACAACAAGATGAACTGGACGCCTAATTACACGGCGACGGACACGACTTGGAGTATGTCGATGAGTACGATCCCATCCTACCGCAACTACGAGGGTTATATCGAGTTCCGTTATTCGCCGGGCAGCCGTATTCAGATCGACCGTATCGGTCAGCCGAGTGCTTTCGCGTTAGAGAAAGATGCGCCGACGGTGCAAGTAACGCACTATGTAGGATACCTGGACGACCGTCATTACGGCGGTGAGGGCTTCATCTACAACCGCACGGAGGTGCTGTTCGACAAACGTTTCTGGTTCTCCGCTTTCGGTCACCTCGATCTGCGCATACAGACGGGTATGTTATGGCAGAAGGCGCCGTTCACGAAGCTCTATATCCCGCAGTCGAGTACGAGTATCTTGCTCGCGCAGCGTGCGTTCAACCTCATGAAACCGATGGAGTTCCTCATGGACGAGTACGTAGCGCTCTACACGACGTATTTCTTCAAGGGCTGGATATTGAACCGCATCCCGGGTATCAACAAGTTGAAACTGCGCGGTATTATCTCTTTCTCGGGTATCTACGGCGGTTTGACGAAGAAGAACAACCCGTATCTGGAGACAGGATCGGGCTTGTATGAGTTCCCGCACACGCCTTGGGACAAGAACGCAGACGGCACGGATAACATACAAGCCGCGTTCGATAACGACGGCTATATCAAAGATAATTTCCGTACGTCCTCGCCGATCGGTAAGTTGCCGTACATGGAGATCACGGCGGGCTTGGAGAATATCTTCAAGTTCATCCGTATCGACTATATCCGTCGTATCACGTATAACGACTATGAGTTGCCGTATATGATCCAGAAGATGGTTCCCGATCCTGCTCATCCGACGCAGTATATACCGGCGGTGGATGACAAGGGTGATCCGGTGATGATTCCCGGTCGTCGTAAGATCGGAGGCTGGGGTCGTAATGGCGTTAAGTTAACAGTTAGAATTGCTTTGTAACCATGAGAAGACTATTAGCTATAAGCGGTTTGGCAGCTATGACACTGGTTGCCGCTGCGCAGACCAAAGACACGAAGATCCAGCAAGCGCTGGACAACGTGAAAGAGAAACTGGTTGATTTTGATACGGAGCATAAACTCGACTCGCTCGATCAGGAGAAACTACCCCGTTTGGTATCGGGTGGTCTTTTGGCGGGCGCCAACATGAGTAACTTCATCATCACGCGCAACCATACGCCCATGAGTTCGCATATGCGTGTAGGCGGTGAGTTAGGCGGATTCTTGGATTTCACGCTCACCAAGCATTTCGTGATCGAGCCACAAGTGCTATTCTTTGCGCATCAGAACTACTTCAAGGAGGCGAACGGTATGCGTAATGACCTATGGTCGTTCGGTATGGAGATACCGATTTATTTCTTAGGCCGTTTCGGTAGTTTAGATAAAGGTTATATCAACTTCGGCGGCGGTATCTTCACGCACTTCACGTTTGCCTCGAATATCGCGAACAAGTTCAAGAACGTGGATGAAGAAGTACCCACCCCCACCCCGACGCCCACAACCACGCCGGAGGTAACGTACGACTACAGCCGTTTGTACAGTCTGCACGATAACCATTTCGGCGTCTGCGTGATGGTAGGATATGAATTTAAGTTCGGAATGCAGATCAACGCCTCGTATAAAGTAAGCCTTTCCGATATCGCAGGATTCTACAGCGAGATGAAAGGACAAGAGGTAGCCAACGCACTCATCTATCCACAGTCAGTCAGCCTGACGCTCGGATACAGGTGGAGATAAAAGTTTAAAGTTTAAAGTTTAGAGTTTAGAGTTTAAAAAACTCCCGTGCCGGTGAGCACGGGAGTTTTCTTTTTTTATGGTAAGGTAATCAACTTACCGGATTTGAGTTTCTTTGCTCTATCTCCGGTGATACGTTGCATGATCGTCTTATCACCGCAGAGGAAGGTGTAGAAGTAAATCTTACCCGGGATGATATTGATCACGAGACCTGAACGCGAGTTGACGACGTCGGTGAGAATCTCTTTATTGTTGAGATCGTTCACAATGACAACATCATTCGGGTCAGCGGTCGGTACCGTTGCATAGTAGAGACGGTGTCCTTGCTCATCGAAGAGAGCGAAGTAAACGTCCTTACGGATGGTACCTACGAAGAGCTCCGTATTGCTCAGACACTTCGCTATGACATCATTACCGGTCGGATCTTGTGCTTCGTTGATGCTCGATTCTACGAAATAGATGCTATAAATACGCTCAGAACCATCCTGTGCCTCTACGTAAATCTTGAGTGTATCATTGACCGCACCTACCTTCGGGTCATCCTGAGTAGCATCTACCTTTGCATTCTTCGAAGTCGTTACACCATATACAGCTGGGGAAGCCGAAGCGCCACTCTTCAAGAAATAGGTGTAGAAGGTCTGTTCCGACTCGAAGCCAATGAGCGGTTCACCGTCAAAGAAGAGACTATCAAGCGTGTTGACCGTATCCTTACCGATGATTTGTTGGATCGAATAGGTGTTCTGCGACTTGCCGTCTTGTGCTGTGATCGTAATAATGATCGAAGCATCTTCAGCGACGAAGAGTTCATCGGTAGCCTCCGGATCAGACTTGACAAACGTTACGAGTTCCTGCACATTCGCATTCGTAATAAAGTCGGTACTATCCGAGCCATACGGATGAACGTACTTATAGTCGAGCGTCGTCGGCTGGAAGTTCTTAATTGTTTTGCCTCCAACCTTAAGATCCTTCAAGTCAGCATCGTTGTTACGTGCGAACTGGAAGAAGAATTTGTACTCACCTTCATCTTCTCCATTCGGAGCCACTACGCGGACAGTCAGCATCTTTTGCGTTTTTGCGATGACATCCACACTGGTAGAAACTACTTGGAACGAATCCTCTTTAATGATAGTGATATCCGGCAATGCATAGATAGAATCTCCCGCTACGTACGGCATCTCGATAGTATAGTCATACTGTTGAGGTTGGAAAGCAAACATGTCGTACGGCAGCTGTTTTTCATTCTCGTCCATGAATATTACGTTACGCAACGTTGTGACATTCGATTTGCGTCGCTCAAAGACAATCGTATAGACATTCTGTACCGTCTCCAACTCAGCAGTAACAATAATCTCTACCGTATCACCGTGTTGGTTGTGTTTAACAGTCTGGAAGTCTTTTGCAAGTTCTGTTACGTTCGGAACCGGTACAGCGTAATCGATATCAATCTTATAACTATTACGCTCCGCGTCGAAGTTCGTTAACGGACTCTCATCAATGAAAATCATCTTCAGCGTAGCGTCATCTGACAACTCACGCGGATAATGTACTGTATAGGTACGCGAGTTACCAGCCGCAGCTGTTACCGTCACAACGTGTTTGTAACCAATGGTCTTCACACCATAGTTATCACGAACCGGCAGGGTCTCAATCTTCTGCGTGCCTTCCTCACCCGGAATCGGGTCAATCTGAGGCATCTCGCCATCCAGAGCTACCACCTCAGCAGCCGTCAGTTTATACTCATACTCCAACGAATCCGCTTTAAAGTTCGGCATCGGCTTGCTACCGATGAAGATCATCTGCAGCGTGTCGACATCCGACTTACGGATCGTATAAGCAATCGTATAGACATTGGAGATCGTGCTATCCTCTGCGGTAACTCTAATCTGGCGAACAAGTTTACGTGCAATCGGATCATTCTCGACCGTATCAATCGGTGAAACGATCGGGTATATATCCGGATCTTGCCAACTGAGATCAGGGAAGGTCTCATTTGACTCCAGTTCGTATGCATAGTAGAACATGTTCGGGTTGAAGCCAGGCAACGAGTCACGACCTTGATAGATCATATCGAGCGTAGCCACCTCCGATTTCTTGATGTTGACAGCGATCGTGTAGATGGACTTATGATTCTTATCCATCTCATAATCCTGCGCATAAACCGTGATGGTAACACGTCCTTCCTGCGAGTAGTACGGCTCGCTGTATGTAGCGTTTTCATCAGCGGTCTCTACCGTGATACGCGGTTTCTCTTCATCGGATTTCATGTCGTACGCATAGAAATAGTTGTTCGGATCGAAGCCCTCAATCGGCTCATTATTGATCTCGATAAGGCTCAACTGCGAGTTAGTGGAGAGCGGACGAACAAATCGTAGCACGTACGTATTAGTCGTTACACTATCTACAGCCGTTACAATCAACAAGGTCGAGTCAATATTCATATGCTCGTCACGACGATGCTCAATGGATACCTGCTGGCCGTTCATCTTCAGTTGTGCACTAACTTCTGGCAACTTAGAGGAAGCAGGCAGCTTAATCTCGTAATTGTTGTTACCGCCATCATAAACGATGTCACTATTGTATAGCGGCTCGAACTTATCCATCGACTTTCCGTTCAATAGGATGTTTGCCAACTGAGCATCATTCGATTGGTTCTCCACATATATCTCGACAAGGTAATCAGAATACGAGCCGTCTTCTGCTACAACATGTAGCGTATAGTGGAACTCATGACCTACCTTGATGACATCGATATTCGTCGTAATAGTCTGGAAGCGATCGTCCGTGGTATAGTCTACATCAATGTCGCTGGTAGCCAACGAAGTAGAGTAATGGTGACGCCCCGGCTCGAAGTGATCGAGCGCTACGCCGTTCACGGTGATGCCCGTCAGGTAAGAGCAGTTACTCTTCTGTGCAAGGATCGTAACGGTGTATTCTGCATTCGCGTTACCATCTTCGCTCTGTACTTTAATCGTTGTTCCTTCTACGTTGAGTTCACCCGGCACGACGGTGATCGTCTGACCCTTATGTCCGGCGATGTAGGTGAGATTCGGCATCTTAGGTTGAACGATCTTAGCGCCAGCTGCAATTGGCAGCGTAACGGTATAGTTGAACTTATCCGGTGCAAAGCCATCGATAAGCGTCGAATCCAAGAAGATAGCTTGGAGTGTAGCGAGGCTATCCAGCGGATGGGTAATTTTAATCGTGTAAGTCTTATGCGCACCACTCTGCGGTGTAACGGTCGTCGTATAGAGGACACCGCCGGCAATACTATCGAAAGTAGTCGTCAACTGTTGTACTGCTTCAGCAGGCTCTGCCACGAGGACAATCGTCGAATCTGAGGTAAGTTCATAGTTGAACTCATCCTTCATGAACTTATCATAATTCTCACCGTTGATGGTAATCATTTTAAGGAATGCATTATCGGAGAGTCCAGTCGGATAGGACCATGTATAGATCTTCATCGTTCCGGGCACAGACCAAGTCATCATATCCGGTGCTTGTACAAAGACTACAGAATCGGTAGCCTGCGCACGTTTGAAGGAGATGTAGTCTGGCTTAGCCGCTTCTTTATCCACTTCATCGCCACCAAAGTCTCCCTGCGGGTTTCCATCCGCTTCGAACTCGGAGATCGTACCGTTCGGGGTGATAACCGGATCGAGACGGTTGATGGTAATCGTACCGGTCGTCACGCCGTCCTCAGCCGTTACAGTGAGAACACCGTTGATAAGGCTTACTTTCTGCAAGTCGGAGTTCTTCTCGAAGGAGATGAGCGGCAGACGCTCCGCCGTGATATCATAACTCGTCACCTCCGGATCGTAAGTCACGCCTTCAGCGGTGAGTGTCTTGAGGGTCACATCGTTGCTGAGTTTGGTGACAAACTTAACGATATATACTTTCGTCGCACCTTTCTCCGAGGTCACGGTGATCGTCATCGTAGAGTCCACCTCGTTATAAGCAGTCGTAACCGTTTGGAGCGAAGAAGCCGGTATAGGTTGAACGTCCGGTAAGTTACGCTGCGAAGCAGGGATTGTGACGGTGTAGTTGATTGTCTCAGGGGTGAAAGTTTTGAGTGTATCACCACCTACCAATATCGAGCGCAGTACATTCACGGAATCCAACGGACGTTTAACGGTCAGCGTGTAGTCCGTGTAGTCAGTACCGTTCTCCGCGTAGTTACGGATCGTAGCGGTGCGCGTCTCGAAGTTGGCATCCTTAGTCGGTGTGTTCCATGTAACGTTTTGCGCTTGGTCTGCCACCTCTCCTGTGAAACTTAATACTGGTTTCTCAATGCGCTCTGCATCAGTCAGCGTTGCCGTGAAGGCATTACCCGACTTGGCAGCATTGATAGCATCCACCTTCAAACCAGTAAGCGTGTGGTTGTAAGTGAGAAGAATGCGCTCTACCAACATGTTCGCACCTGCTGCTACAATCGTACCATCAATCTGTTTGTACGAGTTGATCAAGATATTCAGCGTGGTTGGTTCACCCGCTACTTGGTTTGCTTCTTTCAAACTATACTTATAGTCTTTATAGGAACTGCTGGTTGCTGATTCATTCCACTCCAAGGTCTTGGTACCATCCGAACCGGTCAAAATATACTGAATCTGATTCTTCGTACTAACCGTCTCCAATTTATAGTTAAAGATGATCTCATCCGGGCTATTGTGGAAAGGAATACCACCAGAAATGCCAAACGAAGATGAACCAGCGACACCCCAGCTACCCGACACATCGCCCAAAGTAATAAATCCCGGAATCATACCACCACCAGTCCAACTATATTGGGTCTGCAGCTCAACCACACCGGCACTTGGTTTCGACACCAAGGTACCCGGCGAGAACACGCCATGCGTACCTAATACGTCAGCAATAGTATTCCAGCCTGTCGGCTTCTGAGCGGAAGTATAGGTTGCACAACTAGTCCAACTAGTAAACTCCGCATTCGGGATTTGTTCGTCTTTATAGTAGTACCACACATGATACGTATTTGTACGATTGCCGTACGTTACTTCTGCCGACCAGTGTTTGGAAGTCTGGTCAATAATACTAATCTCTGCACCTTTTGTAAGGGTATATCGCAATTTCGGTTTTCCAGAGACTTGAACGATGTACGAGAATTTCTCGGGGTCAAAACCAGCAATAGTTTGCTCCTCGCCATCTCCCACTTTAACGCGTATATCGGTCAGCGTCGCAGGATCTGAAGTTGCTAAAGAAGGAATGATTCGGTACACTACATCCGCTACCGTGTCATTGTTCGCTTTGACTGTGATAATAGTCGGTTCTTTGACCCCACCCGGCTGAACAAATACTGTCTGCTCTGGGTACATCTTCTCGTATCTTACGTCCAACCTCCGAGTTCCAAAAGGAACTGCGAGCACTGTATCTCTTAAAGTCTTGGGTTTCTTAAACTCAAACTCCGTATCCGGATCATTGTCCAATGTGATATATATTGCTTGCAATGTATTGGCCGTCTTGAGCACCTCGCGCGTAAACAATATATTGTACGTGCGCGCAGAGCCGTCCTCCGCCGTAACGATGATCTTGCTCGTATCACCGATCGAACGGGAGATCACATCAATACGTTGCGGCTCATTCTCGGCCGGCTCATATACCATCTTAGGGCACTCGGTTGCTTCGTATGGCAGAATCACAGTGTAATCCGTTGTAGTCGGCTTGAACTTGATCTCAACATCCTCCGAATTAAGATAGAGGTCTCCCAGGAAGGAGTTGCTCGATTTCTTCAGGGGGAAGGCAATCGAGTAGTCCTTCGTCGAACCATCCTGCGCTTCTACGTGAATACGTGTCACACCGTCGGGACGGCTAAAATAAGTCGTAATCGTCTGGTTGGACAACTGACCGATCGGGAACACATTCGATACAACGGTGGCGTTACGCTCCAGTGAATCCACATAGTTCTCTACCGCCGGATCAAATCCGGCGAGACTAGCGCCATTGATAAGGATGTCTTTCAACAACGCGTTGCTACTCTGTTTACGATGATAATTGATCGTGTATGTATTGTTAGCGCCACTCTCCGCGAAGACGATGATTTGCTGCTTCACATCGCTGACATTGTTTTGCATGATGGTCTGTCCCGAACGGGTTTCTACCGTCAGTTTTGGCAACTCAGCACCTTCGTCGATGTTCACATTATAGGTGAAGGTATTCGAGTTGAACGCCGGCGTGAGAGCAAACGTATCTGCAACCAGGTTCACCAGTGTAGCATCGTTGTACTTAGCGATCGTGTATTGTACGGAATATTTCTGCTGAGCGTCATTCTCTGCGCGCACAGCGATCTCCCACTTGCCATCAGCCACTTGACCGAAGGAGACCACCTCTGCGTTTTCGGATGCCTTGTAGGTGAGTGTCGGATAGGCACTACCGGCAGGCAGGTTATAACTATAATTCAGGGTCGTCTTCACAAAACCATCAATGACTACACCGTCTGCGTAGATTCCTTCGAGGGTATTGATATCCGAATACTCGCGGGTGAACTCTACCGAATAGATCGCTTTGTTTCCGATCGTATCCTGTACATTCAGGTAAGCCGTGTTCCCTTTCCAGCGCAGTTCTACGGTAGCATCAGAAACGACACCCTTCACGTTCGGCAGTGTATCACGATACGTGAAGCCCGTATAGTTCAGTTGCGTCGGACTAAAGCCTGTTATAGGGTTATCATTAATGAGAATACTATTCAACTGGACGGTTGCAGCTGGATTCCTGACAAAATCAATCGTGTATTCCGAAGTACTCTCTTCCATCTTAACGAGGACGGTAGCAACACCAGCTGCGTACGGCGCAGTGATGGTCACTTGCTGATCTTCAACTGCTTTCACAGCCAACACCATCGGACAGGTCTCTGTATGAAGCGAGTATGTATACTCATACACATCTTTCTTGAAGCCCGGTAATGGGATCGTATCGCCGTCTTCTACGAGCATGATCCTATTCAGTTGTGTGCTAGCAGCAGACGGCACAATGAACTTGATCTTGTACGTGCGTTTTGCGCCACTCTCAGCCACTACAGCGATACGAACTACGCGTTTGTTTGTCGCATCCCAGGTCTTGGTCACTACCTGCGAAGCCTCGGCCTTATCGTAAAGGATATCCGGCATTACCGTAGCACCGGTGTCAAGTGTGAAGGTGTAGTCGGTCTTGTCCGGCTCGAAGCCAGGCAAATTGACCACAGTGTGCTTGATCGTATCAGAGATATAAATCATCTGCAGAGCTACATTATCCGATTTCTTGTATACAAACTGGATCGTATAAGTGCGGCTCAAACCGTTACGCGGACGGACGGTGATCTTGTACTTACCATTCGCCGAAGACGGATAGATAACTACTGTATCCTGGAACTCAGGACTCTGCAGTTCATATTGAATGGTAGGCAGGGAGTCTTTCTCCAGTTTTACGTAGTAGTCATTGCGTTGCGGGTCAAACGCTATCGGGTTAAAGGTCTCATCCTGCAAAGAATAATACGGGCCAACACTCAAACTCTTGAGCGTATTATCATCGTATTTCTTCACGGAGAAGGCAATATAGTAATTGGTCGTATTGCCATTACCGGCGGTAACGGAAATACGGGTCTTACCATTCAGTCCGCCCGTAGTGACGCTGATCTCCTGGAACTCATCGTGCGCAATCGGGTTGATGGTCGGCAGGGTCGTCGTGCCGATAGGCAATTCATAACTATAGTTGGTGATATCCGGCGAGAAGCCATCAAGCGGCTCACCGCCCACCTCAACACCGGCGAGCGTCGAGATCTCGGACTTAGCAGTAGAGAAAACGAGTTTATAAACCGTCTGGTCAGAATTATTACCGGCAAGAACAGTGATACGTGTTGTACCATCGATGCCTCCTTCTTCTTTCGTGATAGATTGGAAGTCATCTCCAGGCGTATAGAGAATATTCGGCAGTTCTTTGGTACCCATCTTGAGGTTCACATAGTATGTCGTCACCTCTGGATTGAAAGCAATCTGCGTAGAATCGTCCTGTTTTGCAGGATTAACGAAAGCGATCTGCTCTCCCTGGATCTGCATATCCGCGAGGTATGAATAAGACGATTCCTCAATCTTGATATTCAGCTTGTAGGTTTTCGAGGAAGTAGCACCCGGTGCGCTGACGTTGATCAGCACTGTCGTACCATGGATAGCATCTCCCGTCGGTAGCGGATTCGGCGTAATGGTGATCGTTTGTGCATTGGCCGGATAAGCAGACACCGGCTCGATCAGCAACGAAGGAGTACCTACAGGCAGCGACACTTTATACACGGTCTGCGAAGGCGAGAAGCCCGGAATGGACTTGCCGTTCACCTTGATATCCTGCAGCGTTACATCCTTGAGTTGTCCCACCGAGAAATTAAAGGTGTAGGTTTTCCTGGTCGTTTGATCAGCAGCCGTAACGGTGATCGTAGCTGTACCTGTCGGCGACGATGCCTGATTAATCACCACGGTCTGTGCATCCTCGGCTTGCGTATAAGTCAACACCGGAGCAGAAGTCGTTCCGTACGGCAGTTCAACGGAGTAGTTAGTCTGCGCGGGACGGAAATCCGCAAGTTGGTCGCCGTTCACAAACACCTCTGCCAGCGTAGCATTGGAACTCGGCGCGCGTTGGAACTGGATCCTATACACCGTCTGCGACGAACCATCTTCGGAAGTAACGGTAATAGTCGTCGGGGTGTTATCCAAGTCACCATAGACGATCTGCATCTCTTTACCGGCACCCTCTTCCAGGTAACGCCCCGGGAAGGTAGCGGTCTTACCGTGTGCGTTGGTCAACGAACCTGCACCGCGGCGCGCGTAGATTTGCGGGATCGAAGTAGCAGACTCACCCAACGAATAGGTTTGAATCTCCGTGCTATTCGGATCAAAACCTTTCCACTCCTTATCTTTCGCACCAATATAAAGCTTTTGGATCTTCGACGAATAGATCAGTTCGACATCATCAACATAAAGGGAGTTTCCTGCGTACAGACCGCTGTTAGCACGGAAGTTAGGATAGTTAGAAGCCGAGAAGATAATATTCATCTTCTGCGGTACTTCATTGTTAAAGTAATAGATCGGCACGGTGATCTTTGTCCAGTTGGCATAGGTCTTCTTCTCACGCCACATACCCTCGCAGATCTGTCCCGGGGTGGCAGGTGAAGCAGTACCGCATTCGTTAGCATCCAACTCCTGACGGATATCCGACTCCTCATCGTACTTAGTAACGCTCGTACAGTTTCCGTTCTTTCCTTTGAATTTATCACCACGTGCTTGGCCTGACCACGCGTAGTACAGAAGGTAGAAATCCTCCTTATCGGTATTACTACCGGTACGCTTGATCCATACGGACATTGAGTCCGGACGATACGTCCAGTTGATACCTCCCGCTGTACCGGCAGTCGCCTGGCTAATCTTCGTGATACTCTCCAGATAAACCCACGGTTGACCCAACGAGAAATATCCCGGCGAAGTCTCCGTGATACCGGCTGCGCCGACATCTTGGTCTTGCACCATCATACTATAACTACCTGTGTGTCCGGCTTCACGGTGAGCAAAGTTGAACTTAAAGCCCACCTGCTCTACGTTCGAGGCGTTCCAACCTCTCGGTTGAATTTCGCCATCGAATGTTGCACCACTCCAATCTTCGAATCCTGCGTTCGTCAATTGCTGTGCAAAAATAGCTGTCGGGAGCAAAATCATCGCTCCGCAGACTAATACACGTTGAAAAAATTTACTCATATTAATATTTTTATTAAATATATTACGATTTTATGGTTCAAAACGGCCCATTTTTTATCGGGTGCAAAATTACTGCTATTTTGTCAAGTACACAATAGCGATTATTACGAAAAAGTATACGATTATTAAGCCACACTCTAAAGAGTGTTGCTAAACAGACTTTGCAAAATGCACAAATTTTAAGATTTGGAAGAAGAAAAAAATTTTATTCGATATCTGCAAGAGTTAAAGAAAATTTTATAGTTTGGCACACTTTTTGCATATTAATTTGCGGAAAATTATAATTACATTATACTATGCAAAATCCTGTTGATATCAGAGAACTGCAAGAGCGCGTGGAGCGCGAGAGTTCGTTTGTAGATGCCCTTACGTTGGGCATGAATCAAGTGATTGTTGGTCAGAAGCACCTTGTAGAGAGTTTGCTTATTGGTCTGTTGAGCGACGGGCACATATTGTTGGAAGGCGTGCCGGGTTTGGCAAAAACCCTCGCTATCAAGACCTTAAGCGATCTCATCAAGGCTAACTTCAGTCGTATTCAGTTTACTCCGGACTTGTTGCCGGCCGATGTGATCGGTACGCAAATTTATTCTCAGAAGAGCGAAGAATTTAAGATCAAACGCGGTCCTATCTTCGCTAATTTTGTGTTGGCTGATGAGATCAACCGTGCGCCGGCAAAGGTGCAATCCGCATTGCTCGAGGCCATGCAGGAGCGTCAAGTGACGATCGGTGAAGCTACGTTTAAGTTGGATGATCCGTTCTTGGTACTGGCTACCCAGAACCCGATCGAGCAAGAAGGTACATACCCGCTGCCCGAGGCACAGACCGACCGTTTCATGCTGAAGGTTGTGATCGGTTATCCGAAGAAAGAAGAGGAGCAGGCGATCATTCGTCAGAACATCGCAAGTGAGAAGAAGACCGTGCTGCCGATCTTGAGTACCGCGGATATCATCAAGGCACGTAAGATCGTAGAGGAGGTGTACCTGGACGAGAAGATCGAGAAGTACATCGTCGATATCGTTTTTGCAACGCGTAACCCGGAAGAGTACGGGCTGAAAGACCTCAAGCAGATGATCGCTTTCGGCGGTAGTCCGCGTGCTTCGATCAACCTCGCCAAGGCTGCTCGTGCGTACGCGTTTATTCATAGGAGAGGCTACGTGACGCCGGAAGATGTACGTGCGGTATGTTACGACGTGCTGCGTCACCGTATCGGTTTGACCTACGAGGCAGAGGCAAATAATATTACGACCGAAGATATTATCACAGAAGTACTGAACGCAGTTCAGGTGCCTTAAAGGATACTAGGAGACTAGGAAACTAGGAGACTAGAATTATGACAAGTGAAGAGTTATTACAACGGGTAAGGAAGATCGAGATAAAGACCCATGGGTTGAGTCGAAACATCTTCGCAGGCGAGTACCACAGCCAATTCAAGGGTCGTGGTATGGCGTTCAGTGAGGTGCGGGAGTACCAACCGGGCGATGATGTTCGGTCGATAGACTGGAATGTGACGGCGCGAATGAACCGGCCGTACATCAAGGTCTATGAAGAGGAGCGTGAGTTGACGGTGATGTTGCTCATCGATGTCAGTGGCTCACTGGACTTCGGTACGCAGAAGCAGTTTAAGCGCGATGTGGTGACCGAGATAGCTGCTACACTGGCCTTCTCGGCTATCCAGAACAATGATAAGATCGGCGTTATCTTTTTCTCTGACAAGATAGAAAAATATATCCCACCAAAGAAGGGTCGCAAGCATATCCTGTATATCATACGCGAGATGCTGGACTTCCACGCAGAAAGCCGTCGTACGGACCTGGCACAGGCGGTGGAGTTCCTCACGAGTGTGAGCAAGCGCAAATGTACGGCGTTCATACTGAGCGACTTCTACGCACATCAGGACTTCCTGCAGCAACTGACGATTGCCAACAGGAAACACGACGTGGTGGCTATACAGGTGTACGACAAGCGCGCCTGCGAACTGCCTGACGTGGGACTGATGAAGGTGGTGGATGCCGAGACGGGCTACGAGCAGTATGTGGATACGAGCAGCAGGAAACTGCGCGACACGTATCACCGCTACTGGCTGAACCGTCAGGCAGAACTGAAGGAGACTTTTGCAAAGTGCAACGTGGACAGCGTCAGTATTGCTACCGACGATGACTACGTGAAGTCGATGCTGGGTCTGTTTAAACAACGAGGATAACATGAAAAAAGTACTAATCATATTTCTCGTCTCTTATCTCTCATCCCTTTCCTCGCTGGCTCAGGTCAAGGTGGAATCCAGTCTGAGCAGTGTGGAGATGCTGGTGGGACAGCAGGTGGAGCTCTCGCTGTCGGCCACGACAGACGAGAATGCCAATGTGGTGTTCCCGAAGGAGGCCTTGCTGCCGGAAGGTATCGAGGTGCTGGGTTTCGTGGAGGTGCCCGATGAGAAGGTGGATGGCGGACAGGTGCGTCACCGCAGGAACTATGTGCTGACGTCTTTCCAGGACACGCTCTATTACCTGCCACCCTTCACGGTGAAGGTTGACGGTAAGGACTACGCGGCTAATCAGTTGGCCCTGAAGGTGCTGACGGTAGATGTGGACACCACGAACTACGAGCAGTACTTCGGTCCGAAGGACGTGCAGGACAATCCCTTTGACTGGGAGCTCGACGACTGGGCATTGCCTTTCTGGTTGAGCGTGCTGCTGTTGGTGCTGCTGGCTGTGCTGTATTATCTCTACATCCGTCTGCGCGACAACAAGCCCGTGATAGCGCATATCCGCATCGTGAAACGCTTGTTGCCTCACCAGAAGGCGATGAAGGCCATTGAGGAGATCAAGGCCGACAAGATGGTGACATCGGAAGACCCGAAGGAATATTATACGCGA
>JAEEGH010004537.1_pt1 | contig 35538 bp, 34 predicted proteins | sample 9134181 | NCBI WGS metagenome assembly JAEEGH01 (sample SAMN16246544, study PRJNA631951) | gut metagenome | biome: gut microbiome; feature: rumen; material: DP-attached | host: Bos | place: Iran: Karaj | collected 2018-10
TTGATGTCCCAGCGGTTGAGGCAAATCTCCTCGACGACGGGGTCCTGGAAGACGATGTGGTCGGTCATGAGCTGCTGCACTTCGTTCCACGAGTCCTCGAGCAATCTCTTGGCGAAGGCGTATTTCGGAATGAACACGGTGGTGAGCTTCGGGCAGTTCTGCAGATGCTTGGAGCCGACGTTGATGTTGGGCGGCACCGACTCGAAGATGACGGTCTGCAGTTCGGGACAGTCGTCGAGGATGTTGTCGCCGATGCCCGCCACGGTGGCGGGGAAGGTGAACACGGTGAGGGCGGTGTTTCGGAAGGCGTTCTTGCGGATGAAGCGGATGGTGTTGGGCAGCGTGACGGCTTCGAGGTTGCGGCAGTCGCAGAAGGCGTCGGGCGCAATCTCTGTCAGTCCGGTGAAGTAGCGGAGTTCATTAAAGGACGTGACGAGCGGGTCGTTGGTGAAGGTGTTTCCGAGCGTTGTGACGGCCTGTGCCTCCTCGGGGCTGAGGTAGCCGTCGTGGTCGGTGTCCCAGTTGCTGATGCAGAGCTGTGCCACGTGCGGGTCTTCGAAGTCGATGAGCTCGTTGTTGAGCATCTTCATGCGTATGGCCATCTCGGCGGCTTCCTGTTCCAGCCGCTGTGCGCGTTCCCTCAGACTGCTGATGACCATGAACGCAGCGGCGATGGCGACGAGTGCCAGGATGATGGCTGCCAGCTTGCGCCAAGTGTTGTGTGCGGCCTTGTCGAGGTCTTTCTTCAGCGCCTCGGCGTTAGGGTATCGCCGGTCGATGGGCCTGAGACACTTGTCGATGATTCGTCGGTAGGTGCGGCCACCGAGCTGAAGCTCCTGAAGGATGATGCCGAGCGAGTAGATGTCGTTGCGTGTGTCGGGTGCGGCGGTGTTGGCCTGTTCGGGCGCCATGTAGCGCATGGTTCCTGCGGGCTGCTTGAGGATGGCGTGGCTGTCGGTGTCGGCGAGGGAGAAATCGATGATCTTGACATGCTGGCCATTGTGGGTGAGCATGATATTGGAAGGCTTCAGGTCGCGGTGAGTGATGCCTGAGGCGTGGAGGTAAGCGAGGGCGTCGAGGAGCTCAGTTAAGAGGGAGGCCCCCTTCCAGCCTCCCCGAGGGGAGGAGCCGAGTAAATCGGACAATGTCTGGCCGTCGATATATTCGAGGATGATGCAGGGGCCGACGGAGACGAGGCGACCTTCGCTGTCGTTGTAGTCGGGCAGTTGTTCCAAGCCGAGGCAACCTACGATGCCAGGGTGCTGGAGCTGCATGAGGATCTCCATCTCTTTCCTCAACATCTGCAGATGAAACTCATCGTGGCGGCGTGCCAGAGGCAGTGCCTTGAGCATATACCAGCGGCCGAAACGCTTGGCACGGTAGAACTGATGGGCTTCGGTCTCACGGACAAGCGTCACCTCGGTGAACTCGCGTGACAACGGTTCGGCGGCAGTGGTCTCGAATCCGGAAATGGAGTTGTCGGTCATCTCTGGTGCTTGATGGTGTCTGTTCATGGCTGTACCTTATTATATATAGGGAGTTCTTCGGCATGATAGCGGAAACGATAGGAGAGCGGGTTGCAGAGATAGGCATCGGCAGCATGAGCGGGAACGACGAGTGTGGCAGTGGCGTAAGTGGCCTCGTCGAAAGTGTTGTTGTCGAAGCTGTTGGGTGGCGTAGATGGTAGGAAACGAACGCGACGTAGGGCAGTACAGCCAATGAAAGCGTGAGGGTAGATTACGTCAAGCGAGGCTGGGAGGGTGATTTCGCGTAAAGAGGTGCAGCCTTCAAAAGCGAGGTCGGAAATGCTTAGCAAACAGTTGGGTAATCTTACCCCCTTCAACTTGGGGCATAGCTGGAAGGATCCTCTGGAGATCCATAGGACGGGTAGCATGCGACCCTCAAAGGGGACGCTATCGGGGATGAAGACGGAGCCTTCAAAGTCGGAAGGTATGGACGGTTGTTGATATTCTTCTGTACCTACGGCCACCGACACCATGATGTTTTGTTGTGGATGAGCATGAAAAGTCATGGATAATGTGCCTTCACTACTGGGGATAGGATGGGTGAAGTTCACTTCGCCTTCAAGCAAAGCGTAGGCGGCAATGGCAGAGATGAGCAGGAAGATGGTGAGGAGACGTTTCATGACGAAGTCCTTTAAGCGAGGAGGTTGCGGGTCATGCGGCGCACGGGGAACCAGACAGCGATGAGGCTGACGACGAGCACGGTGACGAAGGTGAGGAGGAGGTCGGAAGCCTGGACGCTGACGGGATAGGCGTCAACGACGAAGGTGCCTTCGCTCTGGCCGAGCTTGACGAAGCCGTAACGCATCTGCAGCCAGCAGAGGAGCAAGCCGGCGGCGATGCCGAGAAGGGCACCGAAGCCGCTGATGAGCCAGCCTTCGAGCAGGAAGATACGTGAGATCTGCTGGTCGTTGGCACCGAGGCTGCGGAGCGTCTGCACATCGGCACGCTTGTCGATCATGAGCATGGACAGCGAACCGATGATGTTGAACGAAGCAATCAGGAGGATGAAGGCGAGGAAGAGGTAGGCGATGAATTTCTCGACCTGCATGATGCGGAAGGTGTCGGCCTGCTGCTCATAACGATCCTCGACGAGGAAACGGTCGCCAAGGAGAGCTTTGATGTCGGATTGGGCACGGCGCAGGTTGGTGCCGGGCTTCAGACGCAGCTCCACCGCGCTGACCATGCCTTGCTGGTCGAAGAGGCGGCGGGCAAAGCCGATGGAGGTGATGATGTAGTTGGCGTCGTACTGGTTCTGGTTGACGGCAAAGACAACGCCGGGCGAGTAGAGCTCATCCTGATTGAAGCTTTGCATCGGGTTGCTCATGTTGACGCGTTCGCCGCGACGGGGTGCATAGATGGGCAGTGCACCTTCGTAGGTGGTGCCGAGGCCGAGCTGTGCGGCCAGCCGAATGCCAATGACGCCGTATTCGAGGACATCGGCATGCAGGACGAACTCGCCGTCGCCATAGAGCAGTTGGTCGAGGTCGGCTTGTCGCTCGAAGTTGTCATCTACGCCCTTGATGGTAATGACCCATTGCCGCTCGTTGCCCACGATGAGCGCCTGATCCTCGAGGACTTCTGTGTAGATGTCTATGCCCTCGTAGTTGCGTAGGGCGGCGAGTGCCGGGTCGTCGGCAGCAATGGTCTTACCCTCTGCCAACGTCACCTTGAGCTCAGGGTCGAAGGCCGTGAAGAAGGATGCTACCATATCACGGAAGCCGTTGAAGACGGAGAGCGTCACGACCAAGGCCGCAGTGGCCAGCGCCACGCCGCAGAGGGAGATGCCGGAGATGATGTTGATCGTGTGGTGGCTCTTGCGCGAGAAGAGGTAGCGGCGGGCCAGGAAAAAGGGAAAGAGCAGAGAAGACCCACCCCCCTGCCCCTCCCTGTGAGGGAGGGGAGGGGTCACCTGTGACTGCTTATTATCTATAGATATCATATCTCTTGTAAAGCATATATTCCCCACCCTACAGGGAGGGGCAGGGGGGAGGGTCCGTTATCCGTTTAGAAGTTTATCTATGTTCTCTGCGTAGTCGAGGCTGTCGTCGACGAAGAACTTGAGTTCGGGAATGATGCGGAGCTGGAAGCGGGTGCGCTGTCCGAGCTCGTAGCGTATCTCGCGGACGTTGGTGTTGATGTTGGCGCAGATCTCCTCGGCACGTTCGCTGGGGAAGATGCTGAGATAGCCGCGGCACACGCTCATGTCGGGGCTGATACGGCAGGCGCTGACGCTGACGAGCACGCCCTGCATGGCTTGCGTCTGGCGCTGGAAGATATCGCTGAGTTCTTTCTGAATCAATCGAGCTACTTTATTTTGTCTTGTTGTTTCCATATTTTAAGGCCATTGGCCACTTGTTAATGTGTTAAGTTTCGCTTATTCATTTACTATTTTACTATTTACTATTTACGATTTATTGACTATTTGATTATTTGGCTATTTTGCCTCGGATGTCGCACGAAGAATAAATCGAAAAATTGTAAATAAATGGTATATTGTAAATCGTTAAATTGTAAATATATAGCAACTTAGAAAGTTGCGTTAATCTGTTAATTTGTTAACCTGTTGAAACGCGAGTGCATACATTTTCATCTGTTTGAGCATGGCCATGAGTCCGTTGCTGCGAGTTGGCGAGAGGTGTTCGCGCAGGCCGATGCGGTCGATGAAATAGAGGTCGGCGTCGAGGATGTCCTGAGGGGTGTGGTCGCTGAGGACACGTATGAGCAGGGTGACGATGCCCTTGACGATGAGGGCATCGCTCTCGGCTTCGAAATGTACGAGACCGTCGGGCGTGAGGTCTGCCGTGAGCCATACGCGGCTCTGGCAGCCGTCGATGAGGTTCTGCTCGTTCTTGTCGCTCTCGGGTAGCGGCTGCTGCTCATTGCCCAGGTCTATGAGCAGTTGGTAACGGTCCATCCAATCATCGAAGTCGCTGAACTCCTCGATGATTTCGTCTTGTATTTGATTAATTGTAGTCATATAGTGTCTTTAAACGCTAAACGTTATACGTGGAACGAACGATTAGTTGTCGTTGTAGATGAGTTGCAGGAGAGTCTGCCCTACGGCTTGCATCACTGCGGGGTCGATATTCTCTGGGGTGTCGGACGTGGTGTGCCAGGTGGGCCCGAACGATGAGTCGGCCCCTTCTTGGTGGGCAATGATGTCGATAGCCGGGATGTGGGCTATGGTGTTCACGGGCAGGTGGTCGTCGGTGACGTAGCCGGCCTCGGTGAGTGGGAAGTATTCTCCGTAGCCAAGCTGATGTGCCAGATGCCATACGAGGCCTACGAGTGTGCTGGCATAGCGGCGCGAGAAGCCTTCCATGGCAAAGCGTCCGCCACGGCCGCCCACCATGTCGAGGTTGATGCCGTAGCGTGCCTGGTAGCCAATGGCGAAGGCCTGCTCAGCCCAGCTCTTGGAGCCGAGACACCAGAAATCGTCGTCGGCACCGCTCACTGCCCATTCGGGTGTGCCTTGGTCTTCGGCGTCAAAGCATACGAAGTCCACGCCATAGCTCAAGCCGGCAGCAGCTATGGAGCGTGCCACCTCGAGCATCACGGCTACACCTGAAGCGCCGTCGTTGGCAGCCATGACGGGAGTGCGGTGGTTGGCGGCGTCAGCGTCGTGGTCGGCCCAGGCGCGGCTGTCCCAGTGGGCAGTGAGAAGTATGCGGTCGGCGGCATCGGGGTTGAGGCGTGCCTGTATGTTGCGACAGGGCATGTTGGTTCCATCATAGCCCACAACGGTGGTGTTGAGTTCTATGACCTGACACCCGAAGCTCTGGAACTTGGCTGCTATCCAATCGCCGCAGGCTTTATGTGCTGCAGAACTTGGCACGCGCGGTCCGAAGGCGCACTGTGCCTCGATGTAGGCCATGGCCGAGTCAACGGCGAAGGCCGGTGCCGGTGCGAGTGCTATGGTATCGGCTTCGGCGCTTCGTTTTGTCTTGCCGTTGCAGGAGAAAAGAGTGAAAAGTGAAAGAGTGAAAAGTGAAAGATATAATACACTTTTCGCTTTTGCTTTCCACTGCTTTTCAATATGTCCGTTGGTTGTTCTATAGATTATGTTTTGCATCCTATTATTTTTCACTTTTAGCTTTGCTGACTTTCGTCACGACTCGGCAATTCAAGCAAGCTTGATTGCTCTCGCTGCTCCGAAAGTTCATTTTTCACTTCTCATTTTTCACTTCTCATTTTTCACTTTTCACTTTTCACTCTTATCATACTTTCTGTATTTGTTGCATTACGCGCAGGAAGTTGGCGCCCCAGAGGAGTTTGAGGTCGGCCTCACTGAATTGTTTCGACAACAGTCGGCGCGTAAGGTTTATCATCTCAGAAGCAGATGCCAGGCCTGGCACGCCGCCGTCGCCGTCGAAATCAGAGCCTATACCCACGTGCTCTATGCCTGCCACATCGACCATGTGGCGGATATGTGCCACGGCATCGAGAATGGTGGCCTCAGAGGTGTTGCTGAGGAACCCGTTGTAGAAGGTGGCTTGTGCTACACCGCCCTGTCGGGCAAGAGCCCGCAACTGGTCGTCGGTGAGGTTGCGTGGATGGTTGCAGAGAGCGCGGCTGGAGGAGTGAGAGCACACTATGGGCTGTGAGCTTATGTCCAAGGCATCGTAGAAACTGCGCTCGCTGGCGTGCGAGAGGTCCACCATGATGCCCAGTTGGTTCATGCGCCCGATGACTTCTGCTCCGAAAGGCGTGATGCCCATGAGCTGTTCGCCTTCGCGTGGACGTGCTGAGCCGCAGATATCGTTGTTGCCATTGTGGCAGAGGGTGATGTACACCACGCCCTGAGTGGCGAAATGGTCGAGCAGACTGATGTCGCGACCTATGGCATAGCCGTTCTCGATGCCCAGCATGATGGCATGACGCCCTTCGCCTTTCAGGCGATAGAGGTCGGCGGGTGTGCATGCTATGGCGAGCGCGTCGGCATTGTCTGAAGCCAGTTTCCGCACGCGTGTCAGGCGGTCGTCGGCATATTCCTTGGCGTGGGCGTAGCCTTCGGGAGTGAGCTCGCCCTGCGGCAGGTAGGCAACCATGATGCAGGCATCGAGCCCGCCTTCGTGCATCTTATGCAAGTCCATGAGAATGCGCGGATCGCGACGCTCGAAATGGATGTCCTGATCGAAGAACATGGGCGTGTCGCAATGGCTGTCGAGGGTGAGGATGTGGCCGTGCAGGCGGCGTGCCTGACGATAACTCTTAGCCTCGCCTACGAGCCAGCGGAAGAGAGGCTGCATAGATGTGTCGCCGCGCAGGCAGAAACACTCAGGGTGCCACTGCACTCCGATGATGCTCTTCATCTCTGTGGATTCCACGGCTTCGCAGACACCGTCGGGGGCGGTGGCTACGATGCGAAGGTGAGGACCGGCCTCGCGCACAGCCTGATGATGGAAGGAATTGACGGCGAGTGGCTGCGCGCCGAAGATATTATGAAGCACGGAATCCTCGGCAATGCTGACGAAGTGTGAGGCGTAGCTGCGCTCAAGGTCCTGAGAGTGCTTGATACCGGGCGAGGGTATGTCCTGCCAGACGGAGCCGTCGAGGGCTGCTGCCAGCACCTGACAGCCGCGGCAGATGCCGAGCATGGGTATCTGTCTGTCGAAGGCGAGGCGTGTGAGCATGAGTTCGCACAGGTCGCGCCGTGGGTTGATGCCGTGGAGCGCGGGTATAGGCTCCTCGCCTAAGTATAGCGGATTGATATCTCCACCGCCCGAGAGGATGAGGGCATCGACGCTGTCGAGCATCGAGCATAGGGTGTCGAGGTCGTCGGTAGGAGGCAGCACCACAGGTGTTGCACCTGCTTCAATGACGCTTCTATAGTAGCCTTCGGCCAACTCGCAACCCTTGTCGCCGAAATTGCCCGTGATGCCTATCACGGGCTGCGGCTTCGAAGCGGGGAAGGTGCTGTGAGCGCCGTCGTAGATGCTTTTCCAATCGAAAGTGTCAGTCATCGGCATTGTCTGTTACAAGTGCGTTTTTGCGTGCCATCAGTGCTTCTATGGCTGCTTTGTCTTCGTCGGAGAGTCCGATGGGCACTTCTTTCTTTATGCTTTGGTTGAGCGAGATGAGCGTCTCGGTGGCTATCACGCCTTCGATTTCCTGCAGGCGGTTGTTGAGGAGCTCCATGAGGTGTGCGTTGTCGCGGGCATAGAGCTTGATAATCATAGTGTAAGGTCCGGTGGTGAAGTGGCATTCCACTATCTCGGGAATGTTCTCGAACTCTTTCACTACGTGCTTGTACATGGAGCCGCGCTCAAGTGTGATGCCCACATAGGTACAGGTGTTGTAGCCCAGGCTTGCGGGATTCACGTGGTAGCCGGAGCCAGTGATGACGCCAATGTCGGCGAGGCGTTGCACACGCTGGTGGATGGCTGCCCTTGACACTCCGCACTCAGCTGCCACTTCCTTGAAGGGAATGCGTGCGTTGTGGGTTATTATTTCCAGAATTTTCTTGTCGAGGCTGTCAATCTTTTCCATAAGTTAAGGTGTTTGTTAATCATTTTGCAATGCAAAGGTAGGTCTTTTCTCGACAAGTGCAAGCAAAAGTGCATAAAAAAATGACACCAAACGCATTATTTGGTGTCATTTTGTGTTTTTTGTATGTTTTTACTGTACTATCTCCAATAGCTCAACTGTAAAGATGAGTGTAGAGAAAGGAGGTATCTTGCCGGCTTCGCGAGCGCCGTAACCGAGCTGCTGAGGGATGTAGACTTCCCACTTGGAGCCAACGGGCATCATGGTGAGAGCCTCGGTCCAACCTTTGATAACCTGATTGCAGGCGAAAGTGGCGGGTTGCTTGCGCTTGTATGAGCTGTCGAACTCGGTGCCGTCGATGAGGTGACCTTCGTAGTTCACCTTTACCTTCTGTGTGGCTGTGGGCACAGCACCGGTGCCGGCGGTAAGGATCTTGTACTGCAGGCCGCTGGGTGTGGTCTTCACGCTGTCCTTCTTGGCGTTGGCAGCGAGGAAGGCTTCGCCATCGCGACGGTTCTGACCGTACTTGGCCTCCATCTTCACCTCGGTGTAGTAGTCCAGCTGCTTTGTGCTGACGGCCTGTGCGCTGTCGCTGGTGAGGGTGGCGTTGCCGGCAATGGCAGCACGGAATCCCTCTACGAAGCGCTCGCGGTTGAGGAGGTCGAGGCTATCGTTGATCTGACGGTTGACCTGGGGAATGATCTGCTCCTCCACCTGCTTGCGGATTTCCTTTCCGACGGTGAAGGCCTTCATCTGCTTGGTCTTCTCATCGATAGTGGGATCGTCAAAGCCGCTGAGGAAGTAGCTCACATAAGCGGTGTCAACGCCCATGCGCTGCACGAGGTAGTTCATCAGACCGTTGGTCTGGGCGATGCCATAGGCATAGCTGAAGTCGGCCATGGGAATGGTGTCGACTTTCGCTACCTCAGCCTGTTTCTTGCTTTTCTTCGCTTTCTTGGCAGCGCTGGTGCTTACGCACACCAGCAAGCCAAGAACGAGAGCGATGTACTTTAGTCCTTTCATCGTGGATTATTACTTCTCAATACCGAGCAGGTCGATAGTGAAGACGAGGGCGCTGAAGGGCTTGATGTTGCCCATGTCGTTGCTGCCATAAGCCTGGTCCTGAGGAATGTAAACCTTCCACTTGGAACCAACGGGCATGGTGGTGAGGGCAGCCTTGAAGCCGGGGATAACCTGGCTTGCACCGAATACGGTGGGCTCGCTTTCGAGGTTGCTGTCGAATACAGTACCGTCGATGAGAGTGCCTTCGTAGTGAACCTTGACGCGGCTTGTGTCAGCGGCTACTTCGCCGTTGCCTTCCTTCAGCACTTCGTAGTACACGCCGTTGCCGAGGCTCTTGATGCCTTCCTTCTTGGCAATCTTTGCCATGAACTCTTCACCCTTCTTCTTGTTCTCGCCGAAGCTCTTCTCGCGAGCAGCGCTGCGAACGGCTTCCATCTTGGTCTGAACGTAAGAATTAGCAGAGTCGATGCTCATGATGTCCTCCTTGCCTGCTACAGCAGCCATGAAGCCAGCGTAAACGTTGTTCTCGTTGATGGTCTGAGTGCTGTCCTCGCCGAAGATCATCTGGTTGATGTTCTTGACCATACCAGTGCTAACCTGCTGACCGATCTGGATACCAGCATAGTAAGCGGCCTTCTTCTTATCCTCGCCAGCCTTTACGCTCTCGTAGAAGCCCTTAAGGAATTCGTCAACACATGTGGTGTCGACATTCATTCGCATTGAGAGATACTCCTTCAGGCCCTGGGTCTGGCTCATGCCGATGGCGTAGCTCAGGGTGTCGATGTCAGACTTCAGGTTGGCATTGGGTGCCGACTGGTTGCAGGAAGCCATAACAGCTGCAATGGCTACTGCTGTGATGATTGTAATCTTTTTCATTTTTGCTTTTTAATTTATTTGGGGTTAATAGTTAAATGTTCGGTTTGACGGATTCACTTGTTACAGCGTAATCTCAGAGTGTTTACAGCACTTTCACCAACTCTACATCGAAGATGAGGGTGGAGTAGGGAGGTATGCTGCTGCCTGCGCCGCGCTCGCCGTAGCCGAGGAGGTAGGGGATAAAGAAACGGTACTTGGCACCTTCCTTCATCAGCTGCACACCTTCGGTCCAGCCGGGGATGACGCCGTTGAGGGGGAAGTCGGCAGGTTCGCCGCGGCGGTAGCTGCTGTCGAACACGGTGCCGTCGATAAGTGTTCCCTCGTAGTGGCAACGCACCTTATCGGTAGCTTTGGGGCTGCGGCCGGTGCCTTCGCGGAGCACCTGATACTGCAGGCCGCTCTTTGTCACGGTGACGCCTTCCTTCTTGGCATTCGCCTCGAGGAATACCTTGCCTTCGGCGATAGCGCCTTCAGCCTGCTTACGGGCCTGACGGTTGAAGTACTCGTTCAGAAGAGTCTGTGCCTCGCGGTGTGAGATGGCAGGTTCAGCACCTGTGAGCACATCGCAGATGCTCTGGGTGAAGTCCTGCACGTTGAAGTTTTCTATGTTCATGCTCTTCAGCTGCTGGCCAATGCCGAGTCCGAGAGCGTAGCTTATCTTGTCCATTTGTTCTTCGTTATACATTAATAAAAATACGCACGCACACACGTGCGACGCGAAAATCGTGCGCAAAGGTAGTGCTTTTCTTTTATCTTTTGCATACTTAACGATATTTTTTAGTTTTTTTATCTTTGTTATTGCTTCTTGTCGCTGTTTTTTTGCTAATTTTGTCGCGGTAAAGCATTTAAACTATGAAAAAAATAGTAATTCTGACTGGTGCAGGTATGTCGGCTGAAAGCGGCATCAGCACCTTCCGCGACTCAGGCGGACTGTGGGAGCAGCACCGCGTGGAGGATGTGGCAACGATAGAAGGTTATATCCGTAATCCGAAACTGGTGCTCGACTTCTACAATCAGCGTCGGCGCCAGCTGCTCACCGTGAAGCCCTGCCGTGGGCACGAACTGGTGGCAGAACTGGAGAAGAACTTCGATGTGACGGTAGTCACCCAAAACGTGGATGACCTGCACGAACGTGCCGGCTCAACGAAAGTCATTCACTTGCATGGCGAACTGATGAAAGCTACGTCGAGCAATAACCCAAATGACCCGAGGCAGATTGTGACACTCGATGCCGATCACGTGGATATTCACATTGGCGACAAGGCCGCCGACGGCAGTCAGCTGCGCCCATTCATAGTGTGGTTTGGCGAGGCCGTGCCCGAGATAGAGCGTGCTGCCGAAGAGACTTCCAAGGCTGATGTCTTTGTGGTCATCGGCACAAGCCTGAATGTGTATCCTGCAGCCGGACTGATTCAGTTTGCGCCGCCCGAGGCTCCCATCTACCTCATCGACCCCAAGGATGTGCCCTGGAACAGCGTTCACCGCTTCCGTCACATCAAGAAAGGAGCTACGGAAGGCATGGAAGAACTCATCACGCTCCTCAACCCATAGACTTATAACCCATAATCTCCCAAAATCACAGATACACATGACAAAGCTTGAAGCCGTAATGGCGGAAAACCGCCGCTGGCAAGAGATAGTGAAACTGAAGACAGTCGCCGACCTGAACAAGGCCGTGCGTTTGGGCTATGCCACTGATATCATCAACGTTACCGAAGCCTTGCAGGAGCGACGCATAGCCAAAGTAGCCGACGAGATAGAGGATTGTGGCAGCAAGCTTGTGCTGCTGGCGGGACCTTCGAGCAGCGGCAAGACAACCACCTGCAAACGCCTTGCCGTGCAGCTTGGAGCCTGCGGTTTACGTCCCCGAATGATATCTATGGACAACTATTTCGTAAACCGCGACCAGACGCCGCGTGACGAAAATGGCGAGTACGACTTCGAATGTCTGGGAGCTCTCGATGTGCCATTCTTCAATGAGCAACTCTCGGCCCTGCTCAGCGGTCAGGAAGTGGAACTGCCCCGTTTCGATTTCCAGACAGGCACCAGGCAGAGCGGTGGCGAGAGAATGAAACTGCAGGAAGGCGATGTGCTAATCATCGAAGGTATCCATGCCTTGAATCCCGACCTCACACCTGCCATCCCCGACAGCTTGAAGTATCGTCTCTACGTGTCGGCCCTCACCACCATACAGCTCGACGAGGAACGCCGTATCTCCACGTCAGACAATCGTCTGCTGCGCCGTATCATTCGTGACCATAAGTTCCGCGGCTATTCAGCCAGCGATACCATTCACCGCTGGCCCAGTGTGCGTGCCGGCGAGGAGAAATGGATATTCCCCTTCCAGGAGAATGCAGACCGCATGATCAACAGTGCCTTGTTGTATGAGCTTGCCGTGCTGCGCAACTATGTTATGCCGCTGCTTGAGGAGGTGCCTACAGACAGTGCTGAATACGGCGAGGCATTGCGTCTGCGCCAGCTCGTAGGCTTCTTTGAGCCCATTTCCACCAAACAGATTCCTCCTGTTTCGCTGCTTCGCGAGTTCCTGGGAGGTTCAAGTTTCAAGTATTAGTATGGAGGCAGCCTCATTGCTCGAAGCTCGTGGTGTGAAACCTACATCCACGCGCCTCCTCGTGGTACGTGCATTGGACAAGCATCGGCATCCTATGTCGCTGCGCGAGCTCGATGATGTCCTCGACACCGTGGACCGTTCCACCATCTTTCGCACGCTGACGCTGCTGCTCGAGCACCATCTCATTCATGTCATCGAAGGCGGCTCAGGCATGGCTCTCTATGAGTTGTGCCATGGTCATGACCACTGTTCGCTCGACGATCAGCATGCTCATTTCTACTGCACTCGCTGCCAACGTACCTTCTGTTTTCATAGCCTCCACGTGCCTGAGCCCGAGCTCCCCGAAGGCTTCGCCGCCACGGCTGTCAACTACCTCGTGAAAGGCCTCTGCCCCGACTGCGCCCGTCTTGTGCCGCAGGGCGATTAACTTCCAAGCGAGCAGAGCTGGCGAAAATTAAATCACCTTACACTTGAAAATATGTATACAGCTAATCCTACTCGTTACGCTCAGATGCAATATCGCCGCTGTGGTCGTTCGGGCGTGCTGCTGCCGGCAATCTCTCTTGGGTTTTGGCACAACTTCGGGCGTGTGACACCTGAAGAGCAGAGCCGCGCCATAGTGCGTGCTGCTTTTGATGCCGGTATAACGCACTTTGACCTTGCCAACAACTACGGCCCTGACCCTGGAGCTGCAGAGATGCGCTTGGGCAAGTTCCTCCACGACGATTTTCAGGCATACCGCGATGAGCTCTTTATCGCTACCAAAGCAGCCTATGATATGTGGGACGGCCCTTATGGCTCATGGGCTTCGCGCAAGCATCTTATGTCGAGCCTCGACCAGAGTCTGCAGCGTCTGCGATTGGACTATGTAGACCTTTTCTACTGTCATCGTTATGACCCATCTACGCCGCTGGAAGAAACATTGCAGACTCTCGTGGACATAGTGCGTCAGGGCAAGGCGCTCTATATCGGTATCTCGCGCTGGCCGCAGGAGGCGTCACGCATCGGTTATGAATACCTCAGGCAGCACGATGTGCCATGCCTCATCTACCAAGGGCGTTTGAACCTGTTTGACTTTGCTCCCAAGGAGGATGGTACGCTTCAGGCCGCTGCCGAAGCAGGTGCCGGCTTCATCGCGTTCTCACCCCTGGCACAGGGACTGCTCACAGACCGCTACCTCAACGGCATCCCTTCAGATAGCCGCATGGCTCACGATCCCCGTTTCCTGAAACCAGATGCCCTGACGCCGCAGACATTGGAGCGCATACGCCGATACAACGACTTGGCAGCCCAACGCGGCGAGTCGCTCGCTTCCATGGCTCTGGCGTGGATTCTCCACCACAAGGAGGTGGCGAGTGTCATCATTGGTGCCAGTTCGCCTGAGCAGTTGCGCAAGAATCTTGCCTGTCTCGACAGCCCTGAATTCACTGCCGAGGAGCTGCAGATATTGGAAAAATATTAAATGCTTGTTGTCAACGTTTCCTATTGAAGGAGGATTGTGTATGAAACGTGCGTTTCCGTTATTCATCATTCTCAGTTTATTGTGTGTCGGCGTTGAAGTCAATGCTCAGCTTCGCGTTGCTAACCTTACGGTGGAGCATATGACCAACCCTACGGTGGTTGACACCCCTCAGCCGCGGTTCTCTTGGGTTAATGAGCCGAAGAATGAAAAAGTGACTGGCGAGCGGCAGACAGCCTACCGTATCGTGGTGGCTTCATCAGAGCAAAACCTAAAGCGAGGGCATTATGACCTGTGGGACAGCGGACGTGTGACATCTGAAGCCTCTGTGTTAGTGCCTTACAAGGGGCAGCCATTGGCGTCGGGTCAGGACTGCTTTTGGAGCGTGCAGACGTGGGATGTTGAAGGCAAGCCATCGCGCTGGAGTCCCATAGGGCGCTGGAGCATGGGTCTGCTGAAAAAGTCTGATTGGAAAGCCCAATGGATAACAGCCAGGCAAGCCAAGGGCGCACCTCTATTCCGCAAGGCTTTCACGCTTTCACGCAAGGTGCGTCGGGCCAAGGCTTATGTAACGTCAGGCGGTTTCTTCGAGCTCTATGTCAACGGTCAGCGTGTGGGCAATGACTATTTCGTGCCCAATATAACCAACTTCACCGAGCGTCCGGGCCTTGCCAAGGGGAGCATAGCGCTGGACAACAAGTTCACTGCCTACCGCATTCTGTACCTCTCTTACGATGTCACCGATATGCTTCGCAAGGGCGATAATGCTGTAGGCGCCATGCTGGGCGACGGCTTCTACCGCTCTACCAGCAATCACGTCATGTCCTTCGGCGAGCCATGTCTGCTGTGTCAGTTGGATATTACCTACGACGACGGCTCACATGAGGTAGTGGCTACCGACACCTCGTGGCTTACGCACCCCTCGGCAATCACCTTGACGGGCGTGTATGACGGCGAGGTCTATGATGCTCGCTGCGAGACGCCTCGTTGGGCTGAAGCCGGCTGCGACGAGAGTGGATGGCGGAGGGCTGAAAAGGCTGAGGCGCCCATCGGACAGCTGACAGCTCACACCTCGCCCACTGACCGCATAACATCAGTGCTGCAGCCTGTGAACATAGAACGTCGTGACAGCGTCATCGTGGTAAGTTTCGAGAAGGAAGTGGCAGGCTGGGTGCGTTTGAAAAACATCAAAGGCAAAGCCGGACAGAGCGTCAACGTGAAATACATCAGCGAATCGCCGTTGGGAGTGCAGCAGTATATATGCAAAGGTACGGGCGCTGAGAGCTATGCGCCACGTTTCACGTGGTATGTGTTCTCGCAGGTTGAGGTGAGCGGTTTGGACGAGCTCAGCGCATCGCAGATACAGGCTGAGGCAGTGAACACCGATGTGCCTGTCAGTGCCGAGTTCCGCACCAGCAACACGCTTGTCAACAGGATTTACGATATGTGGATACGTTCGCAGCTGGACAATATGCATGGTTGCATAGCCAGTGACTGCCCCCACCGCGAACGCCTGCCCTATACAGGCGACGGACAGATAGCTGCCGCCATGGTGATGCTCAACTTCGATGCTGCCGCCTTCTATCAGAAGTGGGTGCGCGATATGCGTGATGCGCAGAATCCCGAGAGCGGATACGTGCCCAACGGTGCTCCCTGGCAACCTACCTGCGGAGGCGGTGTGGCCTGGGGTGCTGCGTTGAACACCATGTCGTGGGAGTACTATCTGCAGTATGGTGATCGCCAGTTGCTTGAAAAAGCCTATCGGCCGATGCGTGCACAACTGCGCAATATGCTCACATGGCTGACGCCCGACAGCACTATGTTCCAACAGATGCGCGACCCCAATACAGGCGCTTTGAGCTACTGGCTGAACCTCGGTGACTGGGTGCCGCCCTACGGCATGCCTTCAGACGAGATTGTACACACGTTCTACCTCTGGCTCTGCGCCTCCAACGCTGCACGCACGGCTCAGGTGCTGGGCGACAAGGCGGGTCAGGCCGAATGTCAGGCTCTTGCCGATCGCACTTGGCGCGCTTTCCATCGCAAGTTCTACGATGCCGACAACCACACCTACGGCGATTTCGGACCTAACGTACTGGCTCTGTACATGGGAGTGCCTGCCGAGCGCAAGGCGGCAGTCATAGCCTCGCTGCGAAAAGAGATTATGGACACGCACGGCGGACATATCAACACAGGCTTCGTCACCTCGAAGTTCTTCTTCGAGACACTTTCCGACTGCGGCCTGCACGATGTGGCCACTACGGCGATGCTCAAGACCGACTACCCCAGCTACGGGCTTTGGCTGGCGCTGGGGGCTACGGTGACGTGGGAACAGTGGAACGGCATGAACTCGCACAACCATCCTATGTTCGGAGGCGCCCTCACATGGTTCATGCGGAGGCTGGCAGGCATCAACGCGATGCCCTTCGGTGCCGATGGCAACCCCTCGTCCGCAGGAGCCGGCTATCGCCATTTCGAGGTGCGGCCTTACCCAACGGTGGGTGTGGACAGCGTGTACTACAGCCTTATGACTCCTCAAGGCAGGCTCACCTCGCGCGTCATCAGCAATGCAGGTCAGCTGTGTCGTCTGGAACTGCGCGTGCCCGTAGGCAGCACAGCCACCGTGCATCTGCCTCGCGAGACGCGTCAGCTCGGGCAGGGCTTCCATGTCCTCACGTGTCAGTAAGTTTAGACTCGCTTCGCTCGTTAGGAGTTAAAGGAGTTAAAGAAGTTAAAGGAGTTAAAGACGAATGTCTTGGCTTTAGCTTTCACTTCGGTAACAGCCCCCTATAATCCCCCATGAGCGAAAAACGGGAACTATTCTTGAAACTATCGTCTTAACTCCTTTAACTCCTTAACTTCTTTAACTCCCCAAAAACAACAACTTCTTTAACTTCTCAAAAACAACTTCTTTAACTTCCAAAAAAACATCTTCCCCAAAAACAATACAACCAACCTATTTTCAAATACTTAAAAACCTTACAGACATGAAACAAGTGATTAGCACCCCTCAGGCACCCGCCGCTATCGGTCCTTACAGCCAGGCAATATGTGTCGGCAATCTGGTATACACCTCCGGCCAACTGCCTATTGACCCCACCACAGGGGCTTTCCCTGAAGGAGGCATTAAGGAGCAGACGCGGCAGTCGCTGCTCAACGTGAAGGCTATTCTTGAGGAAGCCGGGCTGACGATGGACAGCGTAGTGAAGACAACCGTCTTCCTAGCCGACATGGGCGATTTTGCCGACATGAACGCCGTGTATGCTGAATTCTTCGCCGAGCCTTATCCTGCCAGATCGGCTGTTGCCGTGAAGACGCTGCCCAAGGGAGCGTTGGTTGAGATAGAGGTCGTTGCAGGGAAATGAGACGCATCACGCAGGATTAACGTGCCAAGGCGTTTTCCCCCTCAGAACGCAAAGAACTGATAAGACATGAAACACGCAAAAATATGGCTGGCGCAAGCGTTGGTCGTGGCTGCTATGCTGCTCACGGCTACGAGCGTCAGTGCTGCCAACTGGTTGTTTCGCCACGGCAAGAGCAGCTATCAGATTGTAGTATCCGCCGACGCTTCTACCTCCGAACAGACGGCAGCACGCGAGTTGCAGGATTACCTCTTTCAGATCAGCGGTGTGCAGCTGCCTATCGTAGCTACGGCCGACAACCGCAGCCGTCATATCTTCGTGGGTTACTCACCGCGCGTCGAAGCCTTGACAGGGCAGCCGTGCCCAGCAGCCGACGACGAGAGCTTCACCTATCGCAGCGTAGGACGTGACCTGCTCATCTGGGGCGGTTCTAAGCGCGGTACGATGTACGGCGTCTTCACTTTCCTGGAACGTGAACTGGGTGTGCATTGGCTGACGCCCGACTGCACCATAGTGCCGCAGCAGGTGCAATGGCAACTGCCTAAGCTCAATCATAGCGAGCGGCCTGCCATAGGCTATCGCTACAACAACTATCGTTGCACGCGGGGGCAGCTGGTGTGGAGCGCTCATGTCAAGGAGAACATGCAGGATGCCGCCGTCAACGAATACGGCAATCAGGAGGGCTACTGGAATTGTCACACCATGGGGCAGCTTGTGCCTACGCGTGAGTTCTACTCCTCGCATCCGGAATACTTCAGCCTGCGCGATGGCAAACGCCTGTCGTGGAACGAGCAGCTGTGCCTCTCCAACCCCGATGTGCTCGCTTTGTGCAAGCAGCGTCTGGCTAAGGTCATGCGCGAGAACCCCGGCTTCCGCATCTACAGCCTCTCTCAGAACGACAACTTCAACTTCTGCCAATGCCCCGAATGCGCAGCCATCGAAGCGCAGTATGGCGGCCATTCAGGCATCATCGTATGGTTCGTGAATCAGGTCGCCGATGCCGTGCGCGAGGAGTTTCCGGATAAATACGTCGGCACCTTCGCCTATCAGTATTCGCGCAAGCCGCCAGTGGGCATTGTGCCGCGCGAGAATGTCGTAATACGCCTCTGCAGCATCGAGTGCTGCTTTGCTCACCCGCTCACGGCAGGCTGCCAGCAGAACGAGGCGTTCATGAGTGATATGCGCGCCTGGGCTGCTATAGCGCCTCACCTGTTCATCTGGGACTACATCGTCGACTATGCCCAGTACGTGGCGCCGTGGCCTAACTTCCAGGTGCTGGCGCCGAACATACGCGCTTTCCGCGACAACAAGGCCATCGGCGTGTTCGAGGAGGCTGAGTACCAATCGCTGGGCGCTGAGTTCGAGGAGATGAAGTCGTGGGTGGTGAACCAACTGCTGTGGAACCCCGAGCAGGACACTGATTCGTTGGTAGCCGTCTTCGCCGACGGTTTCTACGGCAAGGCAGCTCCGCGCATCATGGACTACTACCGCCTTTGTCAGTCGCTGGTGAAGCCCGACCTGCATTTTGGCATATATATCCGCGAGAACCACGAAATCTACAACGACGACTTCGTGCGTCAGGCCTTCGCCCTGCTCGACGAGGCACGCCTTCAGGCCGAGAGCGACATCATCCGCCAGCGTGTGGAGCGTGTGCGCATGCAACCCCTCTTCCTGCATAGTATGCGTCATCGCGAGCAGGCCCGGCAGGACGGCACCTGGGACGAGCTCGTGCGCCTGATGCGCAAGTACAACACCCGTCCGCGCGAGAACCAGTCGCTCGAGGATTTCTTAAAATAACCAGTCGCCTATGGCAAGCAACCCCGATTTCGTACAATTCATCGCTGACCAGTGCTCCGGAGCAGGTGACATTCTTGCAAAGAAGATGTTCGGCGACTACGGCATCTACTGCGACGGCAAGATATTCGGCCTCATTTGCGACGACAGCCTCTACCTGAAACCCACCGATGCTGTGCTACCGCTCTTGAGAGCCGTTGACCTGCGCCCGCCCTATCCCGGAGCCAAGGATTATTTCTACATTGCCGACGTCGATGACCGCGACTACCTCGCCCTGCTTGTGCGCGAGACATGCAAGGCATTGCCCGAACCTAAACCCAAGAAAGGGAAACCGCTATGAAGGCCGATGAAGTGATTACATACATGGAATCGTTGCGCAACGATAGGCAACGGCGCGAGCTCATGCGCTTCTTCAAGACGGGGCCCGGCGAATACGGCGAGGGCGATGAGTTCCTCGGCCTGAAGGTACCGCAGACGCGCGAGGTGGTGAAGGTTGTGTGGAAGGACTTTCCCCTGAGCGAGGTGCATGAACTGCTCATGTCGCGGTGGCACGAGGTGCGGCTCTGCGGGCTGCTCATCCTCGTGGCTAAGTTCGAGCAAATGGCCACCAAACGCTTAGCTTCCGATGAGCAGGCCATCCGAGTCCGCGACGAGATACTCACGCTTTACCTCAACCACGCCGAACAAGCCAACAACTGGGACCTCGTAGACCTCTCGGTGCATAAGATTCTCGGCCACTGGCTGCTGCTGCCTACCCATGTGCCGACGCCCAAACAGCAAGTCATGGACCGCCTGGCACACAGCACATGCCTCTGGGAGCAGCGCATGAGCATGGTGTGCACGTGGAAGACCACTCAAGCCGGTGACCCCTCGTGGTGCCTGCGCTATGCCGAGATACACCTGCATCACCCTCATGACCTGATGCAGAAAGCCGTAGGCTGGATGCTGCGCGAGATGGGCAAACGCATCTCCATGGACCTGCTGCGCGACTTCCTGCGTCAGCACGCCCGCACCATGCCGCGCACAGCCCTGCGCTATGCCATCGAGAAGATGAGCGACGACGAACGCCACTACTGGATGCATCTATGACATCGTACCTGAACGCCGAAAACATAGCCCGAAGCCGCGATGGCGTAGAGTATCACCCGCTTCGGCCCTTCCTGCCCGAGAACGCCCGCGTGCTCTTCCTCGGCAGCTTCCCGCCCCAGCGCAAGCGGTGGTGCATGGATTTCTATTACCCCAACTACATCAACGACCACTGGCGTATTGAGGGGCAGGTGTTCTTCGGCGACAGGAACCGCTTCGTAGACACAGATGCCAAGCGTTTCCGTTTGGACGATATCGTGGCGTTCTGCCGCGAACGGGGCCTCGCATTCTTCGACACCTCAACCGCCATCCGCCGCCTGCAGGACAACGCCTCTGACAAGTTCCTCGAAGTGGTGGAGCCTACCGATATCAGCGCCCTGCTGCGCCAGCTGCCCCATTGCCGGGCGGTAGTCACCACGGGCGAGAAGGCCACAGAAACCATCTGCGCAGCACTCGGTATCGCCGATATCCCTAAAGTCAACAACGCCGTCGCGGTACCGGAACAGTACAATCGCGACGGCGTGCAAATCATTCTCTATCGCCTGCCTTCATCCTCGCGCGCCTACCCCTTGTCGTTCGACAGGAAAGTGGAGGCGTACAGGAAGATGTTCGTTGCGGTAGGCTTCGTTCAATAGTTCTCGGCCTTGATTTGGAAGTAGCTCTGCGGGTGGTTGCATGCAGGGCACACCTCGGGCGCCTTCTTGCCTATCACTATGTGTCCGCAGTTGGCGCACTGCCAGATGACATCGCCTTCGCGCGAGAAGACTACGGCATCCTCGATATTCTTCAGCAACTTGCGATAGCGCTCCTCGTGGTGACGCTCTATCGCGCCCACCAGCTCAAACTTCTCGGCTATCTCATCGAAGCCCTCCTCGCGGGCCTCCTGAGCCATGCGCGCATACATGTCGGTCCATTCGAAGTTCTCGCCTGCTGCCGCGTCGGCCAGGTTCGTCACAGTATCGCTTACGCTGCCGCCGTTGAGGTATTTGTACCACAGCTTGGCGTGCTCCTTCTCGTTGGCAGCCGTCTCCTCGAAGATGGCGGCAATCTGAACGTAGCCGTCCTTCTTGGCGCGTGATGCGAAATACGAGTATTTGTTGCGAGCCATGCTCTCGCCGGCAAAAGCCTCCTTGAGGTTCTGCTCGGTCTTTGTCCCTTTCAGTTCTTTCATATTTTTTTTAGGAGTTAAAGAAGTTAAGGAGTTAAAGAAGTTAAGGAGTTAAAGGAGTTAAGGAGTTAAAGGAGTTAAGACGATAGTTTCAAGAACTGTTATCATTCTCTGGCTTGTCAAGGAGCATAGAAGTGGAAGCTAAAGCCCAGACATTCGTCTTAACTCCTTTAACTCCTTAACTTCTTTAACTCCCCAAAAACAACAACTTCTTTAACTCCCCACGAGCGGAGCGAGTCTACTCCCACTCGATGGTGCCCGTTGGTTTCGGCGTCAGGTCATAGAGCACACGGTTCACGCCCGGCACCTCGGTGATGATGCGCTGGGTGATGTGGTGCAGCAGGGGGTAGGGGATTTCCTCGATGGTGGCGGTCATGGCATCGCGCGTGTTCACGGCACGTATGATGACAGGCCAGTCCCAGCTGCGCTTATCGTCCTTCACGCCCGTCGACTTATAGTCCGGCACGATGGTGAAGTACTGCCACACCTTGCCCTCGAGGCCGTTCTTGGCAAACTCCTCGCGCAGGATGGCATCGCTCTCGCGCAGCGCTTCCAGACGGTCTCGGGTGATGGCACCTGTGCAACGCACGCCCAGACCGGGACCTGGGAACGGCTGGCGGAACACCATGTTGTCGGGCAGTCCCAGCTGCTTGCCCACCACGCGCACCTCGTCCTTGAACAGCAGCTTGATGGGCTCCACCAATTCAAACTGAAGGTCATCGGGCAGACCGCCCACGTTGTGGTGCGACTTCACGGGCCCTGACTCCACGATGTCGGGATAGATAGTGCCCTGAGCCAGGAAGCTGATGCCCTCCTGCTTGCGCGCTTCCTCCTCGAACACGCGTATGAATTCAGCACCTATGATCTTGCGCTTCTGCTCGGGGTCGGCCACGCCGGCCAGCTTGTCCAGGAAACGGTCCGTGGCATCCACGTAAACCAGGTTAGCGTCAAGCTCATCGCGGAACACGCGGACCACCTGCTCGGGCTCACCCTTGCGCAGCAGTCCGTGATTCACATGCACCGACACCAGCTGCTTGCCCACAGCCTTGATCAGCAGTGCGGCAACAACCGACGAGTCCACGCCGCCGGAGAGAGCCAGCAGCACCTTCTTGTCGCCTATCTGAGCGCGAAGCTCCTTAATCTGTTCGTCAATGAATTGTTGTGCCAGAGCAGGAGTCGTGATGCGCTCCATGTCGGCAGGGCGTACATTACCTTGAGCCATAATAATCTGTGTGTTATGTGATTAATAATTTGTAGCCTGTTATCTCTTCTTGGTTTGTGCTGCAAAGATAAGGAAAAAGCGCAAAACACATGCTACAAAGACCTACATACTTCTCAGTAATTATGTTTTTTTTACTTTTTGCCAAACATTAACCCCGCCTCACAGAAAGCCCCGCCGCATCATCACGACGCAGCAGGGCCAGTGTGCCTATAGGTCTTTCATTTACTAACTAATTGCTTTATTGAAATCAAGTAATCAGTCATCTACCTGAATAATCAGGCTACTTGAAGAAGTTCTGCTTCATGAGCTTCTCCATTTCTTCGGGCGTGTTCTTCATCTTGCAGCACTCAATGATGTAGCGGGTCAGTTTCTCTGGCATTGCCGTCTGCTTCTTCCAGATATCGTGGCGCTTCATCCATGTTCCCTTTGTAGTTGTCTTGTCAATCCAGGTGATGGCATCCTTGATGGCGGGGCGTCCCATCTCGGAATACCAACCGTCCTTGAGGGAATAGGTGCCATACTCATGAGGCATCACGACGCATTTCCCGTCCTTAGTGAGCGCAATCTCGGCGCATGCATACTCGCCATCAGCACCATAGAACTTGAATTGCGTGTAACCGCTGGTCTTGCCGCAGAGCACCTTCTTCTCTCCCTCCCATTGCGTTGACTCCAAAATCCAAACCCCTACAATCTCTTTGTCTGAGATTTTGTTGGTTTGTGCTGTAAGCTGTGCCACGCACACCAACACCAAGGCCATTGAAAATAAAATCTTTTTCATAAATCAAATGAGTTTTTAAAGATTAAACATTGTACGACGGAATGTTTCGCACTTCATGAATTATCGCCTGCAAAGGTACTGGCATTCCGGTGCCTCAGCAAGAATCTTAGTTTGCATTTGTTTTGCATTCGAGATGCGAAGAGTTTGCCACTGCTTTCAGGTTCCTATAGAGAGGATGAAATCGTCCCATTCGCGAGTGCTCCCTTTTCGCCCGAACACCTTTCGGTAGAGGCGACTACGCACGGTGCTTATGGTGCTCGTTTCGCGACTGAGCACGCCAGCGATGTCCGTGGGTGCGATGCGTAGCTTGATGAGCAGGCAGGTTTGGAATTCCAGTTCCGACATTGGATATATCGAATGCAGCTGACTTACGAAGCCTGGATATACCTTCTTGAGATGTTCCTCAATCTCGCTCCAATCTTCTTCCTTCAATCGTTTGCCCGTGGCGATGCGGCGTTGCAGAGCCAAGTATTCATCGGAGGCGAAAAAACTATTCTCTACGCACTCAATGGCGTGGCGAATGGCTTGTGGACGCTCGTCGTGCTCCTCACGAATCTGTTGCAGTAGGAGTTGTAGGCGAACGCTTTCCTTACGATTACTCACGGCGACGTGTGCAATAAGCAGAATCAAGAATAGACATGCGATGGTGGAAAAGATCAGAACGTGGATGATATTGGACTGCGTCCGCTCCTTGGCAGAGAGCACGAATCGTTGTACACCATAGCCCTCTCCATCTTGGCTATTATCAATAATGATTCTGCTTATCTCTTCTCCCCACTCTTGGGCTATCTCGTCAGCGCGATGCCACGTGAAGAGGATGCCGTTGCGCTGTATCGTCACCGTCGTATCATCCACCACGTATAGCGGTCGTGGCTCGCGGTCTTCCAAATAGAGATACTCGCCGCCGCCTTTGTCTATGAGAGTTATGCCGCTTCTTAGGTATGGCTGGTGGATGACTATTCCCGATGCCGTCTGCGTCAGGCCACATTGCAACATTACGCTGTCACCTTCATAGATGCGAAGAGGCCTCATGTCTTGAATAGGAAAGGTCTCTATGCCGCCTATCGGATATTCCACCTTCGACAGCACCCATGCCCCTTGCAGCGGACTCTCGCATTGCGGTTTCTGAGGGGAACTGCAGGCTGCTAATATCAGGATTATCAATAAACAAATGTGTATCTTCATCGTTCTTAGTATTGTTTTGCGTCTGCAAAGATAATTGTATTTCTCTTTACATGGATAAAAAATGTATTTGCAAAGTGTTTGCATTAGACAAAAGCCCCGCCGCATCATACGATGCAGCGGGGCGGCTGTTGGTGTGTCAGGGTGAAATGGGTTATCTACTACCTGTTGCTACTTTTTTCCCTCGATGGATATATACACCGGGCTGCAGGGGTTTGCGTGGTAGCTTGATGCCCTGCAACGTCCACCAGTCATCGTCGTCGTCAAGATTGTCGATGGCTATGGTGCCGATGCCGACATGATTGATGATGTCGATGACGTAGGGCTCCCACGATGTGCCGATGTTGTCGTCGCTGACGAACTGCTGTGTGTCGTCGATGGTGATGATTTCGCCGTCGATGCAGGTGCGGATAGTCATGGGCTGCCCTGACCCCTCGTGACGAGGCGGGGCTTTGCTTGGTTGAACAAGGGAAGAGTGACTTGCGGGGTTACCGCAGTCTGAAGGAGATGGGAAGGGAGAAACGAACATCGACGGGCTTGCCGTCCTTCTTGCCTGGTTTCCAACGCGGCATAGCTTTGATCATCTTGACCGCTTCTGTCTTCAAGCTTTCAAGTGCATTGTTCTGAGCGTCAACGGCTTTGATTTCCTCATCGGTCATATCTTTCTTATACCTTATGATGGCTATTTCCGTTAGGCCGTTTGCCGAAAGGACTTTATCGGTTTGAACGTCAGCTATCTGGCCATCGGCCTGCACGACAAACTGAACGATCACTTTACCCTGTGCACCAATCTCCTGTGCAATGGCAGGATATTTAACGTGCTCTATGAGGAAACGATACAACGCTTCCTCTCCACCGGGAAATTCCGGCATCTCATCAACCTTGTCGTAAATCACACGGCTGTCGGCGTTGTCTTTTTCAGCGTTCTTTGTTGTAATATTGATTACGCCATTGGCGCCGCGCGAACCCCAGAGGGATGTGGCTGCCTCGCCCTTGAGCACCGTGATGCTCTCGATGTTGTTTTCCAAGTTGAGTTTGGCGGCCTCTTCCGGGGTAGCTATGCGTTGGTCTATAATCCATAGGGCATTGTCATCGATGCGTTCAAGTGTGGGCTGGGAAGTCTTGGGCGCGGCCTTCGCGGTGTCGCTGGCTGGAGCCGGCTTCACGAGTTCTTCGGCCGTCGTTTCCGTCTGTACGGCGATGTGCTCTTCTGCTGCAGGCAGCACTTCTTCGACGACCGGGGCAATCGTTTGCGGGCTGGTCAGCGCTTGTTCGATATGGGCTATAGGTTTCATATTCTTTATGTTGCGTGCCAGGCTATCGATATTCGACAAGAAAAGCAGCGCGGCAGCAACGGGCACAAAGAGGATGTATTTCAGCATCCCCGTGCGATGGGTTCTGCGTAAGTTCATCATAATGATTCTACGTTTTAGGGGTAAGACATTGAAGTTATTTGCAATCGTAGCTACGTTCGTTTGAGTGGAGAAACCGAGGAGGTGGTATTGATATGCTTTGATTAATGAAGAATGAAGATTGAAGGATGAAGAATAAGAATTACTGTCATCTAATTTGAATTCTTCATTCCGAGCGAAGCGAGATTCTTCACTCTTCATTTCCATCAGGTAGTCCGCCACTGCCTTATCGGCAATGAATTCGAGGTTGAGGCGCACCTCGCGGCGCAGCACCCAGACGGCGGGATTCCACCAGAAGAGGATGCAGAAGAGCTGGGAAAAGATGATGTCTAAGGTATGCCAGCCGCGTACATGAGCCTGCTCGTGGATGAGCACCTCGCGCAACGTCTGTTCGTCCATGCCCTCGGGATGTATAAAGATCCATGAACCGAAGGAGAAGGGACTGCAAGGGCGGGGGAAAAGAAATAATGAATAATGATGAGTGAAGAATGAAGAATTACCCTCAGGACTTGCAGATAACTTGAATTCTTCATTCCGAGCGAAGCGAGATTCTTCATTCTTCATTCCTATAGGCTTGCACGTACACCGTAAATATATAATGTATGCAACCTGCCACAGCAGTTTCATTGTCATCCACACCACGGGGATGATGTAGATGATTGCCCAGAGAGCCATCATGCCCACGAACCACATTCCGCAGCCAGGCTCGCTCTGCTCAATGCCCAACGATGTGACGCGCATAGCGGTAATCTCAAGCGTAGGCAGTACATACGTGGCATAGTCAGATGTCAGATGCATCGCCAGCGTGTGATCCTGCAGCCACAGCTGCATATCCCACAAGGGCAATAGAACGGCGGTGGCGTAGATGCCCCAGAGCATAGCACGCCGCACACCGAAAAACGTGTCCCTGTGCATCAGCACCTGAAACAGCAGGCACAGGAGTGCGAGGATGAGGTTGAGTTTGATGACGTATAGCATAGCAGTATAAGAGAATCCCTCCCTCACAGGGTGCCAGGAAGAAAGAACTAAATGTTCTTTCTGGACTGGTTTGAGGGGTGGTTCTGTTCTATCTCATTGATAATCTCTCTTAGCTCTTCCGCGCTCAATTTCTGTTCGCGGGCGAAGAAAGTGACGAGGTCCTTGACAGAGCCGTCGAGGAAACGATCCACCAACGACCCGAGCTTTGACTTGCCGTAGGAGTTTTTCTCCACGATAGGTTCGTAGAGATAGCCACGGCCCTGCTGGCGATGGCTGAGGTAGCCCTTGCGCTCTAAGGACTGGAACGTGTTCTGGATGCCGTTCAGCAGCGGACGGGGTTCATCGTAGAGCATGTACACCTCGCGCGGAGTGCATTCACCGAGCTTCCAGATGAGCTCCATCACCTCTTCTTCCTTTGCACTGAGTTTAATCATAGTTGTGATGCCTTAGATGTGTTATCTATTATATTGAGGTCTTAGAAGTGTTGTCTTTCACTTCTTTTCTTCAATCGCCCGTTCAATGACCTCCATCAGTGAGTCAGCCTTCAGGCGAAGTTCATCGTCCACACTCTTTTTACAAGCTTTCAGGAAGTCCTTGGCTGCGAATGGATCACCGGCGGCTAATGTGTCCTGGGCGCAATAGTAATAGCTCCATGCGATAGTCTGGGGCGTATCGCAAGATGTGATTGATGTAATCGTGAGGCTGAGAGCGCAGGCGATAACCAAAGTGCCAAGCCGCTGAATCCGTTTATCTTTTTGCATAGCAGATATGTTTAAGTTTGTCCTTACATAAGTCTTTAGCTCGTCCTTGAATAGGTCTTTAGTTTGTCCTTGAATAAGTCTTTAGTTCGTCCTTGCAGATGTCATTAAGTCTATTCCGACGCTGCAAAGGAACAAACAATATTTCAACCGTGCAACACCTTCGCCATTAAATTAAACATTCTTAAATGTTGAATTGATTGTGTTAAGGAAATGACTACAAAAAAAAGTGGTGTAACCACTTGGATTACACCACTCAAACGTGTGCCGTTAAGCTTTATGTCTTACAGGAAGATTTATTTCACCTCCTCGAAAACGACTTTAACTGACTATCAATGCGTTAGCACCGGATGTTGCACACATGTCGCAAAAACGGAAATGACCATTGATAATCAACATGTTACAAAATCACTGCAAAGGTATAAATTTCTCCCCAAACAACCAAAAGAAAACACGGAAAAAATCACATCCTTGCAACATTTTCTTGATTTGGATTGGTTATGGAATGCGGAAATGGCAAAAATGCGTCATGCCATTTATGCGTTTTAAAAAAGTGAGACGTATCTCACAAATCTGCTTTCCGAACCACATGCCTATTATATAATAGATGAGTGAATTTGTCATATCAACATCAAATACTTGATAAAATAATCAAATTTTCGCCACGAACAATAAAAATTAAGTGCATTCTTCTGAATTATGAATAAATTTTTGTATCTTTGCCCACAAACAAGAGAAAACTATCATGGCAAAATTAAATCGGATAAGAATCGTTCTAGCTGAACACGACCTGAACAACAAGTGGTTGGCAGATAAGTTGGGAAAGGATCAGGCAACTATTTCCAAATGGGTCACCAATACCACCCAGCCTAGCCTTGAAGCCCTCATTGCAATAGCAAATGCGCTTGAAGTGCCTGTGCAGGAGTTGGTAAGACAAGAAGAATTCAATCAAGAGAAATAAATCAAATGATAACAAAAGACGAGATACAAGAACTGCTGCATAGCACAGAAACCTACCGTGTGGAGCGAACCACGTCAACTGGCGATATGGATAAGTTCCAGGAGGCCATCTGTGCCTTTGCCAACGACTTGCCCAATTCGCGCAAGAAGGGCTACCTGATATTGGGTGCTTATGACAACGGCACATTGTCGGGGCTGAAGGTTACCGATGACCTGCTGAAGAAGATTGCTGCCATACGTAGCAACGGAAACATTCTGCCCATACCTGTAATGAGTGTTGACAGATTCACATTTCCAGAAGGTGATTTATTGGTGGCTGAGGTCAGTCCGTCCGACCTGCCTCCTGTTCGATATCGTGGACGTACTTTTATACGTATTGGTCCCCGTCGTGACATAGCAACGGAAGCAGAAGAGCGCATCCTTGCAGAACGAAGGATGTCATTCATGGCCACCTTCGATACCATGCCTTGTTTGGCTGCCAAACTGAATGATATCAATACGGACTTGCTGCGCACAAAGTATCTGATACCGCTATTAGGTAATGAGTTAGTAGAATCTGATACTCGTCCCATCGAGGAACAGATGGCCGCTGTGGGTATGTATGACACGGAACATCAATGCCCCACATACGCAGCAGTCGTTCTATTTGGCTACAAGCCACGCCGTTTTATGCCAGGTCTTTATGTGCAGTATGTTCGTTTCAAGGGCGAAGACGTGACCAGTGAGGTGGAGAACGAAATGCAATTGGAAGGCAATTATTGTGAACTGCTACCACGTCTGGAATCACTTTTGGAGTTGTCTGTCATCAAGAAGAAACCCGTTTTCGTTTCTATTCTACGCGAGGAAATGGTCAGCAACTACCCCTATCAGGCTATCCGAGAACTTCTTCTCAACGCCTGTATGCACCGCGATATGCAGAGTAATACCCCACTTCGCTTCTATGAGTTTGCCAGCCATCTGGAGATTCTGAATGCTGGTGGCTTGTATGGAAATGCCCGTCCTGAGAATTTCCCAAGTGTGAACGACTATCGCAATCCACTTGTAGCCAGTGCCATGAAGACGCTGGGCTATGTCAATATGTTCAATCGAGGTGTAGGACAAGTCCAAACTGACTTGAAGGAAAATGGCAACCAACCCGCAGAGTTCAACGTTAATCTTATTACGGCATTCAAGGTTGAGGTGAAAGTCTCACAGAGTTATACCAATGAGAATGGCGGAAAAACTGGCGGTAAAGTTGGCGGTGATATGGCATTAATTGAAATGACTGATATTCAGAAAGGTATAATAGATTTGATTAGAGCAGATGTTTCTATTTCCATCGACCAAATGGCGGAAAAACTGGCGGTAAAGAAACGCACGCTGGAGAGAGAAATCGCAAACATGAAACAGAAAGGCTATATCTCTCGAACAGGTTCTCCTCGTTCTGGTAAATGGGAAGTTATTAATCGAATATAATAATAAGAATATGACTCAACCACAAGTTGTAATAAGTGCAATAGAAAATCTTGGAGGTATAGCACCATTGGGTAAGATATACCAAGTAGCCTTACAAAATCCAGATTGTAATTGGGACACACAAACACCCCAAGCATCTATTCGTTGCATCGTTAGGCATACAAAAGGAATCTATGTGGTACGAAAAGGACCAATTACCATATATAGTTATCTGGCTATTTGCCCAAGCAATAATAATGATGGTAACAAAAGATGCATATAAAGAGCTCGAAACTGCTAATTTCCTTAAGGATGAGGGGCTAGTACAACCTTCTACTCCTCAACAATTGGAAACAAGAAGGCGCATTGTCGATTTCATTCGTGAAATTGATACTGCTCGTTTTATGCTTGCATTGTCTTTTAAACAGCCTGGTGTAGACCCATACCTTGATTTGTTTAGAGAGAAAGATTTTGATAATAAGTTTAAGCATGATTTCTATCGCCAATACTATCTTTATAGTGCTGTGATATGGTATCATAATTGTTTTGATTTAATTCTACAATGTCTCTGGTTCCATTATCAACTGTATGGAAATAAAAAGTTTTCCACGCAATTGGTTAAGAAATCTCTAAGAGAGTGCGATATTAAAAAAGTCAGGACTCTACTTTATAATGGTGATGAGAACAATCCAATATCACTTTTCAAGAAGAGCCACAAGTACGTTTTTGATGTCGCTGATGGACTAAAACACCGTCAGTATGTTGCCAACGAGAATTATCTTTTGTATGCTGAAGCATTTACTATCCAACAAACTGATTATTGTTCAGATGAAACAAAGGTGAATGTTCGCTTAAAAGAATTGCAGACAAAATTAATAACTTTTCATAAAGACATCATTGCGCTTGCAAAGACAATTCTCATACCTATCCACGATTCAATTGATAATATTCTTCAAGACAACGCATAATAAATCATGTTCCTATATCAAAAACTCATAGATCGCTCTACTCTGCGACAGGGATTCCAAATTCCTGTGGAGTTCCATCATCTGCTGAAGATGATGCCCAATGGTATACCCCAGCATGGGGAAACGCGTAACATCAAAGTGGTGATAGATGGTGTGGAGTATGACGCGCAATTGAAGAACCAAGGGTTTGACCGCAATAAGTATGACGGTCATGCTGAAGTGATACAAATTCGGTATAGTGAGGGATCGGCTCTTGTGAAAAGATTGCGTGAGGTGTATTCTTCTACTTGGAACTATGTTGAGAGCATTAAGAACCTGCCGGAGAATATCAACCGTAAGTTCACCATCCGAATTCCAGAGGAACATCAAGAGTTTCTTGCTCTGAGCACAACGACTCTACCAAATGTGTTCGTAGCTGATTGTATCACGGCAGCAGTAAAGGCTGCGATAAAAACAGAAGTTAGTACACTGACAGAATTGGATTTTGAGACCTTTGAGCCTCGTGAGGACAAGAATGCTGCCATTAAGCAAGTGACTCGTCTGCAGAAGGTACGTCAACTGGATCGTTCCATAGGCGACTCTTTAAAATTGCTCTATGATTATCGCTGTCAAATAACAGGCGAAAAGGTAGGTGATGAATACAGTGCTTTGGTAGTAGAGGCTCACCATATCATCCCTTTTACTGAAAGTATGAACAATGACACCTCTAACATCATAATCCTTTCGCCCTCGTATCACCGTATAATCCATAAAGCAAAACCCATTTTTGACCATGAGCAACTTGCTTTTCGTTTCCCAAACGGATTAATTGAAAAGGTAAAACTGAATAAACATTTGAAAATAAGAGATGAATTCAGATGATTTTAATGGGACTCGGAGAACTGTCTTTTTATTGTAAAACTATTACATATTAATAACATAAGCAATATGAGTAAATACTTTTTTCAAGATGCAGATTTAGAGGAAGCATTACTGAAAGTGTGCATCCTTTTTGACAACAATGGAAGAATCGTAACAAAGAAAGATTCTCTTTTTTTGAAAACAGTTCTTGCTCTCATAGTAAGTCATAAAGCAGACAGTGTTGATACAATTTATAAGTATTTTGAAAAAAAGAATGGTGGCCTGAACGTTGACTATCAGAAGGTAATCTCTGCTGTCACAGAACTTATCAAGAAGGGTCTTGTTGAAGACAAAAATGGTCTTAAACTCTCCAATAAATCTAAAGAAGATGCCGATAAATACATCGAGGAAATCATGTCTTTGATGGATATTCTAGTTCAAACAATTTTGGATTTGATAAAAACAAATATTGGGAAACCATTAAGCAAAGAAGAGCAAATAAGGCAAAACATCAAGGACTGTTTAAACTATTATTTTGAAGTTGCTAGTCTTTCGTTTTTGGGTTTAGATAATCCCAAAGACATAAATTGTCTATCTAAAATAAAAGAAATTGCATCACAAAATCTTCAAGATAACAGCGGAGAATTTACTGACAATATAATATATGCTATAGGCTGTGTTTTGAGAGAACCGAACAAAGATAGCCAAAAGATAATAGACCTATTGGCCAGATTGTCCATTACATCAAAAATAATAGGAGAAGATCCTTTGCTGTCAAGTTTTAAGGCTACGATATTTAGAAATAAAGCATTCATTTTAGACACGGAGATTATGCTGTATCTTATTACTGAAAATGCTAGGTATAGTCAACAGTACAGATTACTTATAAAGAAATTACTAGATAATCAATGTAAAATATATGTTCCAGAGAGTGTTCTCTTAGAAGTTTATGATCATGCAGAGGCTGCTAATAAACGTTATCCGTTCGTGGCAAATCTTATCTTGAATGATGATAAAGTTGTTGTTGATGAATTAGACAATGTATTTGTGGAGGATTATTACTATACGATAAGGGTTGCTGGTAAAGAGAATATAAAATGGAGAAATTATATTAGCAACTTTTATGATCGAGAAGAAGGTGTAAATTTAATATTTGATCAGTTAGATGCTATAATTGATGAGCGGGTTATATTGGGTGATATGCCTCCTGGAACTAATGTTGACGAGATGGAAAAACAACAATTATTGCCTGAGGCGATAATTGTTACAAAAAACACACCAAAAGGACTTAAAAGAACAGATGAGAAGAATGAGCAAATAGCAGAAACGGACGTGTTTTTATATCTTACGGCAAAAAGCCTTAACAGAAAATGTCAGGAAGGAAGAAAGAAAAGAAGGAATTCTTCGGGAGTCCTCTCAAATGATTATTATGTTGTGTCTAATAATTCTAGAATTCATTATTGCGCTAAAAGTTTGGGATTAAGTGAAAATGTACTATGTAATCCCAATGCATTAATAGCATATATGGCAGAGACTGGAATTCTGAACAAAAATGAGATTAAATTGTCTAGTTTGTTTGATAATATTTTTTTGATGCAAATCTCAAAAGATATTTGGCCTGAGATTGAGTGCTTACTAAAAGTAGGTGTTGATATTAAAGGTTTAACACATATAAAACTACGAAGGGAATTAGGAGATGTTATAACTCGACTCTTATCGTCAGAAAAAGATTCTGATTACAATGAAGTCTTGCAAATCATAAAATCTAGAGGATATAATTTGGAATCGATAGTTAATGCTGTTGTAGATGAAAGCCAACAAAAAGATATAGAGATAGAAAAACTAAAAAGAGAATTGCAAGAATCACAGAAGGCCCAAAAGCAAGCCGAGGCTGAAAGAGATTTTGAAAGACAGCAGCATATAAGAATAATTAAAGAAAGAGAAAAAGAAAAATATCAGAAAAGAGTAGGACAATTCAAAAAGAATCATAAATGAGAAAGTTCAATGACTTTGATAAGGACTTAGCGTCTTATGTTATATCTAATGGATCTTTGGGATGCAGTCTGGAAAAATGCAATTCTATTGTTAAAGTGTTCGACGACAATGCCGCACTTTTAGTTGTTAACGAACAGGAAACTTATGTTTTTTTCAGTGATAATGAGAAAAAAGAAAAGTGCGTGTCATCCTTGGTCTCTATGTTATCTATCTTCGATTTTTTGTCTAAAAATGGACTTATATACATAGTGCCTAACCAATCCGCTAATATTCTTTTGTATCAAAACGGAACAAGAAGATGGACAAAGGTCCCCGATGGCAGACTATACTACAACAATGGGTATATACGACTAGCAACGACACCATCTATACAAGATCGTTTTGGCGTAGATTCTATAAAAGGAGAAAAATTGCCTCAGAGTATGTCTAAACCTTTAGCCGAAATATTCTCCTCTAATATATATAGCACTCAATCTTTGATCGATCTAAAAAATAACAAATATGAATCTATAGAAATACAATCGCTTAAACATCAAAGGCTTATGGCAGTTATAAGCTCTATATTTGCGTGGATTATTGCTATAGGAACTTGTCTCTGGAATATTTACATGACAAAATACAACAACGAACATGCTAAAACAGAACTAAAAGAAGAACAATATAAAGGGCTAACAACAGTAATTCATAATAATTTGCAGGAAATGGAAGATATTGAAACTAAAATTGATTTCATTATTGAGAAACGGGATAAACAGGACAGTTTGTTAAGATCGTTACAAATGAAGAAGAACCAATAAAGGTTTTGGAGTCAATAATATGGGATATCACAAGGCAAATGGCATTGATAAAAAAGTAGATCAATAATACATATTACTAAACCTATTGGAATATGACACATGCTATTACGTGTCCATAGTTGTGTACGTTCAGAATGAAAGGACTAATTCTTTAGCTGTTATGAAACTAACAGCAATGAGTGGATGTTTCTATTTGGGGAACATCCACTCATTACTATCTTTACGTATGCGCGAGAGAACTATCTGCTCTGCGTTCGTTTGTACCGACTACCAGGATAACACTTCGCATGAGCATAGAGCATGACACAATGAGCAAAATGAAGTATTCGTCCTTTTCTCACCACGGCGTATTGTTTGACGTGCGTCACCACCGCAACTTGGAGCTACACTGAATGCACTTCGTATTTTTCCGTAATTTGCTGCTCGCAGTGAAAACAACGAACTGAAGAATCGATATATGCTGATTGGGTATAAGGATGACGAGAACGACACCCATACAAGTACCCATACAAGTACCCATACAAGTTCAATCGACATACAACCATCTTCTGAGAATGTTACCCGTTTGGTATTGGCAATCGGTAAAGAAGAAATGAGTGTGAAGAGTATGATGGAAGCCGTAGGTTTGAAGAACCGTCCGAACTTTATGGGTTATTCTCTCACACCTGCAATAAGAGAAGGATTTGTGTGTATGAAGTATCCTGCCAATCCTCATCATCCCCGTCAACGTTATTTGCTGACAATAAAAGGTTTGATGTTGTTGGACGGAAATAATAGTTAAGTACTCAATAAGTCAAAAGCATTTGTCCGACACTATCCAAAAGATTTTGTAATCTTCGGACAAATGGTCATAATATCAATA
>JAEEGH010004539.1_pt1 | contig 35532 bp, 31 predicted proteins | sample 9134181 | NCBI WGS metagenome assembly JAEEGH01 (sample SAMN16246544, study PRJNA631951) | gut metagenome | biome: gut microbiome; feature: rumen; material: DP-attached | host: Bos | place: Iran: Karaj | collected 2018-10
CGCCGCTTCGTCCGGGACCGTCGTTTCGTCCGGGGGCGTCGTATCGTCCGGGGCCGCCGGGTCGTCCGGGGCCGTCGTGTCGTCCGGGACCGTCGTGTCGTCCGGGACCGTCGTGTCGTCCGGAGGCGTAGTGTCGTCCGTGGGCGTCACGTCGTCAGGAGGCGTCACATCGTCAGGAGGCGTAGTGACATCCGGGGGCGCGGTATTCACGGGGGTTGACGTATTCGAAGAAGAATTGCCGCTCGTGCCGCCGTTATTCTGCTCTTCTTCCCCGCTGTCTTCGTCGTCATTATCCGGGAAAAGAGTCTTGATAAACTCGTTGTAATCAAGGAAGGAATCGTACCCGCCGGCAATATAGCCCGTCGTTGCGTAAAGCTCACCGCGTGAGTTGCGCGACACTACGTTGATATCCTCAAGCTTGATCTCTTCCTCAAAGGGATTGAGCGATTCGTTGAGGAGCTCAAGCCACTCGTCCACGAGTATGGTGCCGTAAGAAAAGCCCTTGATCGAATCGTAGTAATTTGACGGCAGCGTATGGAAACGGAAGCCGTCCGAGGACATCTTCAGGAACTGCTCGCCGTACCACAGCAGATTTCCCGTGGTAAGGTCGGTGGTGACATAGGTCTTGAAAATGTCGATATAATCCTTAAGCTTTGTTGTGATATTGGACAGAGACAGGCATTTTTTGATTATCGTTTTCAGAAAATCCTGCTGCGTCTGAATGCGGACTATATCGCCGTAGTTGCTGCCGTCGTTGTTCTGACGCCAGCGTACGACCTTGACCGCGTCGCTGCCGGAAAGATACTGTTCTCCGGTGTTGAAATGGATATGCAGGTTCTGCGTCGGGTCGTCATAATTCATATTGTAAGGCACGTTGAAGTTGACTCCGCCGACGGTATCCACAAGCGATACGAAACCTTTGACATTTACCATGATATAACTGTCTATCGGGAAGCCTGTCATGTCCTCCACGGCGTTGACCAGCCCGTCGATCCCGCCGCTGTATGCGTAAACGCCGTTGATCTTTTTGCTTTCATAAACCACATTGGCGCAGGTATCGCGGGGGATACTGACAATATCAACGGTCTTTTCGTTGGTATCTATCATTCCGACCATAAGAGTATCGGTATTGGCAAAGCTCTGCTCCATGCCAACCAGCAGGAACGTACGGATACCCTCGCGTCTTGTCTTTGTGCCGGTCTGGACCTCCGGCTTGTCTCCGAGCTCCTCATCGGCGTTCAGCGGCGGCACCTCAGGGATCTCCTCGCTGTCCGCCGTCGGCAGAGGCCTGTTCGTATATGTCGACGGCTTCATCGCCGGAGGCTTAACAAAAGACGCATATCCGACGACCGCTCCCACAAGCAGGACCGCGACCGCGGAACAAATAATAATCCTTCTCTTCTTTTTGCGGCGCTGATAAGCAAATATCATCTCCTCGATCTCTTCCTCTTCCTCGGGAGTGTGATAGTGCTCTTCTCCGTCCGTATCGTCGCCGATCTCATCCGCGGTTCGGAACACGCGGGTAAAATCCTCGCTGTCTTCTTCGTCCGGCACGTCCGAGAGCAGGCTCTCGTCTTCGATTATTTCGTCTATTTCTTTTTCAATATCGGCATCTTCGTTTACCGCGGACATTTCGTCGTTGTCGATAAATTCGTCAGTTTGTCTGCGGCGCATTCCGCCAAAAAGCTTCATATCTTTTTTTCTCCCCCGTCAGTCAGAAACGCCAGCGCTTCAAACGTGGCGCCGTACGGTTTTATTCCCCTGTGTTCCAGATTATCAAGACTCATACGCAGCGCGAGCGTCATTGCTCCGTCGATATCGCAATAAGCGAGCCTTCGCACTTCTTCGATCCCCGGAAAGCTCCTTGAAGGCTCGATGTAATCGGCCAGCCATATGATTTTTTCCAAAAGGGTCATGTCCGCCTTACCGGTAGTATGCCATCTTATCGCGCTGCACACTTCGTCGGAAACTCCGAAAAGTGCGCCGGCGATCTCGGCTCCGGTAAAGGCGTGGAGCACGTTATGATCTTCTTTTTCGATGTTTCTGATTATTTTACCATATTTTTTGCATAATATCAACTGTTCATTTGGGGCCATGCCCTTTGTCAGATCATGCAGCACGGCGGCGTTTTCGGCGTCAAGGACGTCTGCGCCCCAGCGCCGCGCGAGCTTTACCGCTTCTTCGCGGCAGCCTTCCACGTGGAGCATGCGGTTTTCACTGATCCACGGTTTCACCAGTCTCCACAGCTTGTCGGGCTGCGGTCGGACGCCGTATAACCTGTTTTTCAGGATATATGAATATACTCCGTCGCTCAGATAATCTCCGCCGGCTCCGTTTTTCAGCATTTCACGAAGCCCCGTGGACGAAATGACAACGGGATCCGTCGCTATCAGGCGAACCGTCGCGCCTTTTTCACGCCGCAGCGTCTCCGCATGCCGTGAAAGCTTTTCCTCCGAAAAATCATTGCGCGCGAAAACCGCTATGCTTACGGTTTCGAATAAAAACTCCGAGCGATACCACCGGTCAAGAGTAAAAAACATATCCTCGCCGCAAAGCATCCAGAGCTCGGCGCCGGGATACGCTTCCTTCAATTCCCGGGCGGTATCCGCGGTATAGCTTTCTCCTCCCCTGCGCAGCTCGATATCGAGCGCTTCGCAGCCGGGGTTATCTTCGCACGCGATCCTGATCATTTCATAACGTTGGAGCCCGGAGGCCGAGTCGGCGGGAAGCTCCTTATGCGGCGGGATCGCCGTAGGTATGAAAAAGAGCCTGTCGAGCGCGAGCTGTTCCGCTGCCGAGGCGGCCGCGCTCATGTGCCCGGAATGCGGAGGATTGAACGTACCCCCGAAAAAACCGATCTTCATTTTTTCGGGAGCTTGATCGCCGGCGAGTCGGGATTTGCTTTATACAGCACAAATCTCGTGCCTATCACCTGTACGCCGTCAGCTCCGGTCTTTTCCGCAAGCTCGTCACAGGCGGCTTTGGCGTCAAGCAGGGAGGCTTCAAGCACTCTGCATTTCACAAGCTCTCTCGCCTTCAGTGCCTCGGCGGTCTGCTTGACAGTGTTTTCGGTAATGCCGCCCTTGCCGATGTGTACTATCGTATCCTCGCCGTTCGCAAGGGATCTGAGAAAAGCTCTTTGTTTACTTGTCAGCATTTTTCAGGTACTCCGTCAGTTTTGTTTTCAGAGCCGCCAGCGCTGCAGCTCTGTGTGAGATAACGTTTTTTTCCTCCGCACTCAGCTCGGACATCATTCTGCCGTCCGGCAGAAGAAAAACAGGGTCGTAACCGAAGCCTCCGCTGCCGCGCGGAGCGAGCGCGATGCTGCCGACACACTCTCCGCAGGCCGAAACAACGTCTCCGTTCGGAAAGACCGCGGCTGCATATGAGACGAACTTCGCGCTTCTTTGTTTCACGTTTTTCATATTCTCAAGCAAAAGGCGGTACCTTGCCTCGTCGCTGTCGTTATGATCGCCGGTATATCTCGCGGAATATACTCCCGGCGCACCGCCGAGGGCATCCACTGCAAGGCCCGAATCATCCGAGATCGCCGGCAGACCCGACGCCTCCACGACTGCTTTTGCCTTTATAACGGCGTTTTCCTCAAACGTATCCCCGGTCTCTTCGGGATCGACGTTTATCCCGGCGTCCTTCTGTGAAATGACTTCAACGCCCTCGGCGGACAGTATCGCCCGCATTTCCAGAAGCTTTTTCGGGTTTTGACTTGCAAGCACGAATTTCATTCAAGCAGCGCCTTTACAAATTCCGCGGCGTTGAAGTCCAGAAGATCGTCCGTCTTTTCTCCGACGCCTATGAGCTTTACGGGAATACCGAGTTCTTTGGCGACCGCGAAGACGATTCCGCCTCTCGCGGTGCCGTCAAGCTTAGTAAGCACTATTCCCGTTATTTTTGCCGCTTCTCCGAACTGTTTTGCCTGGATAAGTCCGTTCTGACCGGTGGCAGCGTCGATCACAAGGAGGTTTTCGCGGCATGCGCCCGGAAGCTCGCGGTCGATTATACGGCTGATCTTTCCGAGCTCGTTCATAAGGTTCGCCTTGTTGTGCAGGCGGCCGGCGGTGTCACAGATTATGACGTCGCTTCCCCTCGCCTTTGCCGCCGAAATGCCGTCAAATACGACCGCCCCGGGGTCCGATCCCTCCTCGTGCCTGACTATATCGGCGCCGGAACGCTCCGCCCATATGGAAAGCTGCTCCGCCGCCGCCGCGCGGAAGGTATCGCCGGCGCACAAAAGCACTTTTTTCCCTTCCGAAACATATCGCGAAGCCAGCTTTCCGATCGTGGTCGTTTTTCCCACGCCGTTGACGCCGGTCACGAGTATTATAGACGGCTTTGTATCGGTTTTAATACTCTTGTCTTCAAAATCAAGGACCTCGGACAGTATTTCTTCAAGCTCCTGCCTGATCTCGGGACCCCGTATCCCCTTTTTCTTCACTCTTTCCCGCAGCGTGTCCACGGTGCTTACCGCAAGCTCGGCGCCGAGGTCGGCCATAATGAGCGTTTCTTCGAGTTCGTCGAAGAAATCCTCGTTTGCGCCGGTGAAGCTGTCGAGCATGCCGTGAAGCTGCCCGGAAATATTGTTTCTTGTTTTGGCAAGTCCGGTTTTTATTTTTTCAAAAAATCCCATTTTCGTTTCATCCTTATGTTTTTTCGAGAGCTTCCTGGAGGTCCACTCCTATCACGCGTGAAATACCCTTCTGCATCGTCACTCCGTAAAGCATATCCGCTTCTTCCATGGTGCCTCTGCGGTGAGTAATGATCAAAAACTGTGTGTATACGGACATTTTACGCAGGTATTCGGCGAAACGTCCGACGTTGTTTTCATCAAGGGCGGTCTCTATCTCGTCAACGATGCAGAACGGAGTCGGGCGTATTTTAAGTATGGAAAAATAAAGCGCGATGGCGACGAAGGCTCTTTCTCCGCCCGAAAGCAGCGTAAGACTTCGCTCCGTCTTTCCCGGGGGACAAACGCGTATCTCGATGCCGCAGTTCAGGATATCCTCCTCATCCTCCAGCAGCAGCTTGGCGCTGCCTCCGCCGAAAAGCTCGGAAAACGTTTCCGAAAAGCTCTCGGCTATCGCCTTGAATTCGTCCGAGAACACCTTTTTCATTTCTTCCGTGATGTCGTTGACGATGCCGACGAGCTCTTTTTTCGCTTTTTCGATATCGTCCCTCTGGTCCGTCAGAAACGTATATCGCTCGTTTACTCTTTCAAACTCGTCTATGGCGCCTATGTTGGGATTACCCATACGCGAGATATCGCGTTTTATTTCCGATATCCTTTTTGCCGCCTTTGCGGTGCTTTCAAGCTCGGTGCGCAGGCGCTGCGCCGCAGTTCTGCTCAGCTCATAGCTGTCCCAGAGCTTGTCTACGAGCTGCTTTTCTTCAAGCTCGGCGGCGTTCTTTCGCGAGCCCGTATCGGCAAACTGTCGCTCAAGCTCGTTTATCTCCCGGTTTTTTTCCTGCGCTTCCTTATCCGCTTTGGTTCGGCGGGCTTCAAAATCGAGTTTTTCGGCAATTATCGCGTTAAGCGCGTCCTTTCTCCCGGCCGACGCCGCTCTGTGCTCCTCTGCGGAGTTCCTTTTCTCCTTCGCGATATTTTCAAGCTCGGCGTTTCGCGACTTCAATGCCTCGATACCGCTCATACGGCTCGAGCGTTCCGCTCCGAAGCTTTCAAGCATGCTTTCCCATTCCGCCGTGCTGCGTATAAGACTTTCCTTTTCCGCCGAAAGCTGCGCTTCCTTTTCGCGAATAACGGCCGTTTTCTCGTTGAGCTCAGTCATTTGCCGCTCCAGCTCGTCTCTGCCTCTGCTCACGGCCTCTGCCTGCGCGCGCCTGTCCTCCGCCAACGCGGTCTGACGCCGCGCCTCCTTTTCCGCTTCCTCGGCCGAATTCCTGTTGGTCCCGAGCGCGGCGTCGATATCATCCATCGTCTTATTGAAAGAGCTTTCACTCTCCGTCATTGAGCGGACAAGGATCTCTCTCTGCTCGGTCTCCGTTTTAAGGCTCAGAAGCTCATCCTGGGCGTCACGAAGCTCGGAAGAGGCGCTCTCGGCGCTGAATTCGGCCTCGGCGAGCTCTTTTTCGGCGGCGGATAAAGCCCTTGACGTTTCGGCGCACTTTTCTTCCAGCGAAACAGCTTCTTTTTTCAGCCTGGCAAGCTCGTTCCCCCTCGACAGGATGCCTACGCCCCTCGCCGCGCTTCCGCCGGTCATTGAGCCTCCGGCGTTGATAAGCTGTCCGTCCAGAGTAACTATTCTGAAGCGGTTGGAATACTTTCTCGAGATCGCGATTGCGCTGTCCATATCCTCGGCCACCAGCGTTCTTCCGAGAAGGCTGAGCATTATTTTTTCATACTGAGGATCGTATTTTATAAGCCGCGACGCTATACCCTCCGCGCCGTATTCGTCCTCTGCTCCGCGTTCGGAAAGCTCGCTGCCCCTTACGGTATTCATGGGCAGGAAGGTCGCCCTGCCGCTGTCGCTGCGCTTAAGCAGATTGATGGCGGCTTTTCCGTCTTCCTCCCGGGAAACGACTATGCTCTGAAGGCTCTGACCCAAAGCGGTCTCTATGGCGACCGTGTACCGGTCGTCTGTTTTGATAAGCTCCGCGACGGTGCCGTGAATGTTTTTCAGCATGCCCCGGCTCTTTTCGCGCATTACGGTCTTGACAGCGTTGGAGAAGCCCTCATGCTCCTTCTGCATATCCGACAAAAGATCGATGCGCGAATTGACCGCGCCCTCTCTCACGCGAAGCTCGCGAAGCTGCTGAGAAAGCTCATCCCTGCGCTTTCTGCGGGTGTCTATCCTCAGCTGAAAGCCTTTTACGGCATTTTCCGCGCCGTCTGCCTTTTCGGACGCTTCTTCAAGGCGCAGGCGCGCGTCTTTGAGCGCGGCGGTTTCGCGCTCGAGCCTCTCTGCGATCCTGCCCGCTTCGTCAACGGCGTCGTTTTTCCGCCGCGTCAGATCCTCGGCGGCGGCGTTGAGCGCAAGCTTTTTCGCGTTTTCCGCCGCAGCCGCGCTGTCCGCCGCAGCAGCTTCGGACAAAAGCTTCCCGAGGGTCTGAGATACGCGGTCCGCCTCGGCCTCCTGTTCTCCCGCAAGAGCGAACATTTCAGCTTTTTCCGCTGCCGCGGCGTCGAGCTCCGCAGCTATTTCGTCCAGCCTCCGGCGGTCGTTTTCCAGCCTTCGGTTAAGCTCGTTTTCCCTCTCTCCGCTGCTGCTGACCTCGTCAAGTATTCTGCTCACGGTCTCTTCGTTGCTCTTTATTTCCGCTTCGATCAGAGCCGCTTCGTTATCGGCGGCCGCCGCTGCGGAATCCTCAACGGCTATTTTTTCCCTTTCGGCGTCGGCCCGGACGTCGGCCCGGCGCATACCCTCGCTGAATTCCTCCGCGCCGGAATACAGCAGCTCGAGCTGCTCCTTGGCGCTTTCGAGGCTTTCTCCGATCTGAGTATATTCGCTGTCGAGCTTAAGCGAACGGACCTGAAGCTTGTCGAGGCTGTCCATCCATACGGAAATTTCAAGCTCTCTGAGCTCGTCGCGGAGTATCAGATATTTTTTCGCCGTTTCCGCCTGTTTTTTCAGGGGCTCGAGCTGAAGCTCCAGCTCGGATATCTTGTCGCCTATACGCAAAAGGTTTTCTTCGGTCTTCTCGACCTTGCGCTGGGCTTCCTCTTTTCTGTATCTGAACTTTGATATTCCTGCGGCTTCCTCAAATATCTCGCGTCTGTCCGTGCTTTTTGCGGAAAGGATACTGTCGACCTTTCCCTGGCCTATTATCGAATACCCGTCCCGTCCGAGTCCGGTGTCCATAAGAAGCTCGTTGATATCCTTGAGCCTGACGAGCTTTTTGTTTATATAATACTCGCTGTCTCCGCTGCGGTAGTACCGTCTGGTGATGAGCGTTTCGTCGCCCTCCGTTTTGAAGATGCCGGCGCTGTTGTCGAACACGAGCGATACCTGCGCAAACGCGGCAGGGCCGCGCTGCCCGCTCCCGCCGAAAATGACGTCTTCCATTTTCTGACCGCGCAGATTTTTGCTGCTCTGTTCTCCCATGACCCAACTGACGGCGTCGGCGATATTGGATTTGCCGCTGCCGTTCGGTCCCACTATGGCAGTCATGTCCTTTTCAAAGGACAGACGTATTTTGTCGGGAAAAGATTTGAAACCCTGGATCTCGAGAGCTTTAAGATACACGTTGCGACCCCCGCTGTGAAGAATATACGATCGTCGAGTCTTTGCCCGGATCTGCGAAACGGCTGCACGGGCGGTTTGATCGTAATTGATTTATTTTACCTCAAAAAGGCGGAAATTACAATGCTTCCGGGATGCATTTCACGGCTTTTTACCCGTATGTCCGTCAGCGAAAAGAGCTTCTTCAGCTCCGTAAGATTATTTCTGCCGTGGCCTGTCATTTTCGAAACGTCGGAAGGATCAACGTATATTTCGGCATGTGATACGGGAGCGAGTTCCTTCAGCTGATCCGCGGCGCGGCAATAAAACATCCTTGAATACACGAGCTCCCCGAAAGCGGGATGATACGCTCCGGCCACGGCCTGTCCGCCGGAAAGCTCGTCGGTGGGATTGAGCCCGAGACGTATTACGGGTATTCCCCGCTCCTCGAACAAGGGGACTATGCGCGCGCACAGGGCGACGGCCTCATCGACGCCGTGCGCCTTATACGTCCCGCCGAGCCACATGTCATACAGAGGAGTGTCCCGTATCACGACCGTGGGATATATCCTCACTCCGTCGGGTCCAAGCCCGGCAAGCTCAAGAGCCGTCGCGGCGTCGCTGTCCTCGTCCGCGCCGGGCAGTCCCGTCATCATCTGCAGGATCAGCTTAAAACCGTTTTTTTTGATCTCCCCGGCGGCCCGGCGCGTATCGTCCGGACCGTGTCCGCGCCCGGACAGACGAAGCACCTCGCCGTCCATTGACTGAGCGCCGAGTTCAACGGCAGTCACGCCGTAATCGGCAAGAAGAGAAAGCGCGGCGGAGCTGATCTTATCCGGCCGCGTGGAAACTCTTATCGATTTTATGAAATCATACTCCCTCGCGGCGGAAAGCAGCTGCTCCTGCAGGCCGGCGTCGATGGCCGTAAAGCTGCCGCCGTAAAAAGCCGCTTCCGCTTCCCCGCCGACGAATGGCGCGGCCTTTTCGATCTCCCTGCGTACCGTTTCGGCGTCGGCAGGAACAAGACTGCCCGAAATTTTGCGTTGATTGCAGAAAACGCAATTATTTGGGCAGCCCAGGTGCGGTACGAAAATCGGTATTATTTTTCTTTTCGGTATCAACTCTCGCCTTTCTCAGCCTCGATGGCGGCCCTTGCCGCGGCCTGCTCGGCTTCCTTTTTGCTTTTCCCGCTGCCCTCTCCGGCTACCTTGCCGCCGTAAAGCACCTGCGCAGTGAAGCTCTTGTTGTGGTCCGGGCCGCTCTCGGAGGAAATGCGGTAAGTCGGCGTATCGGTCCCTCTGCCCTGAACAAGCTCCTGGAGCATGGTCTTGTAATCATGCCCGAAGCCCACCGGGGCACGTCCGGTCTTTTTCAGAATATATCTTTCGATATGCCGGCGCGCGTGCTTCTCCCCGCCGTCAAGGTAAATCGCGGCAAGAACGGCCTCGAACGCGTCGGAGATTATAGACGGTCTGGTGCTTCCGCCGTTGTTTTTTTCTCCCTTGCCGAGAAGGATGTACTCTCCCAGTCCGAATTCGGACGCGGCTTGTGCAAGCGAGCCTTCGCAGACAAGCTCGGCGCGGAACCTGGTCATTTCTCCCTCCGTCATATCCGGGTATTCCGAATAGAGATACTCGGCCACGACGAATCCGAGTATCGAGTCGCCCAGAAACTCGAGGCGTTCATTGCAAGCCGAATGACCCAACGCATGCTCGTTTGCATATGAGCTGTGCGTCAGCGCCGTTCTCAGCAGAGCTTCGTTTTTGAAGCTGTATCCGATTTTTTCCTGAAGCTGTTTCATTCCGTATCCGTCATTATGAGCCTTATGTCTTCAAGGCTCGCGTTGATTTCGTCCGTCATGCCTGAGGAGACGGCTTTTGCCGCCTGGGCTATGGCGCTTTTTATTCCGTTGGCCTTGCTCGATCCGTGCGCCTTTATCACCGGGCGGGTGATGCCTATGAAGATGCTGCCGCCCACTTCCTCATAATCCATGGCCTTTTTCAAACCGTAAATATCCTTCTTCAGCACGAGAGCGGTCAGCTTGTTTTTCAGGCTCTTAAGAAACAGCTTTTTAAGCTGTCCGACGATATACAGCCCCATGCCTTCCATGGATTTGAGCAGGATGTTGCCGGAAAAACCGTCGGTCACTATCACGTCCGCCTTGCCCATCATTACGTCACGCGCCTCGATATTACCGATAAAATTGATCTTTCCGTTTTCGGAAGCGGTTTTCAGCAGGCGATAGGTTTCATGCTGCAGCGCGGTGCCCTTGCTTTCCTCTTCTCCTATATTGAGAAGCGCGACTCTCGGCTCTCTGCAGCCCAATATGCATTTTGCGTACACGGAGCCCATAAACGCGAATTGGACCAGGTACTCGGCGCTGCATTCGGAATTTGCTCCGCTGTCGACAAGTATGCAGCCGCCGTTTTCGTTGGGTATTATGGGAGCGAGAGCGGCTCTTCTTATCCCGCGTATCCTTTTTACGGTCAAAGTGGCGCCGGAGAGGAGCGCGCCCGTGCTGCCCGCGGAAACGGCGGCGTCTGCCTCGCCGTCGCGCAGCATATTCAGCATTACCGTCATCGAAGAGTCTTTTTTCTCTCTCACGGCCTTCGACGGATCGTCCTCCATGGTGATGACCTGCGTGGCGTTTGCTATCTCAACGCCCTTTGGGAGATTTCCGATACCCGCTTTTTCCATGCACCGAAGTATCTCCTCCGTGCTGCCTACGAGCACCACGTCCACCCCGAGCTCCGCCGCGGCGGCAAAAGAACCTTTGATTATTTCAAGCGGCGCGTTGTCGCCGCCCATCGCGTCAACAGCTATCCTCACAGCTTATCCTCCGTTCCGTCTATCAGTTCAAGTGCTCTCCGGGCAAGCTCCGTGTTTTTATTCCTTTTTCCGCGGATCCTGACGTCAAGAGGCTCTATAATTCCGAAATTGATATTCATCGGCTGGAAATCAGTTACGCTTTCGTCGCTGATATACGCGGCAAGAGCGCCGATCGCGGTCTTTCGCGTGAAAGCGATCGGCTCCTTCCCCTGCAGCTCCCGGGCCGTCTGCAGCCCGCACAGCAGTCCGGACGCGGCGGACTCGACGTACCCCTCCACTCCGGTCATCTGTCCCGCAAAGCGTATCCTCGGGCAGCTTTTCAGCCTGTATCTGTCGTCCAACAGCGCCGGTGAATTCAGGTAAGTATTTCTGTGCATAACGCCGTAGCGTACGAATTCGGCGTTTTCAAGAGAAGGGATCATCGAAAAAACGCGCTTCTGTTCCCCGAAGGTCAGATGAGTCTGGAAACCCACGATATTATAAAGGCTGCCTTCCCTATTGTCCCGCCTGAGCTGGACCACCGCGTAAGGCTCGCGTCCGGTGCGGGGGTCTTTTATGCCGCGGGGCTTCAGCGGTCCGTAACGCATCGTATCCTCGCCCCTGCGCGCCATTACCTCTATGGGCATGCAGCCCTCGAAAACCCCGCTGTCCTCAAAACCGTGGACGTGAGCCTCCGTCGCTCCGGACAGCTCGGTCCGAAAAGCGATATACTCCTCCTTCGTCATCGGACAGTTGATATAATCGGCCGTGCCCTTGTCATAGCGCGAGGCAAAGAAAGCCCTGTCCATATCAATGCTGTCTTTCGTGACTATCGGAGCGGCCGCGTCGAAAAAGTGGAGGCTCCCGACGTCTCCGAAAAGCCCGGCGAGCCGATCGGCCAGCGCGTCCGATGTGAGCGGTCCGGTCGCGATGATCACGGTACCGTCCGGAACGCTGTCGGCCTCCCGTGCCTCCACGGTTATCCTTTCATGCGAGCGTATCGCCTCGGTGATCGTATCGGCGAAGCCGTTCCTGTCCACGGCGAGCGCACTTCCGGCCGCTATCCTGTTTTTGTCGGCGGAGAGCATAATAAGCGAGCCCAGACGCCGCATTTCCTCTTTCAGCAGCCCTACCGCGTTGGAAACGTCGGCGCTTCTGAGAGAATTCGAGCATACGAGCTCCGCAAAAGCCGGGCTGGTATGCGCGGGAGTCATCCTCAGCGGCTTCATCTCCACAAGACGCACGCTGACGCCGCGCTCGGCAAGCTGCCACGCGGCTTCGCAGCCGGCAAGGCCGGCGCCTATCACCGTGACGGTATCCGCGGCGCGCGCCGGGCTCACTTGCCCGACTCCTTTTTCTTCTTCGGGGCCGCGTCGCCGTCCGACGTCTTCTTTTTATAGCCCCGGTTTTCCTCGGGGACGAATTTGGAGCAGTTTTCGTTTATGCAGAAAGGACGCTTATACCCTTTGCCGGATTTTTTGAACATCGTATGTCCGCATTCCGGACAGTTGTCCTTCGTGGGCACGTCCCAGGTCATGAAACCGCATTCCGCGCCCTTTTCGCAGGCATAGTAGGCATATCCCTTTTTTGAGGTCCGTTTCAGTATCCTGCTTCCGCATTTGGGACATTTCCCGGGCATTTCGACGACTATGGGCATGGTAAAGGTGCAGTTCGGATAATCCGGGCAGGCAAGAAAACGTCCGAATCTGCCCGTCTTCACGACAAGGTTTTTCCCGCAGTTGGGGCATATCTCGTCCGACACCTCGGGCGGTATTTTTATTCTTACGCCTTCGGTGTCCTTTACGGCCTTGTCAAGCGTTTTTTCAAAATCGCCGTAAAAATCTCCCAGGACGTCCTTCCAGTTTCTCTTGCCTTCTTCTATTTCATCGAGATTTTCTTCCATGCGCGCGGTAAACGCCGGATTGGCGATGTCGCTGAAGCGCTCGCACATGAACGCGGTGACGACCTCGCCGAGATTTGTCGGGCGAAGGTTCTTTCCCTCCTTGACGACGTATTCTCTGTCCATGATCGTCGAGACCGTGGGCGCGTAGGTGCTGGGCCTGCCTATGCCCTTTTCCTTCATTGCGCCTATGAGCGTATCTTCTGTATATCTGGCGGGAGGCTGAGTATATTTCTGCTCTCTGACGAGCTTGTCGAGCTCAAGCTCGTCGCCCTTTTCGATCGGCGGCAGCTCGGCCGCGCTCTCTTCCTCCGCCGTGCCGCTGTCATATACTTTCGTAAAGCCGGCAAACTTCATCACCGACTGTGAAAACTTGAAAACATACCCGGCCGAAACGATATCGGCGCTGACGTTGTCATAAATCGCCGAGGCCATCTGGCTGGCCATGAAGCGGCTCCAGATAAGCTTATAAAGCCTGTACTGATCGCTGTTCAGGTCCGACCTTATCTTTTCGGGCGTGAGATATATATTGCTGGGACGTATCGCCTCGTGCGCGTCCTGCGCGCCCTTTGCGGTTTTGAAGGTCCTTGTTCTCGGAGGATAGTACTCCCGTCCGTAATTGTCGATAATGAAATTCTTTGCGGCGGCAGACGCTTCTTCGGATATTCTGAGGCTGTCGGTTCTCATGTAGGTTATAAGTCCGACCGAGCCCTCGCCGCTTATCTCGATGCCCTCATACAGCTGCTGCGCCACCGACATGGTGCGGCGCGGCGTCATATTGAGCCTGCGCGACGCCTCCTGCTGCAGCGACGACGTGATGAACGGCGCCGAGGGAGAGCGCTGCTTGTCGGCGCGTTTGAGCTCGGAAATGACGAAGCGGGAGCCGTTCACCGCCGAAACGACCTTCTCGACGTCCTCCGCGCAGTGAAGCTCGGCTTTTTTGCCGTCTTTCCCGTAAAAATGCGCGGTGATGCTTCCGCCGCCGGCGCACTTAAGCACCGCGTCGAGCAGCCAGTACTCTTCCGGCGTGAAAGCGCGTATCTCGTTTTCCCTGTCCACCACCATGCGCGTCACGGCGGACTGGACTCTGCCCGCGGAAAGGCCGCGCTTGATCTTGCTCCAAAGAAGAGGACTGAGCTTATAACCCACTATCCTGTCGAGTACCCGGCGCGCCTGCTGGGCGTCCACGAGGTTCTGATCTATCTGACGCGGCTTTGTGATGCTGTCGCAGACGACGTTTTTCGTGATCTCGTTGAAGGTGACGCGAAGCGTCTTTTTTTCGGGAAGCTCGAGCATTTCCTTCAGATGCCACGAAATTGCCTCTCCTTCCCGGTCCGGGTCGGTCGCGAGATAGACCATGCTGCTTTTCGCGGCGTCTTTTTTGAGGCTTTCGATTATCTCTTCTTTTCCCTTTATGGGTTTGTACTCCGGAATGAAGCCGCCCTCGATATCTACTCCGAGCTTGCTTTTCGGCAGGTCTCTGAGATGACCCACCGACGCCGTGACCTTATACCCCGTTCCGAGGTATTTCTCTATCGTTTTTGCCTTGGCAGGCGACTCCACTATAACCAGTGCCTTTGCCATACGTTTTCCCCTTACTGTATTTTTATCTCGTATCTGCCGTCCGGAAGCGCGGAGATGCGTCCCGCGACAGTCATTATCGTAAGCTTGCTCAGTACTTCCTGAGCGTTCCCGCCGGCAGCGTCGATAAGCTGGTCGGCGTAATTTTTCCCTTCGGCGATCGAGGAAAGGATGATATTCTCCAGCACGTCGTTCCCCGCCGGCGCTTTGTTTAGGTCAATATATTCCAGGCTTTTTTCCTTGTCAACATCTTTTTCCGCTTCAAAAGCCGCTCCGCGCGCCGCGAAGCGGGCGTCAAAGCCGGGATTTAACGCATAGCTTTCCCTGTATTCGTCTATGATATCCTCCGCGCCGAATATAAGCCTTGCGCCGTCCCGGATGAGCATATCGGAGCCCCTGAAGCCGGGATCGTCCGCTCTTCCCGGCACGACGAAAACGTCTCTTCCCTGTTCCGCGGCGCAAGCCGCAGTAATGAGCGCTCCGCTTTTTTCGGGAGCCTGTATCACGGCAACGCCGAGGGAAAGACCGCTGATTATCCTGTTTCTTCTCGCAAACGACGCTCTTACCGTCTTGTATCCCGGAGGATGTTCGCTTACCAGCGCTCCGCTGCTCTCAATACGCCTGAAAATGCCTGCGTTGTGCGCGGGATATATCACGTCTATCGCCGTACCGAGAACGGCGATCACGACTCCGCCGCTGTCCAGCGCCGAGGACGCCGCCGCCGTGTCTATCCCTTCTGCCGCGCCCGTAACGATCACGGCCCCCGCAAGCGCGAGACCGGAGCCGATCTCCGCAGCCATGTTCAGGCCGTATCTTCCCGCGCGGCGGGTACCCACCGCGCCTATGCAGAGGGACGACTCGATATCCGGAAGCCTGCCCTTCACGTAAAGGACAAGCGGGGGATCGTAAATGTTCCTGAGTCTTTCGGGATATTCCGCATCGTCGAAGCATATCGGTCTTACGCCTTTTTCCGCGCAGCGCGATGAAATCCTGCCGGCCTCGGAAAGATCGAGGCTGCCGTGAAGAAGCGAGAGCGCGCTCCCGTCCTCCGACTTATGTTCCTCGGCGGCTTTGCGTATCCCCTCTGCGCTGCCGTAACGCTCCAGAAGCTTCAGAGCCGCGGAAGCGCTCAGCCCCTTTACCGAAGAAAGCCAGATCCAATATCCCGCGTCAGCCATTTTCCGGGCCCCGCGATCCAATACGGCCGCTTTTCCGTTGCTTCAGCTCGCCGGAGTAGGCCTCCCACATAAGCACCGCAGCCGCCGCGGCCGCGTTCAGCGATTCGCTCCCGCTCTCCATCGGTATCTTTATTACCGCGTCGGCCTCGGCAAGTATCTTATCGGAAAGTCCGTGTCCCTCGTTTCCTATCGCGAGGATAAATTCTTCCGGGAATTCAAAATCGACTGCCGTCACTGCCGAGGGGCTCAGCGCCGCGGCATACAACGGCAGAGCGGGCTTTTCCCCGGGAGAGGAATATATATCCAGCGAAAAGACCGCGCCCATGGAAGCTCTTACGCTCTTCGGGTTATACGGATCGGCGCACTCGCCCGCAAGCATCACGCCGTCCATGCCGAAGGCGCGAGCAGTACGCATCACGGTACCGACGTTGCCCGGATCCTGCATGTTTTCCAACAGCACGAGCCTGCCCCGCGGAGGGCTGAGCTCGCGCCGGGCGGCGCAGCTGAAAATCAGCTCCGGCGCGCTTTTCATCGGAGAAACGTATTCAAGCAGCTCCCGCGTGACGGCGGCCGCGCCGTCCGGGAACGGTTCAAACCCGCTCTCGGCGATCACGCTCCGGATCTCCGCTCCGGAGGCCAGTGCTTCGTTATACAGCTTAAGGCCCTGGCACAGGAATTCTCCGCTTTTACGGCGATAGTCCCCGTCCGTTCCGAGCTTCCTCAGATGCGCTATCAGCTTATTCTGTCTGCTTTTTATTATCTCCATTGCGTTTACCGTTCCCCGCTCAGCAGAGCCTTGATAGCTCTTACGGCGGCAGCCGTCGCTTCGGCGCTGCCTTTCCCCTCGTCCGTCCAGTCCGATAGCAGCGCGTAGTATTCTCTCTTATGTGAAAAAAACATTGCCGGACTGTCTCCCACATATACTCTGTTGGGGTACTTTTCATCCGCGGCGATCCCGAAATCGGTAAGATCGCGGAAGCTTTCCTCTTCCTGACAGTATTTCTCCGCCTGCTCGCCCTCTATGAAAAAGAGCGTGTACTCCGGAAGCGACTGAAACAGCAGCATGCGCGTATATTCAGTCTCCGCTCCCTCGGCGTCGGAAAGATCGACGAGCCGGATATTGACTTTTATCGTGCCGTCGCCGTTCAGATCGCCCGCCGCTTCCGCGATGAGCCTTTCAAGCGCGGCGGTCTCCGCCGCGGAGACCGGACCCTGCGAGGCGATCACGGCGTTGAGGTCATAGCGTTCCCTGCGCAGCGCGCCGACCGTCAGCCAGATAACGAGCGCTGCCGCCGCGGCGGCAAGCAGGACGATACGGCCGTAGTGATAAACAAATACGTTTTTCAGCCAGTGACCGATTTTTTCTCTCCCGTTCATTATTCCGTCTCCGAGCCAAGCGGCGAAACCCTTGTTTTGACGCTTTTACCGTCTGATTTTTGATTTTAACATTATAAATAATCGTTGGCAACTCATTTTTGTCCCGGGAGTCCCGTTCGTTTTATTCAATTATGGTTTAACCCGTTGACGGAAACGTATCTTTGATGCTAAAATCAAAAAAAATAAACATGAGAAGGAGCAAAAAAAATGTTCGGGACAAACGAAAAATTCGATCTGACACACGCTGTATATGCGCGCTCCGGGTCGGCATATTACATAATCGAAAATTACTACACGCATTTGCTCCAGCTTTCCACCTACAAGCCCGGCGCATGGCTAAGCTCCACACCCTATCTTTTCGATATAAAGCTGCTGCGCGACGGCGTCGAAATGAAATACGAATACTTCGGAGACCCCGGTTCCCTGCGGCTTGACTGCGACGGCGGCTGGGCTGAGTTCATTTTCACGGAATACGATTACATGCGCGTGCACGGCAGCGGCGTCACGCTGCGCATCGAGCTCGATCCCGCCGTTCCCGCTCTCGGCACCTCCGCCTGCCACGGCGTATGCCGTTTTGCCGACAACAGCGTTCAGGCAGTATTCGGCACGTACGGCAAGCTGCTTTACCGACCCCTGCTCGGTTCCGTCGAGACGGACTGCCCCCGAAGCGCCGAAAAGAACGCTTATGAAAAAGTGATCATAGACCTCGTTCCGGACGCCGACGGCTGCTTTGACGCCGCCGTCCATGAAACGATGACGGAGTTCGACAACATCGATATCCCCTATATTTCCGTTGACCAGCTGAAAAAAGAGGGATGGAACAGCTACAATTCCTTCAAAAGCAATTACCGCGCCCCGGCAAAGGGCTACGAAAAGCTCTGGGATTACGCCATACATACCGTTTGGGCGCGCAGGGTCAAGACCTCGGGCTATTTCAAGTCGCCGATGATAATGATGCATTACGAATACCTCGGCGAAGCCTTTTCATGGCAGCAGAGCTATAACGGCATGTCCATGATGGGCGATCCCAGGGAAGGCTGGCGAGAGATATGCACCATGTTCGAGTATCAGAACGAGCAGACCGGACAGCTTCCCGGAAACGTCGGCTTCATGGGCCCCAACGCCGGGATACAGCCCCCCATCCAGGGATTTGCGCTCGACTTTCTTATCCGCAAGGCAGGCGACAGCTTCCTTACGCCGTCGGAATGCGAGCGCATGTATCCCAAGTTCGCCAAGTGGGCCGATTTCTGGACCACGTACCGCAGCGCGGGCCGCGGAGACGACGTGACCGCCATAAACAATCCCAACGACTCCGGCTGGGACGACGCCACAATATTCCGCGACGGCTTCCCCGCAGTCAACCCCGATCTCATCGCGTTTATGATTCTGCTTCTTGAGGCCGTCGGACGCCTGGCGCGCGGCTGCGGCAAGCTCGAGCTGGCCGACTCCTGGCAGGCCCGCAGTGAAAAGCTGCTCAGGACCCTCATCGACGAATTCTGGGACGGCGACAAATTCGTCACTTATGCCCGCGGCAAGAAGGTAGAAAGCATGAGCCTCGCCTGCTTCCAGCCGATCATGCTCGGCTCCCGTCTGCCGACGCATATCATCGACCGCATGACCGAGCAGCTGCTCGAGGAAGGCAACTTCCTTTGCGAGATGGGTCTTTGCTCCGAAAGCCTTAAAAGTCCCCTGTGCTCCTTCGGTACGAGCACCTTCGTAAGCGGCCGCGTCGTCGCTCCGGCGCAGATATTCATCACCGCGGGACTGCATCTCGCAGGCCGCAAAAAGGAGGCCGCAATGATCGCCCGCCGCTTCTGCGACACCGTGAAAGAGCGCGGATGCATACTCGGCTTTGCCCCCTACGACTATTATCCCCTCACCGGCGAAAAGGCAGACATCACTCCCGGGCCCGTCGCGAGCGACGGCTGGCCGTGGTCGTCCTGGAGCGCCTGCAACACTCTTACGATGATCACGTGCATCATCCCCGAAGGCGAAGAATGATATAAAAACGCTCCACTGCACAACGGTATATGATTATGGATGATTTCAACGAGCTTCAGAATATTATCAACTCTTCGGCGCGGCACCTCGCTTCGCTGAATTCCATGCGCGTCTGCGGAGGCGTCAGCCGTCCCGGCATGAAGAAAAAGGTCGTACGTCTTATCGATCTTCTCCGCAGCGCGATGTATCCCTCCATTTTTCCCGAAGAGCATGACGGCCGCTTTATGGGCGCCATAATTTCGGGTTATCTTCAGCAGGCCTCCATCCTCCTGCGAGGGATGATATGCGATATCATGGGCGGAGAAGGCTCGGACTGCGCCGACAGGCTCGTATCCGAGTTTATTTCCGAGATCCCCGCCATCTCCGACTGCCTTGAGACCGATATCCAAGCCGCGTATGAAGGCGACCCGGCGGCGGTCTCCGAGGAGGAGATCATGCTTGCCTACCCTGCTTTTGAAGCGATAAGCATTTACAGGCTCGCTCACTGTCTCTACGTGCTCGGCGTGCCTATCCTGCCGAGGATGATGACGGAATACGCTCATACTCTCACGGGCATAGACATACATCCCGGGGCGTCTATTGGCAGATATTTCTTTATCGACCACGGCACGGGCGTCGTGATCGGCGAGACCTGCACCATAGGCGAGCATGTAAAGCTGTATCAGGGCGTGACGCTCGGCGCGAAGAGCTTCGAGCTGGATGAGCAGGGCAATCCCGTAAAGGGGATAAAGCGCCATCCGGATATCGGCGATCACGTCGTGATATACTCCGGCGCAACGATACTCGGAGGCAATACGGTCATAGGCAGCGGCTGCGTTATAGGCGGCAGCGTGTGGCTCACCCATTCTCTCGACCCCGGATCTACGGTCTATAACAATTCCCGTTCGTGATTTTTGCAAAAATGATCGCTTCCGCGGCAATTAGTTTACTTTACCGATTTATTTTGCAAGTATGATATTTTATTGTTGCCTTTTGATTTGAAAGATGTTATCATATATTCATAAACCATTTATGATCAAAGCGCCGCGCTTTGGTCATAAAGACAAAATTCAGAAAAGGAAGTGTCTCACATGAAAGATTTTGCCGGTAAGATAGTATTCGTAACCGGCGGCGCTTCCGGTGCCGGTCTTGGCCAGGCCAAGGTTTTCGGCAGAGCCGGAATGCGCGTCGCTATCGCCGACGTACGTCAGGATGCTCTTGACAACGCTGCCAAAGAGCTCGAAGCCTTCGGCATCAAGAAAGAGGACATCCTCCCCCTGAAGGTCGATCTTACCAATCGTGCCGAGTACACCGCCGCTGCCGATAAGGTAGAGGAAGTTTTCGGCGGCCCGCCTCATCTGCTTATCCAGACCGCCGGCGTCAACTCCTTCGGCCCCATCGAAGCTTCCACCTTCGACGATTTTGACTGGGTCATGGGCGTCTGCCTCAACCACGTTGTCAACGGCCTGCTCATTTTCGTCCCCCGCATGATCAAGGCCTATGCTCACAAGACTGAATTCTGGGTCGCCACCACTTCGTCCATGGGCGCTTTCATGGCCGGCTCCACCACCGGACCGTACTCCGCCGCGAAGGCCGCCGTCTGCAACCTGATGTACTCCTACGCCGAGGCTCTCAAGCCCTACGGCGCCGGCGCCACCGTTCTGTGCCCGGGCAACATCAACTCCAACATCGGCAACGCCGAGAAGTTCCGTCCCGCCAACCTGAAGAACACCGGCTATCACGTAAGCGAGGGCACAATGAAGACCCTCAGAGCGATCCATGCCACCGGCATCGATCCCGTTGAGCTCGGCGAGATCCTCAAGGAAGGCATCGAGAACGGACGCATCCTTGTTCTCCCCGACCACAATCCCGAGAACTGGGCGAATCAGCTCCGCGGCCTGCACAACACCATCGAGGATTACACCCTCACCGAGGCCGAGCGCCAGGAGAAGGCTGCCAAGCGCATGGCCGAGATGATGAAGAACTTCACTCCTCCCCCGCCTCCCAAGGACGGCGAGAAGCCCGCTCCTCCTCCCTCTATGGGTTGGGGCGTTCCCGACGGCGGCGAGGCTTTCGGTCAGGCCCGCAAGGATCTCGACTGGGTCGAGGCCAGCAAGCGCAGCAAGACCTGATCGCTGCATAACGCAAATACATAACGGAGCGTTCTCCCGGCGGAGAACGCTCCGTTCATTTTTCAGGCAAAGCGCAGTTTTTTCGGCTGCGCGGTTCACTTCGGGACGGCGACGTATTCTTCGCCTATAAAAAGCGTCTCAACTGCTCCCGAGCTCAGATCCTTTATTTTTTCCGCAAGCTCGCCGCAAAGCTCTTTTTTTACGAGTGCTTCGACAGTGACCGAAGCGCCGAAGTCGGAAGAGCAGATATTCGCCTGCCTCTGTTCGAGCTCTTTTTTCAGCTTTTCATAAAGCGAATACGGGCATTCGATCATCATCCTGCCCCATAAACGCTTTTCGCTTATACCCGCTTCTCCGAGAGCCATGGAGGCCGCCTGCGAATATGCGCGCGCTAGTCCTCCCGTTCCGAGGAGTATACCGCCGAAATACCTCGTGACGACGCAGCAGAAATCCGATATATCCGCCGAGCGGAAAACGTTGAGCGTAGGAAGGCCGGAGCTTCCCTGAGGCTCTCCGTCGTCGGAATAGCGCATAACGGAGCCCGTGCGCAGCGCATAGGCATATACGTTATGAGTGGCGTCCCAGTGCTTTTCTCTGATCTGCCTGATATGCTCCAGCGCCTCATCCTCGCTTTCCACCGGCCAGACGCGGCCGATGAAGCGGGATCTTTTTTCCGTAAATTCGGCCTGCCCGAACGCTGTCGGCAGAAGATACGCGTCATGCTGTGACATATTCTCTGATCCTTGCGTATATTTCCGGGGTGCAGGCTGCTTTTACGCGGATACCCTCGTCGGTATACTCCGTGTCAAGCACCTTACTCTCCCTGTGAAGCATATCGAGCACCGAGGCCCTGCCGTAAGGCAGAAGAAGGCTGAGCTCCTTTATCCCTCTCGATAAAACGTCTCCGATACGCTGCTTGAGTTCGTCAAGTCCTTCGCCCGTCGCCGCGGAAATGCAAACGCTGTTTTCACTGCGCTTGAGCTCGCTGACCCGGCAGCGGTCGCATTTGTTGTACACCTCTATCCTCGGCGTCGCGGAAACGCCGAGCTCTTCTATAAGGCTGTCGGTCACCCTCGCCTGCTGCTCCCAATCGGGGTTGGAAACGTCAATGACGTGCAGCAGGACGTCGGCATATTCAAGCTCCTCCAGGGTCGCCTTGAAGGCCTCTACGAGATGGTGCGGGAGCTTGCGGATGAACCCGACCGTATCCGATAACAAAAGCTCCGTGTTTTCATCGAGCGCAAGCTTTCGCGTGGTGGTATCGAGGGTATCGAAAAGTCTGTCCCCCGTCTGTATGTCCGCTCCGGTCAGTGCGTTGAGCAGCGTCGATTTTCCGGCGTTCGTATAGCCGACCAGCGCGGCCGTGGGCACGGCGTTTTTTTCGCGCATACGCCTCTGAGTGCCGCGAATGCGCCTTACGTCCTCCAGCTCTTCCTCGAGCTTTTGTATCTTGCGGCGTATGTGCCTTCTGTCCGTCTCCAGCTGCGTCTCGCCCGGGCCCCTCGTACCGATAGGACTTCTTCCGCCGCTCGCCGTCTGCCTTACCAGATGCGTCCACATGCCCGTCAGGCGCGGGAGCAGATACTTATACTGAGCGAGCTCGACCTGAATTCGGCCTTCCCTGCTTCTTGCCCTGCCCGCGAAAATATCGAGAATGATGCCGCTGCGGTCAAGCACTCTCACTCCGAGCTCGGCGGAAAGTGCGGTCGACTGCGAAGGCGAAAGCTCATTGTCGAACAAAACAAGATCGCAGCCCTCGGCGTCGACGAGTTCTTTTACCTCCGCTGTTTTTCCGCTACCTATAAAGCTGCGAGGGTCCGGCGCGGGTCTTGACTGAAGGACGTATCCCACCGTTTCCCCGCCCGCCGTTTCCAGCAGCGCGCGAAGCTCGTCGAGGCTTGTTTCGTCCGAGCGTTCGTCCTCATCCATGCTGTCGGCGCTCAGGCCGACGAGTATGGCTTTTTCTTTGATCACTCTGTTCTCTTCTATTTTACGATCTCCTTATAAAAACGCAAAGCCCGCGCAAAGCGCGGGCTTTAAGCATCTCGAAATCAGCCGTTAAGTCCAAATCTCTTGTTGAATTTGTCTACACGGCCGCTGGTGTCGACCAGCTTCTGCTTACCGGTGAAAAAAGGATGACACTTGGAGCAGATTTCGACCTTGATATCCTTTTTGGTAGATCCCGTTTCTATGACCTCGCCGCACGCGCATTTGATCGTGGTCTGCTGATAGTCGGGATGGATACCTTCCTTCATTAAATTCACCTCTTTCGTCCGGTTTTCTTCAACAGCGATGTGTATTTTATCATGAGTATCAGCGAAATGCAAGAGCTTTTTTCTTTTTTGCCGAAAGAATTTCCAAACGCCGTCCGCCCCGCAGTCAAAAGGCAATACGGCTGATGAAGCGCGGTCTTGTCTGGATCCCGGCCGCTCAGCCGTTCGGAGCGGGGGCGTTCGTCCGGCAGGTCTTAAGTGCTGCTTCTCTCCGATATTTCGCCATACAGCTCCGGGCGGCGATTTCTTATCCCCCATACTTCTCTGCGGCGGTAGCTCCGCAGCATGTCCGCATCCAGCTCCGCCGTGTACACGCCTTCTCCCTCATCCGCCTCAAACACGCACATATCCCTCGAACCGGGAAGCTCCGGAAGATATACAACGCCGTCGAACAGAGTGGAATGACCGTTGCAGTCCGGATGAGAAGCCGGGTAATTGCAGGTCGCGACGGCGAGCATATTTTCAAAGGCTCTGCCCCGAAGCTGCGCGAGACGGTTCTGTTCCATCGGACAGGCATTGGGGACCAGAAGAAGCTCCGCGCCTTTCAGCATCAGAATTCGGGCGCTTTCCGGAAATTCCCGATCGTAGCAGATCATTGAGCCGACCTTTATTATTCCGTCTTTCGTATCCAGGTCCGCTACGAAAAAGCCGTCGCCTGCATCCAGGACGCCTTCGTCGTCTGCTTCTCCGAAATCGCAGATATGGACCTTGGAATAGCGGTATTGCAGTTTTCCGTGCCGGTCGAAAAGACAGACCGTATTTCTCGGTTTCGGTTCATGCTGTTCCAAAAAGGTAATGGCTATGGCCATGTCCAGCTTTATCGCAAGCTCTGAAAACCTTTTCACAAAAAAGCCGTCGCAGGGAATAGCGGCTTCCCGAAGACCTGCCTCCTCGTGCGGAAACGCATATCCGCAGCTCCACATTTCCGGGAAAATCGCAATGTCTGCGCCTTTTTCTTTCGCCTGAATGCAGGCTTGGATCCCCTTTTCCATGTTTCCTTTAAGACTTCCCGCCGGATGAAGCTGTAAGAATGCGATCGTAAGTTTCATATAACTCTCCTAACTCTCCCTATCGGGGCGGATTTAGTTTTTCATGGTGCAATCGGTTAAAACACCTGCTCCCATCCGGGGGAAATCAAAACCGGAGCCCGGCGCAGCGGGTCCGGTTTTGGAAGGCGGAGCGACGAAGTGAGTGAGAGACGGCGATAAAAAATTGTCGTCGCGAACGATACGCAGTCCGCGACGACGATGGAGCGGGCGACGAGATTCGAACTCGCTACCTCCACCTTGGCAAGGTGGCGCTCTGCCAAATGAGCTACGCCCGCATATAATGGAATGATCGGATAACTCAAAATTGGAGCGGGCGACGAGATTCGAACTCGCTACCTCCACCTTGGCAAGGTGGCGCTCTGCCAAATGAGCTACGCCCGCATTTTCCGTGCGGCCGATCGAGCATCGGCCGCACAAATATTCAATTGGTGCCTCCGGTCGGAATCGAACCAACGACACGAGGATTTTCAGTCCTCTGCTCTACCATCTGAGCTACAGAGGCATATGGCGACCCGGAACGGGCTCGAACCGTCGACCTCCAGCGTGACAGGCTGGCGTTCTAAACCGACTGAACTACCGGGCCGTATTGGTGGGAACAACAGGGCTCGAACCTGTGACCCCATGCTTGTAAGGCATGTGCTCTCCCAGCTGAGCTATGCTCCCGGAAAAGGCCGTCTTCCAAGCACGATTCCAAGCGGCGAGATAGATAATACAATAGATGCCGCCGAATGTCAACCTATTTTTTCAGATTTTCTTCAGGAGCTTTTCGGGCGGCATAGGGTCCCGTTTTCTGCCCTCCGGTCACGCTTCCGCGACGAAAAACAGGCGCTCGTCCTCCGGACGCCGCTCCCGCAGCGGCAGCCCGCCATGGATCTCCACGGAGGCAAAGCCCAGCTCCTTCAGGAGGGCGGACAGAGCCTCCGGATCATGGACGTACTCCCGGTGCTCCTCCGTACTGCGGCGCCAGAGCCTGCCCTCCCGGGTGAAGAGGTCCACCACGTAATCGCAGGCCCCCTCCTCCGTCATTTCGGCGGACCAGACGCAAAAAGCGTCCTCCGACTCGTCCACGAAGTTCTCCCCGTCCATGGACCGCAGCTTTTCCGGCGTATGGATGTCGAAGACGAAGAGCCCTCCCGGCTCCAGGAACAGGCGGACCCGGCGTACCGTTTCCTTCAGCGCTTCGGGATCCAGATAATTCATCCCGTCCATGCTGCAGACTACGGCCTGCACCGTTCCATAGAGATCCAGCTCCTCCATGGCCTGACAGATGAACATGGGCCTGATCTCTGCGCTGCGCCCCTCCCCTGCGGCCATCGCTTCCGCCAGCATATCGCTGCTCAGATCCGCGCCGATGACCTCATAACCTTTTTCCGCCAGCAGCCAGCTGAGGCGGCCCGTTCCGCAGGCAAGGTCCAGCACCGTATGCAGGCCGCGGGGACGAAAGATGGCGTCACAACTATCCGCCCAGGCCGGATAGGCCTGGGCGGGCATGAGACTGTCATATACCTGCGCCAGCGCAGCGTAGGCGTTCATTCCCGGTCTTCTCCGCCTTCGCCGTCCGTCTCCCTGAGCCGGTCAAAAACGATGCCGTAGCCCCCTGCGCCATACTGCAGGGAGCGGTTGACACGGCTGATGATGGCGCTGCTGGCCCCGGTCTGTTCCATGATCGCATTGTAGATGAGGCCGTCGTTCAAAAGCTTTGCTACCTCGAAGCGCTGCTCCATCGCCATGATCTCTGTGATGCTGCAGAGATCCTCCATAAACTTGCGGCACTCCTCCTCCGTTTTCAAGGAGAGAATGGCCTTATACATGGCGGTGTTCTCGATCCTGCGGTTGCTTTTTTTCAAGTCCTTATCTCCCTTCACCGGCACGCTTTTCTACATTTTACCACAACTCTGTAGGAAAGTAAAGCGTTAAATCGAATAGAGCTGCTTCCGGAATTGCAAAACGCCTATTGTTTCGGCAGAGTGCCGGTGGTATAATACACAGGATTTGGCGATCCCCTTCATAAAAGATGCGAGGCAGACCATGAAACGTCATTTGATTTTTGCGCTGATCATCATAATCATCATGCTGGCCGCCGCAGGTGCTTCCCTTCTGGCGGCGAAAGGACACACCGCGCCTTCCCCTTCCGCCGCCCCCGGCGGGACGGCGGCTCCCGATCCTTCTTCCCCGTCGGCAACCAACGCACCCACGGCGCCGCCGGCAGCGGAAACGCCCGGAGCGGAGTCCACGCCCGAACCGACGCCGGAGCCCACACCGGAACCCACACCGGAACCCACGCCCGAGCCTACGCCGGAGCCCACCGGCGACCCGGTCACACCCCCTTCACAGCAGCCGGCGCTCCCCGCGGGCTATTCCCAGATCGACACTTCTTCCCCCGCCATGCTGACCGAAACCTCAGACATGGGGCAGGAGTATATCGACCGGATCATTTATCTGGGGGACAGCACCACCTACGGGATGAAGTACTATGCCGTCCTCTCCGGCGGAAAGAACACTACCCAGGTCTGGACGCCCTCCAGCGGCACGCTGACCCTCTCCCACCAGGGCTTCGCCGCCATCGTCTACCCCGACGACGGGACGGAAATCACCATCCGGGAAGCGGTGGAGAAAAAGAAACCCGACATGATGATCATCACCCTGGGGGTCAACGGCGTCGCCTTCATGGAACGGGACAGCTTCGTAAGCGAATACACCGATCTGGTAACGGATATCATGGAGCTGAGCCCCGATACGAAGATCATCATCCAGTCCATCTTCCCCGTGGCCAGCAACTATGAATACCTGGGGAGCATCAACAACGAGAAGATCACCACAGCCAACACCTGGCTGCTGGAGGTGGCGGAGAACACCGGCGTGAGGTATCTTGACACCATTTCGGTGCTCATGGGCTCCGACGGTTATCTGATCGACGCCTATCAGAACGGGGATGGGCTGCATCTCAACGCGGACGGCTTCCGCGTAGTGCTGGATTACCAGCGCACCCACGGCTGGGAATGAGAAAACAGGAGGACATACCATGAAGAGAATCATCTGCATCCTGCTGTGCGCGGCGGCTTTGCTTTGCCTCGGCGCCTGCGCTAAGAAGGCCGCCTGGCGCAGCGACGTGCCCCTGGACAAGCTGGCGGAGACGGTGGAAAAGCACCTGGACGGCGGCAGCCTGGCCGCCATGCAGGAGAGCTACCTGAAGGGCGCCATGAAAATGGACCCCGCCATCTTTGCCCAGTGGCTGGTGAAGATCAACGCCTACGGCGCGAACATCGACGAATACGGCATCTTCAAGGCTCCGGATGAAGCGGGCGTCGCCAAAGTGAAGCAGGCGGCGGAGGACTATCTGAAGCTCCGCCGGGACACATGGATGGAGGAATACATGCCGGAGGAGAAGCCCAAGCTCACCCAGGCCGAGGTGAAGGTCTGCGGCCTCTATGTGATCTACGCCATCGTTTCCGACGACGTCCGGGGACCTATCCTGGCAGACTTTGAAAATGCGCTGAAAAGCTGAAGACTGAGGAATAATTACCCGCCTCCCGCAAAGAATATCCTCGACGATATTCTTACGGGAGGCATTTCTTATGAAATTCAGATCCATAGCGATCCTGCTTGTCTGCCTGTCGCTGCTGGCCGGGGCGGCGACGGCGGTAGAGGTGGAGACGGTCACGGTCAGCACCGTGGGTGGCGCGAACAGCGCGCCGGTGGCGGAAAACCTGGACGTCCGCACCTACCGGGAAACCTCCGTTTCCGGCTCCTTCCAGGCCCTGGACCCGGAGGGGGACCTTCTCAGCTTCCGCATCACCGCAGCCCCCGGCAAGGGCAGCGTCACGGTCAGGGGCAGCGGCTTTGTCTATACGCCGTCGGAGGGCAAGCGAGGAAAGGACAGCTTTCGCTATCAGGCGGTGGATTCCGAGGGCAACGCCTCCGCCGACGCCACCGTGAGCATCCGCATCGAAAAGCAGTCCAGCCCCGTCTTCTACCCCGAACTGAACGGCAGCGGCCTGCAGTACGCGGCGGTGCGCCTGGCGGAAAAAGGGGTCTTCTCCGGGGAAAAGGTCAGCGCCTGCTGGTGCTTCTCCGCCGACACGCCCCTGAAGCGGGGGGATTTCCTCACCATGTGTGCCGCCCTCACCGGTATGGAGCCCCTGGAGGACGTGACGAGGACCGGCTTTTTCGACGACGAGAGCATCAGCGCCTGGCAGAAGCCCTATGTCTCGGCGGCGCTCCTCTACGGAGTAGTACAGGGCAGCACCGGGGATGGCGGCAAGGCCGTCTTCCGGGGTGATCAGCCCATCACCCGCGCCGAGGCGGCGGTGATGCTGAGCAGCTTTTTGGAGATCTCCGACGCCGCCGGCATCTTCTACTCGGAGGACGTGCCCGGCTGGGCGGCCCAGGCGGTGGCCAACCTCCGCGCCTGCGACATCTGCTCCGGAGACGAGTTCCACGCAGGCCGGACCCTGACCAGGGGCGACGCGGCGGAAATGCTCAGCGCGGCCCTGGACGTAGTGGAGGCCAGAGGGAAGGACCGGAAGTTCAGCTGGTCCAAGTGACATCGAAAAGGGCGTGCTGCAAAATGCAATTACCGCCCTGTCATTCCGAGCCAGCGGGCACGTTGGCGTGGGAATCGCTTCTTTTCTAGGAGAAATGGATTCCCACACCCGCTTCGCGGGTTCGCAATGACGGGGGATGGGCATTTTGCAGCACGCCCCTACTTATTTTATCTGTTCCAGCGCTTCCACCTTGCTGCGCTCCGGGGTGACGTAGATCGTCTTGTAATCCGTGTAGATCACCATGCCGGGGCGGGCGCCGGAGGGCTTCTTCACATAGCGGACCAGGGTGTAGTCCACGGGCACATTGGCGCTGTCCCTGGCGTCGGAATACCAGGCGGCCAGCAGGGCCGCCGCCTCCACGGCCTCCCGGTCCTCCCTGGTACAGCGGGCCACCACATGGCTGCCGTGGCTCTTCTGCACATGGAACCAAAGGTCATTCTTCTCCGCGGCTTTCAGGGTCAGCCAATCGTTCTGCAGGTTGTTCTTCCCCACCTGGATCAGGCACCCGTCCGGGCTGTGGAAGCGCAGGGGCCGGGGCGGGGGCTCCTTCCGGCGGCGCTTGTCCGTGGCTCGGAGATAGCCCTGGGTGATGAGCTCCTGGCGGATCTCCCCCAGGTCCTTCTCCCCGGAGGCAAGTTGAAGCTCCTGCTGCACGCTCTCCAGATATCCCAGCTCCCGCTGGGCCTCGGAAATCTGCTCCGTCAGCACCTTCTCCGCATTTTTGGCCTTGGTATAGAGCTTGTAGTAGCGCTCCGCGTTCTGCTGGGGGGAAAGTTTGGCCTCCAGTGGGATGACCACCGGGGCGCTGTCCGGGTCATAGAAATTCTCCGCCTCCAGGCTGGTCTGCCCCCGCTTCATGCGGTAGAGGTTGGCCTTGATAAGGTCGCCGTACTGCCGCCAGGTCTCCCGCTTGGCGGTGGCCTTCCGCTCCTCCAGACGGCTGGCCAGTTTTCGCGCCGCCCGCTCCCGCCGGTTTTTGACCAGCTTCACCAGGGCCTGGCTCCGCTGCTGCTGGTGGGCGAGGCGCTCCTTTTCCGTGTAAAAACCGTCCAGGAGCTGGGAGAAGCTCTCCATCCGCTCCTGACGGAGGGCGCCGCCGTACTGCCGGATGGGGCGGCAATAAAGGTCATAGGGCGCGCCGGCGCGCAGGAGCAGGGTGGGCCAGGCCGGCGCTTCCCGCAGGGCGGTAAAGGCGGTCCAGAGTTTTTCGGCGGTAGTCTCGCGCAGGCGGGCGTCGCTCTCCCCCGTCGCCGCCCATACGATCTCCCTGGCCATCAGGGGGGAAATCCCCGCGAAGCTCTGCACCAGCCATTCGTCGGCGCTCCGGTCCTTCCCGCCGCGGACAAAGGCTTCCCGGAAGCCCTCCTCCGAGGTGAGGAAGATGCTCTCCTTATCCTGGGCCGGAGGCAGGGCATAGAACAGTCCGGGCAGCAGGGGCCGCTTGGGGGCGGACATGGGGTCCGCCTTATGCAGGCAGTCCAGGATCCTCCCGGCGCCGTCCACCAGGATGATGTTGGCGCTGCGCCCCATCATCTCCACGGCCAGGGTCTTTTCCGAGGCCTCCCCCATCTCGTCCAGGCAGGCGAAACGGAGGAGCATCACCCGCTCCCAGGCGGGTTGTTCCAGGCTGAGAAGCCTGGCGCCGCTGAGATGCTTGCGCAGCAGCATGCAGAACATGGGGGGTTCCGCCGGGTTCTCCCGGTCCATCCGGGTCAAATGTACCCGGGCTGAGCCGCTGCCGGCGCTTATGAGCAGGCGCACCGCCCCCGCGCTGCCCCGGAGATGGAGCAGGAGCACGTCCCTTTCCGGCTGCTGCACCTTGTCCACCCGGCTGCCGACCAGGGCCTGCAGCTCCTTTGTCACTTCCCCTATGCACAAGGCGTCCAGCGGCATCAGTCATCCTCCACGATCCGGGCGAACAGGGCGCTGATGCGCTCCCGCCTGCCCAGCAGATAAAGGTAGCCGAAGAGGGCTTCCATCCCGGTGGCGGCATGGTAGTCCCCCAGGCTTGCGTGCTTCGGCACCGAATGGACCTTTACGTTCCTGCCACGGCGGAAGACCTCCGCCTCCTCCTCGGTGAGGAAGGGCAGGAGCTTTTCCATATCCCCTGCCTGGGCGGAAGCGTTCACCATCTCCACGGCGGCCCGATGCAGGCTGCCGGTCTTTCCCCCGGCGGCGGCCAGATGGATGCGCACCAGGAGCTCGAACACCGCGTCCCCCACGTGGGCAAGAGCCAGGCTTCCCATGGCCCGGACCTCCCCTTCCGTCAGGGTCGAGGCGAAATAATCTCTATCCATGCCGGTTTCACTCCCTGCTCCGGCTCTGGGAAGGCTTCTTCCCCGCTTCCGCCGCCGGAAAAATGACCTGGAAGCGCATGCCGCCCTCTTTACGGTTGTGGGCTTCCACCTTGCCGCCGTTTTTCAGCACGGCATCGTACACAATGGCCAGGCCCAGGCCGCTGCCGCTCTGTTCCCCGCTGCGCGCCTCGTCCACCCGGTAAAAGCGGTCGAAGATCCTGCCCAGCTTTTCCGGCGGGACGCCCTCGCCGGTGTCGTCCACCGCCAGCTGCACCGTGTTCCCCATGCGGTAGAGGAACATGTTCACCTTGCCGCCCGGCACGTTGTACTTGATCGCATTCTCCACCAGGTTGAAGATGATCTGATGCAGGTCGTCCGGATTGGCATGGACGATGCACTTCTCCGCCAAGTTGCTGCTGAGGGTCACGTCCTTCTGGTCCGCCAGGGTCAGGAGCATTTTCATGGCCTCCGCCGCCACCTTCCCCAGGTCCACGTCCTCCCGCAGCTCCCTGGCCTTGCTGCCCAGCTTGGTCAGCTCCTGGAGCTGCTGGGTCACCCGGCCCAGACGTTCCGCCTCCCGCCCGATATCGTAGACGAATTCCCGTACGGTGGCTTTGTCCATGCCGTCGTTCTGTACGATGCTGTCGGACAGCAGGGTGATGGCCGCCAGGGGCGTTTTCAGCTCGTGAGAGGCGTCGGACACGAAGCGCTGGCGGACCCCTTCGATCTCCTGCAGCCGGTCCGCCAGGAGGTTTATCTCCCCGCTGATCTCCCCCAGCTCGTCCAGGCCGCCGTCGGCGATGCGGGTGTCGTAGCGCCCTGCGCCGATGCCCCGGATACCCGTCAGGATCATGCGGGTGCGCCGGGAGATGAGATAACCCAGGAAAAGGCCCACCAGCAGGGCCAGGACGGCCGTGATCAGGGAGATGGAAAGCAAATTAAGGCGCAGGCTATCGATCAAGGCTGCCTGCGCCGTATCGTATTCATACAGGAAGACCGCGCCGATGATGCTGCCGCGGCTCATGACCGGGATGCAGGCGCGGCTGGAGACCGCACCGGCCTTCAGCTCGGAGAAAAACACGTTGTTGCCCTCCAGCGCCAGCTCCACCTCCCTTTCGGAGGCCGTCGCTTCCTCGCTGGTTATCTGCTGGACCGTGTTGTCATAGACGATCCGCCTGTCCCGGTCCGTGACGAAGACCCGGCTGAGGCGCTGGTCGTCCATCAGCGTCATGACCTGGCCCACCTCCTCCGCCCGGAGCACATTCAGGGTGGAGAGAGAGGAAGCATACAGGGACGCCTGGTTCAGCATGGAGCTGCACTTGGATTCAAAGAGCAGGTCCCGGCTTTTGACCACCGGGAACACATTCATGGCGATGAGGCAGCCCAGGATCACGGCGCTGTAGGCCGCGCTGTACTGCAGCTGCAGGCCGAAATGGCTCAGGATGCCGCGAAGCTTACGCTTTAAGATAGTAGCCGACCCCCCACTTGGTCATGATCTTGACGGGCTCCGCCGGATCAACCTCGATTTTCTCCCGGATGCGGCGGATATGGACGTCCACCGTGCGGATATCCCCTTGATAGTCCGCGCCCCACACCAGCTTCAGCAGGGCGTCCCGGCTGAACACCTTGCCGGGGTTGCGCATCAGAAGCTCCACCAGGTCGAATTCCCTGGCGGTCAGTTCGATCTCCTGCCCATCGCGGAAGGCGACGCGGCTTTCCGTATCCAAACGGTAAGGGCCGCTCACCAGCACGCTGGAAGGGGCGGCGGTCTCCGCCGTGGCGCTCCGCCGCAGGAGGGCCCGCACCCGCGCTTTCAGCTCCAGGATATTGAAGGGCTTGGTCACATAGTCGTCCGCCCCGTACTCGAAGCCGATGATCTTATCGTTGTCCTCGCTCTTGGCTGTCAGCATGATGATGGGCAGCTTGGAGAAGGAGCGGATCTCCAAACAGGCGTCCAGCCCGTTTTTCTTGGGCATCATCAGGTCCATGATGACCAGGTCCACGCCGCCGGAACGGACCTTCTCCACGGCTTCTTCCCCGTCGTAGGCCGTATCCACCTCGTAGCCGTCCAGCTCCAGATTGAATTTGATGCCCTTCACCAGGGCCTTTTCGTCGTCAACAACCAGAACGCGCATCTCTTTCTCCTAAACTATGATTATTCTTCCGTGTTCAGGGTGATGAACTCCTGCAGTGCTTCAAAGGTGCTGCTGCCGATGCCCTTGACATTCGTCAGCTCGTAGAGGTATTGAAAGCCGCCGTTTTCCTCCCGATAGGCCACGATCCGCTCTGCCAGCGCCGGGCCGATGCCCGGCAGGGTCTGAAGCGTTTCTTCATCCGCCGTGTTGATGTCCACGAGCTCTGTCCCCAGGCTGCGGACCTCCTCCGCCGGGGCGCGGGCCACGGCGGTCACCGCCGCGCAGTTCCTGCGCGCCCGGAGACTGCCCAGGAAAAAGCCCGAAAGCAGGCAGAGGCAGAGGGCGCCTGCCAGCACCCCCGGACGGCGAAAGAACGCCCGAACACCGCGGAATCTCACGCTTTCCGGCTCCTTTTCCCTCAAATCTTACGGAAGACCTGTATGCCGTTTAAATATCTCATATTTCCTCTTGCAATTCAAGCCCCACATTTGCTATATTTTGATTGATAGACTAATGCAGTATGGAGATATCCATGAAAAAGATGATCCGTTCTTCTATCACACTTCTGCTGGCGGCGGTGCTGCTGCTGGGTGTGGCGGCGCCTTGCCTGGCCGCCGACGAAGCCCCGCCGGTGATCGACGCCAGGGCCGCCGTCATGATGGACGCGGCTTCCGGGAACGTGCTGTTTTCCCTGAATGCGGACACGCCCCTCTATGTGGCCGGGCTCACGGTGATGATGACCGCCCTGCTGGCGGCGGAGGCTGTGGACCGGGGAGACATCGCCTATACGGACGTGGTCACCGCTTCCGGCGCTTCCCGCAGCGACATCACCTCGGACGCCAGCATCCAGAATATCGTCCCAGGGGAGGAAATGCCTCTGAAGGACCTGCTGATCTGCGCCCTGGCGGGCGGGGCCAGCGACGCCTGCAACATCATCGGCGAATACGTCAGCGGCAGCGTCAACCTCTTTATCCGGGACATGAACGACCGGGCTTCTGCCCTGGGCTGCAAGAGCACCTCCTTTGTCAACACCCACGGCCTGCCCAACGAGAACCACTTCTCCACCGCCTACGACATGGCCCTGATCGCCGCCGCATTCGTGCAGCATGAGGAGCTGGTGGAGATATCCAACATGGTGACGGCGGATATCCCCGCCACCAATGTTTCCGGGGTGCGGAAGATCACGAACGGCAACTATATCCTGCGGCAGGACTACACCCGATATTACTACTCCTATGCCTGCGGCATCAAATCCAGCTATACGGACGACGCGGGCTACTGCCTGGCCTCCTCCATGAAGACGGACGACAGCTATGTGGTCTCCATCGTGCTGGGCTGCAAGGTTTTGGAAGCGGACAACGGGTTTTACGACATCCAGAGCTTCATACAGACACGGCAGCTTTTCCAGTGGTTCAATTCCTGCTACAGCCTGCGGGACGTGGTCAGCACCATCGAGCCCATCACGGAGATCCCCGTCCGCCTGGCGGAGGGCACCGACACCGTCGTCTGCTGCGCCGCCGAGGGGCTGAAGCTCTTCCTCCCCAACGACCTGGACATCTCCACGGAGTACATACGCAACATCCGTATTTATAGCCAGCAGGAGGGCTCCGAAGGCCTCACCGCCCCCATCTCCAGGGGCCAGGTCCTGGGTGAGATGACGGTACGCAGCGCCGACGGCAGCACCTACGGGCCTTTCTCCCTGATCGCCAACACGGACGTGGCGGTCTCCCGCCTGGAGCTGATGCGCCAGCGGCTGAAGGATCTGGTGCACTCCGGCGGCTTCCGCACCATCTTCCTCATCGTCGCCGCCGTCATCCTCATCTACATCCTGTTCGTTATCCGCTACCGGATCATCCGCAGGCGGGAACGGCGGTACAAGCGGGAGCAGGCGCGAGCCAGGGAAGAAGCCTCCACCAGAAGATGATCCCCCACAGATACAAACTGCCTCCGGCATGACGCCGGAGGCAGTTTTTTGTCGGTTTTAATCTATATCATACTCCAATAGAAATCTCGGATTCCCAGTGGCATAAATCGCGCCAAACTTCGTTGTCGGCCTTGACGGGCGACAGCCCGCCTTCGTCCTCCG
>JAEEGH010004540.1_pt1 | contig 35529 bp, 35 predicted proteins | sample 9134181 | NCBI WGS metagenome assembly JAEEGH01 (sample SAMN16246544, study PRJNA631951) | gut metagenome | biome: gut microbiome; feature: rumen; material: DP-attached | host: Bos | place: Iran: Karaj | collected 2018-10
TCCTCAGCAATCCCAAAACGCTGCCCATCGCTTTCGCGGCGCTCATCGGGATCATCATGTGGGCGATCATCCACTCGGTCTTTATCAAGCCGTTCGTGCTGGTCGGCGTGCTGAGAAACTACATCGATTCCGGCAAGAACGATATCCCGTCGGAGGAGAGCTTCCGGATGCTTGATTCCAAGTCTCCGAAGTTCCGCAAGCTCCACCAGGAGATGTAACGGACGCGGAAACGCAGCGGGCTTGCGGTATGGGAACGGCAGACGAGCCGCGCCGGACGCTCCGGATGATATATCTTTGGATCACTCCGCGCAAACCGCTGTTTTTCTTGAAAAAAGATGTTCGTGTCATTTAATCAAAATTAATTTTACTGAAGTGAGGGATCGATATGGATTTTATTCTGGACAAGCTGCAGGACTATACAGCCAAAAACCCCAATGCCGCCATCCTGTTCGACGACGCGCATTCGAAGGGGCTTACATACGCGCAATTTGACGAAATGACCGGACGCGTCTATGCCTGGCTCAAGGCGAAGGGGATCGGCAAAGAGGACTTTGTACTGATCAATCTGCCGCGCGGCGTTCTGCCCGTGGTCGCCATGGTGGGCGTCTGGAAGGCGGGCGCGGCATGGGCGCTGGTGGAGGACACCTATGCCCCGGAACGCATCAACTATATCCGCGAAAACTGCGGCTGCAAAGCCGAGCTGAGTGCGGCGAACTGGGAAGAAGTCATGCATACGGACGGTCTTTCCGGTCATGAGCCGCTTGACGAGCATGCCGTTGCCTACGCCATCTACACCTCCGGTACCACCGGAAATCCCAAAGGCGTCCTTCATGAATACGGCAATCTGCAGCGCGCCATCGATTCCATCCGCATCGACGGTCAGTGTCCCTTCAACGAGAACGACCGCCTGGCGACGTTGGCGCCGATGAACTTTGTCGCAACGGTCATCGTCATCCTTGCCGCGCTGAACGTATACTGCGGCAAGAACTACATCGTCTCATACGCCACGATCAAGAACCCGAGCGCGCTTGCGAAGTTCTTCCTCATGAAGCGGATCACCATTACCTTCCTGACGCCGTCCTACGTCAGAAAGCTGGGCAACCAGACCGGTCCGTTTTTGCGGATGCTGTTCGTCGGCAGCGAGCCCGCGAACAATCTCTACAACAAGAACCTCGACCTCATCAACATCTACGCCGCCAGCGAGAGCGGCTTTGCGGTGGGTTTCTTCAAGATCGACAAGCCCTATGAGGTTTGCCCTATCGGTCATCCCCAGGTGGAGACGGAGCTGCATCTGCTGGATGAAAACGGAAACGAAGTCGCGGACGGCGAGACCGGCGAACTGTGCTTCGTAAACCCCTACGTCCGCGGCTACATCAATCTGCCGGAGGAGACGGCAAACGCGTTCCGCGGCGGACTGTATCACACCGGCGACCTTGCGCGAAAGGACGAAAACGGCAACCTGATCCTGCTGGGCCGCAGCGGAGATATGATCAAGATCAACGGCAACCGCATTGAACCTGCCGAGATCGAAGCCGCCGTCAAGCAGGCGCTGGGCATTGACTGGGCTGCCGCCAGAGGCTTTGACGAAGACGGCAAGAGCTTCCTGTGCGCCTACTATACCGCGGACGTCGAGGTGGATCCGACCGCGCTGCGGCAGGAGCTTATGAAGCGTCTGCCCTACTACATGATCCCCTCCTACTATATGCATATCGACTCCGTACCGCTGAAGGCGACGGGCAAGCTGGATCGCAAGGCGCTGCCGAAGCCCAACATCGAGGACTTCATGGAAGACTATGCCGCTCCGACCAACGACGTGGAAAAAACGCTTTGCGAAGCGATGGCGCGGGTCCTGAAGCTCTCCCGGATCGGCATCCATGACGATTTCTACGAGATGGGCGGCGACTCTCTGGGATCCATCGAGCTCATCACCGCATGCGAAGAGACGCTGCCCGGGCTGAATGCGGGTATCGTTTTCCGCGGGCGCACCCCGGAGAAGATCGCAAAGCTCTATGAGGAGCAGCTCCAAAACAGCGACGGCGATCCGGATGAAAAGAACGCAGCCTCGATGGAAAAAGAGCATCCCCTGACCACCGAACAGCTCTACATGATCGATTATCAGCTTTATACGCCCAATTCGACCATGTACAATCTGTTCTCGGTGATGAAGCTGAGCAAGGAAATGTTTGATTCCCGGATGCTGGCCGATGCTATGGAGACTGCCGTCAAGGCGCATCCTGCCCTGCTTACCACCTTCGGTTATAACGATGACGGTGAACTGGTACAGCGCTATACGCCGGAAATCTTCCATCCCGTTTCGGTAGAGAAACTCTCGGAATTTGAGTTTCGTTTTGTAAAGGATACGCTGGTTTATCCGTTCAAGATCGTCGGAGGACGGTTATATCGCTGCCGTGTATTTGAGACGGAAAAGGCGATCTATGCGTTTTTTGATGTCCACCACACCGTGTTTGACGGGACCAGTCTGAAAGTATTCTTAGGCAGCGTCGGCAAGGCTTTGATGGGTGCGCCGATCGATCCGGATTACTATTATCTGATGCTGCAGCGCCGGGAGGATGCGGTAAACACGGCGTTTTATGAGGAAAGCCGGAAATACTTCGAGGATCGCTACGACAACGTGGAGTGGTCCTCCTATCCGAACATCGACCATATGAGCCGCGAGAATTCAATGGGCGAGCTGTTCACCTCTCTGGGGTTGGAACAGCCCCAGATGAATGCCGTGGAGCGCGCATACAAGATCAGCCGCAATGAGTTTTTCATTACCGTCGCGGCTCTCGCTATCTCCGTTTACAACAACGCCCCCGACGTGAAGTTAAGCTGGATCTATAACGGACGCGAGGACGTGCAGAACATGACAAGCGTCGGTCTGCTGTTCCGCGACTTACCGATCGGCATTCGCTTCCATGACGGCGACACCATTCGCAATGTCTTTGCAGACGTTCACGAGCAGGTGCAGAAGGGCATTGAGCATAGCTGTTATCCCTATGTGGACAGCCGCAATCAGGTTGCAAACGGCGAGTCCGCCTATCTGCTTTACCAGCAGGATATTCGCGACATGGGCGGTATGGAGGGATTTGACGTCGAGACTGTTGACGTCCGTCAGAACCAGGCTGCCAGTCAGACCATTCTGGATATGGAAATTTTGGACGGTGCCGACGGGCTACAGCTGATGATCGACTATGCCGCCAGCCGTTATGAGGACAGCAGCATTGAGAAATTCAAGGATCTGTATGTGAAGACAGCCCAAACGCTTGCTACACACAACTCCCAGTCCGATATTACCATCGGAGAGATCAAGGCGAAGCTTGCCGATAAGCGGAACTTCTTTCAGATTGTCAAAGGAATCTTCAGCAGAAAGGCGTAACCGATGGCAGACAATCACCATTCCAATCAGGAGCAGGAGCTTTCCCAAAATTTTCGCTTTTGGTCGCTGCTGAAATTCGTTGCGCCCAGCATTTTCACCTTTGTATTCATCGCCGTATACCAGATGGTCGACGGTCTGTTTATTGAGCGATTTGTGGGTGATGAGGCGATTTCTGCCGTCAATCTTTTCTATCCGGTCATCTCGCTGTTCATCGCAGCCGGCGTCATGATCGGCACCGGCGGTAATGCGATCATTGTAAAGAAGGTCGGCGAAGGACGGCGGAAAGAAGCGGGCGAAAGCTTCTCGCGGATTATCGTCTTCACCGTGCTTTTGGGCATCGTCTTTACCGCAGTCTGCCTTGTGTTTGCGGACCCCATCATGCGCCTGTGCGGCGCAACGGACGGGACCATCGAGTATCTGCGTCCCTATTACATGACTCTGAGCGCTTTCTCTATTGCCATATTGCTGCAATCGGAGCTTGGGATTCTCATCATCGGTGAAGGTAAAACGGTAGTTGCCGCTTTGGTCATTATCGTGGGCGGGGTGCTGAACTGCGTGCTGGACTATGTGTTCATGAAGCATCTGCACATGGGGATCCGCGGCGCTGCCATCGCCACGGTGATTGGATATTGCAGTACCATCGTCTATGCCGTTTGGTTTTATGTGCTGGCAAAGAAAAGCTCTTACAAACTGGAGTTGGCAAAGCCGAATCTGAAAGAGATCGGACAGGTCTGCTTTAACGGCTCTTCGGATATGGTATCCAATCTCGCCCAGGGCGTGACGATCCTGATCCAGAACCATCTTGTTTTCCGCTGTTACGGGGATGTCGGCATCAGCGCGCTGACGGTGGTCACATATGTGCAGACCTTTATCATGATGGTGTTTATGGGCTTTACTTCGGCGGTGGAGCCGGTGTTCTCCTTCCACTACGGAAGCGGTAATGTCGAGATGCGAAAGCGGGTCTACCGACTGAGTATGCTATGGAGCCTTGTGCTCGGTTTCGTGACGATGGTACTGCTCTTTTTCCTGCGGCGACCGATCGTCGGAATCTTCTTCTCTCCGGGTTCGGACTTCTATACGATTGCGGAAAACGGCATGCTGCTGTCCCTGCCTGCCTGTCTGTTTGTCGGGATCAGCATTTTCGGTTCGGGACTGTTCACCGCCTTCTCCAACGGTCTGGTGTCGGGGCTTCTCTCCTTTGTGCGCACCTTTGTGGTGCTCGTTATCTGCCTTTACGGGCTCACCGCCCTGTTCGGCGGAACCGGACTTTGGCTGGCATGGCCGGCGGCGGAAGCGATCAGCCTCATCATTACCGTCATCGTGCTGCGGCATTATCGTCCGCGCTATCAATACTGATCTCGCGACTGTCCGATCATCACGACTGTGAACAATACATCATCAAATAACCCGTTTCGGGAGAAAAGGAGCAAAGCAATGACGATTCATAAAATCAAAAATGAAAAAATGCTGACGATCGCCCTCGAAGGACGGCTGGACACGACGACCGCGCCGGAACTGGAGACGGTTCTGAACGACGCGCTTGCGGGCGTGGAGGAGCTGACCTTCGATTTTGAGAAGCTCGATTATATTTCTTCCGCAGGGCTTCGCGTGCTGCTTGCGGCGCAGAAGACGATGAACAGGCAGGGCTCTATGAAGGTGATCCATGTGAATGAAATGATCCTGGAGATCTTCGAGGTCACCGGTTTTGCGGACATTCTGACCGTCGAATGAGTATTGCGCGGGAAAGTAAAAAGAGGATTCCATGAAGTGGCTGCGTCAACACATTACCGTCAAAAGCATAGCCGGCATCATACTGCTGCTGGTGCTGTTTTCCGTGGTCGTCGGCATCATCGGTTATCGGACCTTTACCGACGCGCTGCTGAATCAGTACGCGGAGGGGGCTTTTTTGACGGCGCAGACGGCTGCTGAGCTCGTAGACGCCGATAAAATAGACGAATACGCCCAAAGCGGCGGCGTTACCCCTGCATACACGGAGGTATGGGATCGGCTGGACCATCTGTGCAACACGTCAGGGTCAACCTTCATCTATGTGATCGAGCCCGACCGGTCGGATTATCGGCATATCACCTTTCTCTTTTCCACCATCGACCACGACAGTTCATATACCAAGTACGAGTTCGGCTTCGTGCGGGACACCACCAACGACGAGTACCGCGAGAAATACCGTGCGCTCTACGAGCTGGAAGCGGACCGGGAACTGGTGATCCGGGACAAGGGCAACATCGAGACCGATTCGCACATCACCGCCATGATCGGGCTCAAGGGGTCCGACGGTAGCGTGAAGGGGATCCTCTGCGTGCAGCGGCAGATGGACATCCTCGCCGGCGTACGCAGCACCTTCCTCAACAAGATCGCGCTTGCCGTCGTGACGCTGGTGCTGCTCGTGATCCTGGGACAGAGCTTATACCTGCATCGGGTGCTGCTGCATCCCGTCAACCTGATCACGGAGGAGGCGGCGCGGTTCTCCCGGGAGAATACGGCGTCCGCGCAGAAGTTGCAGAACGCCATCCGCAACAAGGACGAGATCGGGCAGCTGGCAAAGTCCATCGACACGATGGAGGAGCAGATCGAGACCTACATCTCGGATATCACGCAGATCACCGCCGAGCGGGAACGCATCAGCACGGAGCTGTCTCTCGCGACCCGCATTCAGGCGGCGTTCATCCCGCATCTGTTCCCGCCTTTCCCCGACCGGCCGGAGTTCGCGCTTTACGCGTCCATGGATCCCGCCAAGGAAGTGGGCGGCGATTTCTTCGATTTCTTCCTGATCGACGAGGACCATCTGGGACTGGTCATCGCCGACGTGTCCGGAAAGGGCGTGCCGGCAGCGCTGTTCATGATGGCTTCCAAGATCATCCTGCAGAGCTGCGCGATGCTGGGGCACGGTCCGGCGGCGACCCTGACCAAGACCAACGAGGCGATCTGCTCGAACAATCAGGAACAGATGTTCGTCACCGTATGGCTGGGGATCTTAGAGATCTCCACCGGCAGGCTCACGGCGGCAAACGCAGGGCACGAATACCCGGTGATCAAGGAGCCCGACGGCGACTTTGCCCTGCTGAAGGATAAGCACGGTCTTGTGATCGGCGGCATGAGCGGCGTCCGGTATCGGGAGTATGAGGTACAGCTGACGCCGGGAGCAAAGATCTTCGTCTATACGGACGGAGTGCCCGAAGCGAGCAACGCGGAAAACGAGCTCTTCGGTTCCGAACGCATGGTCGCCGCGCTGAACGACGCTAAGGACGAAGCGCCGGAGGCGATCCTGCGCAGCGTGCGCCGGGCGGTGGACGACTTTGTACAGGAGGCAGAGCAGTTTGACGATCTCACCATGCTCTGTCTCGAATATAAGGGTCCAAAGGCGGCGGCGCCCGTGAAGGAGCTGACCGTGGAAGCCACGGTCGAAAACATCTCCGCGGTGGCCGGGTTCGTCGAAGCGGAGCTGGACGCGGTCGACTGCCCGCCGAAGGCCAAGATGCAGATCGGCGTGGCGATCGACGAGATCATGGCGAACATCGCGCAATACGCCTATGCGCCGGGGACCGGTCCAGTAACCGTGCGGTTCGGATACGAGCAGGCGTCAAAAACGGCGACCCTGACCTTCCTGGACAAGGGCATGCCCTATAACCCTCTGGAAAAGAAAGACCCGGACGTGACCCTTTCCGCAGAGGACAGACCGATCGGAGGGCTGGGCATCTTTCTGGTGAAGAAGACCATGGACAGCATGGACTATGCATACAAATTCGGACAAAACGTCCTGACGATACAGAAACACCTATAAAAGGAGATTCAAAATATGAAGAAAGTATTGACTGTTTTACTGATTGCCCTGCTGATCCTCAGCGCTGCGGCCTGCACTAAGAAGAATGAATCCGACGCTCCGGCGTCTTCCTCGGTCGATCTGACCCAATGGAAGACCTTAGGCGACATCTGGGAGTATGAATTCTGGGGCTCCGTCGTCGAGGAAGGCACGTATATCCGGGCCTTCAAAGCGGAAGACGGATACTACCGCGTGGAAACGGACGTCCCGCAGGACGTGGCGGAGAAGCTGGACGCCATCGACTTTTTCGACAAGACAATGGAGGAGCAGGAAAAAGCGCTGATGAAGGATCTGCCCATCAAAACGATCATCAACCTTTCCGAGGTCCTGCTTTCTCAGAGCGATCTCGACGCATTGGCGGGCAAGACCGGTCAGGAGCTTTTGGATATGGGCTTCGTGCCGCAGGGCAGCAACGGCTTCAGCACGCAGGAGCAGCTCTCCTGGGCAACTTTGGAGAAGGGACCGTTCGTATATGAGGTTACCTTCCAGGAATACGTGGACGTCGACGACGATCCCAACATTGCGGCTGTCATCCGGCCGCTGACCGTGAAGAGCGTGACCTTTTCCGGCGTTTCCCAGTACGCGACGGACAAAGCGTTCGATATCAACGGCGGCAAATCGCTGGCGGACTATGAAGCAATGTTCAGCGGGGATTGATGCAAGGCTTGAAGCGATACCGACGATACCGCTTTGCAGCTGAGAAACAAAAAGACAGGACCGTTCATTGATACAAACCGCTATATCCGTATTGGGGCGGCGGAACCATACGAACACGCAGAGACGGAGATCATCATTCTTAACAATGTCGACGCGGTCACGGGCAGCCGCAACAGCAGGACGCCGGATATTCCGTAAATCAAAAAACACAGGGGCGAAGCCAAAAGGCTTCGCCCCGTTGCATGCAAACCGAAGGATCGGGATCACGGGTCCTTTTCGTTCACCGCTTCGCAGCATTCCGGAAACAGAACGCGGTTCACGATCCGGACGTAAACAGGAGAGTGCTCTCATGCGATTGTTCGGACAGAAGGAATCCGGAAGGAAAGCGGGAAACAGCCGGATATCCGACCGCTTTTGCGAAATCACGGAGTTTTTCGGCGATTGCTTTCCCGTCCTTTTTGAACGGTATCGGGAGGAGCTTGTTCCGTTCCTGTACGGCTTTATGCAGAGCATCGAGGACGCCGAGGAGCTGATGCCGGACTCGTTTGCCGAGATCGCCGCCGGTCCGACGGCATTCTTTGTGAAGCGCAGTGTTGATCGCAAACAAACCAAAACCGAACAGAACCAGCACGGAGGGAAAATGATGAAAACGAACCGAAACAATGATCCGTGGATCAGGGGGATTTCCCTGCTTTTGAGCCTTCTCATGTGCGTTGCACAGCGGCATTGCACCTTCGGAGCGTGAAAACACCTCATCCGCCTTCGCTCACGCTACGGCGTACACACTTCCCTTCGCTTCGTTGCTGCGGTAGATCGCGCGCTTCGTACGCGTACCATCCACAGGGGGAAGGCTTTGGGTGCGCATGTACAGAGGCCCCCTTGTGTAAAGGGGTTGTCGGCTGTAGGCCGACTGGGGGATTGTCATGTCCGTGGGCGTAACGCATCGACAATCCTCCCGTCTCGCTTCGCGATCCTCCCTCCTTTACACAAGGAGGGCTTTTGATTTGCGTACCATCCACAGGGGGAAGGCTTTGGGTGCATATATACAGAGGCTTCTCCTTGAGGAGAAGCTCCGCCGAAGGCGGTGATGAGGTGTCAACCAAAGCGGCATCATGCCCGCAAATCGCCCGCGCAGCGGCACAATCTTGCCCTCCCTGTGGATGGTACGCGCAGGAAGCGCGCGATCTACCGAAGCAACGAAGCGAAGTGTTAAAAGGGAGGGTGGCGAGGAACGAGCCGGGAGGGTTGTCGACATCCCCCTTGCCGCGGCAATCTTTCCCTTGCGCGCGGGCAGAGGATGTGATACAATATATAATCGGGAAAACAGAAATCACATAAGGGGGTTTTTGCATATGAAACGGAACGGAACGAGGCGGCTTTATGCGGCGCTTTTGGCGCTTTTCATGGTCCTTGTGCTGCTGCCGGTCGGCGCGGCAAAGGCAGCGGACGAAGGATCCCTTGCGGTCGGCGGCACAGATATCGATCTGTCGCAGAACGGCAGCTACTGTGACGGCAAGATCGTGTTCGAGATCATCGACGGCAAGAACGTCCTGACGCTGAACGGTTATAAGCTCGAGAATTATAACGGCAACGGCATCTCCGCAGACGGGATCGACCTTACGATCGTCGGCAGCGCAGAGATCGGCGTGACCGGTGCGGTCTCATCTGCGATCTCAGTATACGAGAGCAATCTGACGCTGAACGGGGACTTTACCCTGCGCGCGCAGAGTGTGACCGGCGCGACGCTTGATGTCTACGGCTATCTCACCGTCGAGGGCGGCGCGCTGGACGTCGAGAATACCGGCGAAGGGAGGAATGCCATCTACGTATATGACCGCATGACGGTCAACGGCGGCACCGTCCATGCCAAGACAAACGGTGCAAAGGCGATTTCTGCGAGAGACGGCATAACCCTGAACAACGGCGAGGCGTTCCTTTCGGGCAATGCAAACGCCTCCGAGGTGTTCATCGGCAAACAATACCCGCTCTATGTCGGCGGCGAACAGGTCAACGATCTCAACAAGGGCGATATCTTCGGGGACGGCACGGCGAAGTTCGAGATCATCGACGGCAAGAACGTCCTGACGCTGAACGGTTATAAGCTCGAGAATTATAACAGCAGCGGCATCTACGCAGACGGGATCGACCTTACGATCGTCGGCAGTGCAGAGATCAGCGTGACCGCATCTGCAATCGCTGTAAACGGCAATCTGACGCTGAACGGGGACTTTACCCTGCGCGCAGACAGACAGACCGGCGCGGCACTTGTTGTCGTCGGCAATCTCACCGTCGAGGGCGGCGCGCTGGATGTCGAGAATACTTACGAAGGGAATGGAGCCATCAGTATTCCAGGCACCATGACGGTCAACGGCGGTACGGTCCACGCCAAGGCAAACGGCACAAATGCGATTTATGCGCGCATCATTCTGAACAACGGCGAGCAGTACCTTTTGGGCGATGCATACGCCTCCGAGGTGTTCATCGGCAAACAATACCCGCTCTGGGTCGGCGACGAACAGGTCACCGATCTCAACAAGGGCGATATCTTCGGGGACGGCACGGCGAAGTTCGAGATCATCGACGGCAGGAACGTCCTGACGCTGAACGATTATAAGCTCGAGAATTATAACGGCGTCGGCATCTCCGCAGATGGGATCGACCTTACGATCGTCGGCAGCGCAGAGATCGGCGTGACCGGTGCGGCCTCATCTGCGATCTCAGTATACGAGGGCAATCTGACGCTGAACGGGGACTTTACCCTGCGCGCGCAGTGTGAGAACGGCATGGCACTTTTTCTCTTCGGCTATCTCACCGTCGAGGGCGGCGCGCTGGACGTCGAGAATACCGGCGAAGGGTCCGAAGCCATCTACGCACACGGCGCCATGACGGTCAACAGCGGTACGGTCCACGCCAAGGCAAACGGTGCAAAGGCGATTTCTGCATACAGCATCACCCTGAACAACGGCGAGCAGTACCTTTTGGGCGATGCATACGCCTCCGAGGTGAAGATCGGCGTCCCGGTCGAGCACACCGTCACCGTCGTCGGCGGTACGGCGGACAAGACGTCAGCCAAAGCGGGCGATACCGTGACCATCACGGCGGACGACGCGGAATACGGGTACGCTTTCCTGCAGTGGGAGATGCTGGAAGACGTGGAATTCGCGAAGGGCGACGCCTTAACGACCACCTTTAAGATGCCCGATCATGACGTGACGGTCACTCCGGTCTACAAGGAGATTCTGATTTCGGACATCGACGATCAGACCTACACCGGCGAGGAGATCACGCTGACCTTCGGCAGGAATGACTTGACGCTGGATGGCGTGGACGTCACTTTGATAAACGGTACCGACTACTCGCTGACCTACGCGAACAACGTCGACGCGGGCACGGCGACGGTGACCGTGACCTTCCATGACCGCGTGACCAAAGAGCCGGACGTTCGCATGGGCACGAAGAGCAAGACGTTCAGGATCCACCCCGCAAGCATTGCCGCGGCGGAGGTCGCCGAGATCGTCGATCAGACCTATCAGGGCAAAGCGCTGACCCCCGAACCGACGGTGACGTGGAACGGAAAGGTTCTTGAAAAGGATACCGATTATACGCTGCAGTATTTCAACAACGTGAACGTCGGTACGAACCCCTACGTTACGGTTACGGGAAAGGGCAATTTCGATGAAAACACCGACGTGGGGCAGAGCTTCAGGATCATCCCGGCGCCGCTTACGATCACGGCAATCGATCAGGAATATATCTATAACGGCTACCAGCAAGGCGAGGGCGATACGGTCTATGCGACCCCCGCCGAGATCGCCCAAAAGGTCACGGTCGAAGGCTTGCAGGGCGACGACAAGCTGACAAGCGTCATTCTTGACGGGGATGCAACCGAGCCCGACACCTATCCGGGCAGGATCCAACCGTCCGATGCCGTGATCGGCAACGCGACCGGCACAGTGACCGGGAATTATGAGATCACCTATGTTCCGGGCACGCTTACGATCAAACCGTGCTATTATACGATCACGTTCGTAAACGAGGACGGCACGGAGCTGCAGAGCGGTGAAGTCCTGTTGGGCAAAACGCCCGCCTACACCGGCAAGGAACCGACCAAGCCCGCGACTGCGCAGTACACCTATACCTTTGCGGGATGGAAGGATGAAAACGGGATCGAATACGGACTGACGGACGATCTGCCCGCGGCCAACGGCGATATGACCTACACGGCGGTCTATACAAGTACGGTCAACGAGTACACGATCACGTTTGTGAACGAGGACGGCACGGTGCTGCAGGAGGAGCTGATCGCCTACGGCGAGACGCCCGAATACACCGGTGAGGAACCGACCAAGCCCGCGACCGCGCAGTATACCTACATCTTCGCGGGCTGGACGCCGGAGGTCGTGCCGGTCGCTGGGGATGCAACCTATACCGCAACGTATACAAGTACGCTGAACAAGTACACGATCGAGTTCAACGCAGAGGATGTGCAGTTCAAAGGCGCGACGCCGTATGTGATCGCGAACGGCAGCGCACAGGAGCCGCGGGTCGTTGTGAAGAACGCAGAGGGCGAGATCGTGCCGGAGGATAGCTACGACGTCGCGTATCGGGAGAACACCGCGCCGGGCACCGGGTTTGCGTACGTCACGTTCAACGACGGCTCGGACTACACGCTGCGGGCGGTTTTCAAGATCTATATCCGGTCGACGGAGGAAATGACCGTTGAGAATACCGCCGAAGGCATCCGCCTCTCATGGGCGCCGGTCGAAGGCGCCGCGGGCTACATCGTCTACCGCCGCGCATGGAACAATACGCGCGGAAGCGCATGGACGACGTTCGAGCGCTGGTTCAATACGACCGAAACGACGTGGACGGACGGCTCGGACGCGGATCACAAGGTCTATGCCGGCACGCGGTATCAGTACGGCGTCAAGGCGTATTTTGAGCCGCATGCGGACGCGGTGACGGGACAGACGATCGGCGGCGCGTTCGACAACTACAATCTCGGAACGGTCGGTCCGCTGGTCACCACGGTACGCATCACCACGCGCACGCTGAAATCGGTCACGCCGGGCACGAAGCGGATGACGGTCAAGTGGGAAGGCTCCAAATACTTTACGGGATATCAGATCCAGTATGCGACGGACGAGAGCTTTGCGTCCGGCGTGAAGTACACTTGGGTTAAGGACGCTGCGACCTATGAAACATGGATCGGCAATCTGACAAGCGGAGGGACCTACTGGGTGCGTGTGCGTTCGTATCATGAGTTCGAGGGCATGACCTACTACGGCGGATGGTCGAACGCGTTGTCCTGCACGGTCAAATAACGGAGCAGACGTTCGCCCTGCGCAAAGTACGGGCGGCATAAAACAAAACACAAGGAGGCGAAGCCGCATCGGCTTCGCCTCCGTTTCATTCAGCCCGAGATATCGGCATGACGTCTCTGGAGGCGCGCGCAGAGCAAAGATCCGGCAGTAAAACGAACATCAATATCATGCGGTGCTTCATCGAAATTTGTCCGGATGAACGGTAAACAAATCAAGAAAAAAGTTCCAAAATTGTTTATATTTTTATTGTTCTTTTTACCGATTATGGTATACTTTATATAATATAAAATTGTTGGCTTTGTTTGCTGTCAGGGGGATATCTGCTGCATGCTCAAGTGTATGACGGCGGTCTTGCTTGCAATCGAACTGTTTGCGGCGTCGTTTATTCAAATCCCGATCGGTATCGTGAAAAAGGAACAGGCGCGTTCCTCTTACAGCGATGCCGTTTTCGGCGATGTTTTGGGCGATTCCTCCAACAAAGACCTTTCCGTACCGCTCCATACACAGCTTGCTTTTTCGCATACGACCGCAGCGGAGATCAAAGAGCCGCCCTCGGTTGTATATGAGGATACGATCTTCATCACCAATCTGAATCAGCTGCTTGCCATCGGGTCCGACCAAGCCGTCACCGACACGGATATGACCGAAGACGGATTCGGCAGGGGAAAGCCGCTCTCCCATTCCGACGGAACGCCCGCCGTCTAATCCGGCGCGGCTTCTTACTATCTTGTAAATGATATTCTGCTTCCCCAAGGAGGGGCGTTCAAATGACCGCTTTTGTCAAGGGTAGTTTCAACATTTTTCCAAAACACGCACTAAACAAAAAATAGGTGCGTGTTTCGCATTATTGCTATATTGACTTTATCGGATTTCTTGTTCGATTGTACGGAACTCATCTGTATTGAAAAAATCAATCAGAGAGATTTCAAGCCCGTCGCAAATCTTTTTCAGCGTCACAACGCCTGGATTTCGGCTTGCTCCGTTTATGATGTTTTTCAGCGTAGAGGGAGGCAGTGCAGAAATACGCGCCAGTCCGTTGATCGACAGACGCTTCTCATCACATAGATCCAGTATTCTCTTTACAACATATTCTCTTGTATCCATATCCAACTCCGAATGAAAGGTTATTATCATCGTAACAAGGAAAAACATATAAAATGGTCTATATATAGTCTCATTCGGGCGCAATAAAGTGCTTTCTGTGGGTAATAGGTACAACAGGAGGCAAATACATGACGGAAAAGAGATATGGGTATGTTCGTGTGTCGAGCAGGGATCAAAACGAGGCTCGACAAATACTGGTCATGCAGGAATTCGGAATAGAGAAAACCGACATTTACCTGGACAAGCAGTCAGGAAAGGATTTCGATCGGCCACAATATTAGAGACTTCTGCGAAAACTGAAGCCGGACGACACGGTTGTGATAAAAAGCATTGATCGGCTTGGGCGTAATTACCAGGAGATTCTGAATCAATGGCGGATTATCACAAAAGAGAAAAAAGCTGCGATAGTGGTCTTGGATATGCCGCTGCTGGATACGAGACAAGGTCGTGACTTAACCGGAACGTTGATTGCGGATATTGTTTTGCAGTTGCTTTCATATGTTGCGGAGATGGAGCGATCCTATATCAAGCAGCGTCAAGCGGAAGGGATTGCGGCTGCGAAGTTGCGGGGGGTTAAGTTCGGAGCGCCGCCGAAAGAACGGACAGTTTTATACTATGAATTGCTGTCGCAATGGCAAGAAGGCATGGTTACAGCAAGAGCTGCCGCATCGAAATTGGGTATCCATCATAAGACCTTTTTGCGTTGGGCAAAGCAGGAATAATATTCAGAAAACGGGATTATTTAGTGAACATTTTGCGCCAGACTATGTTACAATTACAAACGGATTATTATAGGTGCAATAAAGTGACTTTCTGACGGTTTTTGATGTTAGAAGTTAAGAACAATTGCCCGGCGCAAAATGTCCAAGAAAGGCGCGAAAAATTCGCCGTGCCGCTATGTCGGATCGGTTTATACGAACGATCTGATCATCTGCGCGCACAACTATTCATCGCACTTCGGCAGACTGAAGGAGCTGAAACAGGGGGATGAGATCATTCTGGTCGATATGAACGGGGAGATCTATACCTATCACGTTGAACTGACCGAGGAGATCCACCGGTACAACGTCGAGGATATGATCTGTTCCGGCTACGATCTGACGCTGTTTACCTGCACGCTCGACGCCGTCAGCCGCGTGACCGTCCGCTGCACGAGAGACGCCTGAATGAGGGAGAGATCCCACTTCTTGTGCGGCAGGATCCGGCGCGAAGCAACCGCGGACGCAGGGATCAGCCGAACGGCTGCAACAGAATGAAACGCCTCCGAGCCGTACGGTTCAGAGGCGTTGCCGCGTCTATGGGGGATGGATTGCATCTTCGTTCGGGATATGATAGACTGAACGCATCGATTGAAGCAAAAGGAGGGCAGCGCCGTGCAAACACTTTTTACCGCCGAAGCCGCAGCGATTCCCGAAGTTCCGTGGAACGTCTATCCGAGACCGCAGATGAGACGCGAACGCTGGCTTTGCCTGAACGGAACGTGGGAGCTGTCGTTCGGAAACGCCGTGCAGAAGATTCGTGTGCCGTACTGCCCGGAAAGCCTGCTGTCCGGCTTGCGGCAAAAGCCGAAGATCGGAGAAGCGCTGCGGTATCGGAGGACTTTTTTGGTGCCGGAGGACTGGCGGGGGATGCGCGTCCTGCTGCATTTCGGCGCCGTGATGCGCAAGACCGTTGTGACCGTCAACGGCGTCGAGACCGCGCGGCACGAAAACGGCTATCTGCCGTTCTCGGCGGATATCACCGACGCGCTGCGCACCGGTGAAAACGAGCTGTGCGTTGAGGCTGTCAACGATCTGGACGTTCGGTATCCATATGGCAAGCAAACCAAAAAACGCGGCGGAATGTGGTATACGCCCTGCTCGGGCGTCTGGCAGACGGTGTGGCTGGAGCCGGTGCCGGAACGGTATATTCGTTCTTTGCAGATCACAAACGGTCCGGACTGGGCGGAAATCCGGGCGGAGGGCGTCGAGACCGGCACGGTCCGGCTGAACGATCGGACGTTTCCGCTCGAAAACGGAACCGCAAGGATCCCGGTCGACGATCCGCATCCGTGGACGCCGGACGATCCGTATCTGTATGCCTTTACGCTGCACTGCGGCGCGGATACGGTGCAGTCCTATTTTGCGCTGCGCACGCTTTCGATCGAGACGGTCGGCGGCGTCCCGCGCCTGTGTCTCAACGGCAAGCCGTACTTTTTCAACGGACTTCTGGATCAGGGCTACTGGAGCGACGGGCTGTATACGCCCGCGACGCCCGAGGGCTTTGAACGGGACGTCCTTGCCATGAAGTCTTTGGGCTTCAATACGCTGCGCAAGCACATCAAGGTCGAGCCGGACCGGTTCTATTACGACTGCGACCGGCTGGGCATGATCGTGTTTCAGGACATGGTCAACAACGGCGTGTACCGCTATGTGCGGGACACGGTGCTTCCGACGCTCCATTTCCAAAAACGGCGCGACAAGCGCCTGAACCCCGATCCGGAAACGCGGCGCATCTTTTCGGACAGCATGGAGGCAACGGTCCGGCATCTTGGAAACCACCCGTGCATCTGCCTTTGGACGATCTTCAACGAGGGCTGGGGACAGTTCTGCGCCGACGACGCCTATACGAAGCTGAAAGCGCTCGATCCGAGCCGATGGATCGACAGCACTTCCGGGTGGTTTCATCAGCATCTTTCCGACGTGGACAGTCTGCACATCTATTTTGACAAGCTGCATCTCGGAAAAGAAAACAAGCCGCAGCTGCTTTCCGAGTTTGGGGGCTATGTGTGGAAGGTTCCGGAGCACAGCTATAACCTTGAAAAAACCTACGGCTATAAAGTATTCGACACGCGCGAAGCGTATGTGCAGGCGCTGCGTGCGCTGTATCAAAGTCTGATCCCGCTGATCCGAAAGGGGCTTTGCGGCGCGATCTATACGCAGGTTTCCGACGTGGAGGACGAAACGAACGGATTGTTCACCTTCGACCGCGCCGTATTGAAGCTGCAGCCGAAGGAGTGGGCGGATGTGAAAACAGCGATCTGCGAAACGGATCCGTATCATTGTGCTTCGGATTTTCGCAACAGTCGGGACTTTGTAACAAATTCGTGCAGATTTTGACACATTTGCGTGCTACAATACAGCTATGAAAGAAAGCAGAAAAAAGATATTTGCCCTTCTGTGCGCGGCGGCGCTGCTGTTTGCCGCATGCACGGGCGATAAACAAAAAACGACGGATACGATCCGGACGGAAGCGGAAGAAACCGCTGCGGCGACGGTCGAAGAGGAGATCGTGATCGTACCGGATCCGACCTCTGCGGAGAACGGTCCGGTCGATCTCGACGATTACACCGGCTTCTATACGAACGACGGCGAGGACCTGATCGCGATCGAAAAGACCGCGGACGGGTACGCGATGTCGGTCGTGCTGTACCGGATCATTGGCATGGACGAGGGCGAGGTCTTTGCGTCCGAGGCGGGCGCCGTCTTCCGTTCCGTCGACCCCGAGGGCAATCCGATCACGGTCACGTTTTATCGGGACGGGGAGCAGTACGCGCTGCGCGCGGACGAAAGCACCTGGGAATATCTCGCGCCGGGAACGGTCGTCTCCGGGTTTGAACGGACAGAGGAACTGCCTTCTCCCACAGGCGAATACGGCGAGCAGACCGATTCGGAAGCTGTCGCCGAACAACCGCGCGGTCACTATACGTTTCAGCCCAAGGTCTGCCCTGTGTTTATGGAGGAGGTCTTCGGGAAGGATATGTGCGAGGCGTGGTTCAACCTTGTCGACGCGGTGCTGAAAGGCGAAAACACCTTTGCCTGCAAGGATCAGTATACCTATGACTGGATGATGGGGCAGTTCCGGGAGTATCTGCTGCCGATCCTTCCGGAGCTTATCGACTACGCATGGGATCGCGAGCATTCCGTGATCGACGGCGTCGCGAGCTTTACATGGCTCGTCCCGCCCGAGGAGGCAAAGGCGCGGATCGAAGCGTTCGGAGAACAGATCGAAGGGATCCTGAACGAGGTCTTTTCGGATGATGATTCGGACTTTGAGAAGTGTCTTGCCCTGTATATTTACTTTTCCGACCATTATACATACGACTGGGATACCTATGAGAAAATGAGCGACGAGCCAGTGGACTATACCTCGTGCTATCGGTTCTTCCGGACCGGGATCGGCATCTGTCACGAGATCTCGTCGGCGTATTCCTATCTGCTGCTGCAGGCGGGCGTGCAGGCGACCACGATGAGCGGGAACCGCGCCTACGATGAAGCCGGGCATCAGTGGAGTTATGTGCGAATCGACGGGCATGAATACCACATCGACCCGACCTATGTGCTCGGCACCGGCGGCGCGCTGCGGTACTTTATGATGACCGACGAAAAGCGCGAGGAAGAGGATTTCTACAAACCGGAGACGTTCTATGCCGTGTCCCATTACGCGCAGGACCATCCGCATCCCGACTATGTTGCAAACGACGATACGTTCGCTCCGCTGTGGGAGCATATGTTTGAATCGCTTGACCGCAGGAACCGGACCGTGATCTGCGCGCCGGAGGAGAACGATTACGGCGAGTGGGCGCATGTTACGTTCGACTATGCCGGGCATTGAACCGGGATCCGTTCGGGCAGAACGCTTTGCGCTGCGGCGATGCGGAACGAGGGAGATCCTGCAAAACGGCAAAGGCAGGTGTAAGCAATGAAACGGACGCCGATCGATGAACGGAAGCTTCCGGACTATACGCGCGGCGAGGAGATCATGAATATGGTCAGCCATATCGTCGGCGGCGCGATCGGGATCGCGGTGCTGGTGTTTGGCGTTCTGTTTTCGGCGCACAAGCGCGACGTGTGGGGCATCGTCAGCGTTTCCGTCTACGGCGCGGCGATGATCTGGCTCTATACGATGAGCAGCATCTATCACGGGCTCCGACCCGGCCGCGGCAAAAAGGTGATGCAGGTGCTGGATCACTGCACGATCTACGCGCTGATCGCGGGGACCTATACGCCGATCCTGCTGGCGGGCATTCGTCCGCTGTATCCGGTGCTCGCGTGGGTCTGCTTCGGGCTTGAATGGGGACTTTTGGCACTCACGGTGACGCTGACCGCGATCGATCTGAAGAAATACAACGTGCTTTCGATGATCTGCTATATCTTTATGGGCTGGCTGATCATCTTTGCCGTACCGCAGACGGTCGAGGCGATGACGCTTCCGGGATTTTACTGGCTGCTTGCGGGCGGCGTCGCCTATACGGTCGGCGCGATCCTGTACGGCATCGGCAGCAAAAAGCATTGGTTCCACTCGATCTTTCATCTGTTCGTGCTGCTCGGCAGCATTCTGCAGGCGACGGCGATCCTTTTCTATGTACTGCGCTGAGGCGCGCAATTTTGCGAAGATCGCGGCGATTCACGAAAAAAAACACCGGCATTGCGGAGAACCGCGCGCCGGTGTTTTGTTGTGCGTCAATTCTTTTTGGCGGCTTGTTTCTTTCGACGCTCGATGTTGCGCTGCGCCTGCTTTCTGCCCGCCTCCGAGACCGTATTCTTTCCTAAGGCTTCCTGGTACTTGCGGGCTCTTCGATCGTGTACATTTTCGCCGGACGGCTTGATGTCGCCCGCCTTGGTCAGCGCCCACTTGGTGAGCAGCGGACCTACGAGCTCATAGATCAGAACGCTGAACAGAATGATGTTCTTAATCAGGATACCGTCGGATGTTCCGAGCTTCGCCGCGGTCACACACATGCCGAGCGCAACGCCCGCCTGCGGCAGAAGCGTGATGCCGAGGTATTTTTTAACCGTCGGATCGCATTTCGACGCGGAGCAGCTCACATAGGCGCCGACATATTTGCCTGCCGAACGGGCAAGGATATAGACGATTCCGATCAGGATGACGGCGCCGCTCGACAGCACGCCGAGCTCCAGCTCTGCGCCGCTCAAAACAAAGAACAGCGCGAACAGCGGCGCGGTCCATTTGTTGGCGCGCTCCATCAGATCCTGCGCAAGCGGACAGATGTTGCAGAACACCGTGCCGAGCATCATGCACACCAGAAGCGTCGAGAAGGAGATCCTGACGCGTCCGATCTCAAAGGAGATCATCGACAGCGCGACGGTGAGCACAACAAAGGCGATGGTCAGGGAAAGACGGTTCGAGTTGGAGAAGAACGTACGTTCCAGCATCGTGAGGACCCATCCGAGGAAAGCGCCGAGCGCCAGCGACGCGACGATCTCGATCAGCGGCTCGACCAGGATCCCGATGAGATCCGTCTGCCCGGTCACCATGGAGGTCGCGATCCCGAAGGAAACGGAGAACACCGCAAGCCCCACGGCGTCGTCCAGCGCGACGATCGGCAGCAGGATATCGGTCAGCTTGCCCTTCGCCTTGTACTGCCGTACGACCATCAGCGTTGCGGCAGGCGCGGTGGCGGATGCGATCGCACCGAGCGTGATCGCCGCTTCGACGGACAGCTTATCGGGCATCAGGAAATGGAGCGCAACGAGCAGCACGTCGACCAGAAGCGTTGCCGCCAGCGCCTGAAAGATACCGACGATGATCGCCTGTTTGCCGATCGTTTTGAGCTGCGAAAGCAAAAACTCATTGCCGATGGAAAACGCAATGAAGCCGAGCGCGGTATTCGTGATGACGGACATGCTCTCCACTTCCGCCGTGCTTGCAAACCCGACGCCCTCGATGCCAAGCCTGCCGAGGCAGTGCGGACCGACGATGAGACCCGCGATCAGAAACGCCGTCACGTCCGGCAGATGCAGTTTCAGAAGTTTGAATAAACGCGTCATTAAAAGCCCGATCAAAAGCGCGAGCGCCGCCGCAAGCAATGTTCCCATGATACTCCTCCGTTTCGTCAACAAGATTGTATCATAGCACAAAGAAACAGAAAGTCAAGAGGCGAAAACCGGAATCGGCGCCGCACGGATCCGGATTTTTGGATTGCCACGAAAAGGAATAAGGTATATAATAAAAAAGATTCGGGAGGGTTTTCCTCCGGACAATTCACATCGATTCCGGGAGGTTCTTATGGGCAGAAACGCATTGCCGACGGACGCGGGCGGGTTCGTGCTGCTCAGCGATTTTGTACCGCATATCGTGCAGGAGATCCGCTACTATTCCACCTACAATTTCATCGGCGAGCGCATCGACGGCTACGAGGAGCCCGTCGCGCTTCTGACGCGGGAGGCGGCGCGCGCGCTGAAGGCGGTCAGCAACGAGATGATCGTGCAGGGATATCGGCTGAAGGTGTTCGACGCCTATCGCCCCGCGACGGCGGTGAAGCAGTTCATTCTTTGGGGCATCGAGGACACGGACGTCCGCATGAAGCCGTATTTTTATCCGGATCTGATGAAGCAGGACCTGTTCGCCGAGGGCTACATCGCCAAGCAATCGAGCCACAGCCGCGGCAGCGCGGTCGATCTGACGCTGCTCGACATGCGCACCGGCAAGGAGCTGGACATGGGCAGCCCGTTCGACCTGTTCAGCCCGCTGTCCCATCCGGACTGTCCGGACGTGACCACGGAGCAGTATGAAAACCGGATGCTGCTGCAGCACGCGATGGTCCGGAACGGCTTTGCGCCGATCGACTGCGAGTGGTGGCACTTTGCGCTTCGGGACGAGCCCTATCCCGACACCTATTTCACATTTCCCGTCAGCGCCGCCGTGCTCTCGGGCAGATGAACGAAAAGCCCGGACCGATCCGAACGAAAGGAGACGCCGCCTTGACTTCCCAAAAGACTCAGAACGATCCGCAAGCGCTTTCCCCGCTTGCGCTGCGTCCGCATCACGGCATGTGCTTTCAATTCTATGAGGGAAAGGGCTACAGCGCGGAATTTACCGACCACATGGGCGGCGTGATCCGCGCGCTGAGCGAACGCCCGGATACGCCGGTGCGGCTGACGCTTTCGGCGGACGTCGTCTGCGAACGCTGCCCGAACAATGCGGACGGGATCTGTCAAAGCGCGGACAAGGTCACGCGCTACGACGCGGCAGTTCTGCGCGTCTGTCATCTTTGCGAAGGCGACGAACTCTCTTTTGCGGACTTTACGGCGCGGGTGAAGGAACACATCCTCGACGCGGGTCTGCGGCGCAGCGTCTGCGGCGACTGCGAATGGGACGCGATCTGCGCAAAGCATCGGAGGGACCCATGATCGTACTGATCACCGGCGCGTCGCACACGGGCAAGACCGTGCTCGCGCAGCGTCTTTTGGAAAAGATGCAGATCCCGTATCTGTCGATCGACCATCTCAAGATGGGGCTGATTCGCAGCGGGCAGACCGACCTCACCCCCGAGGACGACGACGCGCTCACGCCGTATCTCTGGCGGATCGTGCGTGAGATCATCAAGACCGCAATCGAAAACCGGCAGGACCTGATCGTCGAGGGCTGCTATGTGCCGTTCGACTGGCGGCGGGACTTCGACGAGCCGTATCTTAAAGAGATTCGCTTTCTCTGCCTTGCCATGACGGACGCGTATATCGACGCGCACTTCGACGCGATCCTTTCGCACGCCTCAGACGTCGAAGCGCGGCTCGACGATTCCTACTGCACCGTGGAAAAGCTGAAAGCCGACAACCGCGCCGTAGCCGAAGGCTTTTTGAGGGCGGGCGAAGCGGTCACAAGGATCGAAACGAACTGGGAAGCGGTGATCGAAGCGCTTCGGAACCGGTTCTGAGATCGCCGGTGTTACGCAGGGGGGTCAGCGTTACATTTTGCTGTCAGGCAGACCGGCATATGGTAAACTGTTAATTCGGGAGGAATGTCATGAGACTGGAACCGTTTCAAAAGGGCGACAGGGCGCTGTATGAAGCGCTTGTGTTCAACGAAGAAGCGATGCGCAAAAACTACGGCAGGACGTTTACAAAAGCGGAAGCGGAGCTGCTGTTTTCGGCGATGCTTGAGGCGAATGCAGCGGGACTGTTCGGGTTTTACAAGGTCATCGTTCCCGCCGCGGACGGCGAAACGTATATCGGCATGGGCGCGCTGAATCCGAACGACGGCGCCTTTGAGATCGAATACATGCTGCTGCCCCGATACTGGAACCGCGGATACGGCACGGCGCTTGTCGAAACGCTCCTTTCCATGGCGAAGGCGTCCGATCTGCATCGAACGGTCGAGGCGATCACGGACCCCGACAATACCTATTCCAAGCGGATCCTGCAAAACGCGGGCTTTGCGCTTGTGAAGCGATACACAAACGAGGACGGCGACCCCGCGGAGCTGTACCGGAAGGAGCTGTGAAGGAGGAGAGCGCATGAGATCCATCGAGGAATTGCTTGAGACGCCGTATCAAATCATCGATATTCTGCCGGAGCAGGTGAAAGCGGACAGCCCGGGACAGTTCTTTGCCGTCGAGCGATACTTTTTGGAGTCGTCGCGTCTCTCGACGGTCAAGCGGAAACACGCCGATCTCGTTCTGAAACTGAACTGCTATCGCGCCGTTTCGCTGGATGAAGAGACGGAACCAAACCCGAAGCCGGAGCGGATCGCGGAAGCGATCATGACACGTTACGTCTGCATTCGGATCGGCGACATGCTGATCACGTCCGCGCCGGATGATCTGTATCTCACGGTGTACAACGCGGATGAAGCGCTTCTGCGCCTTTTGCACACACTGTGTATCGGAGAAGGGCTGTATCTCTGGCAGCCGGAACAGGAGTAAACGATGGCAAACCTGATCGTGGTATGCGGACCGCAGGCGGTCGGCAAGATGACGGTGGCGGAAGCGCTGCGCGACAAGCTCCGTTATAACATGATGATGAATCACGACAGCATTGAGCTCAGTGACAGCATCTTCGGCTTCGGCACGCCTGCGCAAAAGGCGCTGAGCAGCGCGATCCGCGAAAACGTGTTCGCGCTTGCGATACGGCACAACGTGGATCTGATCTTTACCTTCGTCTGTGCATTCGACGAGCCGGAAGATGTACAGTACCTCAAAAACCTCGAAGCGCAGTTTGCGCAAAGCGGCGGGCAGTTCTATTTCGTCGAGCTTTCCGCGGCGCTTGAAGCGCGGCTTGCCCGCAACGAGACGCCGCACCGCATGGAGCGGAAGCCCTCGAAGCGCAATACGGAATGGAGCAGGCGGGACATTCTGGAGACCGCGAAACGGTACCGGCTGAACACGGACGCGGGCGAAACGCTGTTTTATCATCATCTGAAGATCGACAACACAGACCTTTCTCCGGATGAGGTCGCCGACCGCGTGATCGCGGCGTTCGGGCTTGTGCCGAACGAAAAGGATGAAAAGGGATACCGCTTCGGCGTGTAAAGGAGATAAATATGGAAAATCGGATCGACATCGTCGGCGGATTTTACGAGAAGTGCGACGAGGACGGAAGACTGCTCCGCTCGCGGCACGGGCAGCTGGAATATTATGTGACCATGCAGTATATCCATCGCTTTGCGAATAAAGGCGCAAGGGCGCTGGAGCTCGGCGCCGGCACGGGGCGATATTCGATCGCGCTTGCGAAGGAGGGCATGGACGTCACCGCCGTGGAGCTTGTTCAAAGCAATCTCGATATCCTCAAAGAGCACGGAAAAGGGCTTGACAACCTGCATGCGTACCGGGGCGACGCGACGGATCTTTCGCGATTCCCAAACGACGCCTTCGATCTGACGCTTGTGTTCGGACCGATGTATCACCTCTATGAGCCGGAGGATGTGCAAAAGGCAATCGACGAGGCGATCCGCGTCACAAAGCCGGGCGGCGTGCTGCTCTTTGCGTTCCTGTCCGTATACGGCATTCTGTACGCGAACTATTTCCGGAATAACTGGGCGGCGGGGCAGGAAGAAAACTTTACGGACGATCACCGCGTGCGGCATTTCAAGGAGCAGCTGTTCACCGGCTACGACATCACCGAGTTCGAGCGGATGTTTGCGGACAAGCCGGTCGAATACATCACGACCGTCGGCACGGACGGCGCGCTGGAGACGATCGAGGGCCGCGCGGATTTTGCGATTTCGGATGCGGATTTTGCCGCGTTTCAAACATGGTATCTGCACTTTGCGGAGAAGCGCGAGCTTTTGGGCAGCACGAACCACCTGCTCTATATCTGCCGCAAACAATAACAGCTTGAAAGCAGAAGCATCATCCGTGTTTACGAAAGATTGCGGCGCAATCGGCATAGAAAACGCAGCATTCATACTAACGGTATAGAAGAAACAGTCATATTAGTATGAGCTGTGTGTGTACACAGCTCTATTTCTATGATACAATGTATGTATCAAGCAGGAGAGGTCAGTCGTATGGAAATGCAGCTTGCCGCAAATATCCGTTCGTTCCGTAAAATACGGAAGCTGACGCAGGAACAGCTTGCCGAGGTCCTCGGCGTGACGCCCGGCGCGGTCTACAAGTGGGAGGCGGGGCTTTCGATCCCGGACATCGGTCTCATCGTGGAGATGGCGGACTTTTTCGATACCTCCGTGGACGCGCTTCTGGGCTACGAAATGAAGGACAATCACGTCGACGCGATCGTAAAGCGCATGCGGGAATGCCGCCGCAAAAAGGACCGGGAAGGGCTTGCGGAGGCAGAGAAAGCGCTGAAACGGTATCCGCACTCCTTTTTGATCGTAAAGGAAAGCGCCGCGATCTTTCGCGCGTTCGGCATTGAGTGTAAGGATAAAGCAATGCTTCACCGCGCGCTGGAGCTGCTCGAACGATCCCGTCTGCTGCTCGACCAGAACACGGATCCGGAGATCAATGACCAGACGATCTGCGCAAAGATCGCGGAAACGTATCTGGGACTCAACGAGGTGGATAAGGGCGTCGAACTGATGAAGCAGAGCAACGCGGGCGGGCTTTTCAGCAGCAAGATCGGGAATACGCTTGCCCAGATCGACCGCGCGGAGGCGGCGGCGCCGTATCTTTCGGAGGCAATGACAAAGCTCACCGCGGATCTGTGCAACATCGTCAGCGGGTATATGAATGTTTTCGGTCAGAGAAGAGATTTTGCTTCCGCCGAAGCGATCCTGGACTGGGGCGTCGACGTTCTTTCGGGGCTTCGCATGGACGGCAAGCCGAACTTTTTCGACAAGGTGAGCAGTGCTTTTCTTGCGGCAAAGGCGCAGGTGCAGTTTGAAGCGGGAGACGCCGACGCCGCGCGCGAATCCCTGATAAAGGCGAAAGAATATGCCGAATTCTTCGATGCGTCCCCGAGCTATGACGAAAGCGATATCCGCTTTATCGACCGCATCGAAGGCGCAAGCGTCCATGACGACATCGGCGTGACGGCAATGGACGCGGTTCAAAGCGTCGTCGACGAATATGAAAAAGAAGCGTTTACCGCGCTTTGGAACAGTATCAAGGAAGGGGAGAAAAACCAATGAACGAACAAATGATGCACGACAATCAGGCGCTGCTGGCATTCTGGGACAGCTTCTTCGCGCTCCCGGAAGAGGCAAAGGAAGGCGCGCGGCAGGAGGGGATCGGCCCCTGGGAAGCGCTTGCGCCTTCGGAGAAGCTTCTGAAAGCGGCATGCGCATTCGGCGCAAAGAAGAACGTGCTGGACTTCGGCTGCGGAAACGGCTGGGCGGCGATCGCAGCGGCGAAGAGCGGATGCGAAAACGTCACGGCGGCGGATCCCGCGCCGAACGCCGCGGAAATGACGCGGTTCCTTTCCGAACTGCTCGGCGTTTCCGATCGGGTGCATCCGGTCTGCAGCGGCGAAGACTGGCTGAAAACCGTGCCGGCGGATTCGTTCGACGGGTTCTTCTGCAGCAACGTGCTGGACACGGTTCCGCCGGAAACCGCTGAGGAGATTATCAAGGAGGCTGCCCGCGTTGTGACCGAAGACGCTGAGGTACTCGTCGGTCTCAACCATTGGCTTTCGCCGGAAGCCGCCGCGGAAAAAGGCATGGCGCTTACGGACGGCTGCAAGGTGTACATGGACGGCGTTCTGCGCCTCGTCTCCCGGACGGACGCCGAATGGGAAGCGATCCTTGCGCCGTATTTTGAGGTCGAATCCTTGACGTACTTTGCATGGCAGGGCGAAGAGGAAGAAAAGAGAAGACTGTTCCGCCTGCGCAAAAAGCATACGGCTTGAACGGTCGGAGGGAGATAGGGATGGAAAAGAAAGAAATCATGGACAATTACGTCCGTGCAGCGTATGAAAAGGGCGTTTTTGCGGGGACGTGGCTGCTTGCCGAAAACGGCGAGGTCGTGACGAAGGGCGCGATCGGCTTCCGCGACGCGGCGGGTAAACTGCCGATGCGGGAGGATTCGATCTTCGACATCGGTTCGGTCAGCAAGCAGTTCACGGCGGCCGCGATCATGCTGCTGCGGCGCGACGGGCTTTTGACGCTCGAAGACGAGATCACGAAATTCTTCCCGGAGATCCCGTTTCAGGGCATCACGATCCGGCGTTTGCTGACGCATACGAGCGGACTTCCTGATTGCTTTGCGTGGATCATCCGGACCGCGAAGGCGGAACGCACGATCCTCGGTAACGGCGCTGTTCTCCGCTTTTTGACGGAGCCCGGGATCGAGCCGGATTTCGCGCCGGGCGAACGGTGGGCGTACAGCAATACCGGCTACGCGCTGCTTGCCGAGATCGCGGCGAAGGTCTCCGGCGTCCCCTTTGCGGAGTTTCTGAAAAAGAAGATCTTTGAACCTGCCGGAATGACCTCGACCTGCCTCTGCCACCGCATCAAAGACGGGCTTGCCGTCGAAAACCTCGCCGAGGGGCTGTGCTGTGAAAACGGCGGATGGGTCCTCGCTGAGGACTCCGCTTGGAGGGACGCGGTGGTTTCGCTGGATGGATCGGAGGGCGACGGCTTTGTCAAGAGCAGCGTCTTCGACCTGCTTGCCTGGGACCGCGCGCTGCGAAACGAAACGATCCTCACGAAGGAAGAACAGGCGATGATGTACACGCCCGTCCGGCTGAACAATGGCGAGATCGGCGGCGGTGGGTACGGCTTCGGCTGGGGCATCTTCGAACTGGGCGACGTTGCGCGCATTGCATGGCACGAGGGGAACCTGCCCGGATACATAAGCTGGTACGGACACTTTCTGAACACGGACCGGACGCTGATCGTTTTGTGTTCCCGCGATGGGTTTGACGCAAGAGCCGTCGAGGGCTTCTTCAACGGGATGCTGATGATCGCGCTGGGGTATGAGGCGGAGCCCGTTCCGCTTACCGAAGAGCTTGCGATCGCCGACCCCGACAAAAGCGGCTGGGAGCGCTTCTGCGGCGCATACGAGACGGAAGGCAGCGGATATCTCATCGAAAAGATTTACGTGGAAAACGGAGATTTTTACGCGGCGATCCACGACACCGAATCCGGACGGCGCTTTGTCGTCAGACTGTATCCCTTCGGGGAGAACACCTTCGGGATCAAAGAAGATACCGACGAGATCGTCTTCGGGGACGGATTTTTGACCTTCGGAGAAAAGACCGGTAAAAAGCTTTGAGCGATACCGGATTCAACCGGTTACGGAGAGGATCGCCGGACTGTTCAACCGATGGTGTACAGAAAAGCATCGGCACTCAACCGACGGTCGATGGTTCGGAAACAGACAGCATAGTATCATTTCATCAATGAACATACCGGACATACCGGACAAAGGAGAGTATCAATGGAAAAGAAAGAACTGAAGGCGCTGCGCCGCCCGTTTCTCAAGGAGCTGTTCAAAAAGAACAAGTTCAATTTTGCGATGACGCTGCTCGCTTCGCTGCTGTCGGCGGCTTCCGGTCTGATGATCTCGTGGACGCTCAAGGGGGTTTCCGACCTGATCTCCGGCGATGGCTCGATCGGCTTTTGGACGCTGCTTCTCGTCGCAGGCGTCGGCATTGCGCTGCTGATCCTGGCATGGGTGCTCGACCGGACCTTCCTCTCCGAGTTCCGTGCAAAGGCGATGAAACAGTACCGCGAATACGCCTTCGACCGGTTGATGGAAAAGGGCATTCAGGCATTCTCCGGCGAGAACACCTCGCTCTATATCTCCGCGCTTTCTAATGACCTGAACACGATCGAGCAGGATTATGTCAGGAAACTGCAAAAGGTAGTTGAGGTCGCCGTTACGTTTGTCGGCGCGCTGATCATGATGATTTGGTACAGCCCGCTTCTGACACTGATCGCGATCGGCTTCTCGCTGCTGCCGATCATCGTTTCCATCGTGCTCGGAAATAAAGCGGCGGTCGCGGAAAAGCGCGTTTCCGACAAAAAGGAATCCTACACCGGTTTGCTGAAGGACGCTCTTTCGGGCTTCTCGGTCATCAAGAGCTTCAAGGCGGAGAAAAACATCTCCCGCATCCATGACGAAAGCAACGAAGGCGTTGCGGACGCGTCGAAAAAGCGCACGCGGGTAAGTGTGCTCGTCGCCTACGCAACCGGCCTTGCGGGCGGGGTTTTGCAGTTCGGCGTGTTCTTCGTCGCCGCGGCGCTCGCGCTGTCCGGCAAGGGAGGCATCACCGCCGGTACCGCGATCGTCTTTGTGCAGCTATTAAACTACGTGCTCGGACCGATCGAGTTTTTCCCGGATTTCTTTGCCGGCATGAAATCCTCGTATGCGCTGATCGATAAGCTGGCGGCAGCGCTCAACAAGAACATCCCCGACGAGGGCGAGCTCATCGAGCCGAAGCTCGAAAACGGCATCGAGCTCCGCGATCTGAACTTTGCGTATGAGGAGGGAAAGACGGTTCTCCATGACGTCGATATGGATATGAAAGCGGGCGGCTGCTATGCGCTCGTCGGCGGCTCCGGCAGCGGCAAATCGACGATCTTGAACCTTCTGATGGCGTCGTCCGAAAACTACAACGGCGAGATCCTGTATGACGGCAGGGAGCTCAAAGGCATCTCAACAAGCTCGCTCTATGATCTCGTTTCCATCATTCAACAGAACGTGTTCGTGTTCAACAGCACGATCCGCGACAACATCACGATGTTTTCCGAATTCCCGAAGGAGGAGGTCGACCGCGCGGTGCGGCTTTCCGGTCTAAGTAAGCTCATTGCGGAAAAGGGCGAAGGGTATCTTTGCGGCGAAAACGGCTCCGGACTGTCCGGCGGCGAGCGGCAGAGGATCTCGATCGCGAGAGCGCTGCTCCGCAAAACGCCCGTGCTGTTCGTCGACGAGGCGACGGCGGCGCTCGATGCGGAGACGACCTTCGAGGTGCTCGACGCGATCCTGAACCTCGACGGCTATACCCGCGTGATCGTCACGCACGACCTCGACGAGAACATTCTCCGCCGCTGCACCGGCCTCTTCACGCTGAAAAACGGCGTGGTCGAGGAGCGCGGCACGTTCGAAGAGCTCATGGACGCGAAGGGATACTTCTACTCGCTGTTTACCGTATCGCAGCGGTAACGGACCGACGAACCCAAAGTTTGCCGCCCCTTCCTTTCGGGGCGGCTTTTTCTGTTGAACCGGCGGCGGAGATATGGTATGATGGATCCGTAAAATCGGGTGAATCAGGAGGAAAGCGCATGTTTGTATTCTGGGGAGACGGCTCGGAGGAGTCGAAGGCGCTGGTCGACGCCATCCGTGTGCGCAGCACGGAAAACTTCAACTGGACGTTCATCTTCATTCTGGCGGTGGTGTTCTACGTCTACTGGTCGGAGATCCACAAAAAGAACAAGGAGATCGTTTTTGCGGGGCTCGCGCTGTACGGCGTGCACTGGCTGTATGAGATCGCGAACGCAGTGATCGCAAAGATCTTCGGCTACCCCTTATGGGCGGTGTCGAACGAATCGACGACGTTCATCCTTCTGATCGGCGTGTGCTGGGAGCTTTCGATGATGTTCTCGCTCGCGGGGATCATTTCGTTCAAAATGCTTCCGCAGGACCGTAACAAGCGGTACTTTGCAAAGAACGGCAAGGGCGGCATCAGCTGCAAGCTTGTCGGCGCATTGGAGATGGCGCTGCTGTTTGCGCTGTTCGAGTCGTTCCTTGCGGGCACAAGCAACCGTTCCTTCATCTGGGTCTACAAGTGGTGGGGCGTTATCCCGGTGTTTATCACGACCTACGTGCCGTTCTTCCTTGCGAGCAACTACGTGCCGGACATGGCGCCGAAGAAGCGCAACGCGTTCCTCATCACGGAGTGGGCGCTCGTCGCCGTGCTGCTTGCGGTGCTGATCCCGCTCGGGATCATCTGATCCCGCAAAGCGGCATGTGAGGAACGGTATGCAATTCGACAACGCATATTTCATCACGGGCACGGCGTACGCGGGAAAATCGACGATGGTGAAGCTGCTTGCGGAACGGCACGGGGGAATACTGTGCGGGGAGAACTGGCACGATTTGTATCCGGAACCGCTCGACGCGAAGGAGTTTCCCGGGCTCTGCTATACCCGCGACCTGAAAGACTGGCACGATTTTATCCGCCGCACGCCCGAAGCGTACGAGACGTGGATCGACGAGACCGCAAAGGAATGCGAGATTTTGGAGCTTCGGATGCTGCCGGAGCTTTGCGCGCAGGGCAGGCCGGTCTTTGTCGACACGAATATTTCGGTCGAAACGCTCAAAAGGATCGCGGCGCCGGATCATGTGCTTATCATGCTTGCGGATCCGGACGTTTCCGTACGCCGGTTTTTCGAGCGTCCGGATGCGGAAAAGCAGTTTCTGTACCGGCTCATCCTGGAGGAACCGGATCCGGATGCGGCGATGGAAAACTTCCGGAAGTGCCTTTTGCGGATCAATTCGCGGGAGCGGTACGACCGGCTTCTTTCCGCCGGGTTTCCGGTGATTTTGCGGGACGAAACCAGAACCGCGGAGGAAACGCTTGCGCTTGCGGAGCGGATCTTCGGGCTGAACTGAGAAAGGAACGGAACATGGAAAAACCGGATTTGAGGGCATTGCATCAACAGATCTCCATAGAGATCGCTTCGCTGGATTTCGATCGGATCTGGCCGGGCTTCCGTCCGCTGAAGTTCGCGCTGTACAACGATACGGAATGCTTCTTCGACGGACGATACATCGAAAAGACCGTCGATTTCTGCGCGAACACCGCGATCCCGTACAAGGGAGAAACGATCGCGATCTGGTACGCGGCGGACAAGATGCCGATCGCCGTGTTTGCGTCGAAGCTCGTGCACGAGATGTTCCACGGATTCCAGAACGTACAGGGCTGGAATTGCTCCGTCGACGAGACCGACGCGCTCTTTCACTACGGGTACAGCGCCGAAAACCTGAGCCGGAAGCTGAAGGAAAACGAGCTTCTGACGGATCTTTCGGACGGGTTCGACGAATGGAAGTACCGCGCGCTGATGCAAAGCCGCAAATACCGCAGCGAACGGTTTCCGTATGAATTCATGTACGAGAGCTGCGTGGAGGAGATCGAGGGTTCGGCGAACTACGTCGAGTGGCAGGTTCTGAAGCAGCTGGATCCGGCGCAGGCGGAGCTGCTGGAACGGAAAATGCGGCAGACCGTCGTCTGCCCGGAAAGCTTCTTTCCGATCCGGAGAGCAAGCTACTTTACCGGCGCGCTGCTGATCCGCGCGATGCGTGCCGCCGGGGAATACCCGTTTGCGTCTGCGCGGCGTCCGGTCATTCTTCCGGTCCTGGAGCGGCTTCCGTCTTTGGAAGCGCCGCCGGTCGATCCGGCGATCTGCGGGAAGGTCGACCGCGCGCTGTCCGCGTTTTTACGGGAATCCGAGCGCATCGTGAGAACGGCGGTCGAAGAGAACGACGTCGTGCTGACCGGTCCGCGCGAGCTGGTTACCGTCAACGTCTATGACGCAAGATGCTTTGCGGGGCATCTGACCTCGCGGTTTTTCGTGATGTATCTTGAGGACGGCGCGCAAAAGCTGCTGCAGGGCAACTTCGTGGTGCAGATGCGCGACGCAAAAACGATCGAAAAGGTTTTCCGGTGGAACGAACGGGAGGAGAAGTTCAAATGAGCATTCGCCTGCGTCCGCATCACGGCATGTGCTTTCAGTTCTACGAAGGGAAAGGCTACAGCGCGGCGTTTACCGACCACATGGGTCGCGTGATCCGCGCGCTTTCCGAACGCCCGGATACGCCGGTAAAGCTGACGCTTTCGGCGGACGTCGTCTGCGAACATTGTCCGAACAATGTCGAGAGGATCTGTCAGAGCATTGAAAAGGTCATGCGCTACGACGCGGCGGTCCTGAACGCCTGCGGTTTACAGGACGGCGACGAGCTGCCCTACGCGCACTTTGCGGCGCGGGTCAAAGAACGCATCCTCGACGCGGGTCTGCGGTGCGGCATTTGCGGCGACTGCGAATGGGACGCGATCTGCGCAAAGCATCGGAGGGAACCATGATCGTACTGATCACCGGCGCGTCGCACACGGGCAAGACCGTGCTCGCGCAGCGTCTTCTGGAAAAGATGAAAATCCCGTATCTGTCGATCGACCATCTCAAGATGGGGTTGATTCGCAGCGGACAGACCGACCTCACCCCCGGGGACGACGAGAAGCTCACGGCGTACCTCTGGCCGATCGTGCGCGAGATCATCAAAACCGCGATCGAAAACCGGCAGGACCTGATCGTGGAGGGCTGCTACGTGCCGTTCGGCTGGCGGCGGGACTTTGACGAACCGTATCTTTCGTCGATCCGCTTCATTTGCCTTGCCGTGACGGACGCATACGTCGACGCGCATTTCGACGCGATTCTTTCGCACGCCTCGGACGTCGAAGCGCGGCTCGACGATTCCGACTGTACCGCGGAAAAGCTGAAAGCCGACAACCGCGCCGTGACCGAGGGCTTCCGAACGGCGGGCGAACCGGTCACGCGGATCGACGCGGACTGGGAGCAAACGGCTGCCGCGCTGACTGATGAACTGTGTAAGGAGTGAAAAACCGTGAACTGCCGCATCATCGACCGGAAAACCTATTACCGCAGGGACGCGTTCCGGCATTTTTCGGAGGACTGCAAGTGCTCCGTATCCATGACGGCGCGCATCGACGTAACGGAGCTGGCGTCTTTTTCCAAACAGACCGGCACGAAGTTCTATCTGAATTTCCTGTACCTGCTCGCAAAGGCGCTGAATTCGCGCGACGATTACAGGATGGGCTACTTTTACCAAACGGACGAGCTGGTCTGCTACGACGTGATCCACCCGATGCAGTATGTGTTTTCGGAGGACACCGAGACGTGTACGCCGGTCTATTCCGTGTACGACGCGGACTACCCGACGTTTTACCGCAACGCCCGTAAAGACATGGAGCAGGCAAAGCAGGGGCAAACCTCCGGACTGCACGACGATGCGCATCCGAACTGGTTTGACGCGTCCTACCTTCCGTGGGTCAGCTACGACGCGCTGCACATCGAGCTGCCGGACGGCTATCTGTACCTTGCCCCGATCGTCAACTGGGGCAGATACCGCGAGGAGAACGGAAGGCTTTTGATGCCGGTGACGGTGCGGCTGAACCACGCGGTCGCGGACGGGTTTTTGCTTGCCAACGTGTTCCGTCTGCTCGAAAAAGAGATCGCCGCGTTCGTAAACGGCGGCAAAAATGGCTGAAAACGCACTCTACTTTAGGTTGAGTTCTCCCCACTCAACCGCCGGTGTGTCGATTTTTGTGAAAAACCCCGTACAATGGATCGTGAAAGGAGGACTTGAACATGGATCAGGTCAGGATCGGCAGGTTCATCACCGAAAAGCGAAAGGCGCAGGGGCTCACGCAGGCGCAGCTTGCGGAAGCGCTCGGCATCACCGACCGTGCGGTATCGAAATGGGAGACCGGAAAATCGCTGCCGGACGCGTCGATCATGCTGGAGCTTTGCAGTCTCTTAAAGATCACAGTCAACGATTTATTGAACGGGGAGGTCGTCACAGTGGAAAAGTACAATGAAACAATGGAGAGGAATCTCCTGGAAATGGTAAAGCAAAAGGAAGAAAAGGATCGTCAGCTTCTGAAAATGGAGGTCGTGATCGGCGTCATGTCCACGCTGTTTCTGCTCGCGATGGTCGCGGTCGGCGCGGTGTTTATGAAGCAGGGACAGCCGAAATGGATCTTCTTCCTGCTGTTCGGTGTCGGGCTTGCGCAGTTTCTCGTCTGCATGCTGTTTGCGCTGCGCATCGAACAGACCGCGGGCTACTATGAATGCGCGGAATGCGGCCATCGCTACGTGCCGGGCTTTGCGGCCGTGACCTTTGCGATGCACATGAACCGCACGCGCTGCATGAAATGCCCCGCCTGCGGCAAGCGCAGCTGGCAGAAGAAGGTTTTGTCGAAGGAATAAGCATTCGGTTTTTACCGCCTCGCAAGGGGCGGTTTTCTGTTGTCAAGCGAGCGGAACTGTGGTACACTGTAGTATCGAATCCGGGAGGAATGCTATGAGACTGG
>JAEEGH010004541.1_pt1 | contig 35528 bp, 29 predicted proteins | sample 9134181 | NCBI WGS metagenome assembly JAEEGH01 (sample SAMN16246544, study PRJNA631951) | gut metagenome | biome: gut microbiome; feature: rumen; material: DP-attached | host: Bos | place: Iran: Karaj | collected 2018-10
AATACGTGTAGCAGGCGAGCCTGCGGTTTCGATAAGTTGTTTTCATGACTGGGAGCTGTTTTTTTTGATAAATTCGTTGATTTTCAAAACTCGACATTCGGGCTAATTAATCTAATTGTCGGATTTTGAATATTTGTTGAAAAAAACGACTGAGAGCATTTTTTTACTGCAAATGAATTTCAAAATTTGAATTTAGTACTAATTACATATTGACTTAGTAGGAAATAAGACTAAAATATGTAGTTAAAGAGGTGCGCATGAAAATTTCTACCAAGGGAAGGTATGCATTAAGAATTATGTTCTACCTTGCTATTCACAACAATGGTAATTATATTGCTTTGAGGGAAATTTCAGAACATGAAAATATTTCCATCAAATATATGGAACAGATTACCGCGGTTTTAAGCAAGTTCGGACTTCTTTCAAGTGTTCGTGGACCTTCCGGCGGATATAAACTGTCACGCAATCCGGACAAGTATACTGTTGGTGAAATCATTTTTGTAACAGAAGGGGATTCACCTTTTGTTGAACCGGCAGGAGAGTCAGCTTCAGACAGTGACCGTATAATGAATGATGTGATTTGGGAACCTTTACAGAAACATCTGGAAGATTTCCTTAAAGGAATCACTTTGGAAGATTTGGTAAACAAATACAATTCCGATTCAAGCCTGATGTACATGATTTAATCTGTACAAATAGAGCCCTGCTGTGAAGTGAACTTTGAAGTTCACCTGGCGGGGCTTTTTTATTTACATGTTGAATGTTTTATTCCTGGATTTTTTTTAAATCAAGGAAAGGCTGAAAACTGGTGTTTTTTGCCGTATAGATGTGAAGCATTTCCATTGCCCGGGTAAGGCAGACATAGACCATGTTGTACTGTTGTTCGTTAATGGTTTCTGAATCAAATGCAGAACCTGCATCAGCACAATGAACTCTGTGGTCTGCAAGAAAAAGAACCACCGGAAAATCCAGCCCCTTGCATTTCTGCATTGTACAAAGACGGATGCCTTCTGTCTGTGCAAAATCAAAAGAATCTTCTATTAAATTGCTTTTTATTCCTATTTCCTGGTCCAGAAGATTTTTTTTTTTCCAGTTTTTGTTTTTGATTTGCAATAATGCAGATATTTTCTTCCTCATAACCAAGCACATTGAGAAGGAGTTTTACCTGCTGTACCATTTGATGCATAAGGTCATCAGTATCTTTTCCTTCTGTAATTTCTACTGGCGGCCCTGGTCTGAAAGCTGCAGGACTTGTTTCTTTATCCATATTCTTAAACTTGGCCCGGTATTTTTCTGCAAAGTCATGAATTTGATTTGTGTTTCTGAAATTAGTTTTAAGAATTTTTGTACGTCCCCGAATATCAATTCCGGAAAGATTCCAGTTAAAGCCCTTGCGGTAAATTGACTGATCGCTGTCGCCTGCAAGAAAAACTCCCCGCTTTGTAGAAAGCTTAATAATGGAAAGAATTACTGGAGGTAAATCCTGGGCTTCATCTACAAAAGAGTAGTCGGCACAGAAATCTGTTTCTCCATTCTCCAGAGCTTTTGTCATTGCCTCACTGATTTTTTTAGCAGCAAAATTTCTAGGCCAGCGGTTCATTTCTTCAAGAGCGGCTTCTGCTTTTTGAATTTCTTCCCACACTCTGATGCGGTCTTCTTTTTGAAGGGGAGTTTTCATTCCGCTGCGGTCACACATCTGATCAATGTAAAGTTCTCTGGTAATACAGTTTGCCCAGATAAATTCACTTGCTTCATTATAAAGCTCTCTGGAAAAAAGATTTTTAAAATCGTCGTAATTAAACGAAAAGTTTTTGTCTGGATAAAAATGTTTAAGTATCTGGAACAAAAAAGAATCTGCCGTGGTTATATAGTTTTCCGGAATCTGTGTGTTGAGGATTTTAGTAACATATTGATTGTACTTTACAAGACTTTTTGTGTAAGTAAGCAGTCTGAATTGTGTTCCAGATTTTGCAATGTCCAGTTCCAGATTTGCATTTTTTACAGCTTTTTCCAGAGCCTTTATAAGAACAAGAGACTTGCCCGTACCAGCAGCTCCCTTTACCAGAAAATCCTTGTCAGCATTAATCTGATCTAAAATATCATTCTGCTCAGGACTTAATTTTATCAGGGAGGATTCATAATCGTGCCGGGTCTTTGTGTAAAAAGAAACTTTCTCAAGATAGGAAAGATATTTTTTTGTGCTTTCAAAATCTTTCATTTTTAAAAGGATTTCTTCTTTTTCCTTTTTGTAGCCCATTGCCTGTTCATTTGCTTTTTGACGAATTTCATTGAGCCTTGCATCTTTTTTGGAAAGACGTTCTTCATTTTCCTTTAAGGAACTTTCCAGAAGTTTTTCTCTTGCCGTTAAAATTGAAAGCTGGTTTTTCAATTCATTATAATCATTTGCTTTCTGAGCCAGATTTTCATTCTCTTTTTTCAGCTTTTCTATTTGATTAATGGCCTTTGTTAATTCTTCACTTTGGTATGGATTGTGAGCTTCCCATCCTGCAAGTTCTTTTTGTAATTCTGAAAGAGCTTTATGGTTTTTCCATCCTTCTGCACGGGCAAAGGCAAGAAAATATTTAGCGGTAACCTGGGCGTCTTCTGTTTGAATCTGAGCAAACTGGTGACGTACATCGTTTGACAAAAAATGATTTGTATAAATATTTTTCAGAGTTTTAAAAAGTTTCCATTCATCATCTGAAAATATTCTTTTATCTGGATTATATTTTGACGGTTCTCCATGGTTCTGGTAAAAATCATCTGTGTAGCGGTTTATAAGCTGACCAAAATCATCCTGGGAATTGTATTTTTCTTTAAGAGTCCGTTCCATAAGGGAGTGCATGGCAAGCACGAAAAGTCCAAGGTCTGCATCTCTTACACGAATGATGCGGTTTAAATTATTTTCAAGTTCATTTGTGTTTTCATCACTATTCATAATGATTCAGTATAACATAAAAAAGCTCCGTTTGGTATTACAGACACCAGACGGAGCTTTATTTATTTTGGATGAAATCAGTTTAGTCCTGGAAGAGTGGGGTAGAAAGGTAGCGGTCTCCTGTATCTGGGAAGATTACTACGATTGTTTTGCCTTTTGCTTCCGGACGCTTTGCAATTTCAATAGCAGCAGAAAGGGCAGCTCCTGAAGAAATACCTACAAGGAATCCTTCTTTGCGGCCAATCAATTTGCCAAGTTCAAAGGCTCTGTCATTTTCAACTGTAAGAACTTCATCGTAAACTTTTGTATCAAGAACTTCTGGAACAAATCCTGCACCAATTCCCTGAATTTTGTGGGGACCTGCTTTACCTGTTGAAAGAACTGGGGATGCAGCTGGTTCCATAGCGATAACTTTTACAGCTGGATTTTTTTCTTTAAGATATTTACCAGCTCCTGTAACTGTTCCGCCTGTTCCAACTCCTGCAACAAAGTAATCAACTTTTCCATCTGTGTCTTCCCAAATTTCTGGACCTGTTGTTAAATAGTGTGCTTTTGGGTTTGCAGGATTAATGAATTGTCCTGCAAGGAAGGAATCTGGAATTGTTTTGGCAAGTTCTTCAGCCTTTTCGATGGCACCTTTCATTCCTTTTGAACCATCAGTGAGGACAATCTCTGCACCATAAGCCTTGATAATCTGACGGCGTTCTACAGACATTGTTTCTGGCATTACAATCAATACTTTATATCCGCGGGCAGCACCAACAGAAGCAAGACCAATACCGGTGTTACCTGAGGTAGGTTCAATGATAGTTGCGCCTGCCTTAAGTTTACCAGAGGCTTCTGCATCATCAAGCATAGCTTTTGCTACACGGTCTTTAATGCTGCCTGCAGGGTTAAAATATTCCAGTTTTGCAAGGATTTTTGCTTCAAGGGAAAATTCCTTTTCAATGTGTGTGAGTTCAATAAGTGGTGTGTGACCTACAATCTGGTCTGCTGATGTATAAATTTTTGCCATAGACGGACTCCTTGTTTTGATTTTCAGAAAACTTATCTGATACATTTAATATAACCCTATTTACCTAGTGGGTCAATAGGTAATATGTGTAATAATGTGAGGATATTTTATATAACGATATTAGTTAAAAAAATACTCTATAATTGTTACAGAGTTTTTATTCCAGTTGACTTCATCATTTGATTCTGCATCTTTTGAAGAAGTTGTGGTTGTACTTGTGGATGTTGAAGAACTGGAAGATGAATTTCCTGTAGCTTTAGTAGTGGTTGATGTTTCAATCTTTTTGTGAAGTTGCCATTCAAGTGTAAGATAAATGCTTTTTGATGGCGGAATATTCACATCGTAGTGCATTGAAATATAATGCTCTATTCCTTCTGTGGAAGTTGCAAGAGCTGTTATTGTACAGTCATAAATAGTTGTATTGCCAGTATTTGTAACTTTTACATCTGCATTACAATATACGATTTCATCTGTTGAAGAAGCTTCCTCTGACCGAGTGCGTATAGATTGTATTGATAATTCTACAGTACCGGACGGAGGTTCGAGCAATGTGCATCCTGTCAGTAAAATCATTGTCATTAGAATAAAAAATAATTTTTTCATATTACACCTCTTTAAATTGTTGAATGAAATCAATCCATTCAGAAGATAAGTTTAAAATATAGAAATCACATTGGATAATCTGCCAAATATTCTGATAATAGTTTAAGCGGTTTTTGAAATAGAATTCTTCTGATTCCCAATATTCAGATTCAGTAATGATTCCATTTTCAAGTAATTTTTTTGAATTTATTCGAAATATTTCTTCTTTTTGCAAAGCATTTTTCATATAAAGATTATGTTCAATCAGGGAATTATACCAGTCGTTATATATTTGCTGCATGAATCTTTCTTCTTTGTTTAATTCTTCTAATTGCAGAATTAAATTCTGATTTTTATTACTGAAGCTTTCATTTAATGTTTTTATTTGAGAAGAATTATCTATTGGTATACTAATTCCGATTGCAGCTGTTACAGACCATATTTTTGACTGATCTGTAATATCCCTTAAAGATCTGCTAAAATCTACATAGAGAGTATCATCGTCGTTATTTGGGGTAAGTGAAATTTGAGCATATACCGAAGGTGAAAAGATTGATTTATTACTTTGTAAGGTTAGTTTTTCATCTTCTATCTGATATCTTATTTTACATTCCTGTAAACTTTGGTGAAGAATATTATTATATTCCTTATTTAATAAGATTAAAATTCCCTCTCGGAATTGGCTGCTGTTTTCCAGAATATCCTGTTCTTTGTATGTTTCAAGAGCAACTTTTGCCTGCTTCATATTTAAAGAAGCTTCCTGTAGTTTCTGCAACGCTTCGGATTCTTTTAAGTTTAGATTAAAAAGTTCGATTTCTTTTTTTTGACCAAGGTTATACCTACGGTCTATCTCATTATATTCTGCCTGAATCTTTTTAAGAACAACAGCATAATATTCTTTTGTTAGTAGAGATAAGTCGTAATTTTTTACAGTGTTAACAAATTTTCGTATGAGTTCAAATTGAACTTCCTGAAATTCTAATTCAGCCATATCTTTTTGGTTTTTCAGTTTTTGTATGGATGGATCATTTTTCCAGACAAATGCTTCTTTACAAAGAGTTTGTCTTACACCGACCTGCATGAACGGTTGTTGTATGAATGCATTTTGACTGAGAAGATATGAGAATGAATAACCCGCATTAAATAATATCTGTCCATTTCCTGGTAAATTTTGAGTTATGTTTACCTTGATTGTAGGAGAGAGAATAAGCTGGGGGTCAGAAATTATACCTGCGTTTTTTACATAATTATATTCTCCTTGCACTAAATTTGAGTTTGTCGATAAGTCAAATTGAATGGAAGGAGTCCAGTACTTCTCCTTTTGAGAAAATGATAGTTTCATGGAGTCGATTTCATTTGCAAGTATTATTCCTTCAGGGGACTCTTTTAAAACCTGTATAATTACGGAATATGCATAATCTGCCTCTTTATTTAATTCATTAGATTCGAGCTCTTGTGAATGAAGTGATATCTGAATGCTAAAGAAAATTAAAATGCATAATTTTTTTCGACTTAATACCATAGATTTAATTTCTCCAGAATGTATTTAATTATTGTTGTTTTTGAAATGATTATTCGTGCATCTACCTGCAGACCAACTTTTAGTGGATACTTTTTTCCTTTATGATCTGTGAGAAATTTTTTATCGTGATCAACTTTAATTATGAAAAGTGCTTCTCCGTTTTGTGAGTGTATTGTATCTGGGGCTATAACCAAAATCTTTCCCTCTGTTCCACCAAATTCATGATAAGGTAAACTTGGAAAACGCATTTTTACATTACAACCACATTCAAGTTTACCGGCCTGTTTTGCAGGTATTAATAATTCAATTTTTGTTAAATTTTCTTCGTCAGGGATAAGATTAAATAAGTGTTGTCCAGACTGTATCCAGTCATTTACGTTGAAAAGTGAAACTTCCTGAATAATACCGTCTATGGGGGCAATGACTTTTGTAAACAAAAGAGAGTCTTGAATTTGTTTAAGCTGGGCATTGTTTATCTTTGAAGAACTGGTTAATTCCATTATTTCTGATTCTATCTGATGTTGAAAGGATATGTTGTAATCATCGAAATTATTACATGAAATCAGATAATCCGCTTCAAGCTCCCTTATCCTTGACTCTGTTGTCATTGAAGAGGGCATTCTTTTTTCTTGCCTGAATTTTTCCTTAGATAAGTTTTTTATATTTTGAAGCTTAGATAGATTGGTCTGCCATACTTCATAACGCAGATAAGCTTCATAATGTTTATTATCTATTAAGTTCTTATTTTTAAGGATACTTTCTTTTATTTCATACAGTGCAGACAATTTTTCATTTTCATCTGCAATCCGAGTAATAAGACTTTCTTTTTGTGCTTCTAATTGTGTTGGATCTATTTCCAGTAAAAGAGTACCTTTCTTTACGTGCATACCAGATTTGTATGCAATAAACTTTATTCTTCCAGTCACAGCATTTGAGACCTGAGAGATATTATCTTCTGGTCTAATACTTCCGGTTACTTTTACAACCTCTTCAAAAGGTAAAAAGGTTATGCATAAAAAAACGGACATTATCAAAAGTATGATGATCCATATTATTAGACTTTGAAATACAGGCTTTTCATTTAAGAAATATTCCTGGGTGTATGTAATTGTTTCATCGGAATATACTTTCACTTTCTTACTCCTGGCCCTCTGTCTGGCTTTTCCACATTTGTGCATAAATTCCATTTTTTTCTATGAGACTTTCATGGTTACCTTCTTCTGAAAGTTTGCCATCTTTTAGGACAAATATTTTGTCGCAATTTCGTATAGTAGAAAGCCTGTGAGCAACTATTACTGTTGTCATTTGTTTCCCGATAGAATTAATAGTTTTCATTATTGAAGTCTCCGAAAGACTGTCCAGATTTGAAGTTGCTTCATCCAGAACAAGGACTTTAGGCTTACGCAAAATAATTCTTGCAATGGCTATTCTCTGCCTTTCCCCGCCAGAAAGAGAAGCTCCTCTTTCTCCTACCATGGTGGCAAAACGGTTGTTAAGTTTTGAAATGAAATCTAATGCCTGAGCTTCTTTAGCAGCATTAAAAATGTCTTCAGGGGTAGCGTTTTCATTTCCCCAGGCAATGTTTTCTGCTATTGTTCCGCTAAAAAGAAGAATTTCTTGAGGAACGTAACCAAAGTAATTTCTATAAGATTCTGTATCGATATCGTCTATGTTTTGGTCATCCAGATAAATATTTCCGCTTTCTGCCTTGTAAAATTTCATAATAAGTTTTAACAGCGTTGTTTTTCCCGAACCTGAAGGACCTACAATAGCAACCTTTTCTCCAGCTTTTATTTCCATAGAAATATTGTTAAGCGTTAGACCTCTGGTTCCGTAAGAGAAGGAAAGGTTTTGAATATGTATGCTTCCTTCAATCTTTTTATTTGTTATTAAACCGTTTGATATTTCTTTTTCTTCTGGTAAATCCAGTATTTCGCCTACTCTTTGACCTGCGACTTCCAGTTCCTGAAGTTGTGGTTGTAAAGTTATTAATCTAGTTAATGGTCCTAAAAAGAAACCTAAGAGAGTTACAAAAGAAATTAATTCACCCAGAGAAAGACTTCCTTTCATAATTAAATAACTTCCATACCAATACACTGAAAGAGAACCTGCCTGTGTGAGAAAATTTTGCAATGTGTTTTGGAAATTACTAAGTTTAGAAAGGGAAAAATCTTTTCTTATTGCATCAATGATTTTAAGTTCCGCTTTATCATAAGAATCAGATTCTGTAGAAAGTGCTTTAACTGTAGAAATACCATTTATGGTTTCTACAAAATGCGAATACTTTTCTGCTTCAATTACAGCTTTATCATGTATGAGCTTCCTGAAACTTTTTGTAAATATAAGAACAATTGCGGCAGAGAGAACTGTTGGAATTATAGCAAGCCAAAATAAAGATGAATTAAAAGCAAAAAGAACTATGCCCCCAAAGATAAACATTGTACAATCAAGAATTATTCCTACACTCATACTGGAAAGTGCATTTTTTATAATTTTGATATCTCCTAATCTTGAAAGAATTTCTCCGCTTTTTCGGGTCATAAAGAAATCGAGAGGAAGGTGTAGTATGTGATTAAAATACCCAAGAGTGAGAACTGCATCTATTTTGTTGCCGAGAAAAATGATTAAATTGTTTCTTGCAAAGGATAGCAAATTTTGAAAAATAAGGACTGCAAGGTATGCAAGTGAAATTGAAAGAAGAGAGAGAGGAAGTCCTGAATAGATTACATCATCGATTAAATAGCGAAAGTAAAAGGCTCCCATTATTCCAAGTATTGTTATTAGAAAACTTGCTAAAAGAATTTCGATTGCCAGTTTTTTATTTTCGAGAATAAAATGTATAAAACGATTTAAAAAAGTTTTATATTCATTGGTCTTCTTAAAATTTTTTGTCGGAGAAATTATAAAGAAAACTCCTGTCCACCATTTTTGAAAATCATCAATAGAAATCCATTGAAGACTATCAGCTGGATCTGCGGCAAGGATTTTATTCTTTTTAACTTTATAGATTACAAGATAGTGTTCGAAACCGTTACGGTTAATATGTGCTATAATTGGAAATGGATAATCTGTTTGCAGATGTTTGTCTTTAGAAAACATAGCCTTGCAAGTTAAGTCCAAAGCCTGGCAGGCTTTTATTATACCTTTGCCTGATGTACCATCTACATCTGTTCCTGCAATGGTTCTGATTTTTGTAACTGATATACGCTTGCCGTAAAATCTTGCAATTGTCGCAATACAAGCAGCTCCACAGTCGCTTTCGTCTTTTTGCTTTATTAAATAGTATTTCATTTTTTCTATTCCTAAATATTAATTAGGAATAGCATAACACTTGACAAAAAAAAAAAAAAAGTACTTATTATAATAAATATGATAAAAAGTCAATATATTTTGTAAAAAAAATTTTTTGATTTTTTTCTCTTACTGCAATATCATTAGGAGGAACATATGAAAAAATGTAAAAAAGAGTACGACTTCACAGGACTTGCCTGTGAAATTACCGGTGATGCCCTCTACCTGATTAATGGTGGAAAAGAGATTGGAAATTCTTATGCGGAGCAGGCTCAGGCAAGCCCAGGAGATACTGTTACAGACAGTAATGGAGTTACCCATGAACTTAATCAGGGAGATATAGACTGGGCAAAACAAAAGATAGCCGGACAAGAAACGGCTACACAAACTACTGGTAATGCAGGAGCAGGAAATACCCCAGGCGCTAATCACAATACTGGAAATCAAAGAGAAGATAGAGACCTACGCGTTACTCCTGAAAATTATCAGGACCCTGCAACTGATGCTCGTGGATATTATAGTACGGGTGCAAATTATCAAACTGCAGATGTTAATGAAAATAATTCTATTAAGGGCAATATGATAGAGGGTAAGACTGTTTCTGAATATAAAACTGTATATTCCTCTAGACCTGCCTATGCATTGGTTGAAGGAATAGGCGCAAATGGTATGAGTATTTTTAATACCTGTGTTAAATCTACTAATACAGGAACTGTAGAAGTTAATGCTTATGGAAAATTTATAGCTGATCATTTGACTGATAGTTCTGAATTCTTTGGAACAGCAACTTTGACTGTTGATGGGGAAAAGGTCGAAACAAAGACTTACAAAATTGATACAACAAAAGATGATATTTGGAACGGTAATTACAATAGAATAGGTTCTGTAACCTTTGATTATGATATCTCAAACGCAAAAAGTGTTCAGGTTATATCTGATGTAGATCTTATGCTTGTAAATTATGGAACTGGTAAGTATGCGATTGATTATCAGCCAACAATAGTTGATATCCGCTAATAATTTAATTTAAATGGGAGCAATTATTAAATATGAAAAAAGTATCAATATTCCTAATCATCTTTTTACTAACATTAATCTCATGCAATCACCCTGTAAAAGCTAAAAAACTTTTCAATCAGGCTGTTGAAATTATGGTTCCTTCAAATCTAGGAGAATGGAAGATTGGTCCTACTGAAGAAAAAACTAAGACTCTTGAATTACTGGATGAAGCAATAAAACTTGATCCTAAATGGTGGAATCCATACAATCAGAAAATACAGATATATAAAATCGGGGGATATGAAGAAAATGCGGATAAAGTAAAAGAAGTTTATGATCTATGGCTTTCAAATGGTAATTCATTAAAAGAGTTTTCTCAATTCTCATATGCATGTTCTTTGTATTGTACTGGCAATGAAGATCAGGCTATGGAACAATTTTCTAAATTTTACTCGAAATATTCTAGAACTAGTCTCAAGGAAGAAAAAAAGATGATTTTCATTTTCAGTGGAATCTTCCTTAGACAGATAGATGAAAGTAATTTACGTTCTATTGCAAGTGAACGTGTTGATGAGTCCATTGTTCAATTTCTGGAAGGATTTATAGAAGAGTTTAAAAATGATCCAAAAGGAGCAGTTTGGAAGTATGTATAAAGATTCCTTTGCTTTAAAAGAAATTAAAAATGAAAAAAAGTAAAAAAAAGATTACGACTTCACAGGGCTAGCCTGCGAAATTACCGGTGATGCCCTCTATCTGATTAATGGTGGAAAAGAGATTGGAAACTCAATAAAGGCTCAGTCTGAAGCTCATGAAGGAGATCAACAATGAAAAGAAAGTATTTATTAAGTTTATTTGTCATACTAACTGTAACAGTTTTAAGTTCTTGTAATAATTATCTGAATAAATATTTTAATAACGAGGATTATATTACTAATCATTTTGAAATGGAAGAAAATAATTTGTATATATCCTACCAGTTGCCAGCCCCCACTCCTGTGGACCGGAAAAAACTTTATTATGATGTATCAAATCTTGTAAAAAAAGGAATCCTATATTTTAAGGAAAATGGTAAAATAAAACCTGTTTTCTTTATTGATGGATATATAATAAGAGATGGAGAAGGTAATCAGCTTACTTATCCGATTGCTACTAAGAAATTTTATGGATGGAAGATTGATTTGATTGATAAGGACAGTCTTTATTTCCAGATCTTCACAAATTATGGAATGGATACAACTGACCCAATTGAATATGATTGGAATGAGAGTAACAAAGTATTTGAAAAATATCATATTAATCCTGCAGAGTTTTAAGTGTTTTCTCTTACTGCAATATCATTAGGAGAAACATATGAAAAAATGTAAAAAAGATTACGACTTCACAGGGCTTACTTATGAAATCACCGGTGATGACCTCTACCTGATTAATGGTGGAAAAGAGATTGGAAATTCTTATGCGGAGCAGGCTGAGGCAAAGCCAGGAGATACTGTCACTGACAGTAAGGGCGTTACACACGAACTTACCCAAGGGGATATTAACTGGGCAAAACAAAAGATAGCAGGGCAAGATAATACTTCACAGACAACGGGTAATGCAGAGGCTGCCAATAATGCAGGTGGCAATCATAATTCAGAAAATCAAAATCAAGATAGAGACCTTCGTGTTACACCAGCTAATTACCAGGACCCGGCAACTGATGCTCGTGGTTATTATAGTACGGGGAATTATCAAACTGCTACTACCAGTCAAGAAAATAGTTCAAACGGAAGGGCTTTTGAGGTACATACAGAAACGAATTCGCCTTGTGAATCAATAAAGGGGAAAAAAAAGGTCCATGGTCAAGTAACAATTGGATTTAATCTAAATGCTGTTGCTATGATTGGTTTTGATGCATCTATAGGATTACAGTTTAATCTTGATGATTCTGAAAAATCAGGAATGCTTTTATCTGGTGGATTTGCAAGCGGAACTTCTCTAGGAGCTTCTGTTTTTGCTGGGTATAACTCAGGAAAAGCGGATGCTGAAAATATAGGAACTTTTTCTGCTGGTTATGGTCTGGTAGGAGTTAATTTAGGAATGGATGTCGAGGGAAAACTATCTGGAAGTCTGTCTTTTAGTATTCCAAATTTTGGTATTGATTCAGGTTTTAATTTTTCTAAGCAACATAGTATTGTTTTACCATTTGCAACAGATGAAGAAAAAAACAGATTGATGGAAATGTATTATGAACATCATTGATAAGGAATCAAGAATATGAAAATTTCTGTTTGGAGAAAATACCACCTTCTCTGTTTGATACTACCGTTTCTAATTCTTTTTATAAGTATTTTTTTAACTATTATGGTAAAAGAATGGTTACTAGTACCTGCATCAATTATCGGTTCTTTATGCTACGCTATCATTTTACATTCAATAAAGTGTCCCAAATGTGGTAAACCAATTGATAATTGTACTACACTTTTTAGTGGCCCGGAGGATGGATTGTTATCACGTATGTCAAAAAAATGCAAAAACTGTGGTTATGATTTTACATCAACCGAGTCTCCAAAGAAGGATGATTGATGAATATTCTTCAAGATTCGGAGGAACATATGAAAAAATGTAAAAAAGATTACGACTTCACAGGACTTGCCTGTGAAATTACAGGGGATGCCCTCTACCTGATTAATGGTGGAAAAGAGATTGGAAATTCTTATGCGGAGCAGGCTCAGGCAAGCCCAGGAGATACTGTTACAGACAGTAATGGAGTTACCCATGAACTTAATCAGGGAGATATAGACTGGGCAAAACAAAAGATAGCTGGACAAGAAACGGCTACACAAACTACTGGTAATGCAGGAGCAGGAAATACCCCAGGCGCTAATCACAATACTGGAAATCAAAGAGAAGATAGAGACCTACGCGTTACTCCTGAAAATTATCAGGACCCTGCAACTGATGCTCGTGGTTATTATAGTAGTACGGGGAATTATCAAACTGCAGCTGTTAATGAAAATAATTTTTTAAATGGAAGTGTCATGAAGAGATCTCCTGCTTCAACGAATACAAAAGCTGCTGTGATAAAACCTCTCATTTCAGATTCTTTTTATAATTTAACTACTGATAGCGACATAAATAACATTGAACTTAAAAGACAAGGTTGTGGAAATTTCACAACTGGTAAAACTGAAGATATATTGACCTATTTAAATGTTGTAAATCAGAAAAACTCAGAAACAACAGTTCCAGTGATGAAAGGAACTGCAGAAGAGTTTGCAAATATAATGGAAGGTTTGGTTGGTTCTGCATATATCTGGGGTGGATCGACTCCAGAGGAAGGTGGAATGGATTGTTCAGGGTCTATAATTTACGGCCTAAATCAAATGGGGAATAATATTCCTCGAGTGCGGGCGGTAAACTTGTGTAATGATTATACGGTGCCTGTTCAAGGTCCAGCTCAAAGAGGCTATGTAAGATTCTTGTCTGGTGACGAAGGTGTTAATCATGTTCAAACAATAATCGACGCAGATGGAACTAGAGTTAATGCAACAGGTGATAAATATAATACAAAAGACAATCCCGGTAGCATAGATTTGTTACCTGGTCCATTACCGTTAGGCGGTGAACTAAGAACCTTTATTTTCGAAGGAGATCAGCAATGAAAAGAAAATATTTATTAAGTTTATTTATCATACTAACTGTAACAGTTTTAAGTTCTTGTAATAATTATCTGAATAAATATTTTAATAACGAGGATTATATTACTAATCATTTTGAAATGGAAGAAAACAATTTGTATATATCCTACCAGTTGCCAGCCCCAACTCCTGTGGACCGGAAAAAACTTTATTATGATGTATCAAATCTTGTAAAAAAAGGAATCCTATATTTTAAGGAAAATGGTAAAATAAAACCTGTTTTCTTTATTGATGGATACATAATAAGAGATGGAGAAGGTAATCAGCTTACTTATCCGATTGCTACTCAGGAATTTTATGGCTGGGATATTAAATTATTAAAAAAAGAATCTCTGCACTTTAGTATTTTCACAAATTATGGAACTAGTACAACTGATGACATAATATATCATTGGGATAGTGTTAATAAAGTATTCGAAGAATATCATATTAATCCTGCAGAGTTTTAAGTGCTTACTCTTACTGTAATATCATTAGGAGTAACATATGAAAAAAATAGTAACATTAATCTTAATAGGTTTTATTATAAATTTATCAGTTACATGCCAACAAAAATATCTTACCCGTGTACAAACTGATGGTTCGGAATCAAAAGTTTATTTAGTAAAAAATTCTAATAAATTTGTATTGTATGACAGTGATAATACTTATACAAAAACATTTAAGGGTTTTGAAAATTTTGATGAATTAGACTATATAGAATGTATGACATTGCCATATGTTGAAAGTTATGATTTTTTGGCTGATGTTGTATCATGTAAAAAAATTGGTATAGGTTATGGTAAGTATTTTGATTTTAATATTCTGAAAAATGTAAAAAATTTGGAAGAGCTTATATTTGTAGGGTATATTTCTGATGAGGACTTTGAGAAAATAAAAAGAGACGGAATAGATTTATCTGAATTAAAATATCTTAAGAAATTCACTTTTAATCTTATAGGAAGAAAAATTGACTTTGATTTAAAAATCAAATATGCCGAAGATGTCTCTGAAGAGGAGTAACAAAAGGTTATGAGGAAATCTTAAAACAAATAAGTAATAATACAATACTTGTAATAGATGCCTCACAGAAGGAATTTGTTAACAAGCAGTATTTGGAATGTAATGGTGTACTTTCAAAAATATGGAAGGAATATAATATATACTGAAGAATATGTGGAGCAACGATGGTGTAAATTATGGAACTGGTAAGTATGCGATTGATTATCAGCCAGCAATAGTTGATATCCGCTCATAATTTAATTTAAATGGGAGCAATTATTAAATATGAAAAAAGTATCAATATTCCTAATCATCTTTTTACTGACATTAACCTCATGTAATAACCCTCAAAAAGCAAGAAAACTTTTCGATCAGGCTGTTGAAATTCGAACTAGCTCGAATTGGTATGAATGGAAGTTTGGGCCTACTGAAGAAAAAACTAAGACTCTGGAATTACTGGATGAATCAATAAAACTTGATCCAAAATGGTGGAATCCATACAATCAGAAAATACAAATTTACAAATATGGATTATGTGAAGAAAATGCAGAAAAAGTAAAAGAAGTATATGATCTTTGGATTTCAAATGGAAACAAATTAAATTATAGTTCACAATTTTCATACGCCTGTTCTTTATACTGCACAGGAAATGAAACTCAAGCTTTTGAACTTTTTTCAGATTTTTATTCTAAATATGATGGAACGGGTCTCAAAGAAGAGAAAAAAATGATTTACATCTTTAGTGGAATATTTCTTGGTAAAATAAATGAAAGTAATATTCGTTCTATTGTAATTGAGCGTATTGATGAGTCTTTAGTTCCGTTCCTGGAAGAGTATGTAAATGAATTCAAAGAGAATCCAAAAGATGCAGTCTGGAGATATGTGTAATACTTTTTATTATCAGGAGATAAAATAATTGAAAAAAATTATTGCAATACTAGTATTATTAAATGCCGCATTATTTACAATCGTTGCAAATGATGCTTATACAAAAGTTTCGGGTGGATCCATTCTTCCTCTCTCTAAAACAAAAAATGAAAACATTAAAATGGAGAAAGAGGAGATCAATTTTACATTATATAAGGATCATTATGATATTAGTGTAAAATTTTATTTTAAGAATTACGGCGCCACAGAAACAATTGATGTTGGATTCCCTCAATGGAAAACACTTCAAAAAACAAATGATGATTTTTATTATTTTAAGAGCAAGGTAAATAATGTTACAAGTACTTTTACTGTAAAGGAACTGGAAGAACCGGAAAAATTAGATAATGGTATTGTAATTACAAAATTGTATGTACGCTCTGTAACTTTCAAGTCAAATGAAATAACAACAACAGAAGTAGAATATTCAGTTCCATATGGAGATTTAGGATTGTCTGATTCGGCAGATTATTTATTTGGTACAGGAGCTACATGGAAGGATTGCATTGGAGAGATGATTGTAACAATAAAAAGTACAACAGATGATATCTGGATTAATCAAATTTTGTTTGACAATAGAGAAATAGATAACGTTGAAAGAGTTGGTAATTCTGTAGTTATAAAACAATACAATGTCTATCCGGAAATACAATCAAAGATAATCCTTTCACTGGATCCAGTACCAGATTGTTTAATCAGCTTAAAAAGAATTGATCCACAACGCCGATGGTATTTTAGAGATTTCGTAATTCCTGAATATAAACTAAAATGTTATTCTTCTACACAATTACGGTACCTGAGAAATTTAATGTATGCCGCTTATGGACATAGTTTTAATTCTGCAGATATCAATCGTTGGCTTCAAAATAATTGCAATGACTGGTATGTCCCAAAAGGAATTGTTTCAGACGATCAATTTAATGAACAGGAAAAAATAAATCTTGAAATGATAAAAAATGAAGAAGCGTCCAGAGAGTTATAAATAGTTTTGAAATATGTGTAATTCTTTCTTAAACTTCTAAAGGAAAGTTATATGAGAAAAATTATAGTACTTATTTTTTTTAGTTTAATTTTTAGTTTTTCACTTTTTAGTGAATCGAATTTTATTATTGCTGTTCAGAGAGATGGATCTGAAATAAAAGTCTATTTAAATAAGAACGTAAAAGAAAAATCTTTCTTCTTATCAGATAATGATTCCACAAATACCCACACAATAAATTTTAAAGGTTTTGATGCTGTAGGTGAACTCGATTACATAGATTGTTTTACCTTACCTTATTTAGAAAATTATGATTTTTTAGCAGAAGTAAAATCCTGTAAAAGTATTTATCTTGGCTATGCACATTATTTTGATTTTAACATACTAAAGAACGTGAAGAATCTGGAAGAAATAGATTTTGAAGGGTTCATATCTGAAGAAGATTTTCAAGAAATAAAAAGAAACGGAATAGATGTTTCTGAATTGAAGTATTTAAAAAAACTTATTTTCAATCCAGCAGGATATACAATCGACTTCGATTTAAAAATTAAATATGCAGAGGATGTTTCTGAATAAAAAAAGGAGCAAAAATGGATAGCCCTGTAATTATTATTGTAGCTTGTATAATTTTTATTGTGATTTGGTATGGACCTATTATTCCCGGTATAATTATTGCAAAAAAGAAAAACCGTTCTCCTCAATGGTTCTGGTTTGGAATTTCTCCTGGTGCAGGTTTTTGGGTGCTTATAGTAATGTTAGCTTTAAAACCTCTTAAGATATGTGAAAATTGTAAAAAGAAAATTCCTTCCGGATCAAAAGTATGTCCTTATTGTGCAAAGGAAGTAACTTTAGCGCCATCTTCATCCCCAGAAATAAAAAAAATCGATGAAGATAAAAATAAAGAGAATAAGAAATCAAATAAGAAAGTTGCAATTATAGTTATTAGTGTTGTTGTTGCTTTCACCTTATTTATTGCACTTGTGGTTTCAACTATGTTTACCTCTGTTGGTAATTCTTTTAAGAACTGTATTCCATATAAGCACTCAATTGAACTTATTGAAAACAATGAAGAAATAAGGAATTACTTGGGTGATGATTTTGAGCAGACTGGTATGATTTCAGGTTCACTAAATATAAGTGGAAATTCCTCTGGAGAAGCAGATTTTTCTTATAAAATAAAAGGAAAAAATGGAATCTCAATTGTTTATGTTGATGCATACAAAGAAAATGGAATTTGGATTTACAATAAGATAAATTTTTATAAAGAACAAAATTCATCTGATGTAATAAATTTGCTGGAAAATCAATAGACATAAGAAAAGAGAGCAGTTTTTTTACTTTTTGAAAATTTATTAACTGCTTTAACCAGAGCCCAGAATGTTGGTTTTGTTACGACCAGGTTTTCTTCATCTCTTTTAAAGAGAAGAGGAAACTGGGCTTTTTCCATTCCCATGAACTTTAAATTAAGCCAGGTGGCTTCATCATTTATCCCCCAGAAAGTTACTGAAGAAATTCCAGGACGTTCATCTTTTTTTGCATAATTCAGAATCATGGAAAAATATTTTTTGTAGAAGGCTGCAGTTTTTTTAACCCTGTAAGGAATGCCGTTAAGTGTTGCAACATCCAGTTCTGTAACTGCAAGGTCAATTCCAAGTTCAAGAAATGCTTCCAGAGATTTTTTATAGTTTTCCAGATTGTAATTTGTGTACAAGTGTGAATGAATTCCAATTATATCAAGTCTGCATGGAAGGGGACCTTTGTTGTGTTCAAGGATTTTTTTTACCATGCGGCAGGTTACGTCTCTTTTATGATCTTCTGATCCGTTAAAACAAAGCTTAACGTCTGGAGCTGCATATTTGTTGGCAAAAGCAAAAGCATTGATTATAAAAAGATCATTCCCGAAAATATCATACCAGCGGGAATTTTTTCTTAAATCTTTTCCCTGATCGTCAAAAGGATCGTTTATTACATCCCACTGGTAAACAATGTGCTTTCCATCGTTGTTCTTGTTCTCCCAGTTCTGAACAAAAGTGATAACGCTTTTTATATACCATTCTTCTCTGGCGGTCATTTCTTCTTTACCTGCCAGAGGCCCTTCTATATCGTAATCCTGATGAAAAAAGGCTTCGTCTGTCTGGGCGTGCCAGATGAGTGTATGCCCCTGCATTTTGAGACCATACTGTCTGCATAGTTCCAGAATGTCTGCAATATGAACAAGGCCATTCATTTTTGGTACAGAAATTGTTACTCCTGCTGAAGATGTAAATGTTCCGTCAAGAACTGGTTTTTGACTGAACCAGCGGAAAAGGAATTGAGGCTTAAATTCATTTTCCATTGTAACTGAACTGGCATGTTTTGTTATGCCGTCCCTCAGGAGAATCAATCTTTTACTGTCTGTACAAAGGCCAAAATATTCAAAATACGGTGCAAATAAATCTTTAAGCGAAGGAACCTTTGAATCTGTCCATACTCTTTCAGAATTAGAAATAAACATAATTTTAAGGTCTACATTTTGCCTTAAAATTAATTAAGAGTAAAGGTCAACCTTATAGGATTATGGTCTGTATTTTCAAAATTCATATCAATTGTAGCGGCAGAAGTAACTTTGACATTTTCAGAAACAATAAATCCATCAATAAAATAGAACTGAAAATTTTCAGCAGACTGACCTTCGTAAGCTTTGTCCAGTGAACGGCAGCTTGGAACCTGGGACGGCTGATAGAATTTTAGTGAAGAATCAAAATCACTTTCGTTAATGATTCCAGGTGCCCAGTAGTCGGAACTTAAAATAGGGTAGGCAGAAGCATCTGTTGAAGAGAACTGCTGATTAAAGTCTCCACCTGCAATAACATAGTTTCCCTTTTCAATTTCTTCTTCCAGAACAGACTTGAAAACTTTTGTCTGCATTATTTTGCCTTCTCCAGAATCGTAGGCTTCCAGGTGCAGGTTGATTAAAACCAGTTCCTTGTTCATTCCATCGATTGGGAGTCTTGTGATTAAGAGACAGCGCTTTAAGTTGCCCAGCCTGTATGGCCAGCTGAATGAAGTTGGAAGAGCAATTCTGCTGGCTTCAGAAACATCGTACTGTGACAGGGTCTGGATTCCTGAATAAACTTTTCCGATTGGAGGAAGAGGATAGGGTATGAAAGGCACTTTGAAGTTAGCAGCAAAAGCAGATTCATAATCCTTAAAGTTTTCCTGGAAAGCAACTTTTTCATTTGTTCTATGGCTTCTTTTTGATTTAACATCTACTTCCTGGAGCAAGATAAAATCAGGATTTTCAGCCTGAAGTTTTTTTATGATTTTATTAAGGTTCAGGTCAACTCTTTCTTTGTCAGCGGTGTTTACCATTTTACCGCCGTCCATAAAGAAGTCTGCATTGCTGCCTAAACTACAGTAGCCAACATTCCATGTGATGATTGAAAATTCTTTGTTTGAAGGAAGACTGGAAATTGTTCTTGTACTGCCATTGTCTTCAATCCATAATTCTGTGGAAACTTTTTCCTGATCAGCAGGTCTGTATTCTACGAGAGTGAGAAAACCAATAAATGCTGCTGCTCCAAGAATCAAAATCAAAATTAACAAAAGAGGAATTTTAACGGCTTTTTTCATAATTTTTCCTATGAGTTTAGTATTAAAAAAAGGGCTGCTTTTGAAACAGACCCCTTTATTACATTATACTATATTATAGTTTGAAAGTTCCGATTGTGTCATCAAGAATTTTTATATCCTGCTGATTTTTATCTGAACTTGTGTGAACAATATTCAGGCTTGTTTTTATGTCAGCAATATCTGTATTAATCTGGTTCATATTGTTTGTGATGGTGATTGTAGTTGATTCGAGCAAGCCCATCTCCTTAACAATCTGTTCTCCTCCAGAGAGCATTTCCGCTGCAGAATCTTTAACGCCGGTTGTAGAATCGGAAATATTGTGCATTGCTTCAAGAACCTGCTGGTTTCCGGCGGCCTGTTCGCTCATGGCATTCATGATGTGATTTTCCTGATTCTTGACTGTTTCGGCCAGCTGATAAATGGCATCGAATTTTTCCTGAACCTGACTGGTTGTGGTAGAAATCTGTGAGAGGGATGAAGCGAGAGATTTAAGATTATCATCAATTACTTTACCCTGCTGATTTGACTGTTCTGCAAGTTTACGGATTTCATCAGCAACAACAGAGAAACCTTTACCTGCTTCTCCGGCGTGTGCTGCTTCAATTGCGGCGTTCATGGCAAGAAGGTTTGTCTGGCTTGCGATAGTCTGAATGATTTTGCTTGCTTCAATCAGGGAAGAGGATTCATCAATAACTTGTCTTGCTGCATCTACTGCGGTTTTAACAGCTTTTCTTCCTGAATCAGAAGCGTTTGATAATTCAAGAACTGTACCGGTATTTTTTTCAAGAATGTTTGTTACGGAACGAATGTTTGCTACCATCTGATCTACAGCTGCAGAAGATTCTGTAACTGCTGTTGCCTGAGAGTCAACGCTTTCTTTCATAAGGCGGATGCTGCCCATAATCTGATTAACAGATGCGTTTGTTTCTTCTACACTAGCGGCCTGATTGTTCATATCATTTTTTACAGAGTTGATTGTATCAATGATTGAATCGAAATTTTTGAAGGTAACGTTCATTGTGTCTGACAGTTTGCTTGCAGTAGAAGTTGAATTTTGAATGGATGAATCAAAATCTTCCAGAATGTTGTGAGTTATATCTGTGAAAGAATTAAGATTGTTTACCAGTTCTCCCACTATGCAGCGCATTTTTACCTGAGGCTTTTCAGATGAATAATCTCTTTCTGAAAGTTTTTTTGCATACTCGTTTAAGTCAATCATTGAAGTTTTAATGTCATTGCCGTTAAGAGTCATATTTACACAGACAGCAATTGCGGCTCCAATTCCAACTGGACCCATTCTTGCAAAAAAGAGTGTTTTGTTGTCCAGCAGGCGGTTTGCAGGAACAGAGAGGAGGGCTAAAATTAAGAGATAAAATCCTACAATGGCAACTGCATTTACAAAAAGATTTCTCTGAGAGATTGTCATGTAAGTGTATTTTTTTTCAAATGGCAGCCATGAGGAAAGATGTTCAACCTGCTGGAAGAAAATGATGTAAGGAATTTCGGAGAAGAGCAGTGTAAGGCCAATAAAAGAAGTGCAGCAGAAAGAAGTAAAGTTTCCGTTTTCAAATGCTTTGTAAGAAATTCCGTGATTTTTGCAGACAACTGGAATCAGGATTCCTTCAATAATTGCATAAAGAACTGCAAGGGCAATCAGGGAAAACTGGGTAAGTGCAAGCATTTTATTACATTTTGCTGTTGATTCTTCTGAGCCGTCCCAGTTGTTGATTCCTTTCTGACATGCAAAAAAGAAAATTGGTCCTGTAATCAGTCTTCCTAATACAAGAATTGAAATGTAGGGATTCTTGAGTGTTGCAAAGTATTCCTGAAAAGTTACTGCGTCTACAAGGAGTCCGAAAAGTGGATAGAGCAGTTCCGGAATAATCATAATAAGGCCAACTAATACGGCCATCCATTTTGGAAATGTGTGTTGAGAGAGAGATGTTTTTGAATACATTGTGTTTTATTCTCCGTTTTTTTGTATGAGAGGAATACTATCAGTTATGAAAAAAAAAGGAAATAATTAAATTGATATTTAGAGATAATTAACTTTTTCAAAGTAGCCCGAATGTCGAGTTTTGAAAATCAACGAATTTATCAAAAAAAACAGCTCCCAGTCATGAAAACAACTTATCGAAACCGCAGGCTCGCCTGCTACACGTATTTTGTGCTTGTAATTATTTACGTTTGCCGCTACCGCGGCAGCACAAAATAAGTGTTTTCGTAATGTTAGCAACTTTTCAAAACTCGACATTCGGGCAAAGTAAAAAAAAATTAAAAAAAACTATTGACTAATCAGAGAAATGGGTGTATTTAATATATATAAACCTATAGTTTTACTAGGTAAATAAAAAGGAGGTACATTATGAAATTTTATTTTGAAAAACTCGTAAGAGAAAATTTCCGCAATGGAGTCATGTGCCTCTCTTGTCTTTACTGTTGAGCCAGTGTGCTTAAATCAAATCTTTTAATCAATCATTTTTTTTACATTCAGTTTAAACTGAAATATTTAACTCATTTAAAGACAAGGAGAATAAAACTATGGCTAATTACAAATTTGAAACATTACAGTTACACGTTGGACAGGAAAGTGCAGACCCAGCTACAGATGCAAGAGCTGTTCCTATTTATCAGACTACATCATATGTTTTCCATAATTCAAAGCATGCGGCAGATCGTTTTGGTCTTGCTGATGCAGGAAATATTTACGGACGTCTGACAAACTCTACACAGGACGTTTTTGAAAAACGCATTGCTGCCCTTGAAGGTGGTACTGCTGCACTGGCAACTGCTTCTGGTGCTGCAGCAATTTCTTATACAATTCAGGCCCTTGCTGCTGACGGCGGTCACATTGTTGCTCAGAAAACAATCTACGGAGGAAGTTATAATCTTCTTGCTCATACACTGCCTCTTTATGGAATTAAAGCTACTTTTGTAGATGCACACAATCTTAAAGAAGTAGAATCTGCAATTCAGGAAAATACCAGAGCCATTTATCTTGAAACTCTTGGAAATCCAAATTCTGACATTCCGGATATTGATGCAATTGCAGAGATTGCACACAAGCATGGACTTCCTGTTGTAGTTGATAATACTTTCGGTACACCATTCCTGATTCGTCCTTTTGAACATGGTGCAGATATTGTAGTTCATTCTGCTACAAAGTTTATTGGTGGTCACGGAACAACTTTGGGTGGTGTAATCATCGAAAGCGGTAAGTTTAACTGGAAGGCAAGTGGAAAATATAAGAATATTGCAGAAGCAAATCCAAGCTACCATGGAATTTCATTTTATGATGCTGTAGGCCCTGCTGCCTTTGTTACATACATTCGTGCAATTCTTCTTCGTGATACTGGTGCAACAATTTCTCCTTTCAACGCCTTCCTTCTTCTTCAGGGACTGGAAACCCTCTCTTTGAGACTGGAGCGCCATGTTGAAAATACAAAGAAGGTTGTGGAATTCCTTAAGAATCATCCAAAAGTTGCAAAAGTAAATCATCCTTCTCTTGCAGATCATCCGGATCATGCCCTTTATGAAAAGTATTTCCCTAATGGTGGAGCTTCAATCTTTACCTTTGAAATTAAGGGAGGAAAGGACGCTGCATGGGCCTTTATTGACCATCTGGAAATCTTCAGTCTTCTTGCAAATGTTGCTGATGTTAAGTCTCTTGTAATTCATCCTGCAAGTACAACTCACAGTCAGTTAAGTGATGCTGAACTTGCTGATCAGGGAATTACTCAGAGCACAATCCGTCTTTCAATCGGTACTGAACATATTGATGACATTATTGCGGATCTGGAAAAGGGTTTTGCTGCCGTTAAATAATTAAAAGGTATCAGTGATTAAGATAATCAAACAAGAAACAACAAAACAATAATTTTTTATTCAGGAGTAATTATTATGAAGGCAAACATTAAAAAGAATCTTTTGAAGATATTTGCTGTAGTTGGAGTTGGAGCTGTACTGGTTTCATCACTTTGGGCAAAGACAAGTAAAGCAAGAAGTCTCGCTCAGATAAAAAAGAGCGGTACAATCAAGATTGCTGTATTCAGTGATAAAAAACCATTTGGATATGTAGATGAAAATGGTGAATATCAGGGATATGATGTTTACTTTGCTAACAGAATTGCAAAAGATTTGGGAGTAAAAGTTAAGTTTGTTCCAGTAGAAGCTGCTGCTCGTGTTGAAGTTCTTACAACTGGAAAAGTTGATCTGGTTCTTGCAAACTTTACTGTAACAAAAGAAAGAGCTGAAAAAGTAGATTTTGCTCTTCCTTATATGAAGGTTGCTCTTGGAATTGTTTCTCCAAAGAAAGCTCTTATCACAGATCCTGCTCAGCTCAATGGAAAGACTTTAATTGTTGCAAAAGGCACAACTGCTGAAACTTATTTCTCTAAGAATTATCCACAGATTAAGCTGCTGAAATTTGATCAGTATTCTGAAGCATATAACGCACTGCTTGATGGAAGAGGTGATGGTCTTTCTACAGACAACACTGAAGTTCTTGCATGGGCAATTGAAAATCCTTCATTTGCTGTAGGTGCAGGTGCTGATTCTATCGGAAGTCTGGATGCAATTGCTCCTGCAGTTCAGAAGGGTAACAAGGAACTTTTGGACTGGCTTAATGCAGAAATTGTAAAACTGGGTAAAGAGAACTTCTTCCATGCAGATTATGAAGCAACACTTCGTTCTGTTTATGGAAAAGATTCTGATGCAGATAGCCTTGTTGTTGAAGGTGGTAAACTTTAATAAAGTAAGATAATTACAAAAAGTGCATTAAAGGCATGCGAGGAATTTATGGATTTTGATTTTATAAAACAGGTTATCCCTCTTTATGTGGATGCTGCTTTTCTTACCTTAAGAATTGGTTTTATAGGAATCTGTTTATCCTTCCTGGCAGGCCTTTTTTGCGCTTTAATACGTTTCTGGAAGATTCCGGTTCTTCGCCATATTGTACGAGTGTATATTGAACTTTCCAGAAATACTCCTCTTTTAATACAACTTTTCTTTTTATATTTTGCGCTTCCCCGTCTTGGTATAAAGCTAACAGAGGAACAGTGTGGAATAATAGGCTTAACTTTTCTTGGAGCCTCCTATATGGCAGAGACAATTAGAAGTGCTCTCGAAACTGTAGGAAAACCACAACTTGAAAGCGGAATGTGTATTGGTTTGAATAAGTTTCAAATTTTACGCTATGTTGTGATTCCACAGGCAGCAGTTGTTTCTGTTCCAGGACTTGTTGCAAATGTAATTTTTCTTTTGAAAGAAACTTCTATTTTTAGTGCAGTAGCTCTGGCTGATTTAATGTTTGTAGCAAAGGATTTAATTGGACTCTACTACAAAACTCAGGAATCACTTTTTCTTTTAGTTATAAGTTATTTTATAATCCTTTTACCAATTACAATAGCCGCTCACTATATTGAAAAGAGGTTGAAATATGGACACCATTAATTTTGTTGAAGCATTTACATCTGCTTTTAGTGTTTTAACTAAGGGAAAAAATTTTATTCGAATTCTTGGCGGTTTGTGGGTTACTGTGTGGATAACTGCCGTATCTGTTTTGCTTTCAATTTTAATTGGTCTGGCTTTTGGAATAGTGATGAGTAGAAGCAGAGGTATTTTTAAATTTTTATGTAAAGCCTGGCTGGAGTTCATTCGTATTATGCCTCAGTTGGTTCTGCTTTTTGTTGCTTACTATGGTATAACTCATGCTTTTGATATTTCTATTTCTGGTGAAGCTGCAAGTATTCTTGTATTTACTCTCTGGGGATCTGCAGAAATGGGAGATTTGGTTCGGGGTAGTCTGGAATCCATTCCTCTCCATCAGTATGAAAGTGGAAGAGCTCTTGGTTTAACAGAAAGACAAATCTTTTTTTATATTATAATTCCTCAGACTATAAAACGGCTTGTTCCTCTTGCAATGAATCTAATTACGAGAATGATAAAGACAACTTCTCTGGTCGTTTTTGTTGGTGTTATAGAAGTTGTAAAAATTGGTCAACAGATAATCGAAGCAAACAGACTTACTTTGCCAAGTGCATCAATTGCAGTTTATGGATTGATTTTCTTTTTATATTTTATTGTCTGCTGGCCAATTTCTCTTGCAGCTGACAGAATTGAAAAACGTGCAAAATAATTTGCCCCCTTTTAGTACTACGGGGTGGCCGGAGGATTAACATGGCTCTTTTAGAAATAAAGAATTTAACAAAAGAATATAAGGAATCGGAAGGTGTCTTAAATAATATTTCTCTGTCTGTGGAAAAGGGTGAAGTTTTGGTTATTCTCGGACCATCAGGCTGTGGAAAATCAACTCTGCTTCGATGTATAAATGGTCTGGAGAGAATTCAGTCTGGAGAAATTTATCTGGATGGTAAATTGATTTCAAATCAGACAAAAGAAATGCATAAGGTTCGTGAAAAAATTGGAATGGTTTTTCAAAGTTATGATCTTTTTCCGAATATGACTGTGTTGAAAAATATTCTTCTTGGACCCTTAAAAGTACAAAAACGAAATGTCAGGGAAGCTACAGAACAGGCAGAAAATCTTCTTTCAAGAATTGGATTGCTGGATAAAAAAAACTCTTATCCGGCAGAATTATCAGGAGGGCAGAAGCAGAGAGTTGCAATCGCAAGAGCTCTTTGTATGAATCCTGATGTTTTGCTTTTTGATGAAGTAACAGCGTCCCTTGATCCGGAAATGGTAAGAGAGGTTCTTGATGTAATAATGCAGCTGGCAAAAGATGGAAAGACAATGCTTATTGTTACTCATCAACTTGAATTTGCAAGAGCAGTTGCAGATAGAATTATTTTTATTGATCAAGGCCGGATTCTGGAGGATTCCAAACCTGAAAAATTTTTCACTGGTTCAGAAAATCAGAGAGTAAATGAATTTCTTCAAGCTTTTAAGTTCGAAAAAAAATCTTCATAAAAAAAATCTTCATAAAAAAAGCCTGTCATCTTTTTTTTGATGGCAGGCCATTTTGTTTTAAATATTTTACAGGATTATTTGAATTGAAGTGATTTTTAATCCGTAGCCGCAAACAAGCAGTCCTTCATTTTTTAGTTTAGCTGCTTCGTTGGCGGACAGAGTATAGTAAATTACTCCAGAAGAATCTGACGGAAGAATTTTTTCATTTGAAATTGCAGCACCATTTACTCTGGTTTGTTCGGTAAGTTTTGTTGACCAGTAACCGCTTATCAGCTGCAGCCACATTTCTACTTCTTCATCAAAAGTTTCTTCATATATAATCGCAATTTTTGATCCCTGTTTAAGACTTCCGTTTGAAGGAACGTCGAATGCTCCTGCCTGATTCCAGCTGCTGTTTTCACTTAAATCAATCACTTTAGAAAGAATTTCACTTCCTCCAATGTCGGCATTATAAACAGCTGCTTCTTCAGAAGGTGTGTGGGTCGGGGTTGCAGAACTTGATCCATAACCACTCCAGCTGAAGGAACCACGGGTTTGTCCCCAGACTTCAGAATATTTGCCTGTTTCTACAGTACGGCTTTCTCCTGGATAAAGAGGATAGAACTGTCTGAATGGAACCCAAGCGTTTGAAGACCAGTACCACTTTGAAGGTCCTTTTTCAAAAGAATTGGCTTTAACTTTTCCTGCAAGGGTTGTGAGGTAAGCTTTTGTCGGCAGCTCCCATGTAATGTAGTACCAGTATATTGTTCCGTTAAGGCTGGTTTCTGTGAGCAGGGCAATTCCATCAGTGTCTTTTGCATCCCAGCTTAAAGGAAATCCTGCTGTAAGATTTGAACCAGTTTCGCTGTCACCGCCTCTCAGCCATACGCCCATTTTCTTTGAAGCAAAATCTGAAGTGACCTTGCCATCATCCTTAAATACAAAAAGGGATTTTGCTGCAACATTGTAACTTTTTACAGAGTCTTCTCCTTTTTCAGCTTTTGCAGTGATAAAGAATTTCATTCCGTACTGCCAGTCTTTGTAAGTTTTGTTTTCTGATTTGAGTGTGACTTTGTCTTTGTAAGAAATCATTTTTTCTTCAGAAGATAATACAAAATCCGATCCTGTAATTTCTTCCGCAGCAGGATAATTTTTATTTTCAGAATTTCCCAGATTCAAAACATTGTCTGAGTAAAGTGAAATTTTTTCTTTATAGAAATATGTGATTTTTGCTCCTGGAGTCTGACAGTCAATCTTCATACCTGCAGAAAGAGGCTGACTTGCAGTAAGTGTTTCCTGATTAAATTCAGCTTTTGCCCTTTCAATTCTAATTACAGGATTTTCAACTCCCGGTAAGGAAATTGTTTCTTCACAGGATTTAAATTCGCCCTGGACAATGTCTGTTACAAGAAGATTTGACAGGCTTACAGTGTAATCTGCTCCTTTGACTGGAAGTGAATAGGCAGAACTTAAATCTACTTTCAATACATTTTTTTCTATTGAAACTGCGCTGGAAGAAATATCAATTTTAACAACATTCATTTTTGAAGCTTTAAACATTTCCAGCAGTTCCGGATTGTCAGCATCATATTTGTAATCCAGAATATATTTTGCTGTAAGGTCCGGTTTTCCCTGGTCAGAATAACCGTTTGTTCCCTTAGTGTAATATTCTTTAAATGCAGGATTTGATGATAAAAGAGATGCGTACTGTGAAGCTGTAAGAATTGCAGGAACCCTGTCTACATCTTTTTGTGAGATTGTAATGCTGCCTGAGTTTTTTCTTATTTCATGATTGAAAATAAGTTTTAATTCCTTTCCATCTTCTTCAAGCTTGAAATTTGTAAGGGTGATTTGTTCTGTTAAAATTGAAATGTTTTTGTTGTGGCTGAGATTTCTTTCAGTTTCGTTTAATGCTTCAATATTGACTGCGCAGTTTGCAGCAGATCCGTCTCTGCAGGCGGTAAATCCTGTAACTGCAATTACATCAAGATCCTGAATATCATCACCGCTTTCTACTGTGTAATTAAAGAAGTAGGTTGTGTATCCTTCATGTCTGCTGAGAGAAACTGAGGCTCCGTTGTTTAAGGTTAAAACTGGAATTCCTGTAAAATATACAGGCTTGTTAAATTTCATTTTGACAGGAATAATTTTTCCTACAGAATAACTTCCATCTGAGGCAGAAGAAGAAATGTTTAACAGTTCCGGTTTTTCAGCTTCAGCGGTAAAGGCTGCAGTTACACTTCCTGTGTTTTTAGCAAAATCTGTAATGGAGGCTTTCAAGCTGATTGAAGAAGAGTGGGCTGGTGTAAAAGGTTTACTGATCCAGCTGCCGTCAGCATTTTTTGTAACAGCAATTTCTTGTGTTAACCATTTAAGTGTGATGGAAGAAATTTTATCCTTTCCCCAGAGTCTGGTTGAATTGTCACTCCATTTTCCTGTGATCTGAATCTGGTCTCCGTTTTCGATTGCGCTTAATTTATTTCTGCCGGAAGTAAAATCATCAATGTTGAAGGAATAAAGACTTCCGTCTGATTTTTTAAGCAGAAGCTTTTCAAAAGAAATTTCCGGCTGCTGGTTGTCTCCCTGACAGTTGTATTCCAAAGTTGAAACTTTACCGCTGTCATCTTCCACCCTGAAAATAAAACTTTGTGATGTAAGAATATTTTTTCCTTCTTCCAGGCCTATGTTCAAATCTTCAAAAAGATTAATTGACAGTTGAGCATTGTGAATTGTTCTTGTTCCGGATTTTGTTCCTTCTTCAGGAATAATGTTCCAGAGTTTGTTGCCGGACTGGGAATCTGTATAACATGGATTTTCCCCGGAAACTTTATTCCAGAGGTCTGAATCTCCGTCAATATAATTCAGCAGCTGGGAAGAATCTTTCAACCAGACAACTTTAATATTCTTTACGCGGGAATCGTCGCTGGCCTTAAGTTGAAAAGTTACTTCTCCATCCTTGTCGCCTAAAAGTGCTTCATTTGGATCCGGTGAAATAACTGAAACAGATGGAATAGAAATATCCTGAATTTTAAAGAAGCCGGAAAGAGTTTCTGTTTTTCTGCCCTTTACATCTTCTCCTTCAATTTGAATTTTATATATTCCGCTTTCAACTGGAGCTGTAATATTCAGGTAATAGAAAATCTGCATTTCTTCTTCTGCAGGAGAATAATTTTTTTCTTCAACAAGTGTCTTGAAATCTTCCCCTTTAAAAATCCTTGTTGAAATTCTTTTTATTCCGTCATCATCGTAAGCGTTACCAAAAAATTGTGAACCAGGATAAATCTTTTTTGCAGAATCAGAATCTGAAGAAATACTGTTACATTCAATCCATGGTTGATCTGCCTGGGGCCAGTAGCATATCCAGCCGTGGGATTGTTTTGCACTGATGTTATTTGCAGCGTCTGTACTTTGGGTTACAATCTGGAGAAAAGTTTTTTCTGATGGCTTGATTCCATTTAATTTAATTTCATCTTCCGGCACAGTAATTGTCCAGGTTCTGCGGGTTTCATCAAGCAGTCCGGAATCCCAGTAAACTTCATCCTGATTATTTCCACAGAGCCAGACCTGAAGATTTTTAAGTGTGTAATCTTCTTCCTGTAATCCGCTGATTTCAATGTCTCCGTTCAAGTAACTGGAAAGCATTGCAAGGTTTCTGTAATTTTCATCGTTTAATGAAGTGTTGATTGAAGCATAGGTTTTGTATTCAATGGAAGGTTCTGTAATTTTAACTACTGGTGCAGTGGTGTCGTAAATAACAGTCCTTTTTTGAAGGGATGTACTGGAAGTGTTGTTCATTTCATCGTAGGCCGAAACCGTAATCGTATACTGATTGTCTGAAACATTTTCAGGAAGTGAAAGGGGAATTGACCATTTGATTTTTCCGTCATCCTGCTTTTCAAATATTGCAGAAGAATCTGTTCCTTCAGACCAGCTTTCCTTCTCCCATGTCCAGCTGTGTCCTGCAAAAGATACAACTAATTTTGTTACGGCAACATTGTCGCTGACAGTTCCTTCTGCAATAAAACTTTTTCCAATATTTGCCATATAGTCCGGTGCAGTAATTGAAACTACCGGGGCTTCAAGATCAACTGCCTGTCCCAGTCCAACTATGCAGGATGATAAAGTGAATAAGGAAAGGACTCCTGGTATAATAAAAAACTTTTTTATGCTCATTTATAAACTCCGTAATTCTATAAATCAAAATAATAGTTGAAAAAATAACCCGCAAAATTACCAGTAAGTTCTTTTGTAGGTATAATAGAAACAACCATAACCAGGAGTGCCTGGTGAGTTTTGTAAATTATCCTGCCAGTTGCTTGTTTTAGACTGAATGTACCAGTCAGAAATAAAATCATATGAAATTAATACCCAGTCTTTTCCACTTGTTTTATAAAATGATGGGAGGTATTTTTCTTCATCAGATTTTTTAATTTTATAAGCATATTTCTCATAGCGTTCATCCGGACTTGCATCTTTCAGAGGGAATCCTGCAGTCATGGAAATTCCTTCAGCTCTGTCAGTGCCTTGAATTCTTAAATCTCCGTCTTTTTCCGGCTGCATATAAAAGATTACAGTTTTAAAAGCCCCTTCGTACCCTGGATCAGAATCCTTAAGGAAGTCAGACTTTGCTCTTGCTTTTATATAATAGCGGTGGGCCTGACAAAGATTTGAATCTCCAAGAATGAGAATTGAGTCATAAGATTTATCTGTTTTTAAACTGGAGTAATTGTCGCTGGAAATTGCCTTTGGGCTGATTGTTGCGCCGCTAACTCTGTTGTTTGATTTTAATGCATTTTTTACAGATTCTGAATCAGGAATGTAATCAGCCAGACCATATTGAATGGAAGCATTATTTGTTTCGCTGTCAATTCTTACTCTAACAAATCCTGTTGGCCTTGTGTCTGTATCTTTGTTTGCAAGAGGACTGTTCAGATTTCCATTTTCAGTTACTTCTCTTGCTCCCCAGCCGTGAGTGTACCTGTCTACACGAATTACAGGAGCAGCAGTTTTATTTGTCCAGAAGCACCATTGATCTTCTTCAAATCCCTTAAAGAGATTTCCTGCCTGGTCACGGAAACAGGTATCATCAATTAAAACTTCATATTCCCTTCCGTCTGCAAAAAGTGAAGCAGGAACTTTTACCGTAACAGTTTTTTTGTCAGAAGAAAGTTCTACTTGATTTGAAGTTACGTCAATTATTTCCTGATGATAATTGATGCTTTCAAATGCAGCCCTCAGCTGAGCAACAATGCCTGTGGAATCATGAGGATCAAGATCAAATTGAAGAAGATATTTTGTACTTGTGTCCGGTATAACACCTTCTTCTTTTTCATCATCAATCATTTTAATTCCGTGAGTTGTTTTTACGTAAGGTCCAAGGGGCTGCCCTGTTGTGCCAGATAAAAGGCATTCACCTGTTGATGAGCCGACCATAAGTATTTTGTTTTCATCGCTCATTTGATTGAAGACTTCTGAAAATTCTTCACTTGTAAAAATAATTGGGATTGCCCATGGATTCTGGCTGCTGGATTTTCTGCGGATTATAATATTTCCGTTTTCCTTGTAAACAGCTTCTGAAAATTTAATGGTGATTTTTTCTGTTCCCGCTTCAAGAGTTTTTGAATCTGTGTCAGGAGTAAATTCTGTAACTGAAGGAGCAAGGGCATCAATAAAAATAATTGATTCTTTAGAAAGAACTTCATCAGAATTTTCAAGAGTCAAAGATTTTTCATTCAGCTCTGCATCCTCCGAAGAAATGCTTCCTCCGTTGAGAATGATTTTATCTGCAGTAGAAAGAATTGTATCTGTTGTTGTGTAAACTCCTTCTGGAATTTTATAAGTAAAGATTAATGTGTCACCTCCAGAACCGGACTGGTAAAGGGCGTATTGATTTGCTGAACTTCCTTCTATATTTTTAAGAAGAATTTTCGGAGTTCCCGTAACCTTTACGCTTCCTTCGAACTGGGCAAATATTGTAAGAGTTTCATCCTGAGAAAGAGTAATACCTGACGGCATTTCAGAATAGATTTTCTGCAGCTGTGGAATTGGAGAGGTTTTAACAGTTTTGCTTACAGTGTTTTTATTTCCAAAAATATCTTCTGCTGTAATTTTGATTGTATAATTGCAGTCTGGAAGCAGGTCCTTCAGTTCAAAGCAGTTATCATTTATTGAAAGATTTTTTTCTGTGGAATAAACCGGTGAGTCAATGCTTCCGCTGATTTTTGTAATGCTGAGGCCTTCCTGTCCTCTTACAGTTATTTTTCCATACAGAGCTTTTGTCTGGCTGCCTGCATTTGTAATAACTTCCATTTCCCTTTCAGCTGAATCCTGATCTGTCCAGTAAGAAACATTGATTTCCGGCAGATCATTGTATGAAGAAACTCTGAAAGTTTTAAAGATTACATTTGAATCTTTATCCTTTGCATAAAGGACAAAAGTTTTAATTGTATTTTCAGGATTTTTATTTACGATAAAATCACTGGTAACGTCAAAGGTTCTTGCGAAAGGAGTTTTTGTATAAGTTTTACTGTTAACTTTTTCCTTAACTACAGTTCCTGCTTTCAGTTTGTAAATTTTTATTCCGCTGGAAGAATCTGTAAAAGTTTCAGAATCCATTGAATCAAACCTTGAAGAAATCATTTTTTCTGCCAGTTCAATTTGACTGGATGAAATGCTTCTGCCTTTTGAAGGAATCCATGCCATTGCCAAATCTGTTACCTGCTGATTATCCAGAACGTATCCTTCAAGTGTAAAGAATTTTCCATCCTTTAATTCAGCAGATGTATTTTCTACAGGAGAACTTATGAGGATAACAGGAGCATCATCGCTGGTAACCGTAACGGAAATGCTTTTATAAGACCAGACTGTTTCATCTCCTGAAGATTTAAAATCCTCTGCTGCAGTAACAAGATAATAGTTGCCTGCATCATCAGCTCCATCAAGAGACAGTTCTCCGTCTGAAGCTCCGTTACATTCTTTTTTAATAAAATATGCTGAAGTTTTTAATGCTTCAAAAGATTCCTCCAGAGATTTTTCTTCCCTTAAAGTTTCTTCCCACAAAGGTGCTGGAATAAGTCCTGCGTAAATACAGTTCAATCCATCATCATCAAAATAGAAAGTATGGAAATCTGTTTTTTTTGTAGTAACGATTTTTCCTTCTGTTTCTCCACAGTCAATTTTTGGATTGTCACTTTCTGGCCACCAGATGAAGGAACCTTTTTTATAATCAGCCCGATTGCCTGCGCTGTCCAGTACTGTGAGGACCGGGGTAAGGTAGTGGAGCCCCTGACTGAGGGAAGATGCTGTTTCTTTAAGCATTTGTGCTGTAAGTGTAAATCTTGCGGAATACACTGAACATGAAGGATCCATTGCAAGATTTGAAAGAATAAGATTATTTTCCTCATCAAGAAGTGAAAGTTTTGTTTCTTCAAGCCTGTAGTTGTCTTTTAATTCCGTAATGAAAGTTATGGATTCATTCTGGAATTTGTATTTTTTTGAAGAGGATTTATAGTCTTCTGCAAAAGTTTCCAGTGTGTTTTTTTCTTCAAGTTTTACTGGAATGGAAGTATTTCTCTGAATGTAAAAGGATTTTATCTGAGGATCCTGGGAATCTACAATCAGTGTAAGATATGCAACTGACTTTTCAGACTGGTTTCTGCTTTTGTCAAAGGCCTGGGCCAGAATCTGTATTTCTTCATCCTGGGTAAAATTCAAACTGCAGGTCCAGGTTCCGCTTACAGGATCCACATCAGCCTTTTTTTTGACACTTTCTGAATTTGTTGTCAGGGTAAGTAGAACTTCTGTTACTTCATCATTGTCCTGACAGGTCCCGGATATGGTTGTGTTGTAACCAATGTAATCCATGTTTGAGTGACTTGTAATCTGAATCACAGGAGCTTCAATGTCAACAGCATCACCAAGGCCTGTTGTGCATGAAGAAAGCAGAACCGCAAAAATAAGGGATGTTATCCCAGAGAGATGTTTAAACTTTTTTAACATAATCCTTCCGTATTTAGCCCGAATGTCGAGTTTTGAAAATCAACGAATTTATCAAAAAAAACAGCTCCCAGTCATGAAAACAACTTATCGAAACCTAGGGA
>JAEEGH010004542.1_pt1 | contig 35518 bp, 31 predicted proteins | sample 9134181 | NCBI WGS metagenome assembly JAEEGH01 (sample SAMN16246544, study PRJNA631951) | gut metagenome | biome: gut microbiome; feature: rumen; material: DP-attached | host: Bos | place: Iran: Karaj | collected 2018-10
GTCCGTAGGTTCCGTAAAAAGCATTCTTAGCTTGAAAAAAATTGTGGAGACAGAGGCTCGGACGCAACCTGTCGTAGTAGTAGTAAGTGCACTTGACGGCATCACCGACAAACTGATCGCCACATCGAAGTTGGCCCAGCAAGGAGATGATCACTATCGTGAGGAATTCGACACGATGGTGACGCGCCACCACCAGATGATCGAGGCCATCATCCAGGACGACAAAAAGCGCATTGACTTATTCAATAATGTAGATCAGCTCTTCGACCAGTTGAAGAGTATCTTCTATGGTGTGTACCTGATTCACGACCTGTCGAAGAAGACAGAAGACACCATCGTGTCTTACGGTGAACGTCTGAGTTCGCACATCGTGGCAGCAATGATCAAGAACGGTGTCCGTATGAACAGCCGCGACTTCATCCGCACGGAGAAGAAACTGGGCAGACATGTGGTTGACGCCGATCTGACGACAGAGTTGGTAAAGGAAGCCTTCAAGGACATCAGCGACAAGAACGTGTATGTGGTGCCTGGCTTTATCGCCAGAGACCGTGACACCCACGAGACCACAAACCTGGGTCGTGGCGGTAGTGACTATACGGCCGCTATCATCGCCGCTGTGCTGAATGCAGAAGTGCTGGAGATCTGGACCGATGTGGACGGTTTCATGACGGCTGATCCGAAGGTGATTAAGAGTGCCTACACGATCAACGAACTCTCTTATGTAGAGGCAATGGAGCTTTGCAATTTCGGTGCAAAGGTAATCTACCCGCCGACCATCTATCCTGTCTGCGTAAAGAATATTCCTATTAAGGTCAAGAATACTTTCAATCCCGAGCATCCGGGTACCCTTATCAAGGAGAAGATCGACGATGACCTGAAGCCCATCAAGGGTATCTCGAGCATCAAGGGCACCTCGTTGATTACGGTAACCGGACTCTCGATGGTGGGTGTGATCGGCGTGAACCGCCGTATTTTCACTACGCTCGCCAATAAGGGTATCTCTGTGTTTATGGTGTCGCAGGCTTCTTCTGAGAACTCCACCTCTATCGGTGTGCGTGACGAGGATGCCGAAGCCGCAGCAGAAGTTCTGAATGCAGAGTTTGCCAAGGAGATCGAGACGGGTGCTATGTTCCCCATGCAGGTGGAGAGTGGTCTGGCTACCATCGCCATCGTGGGTGAGAACATGAAGCAGACACCGGGTATTGCCGGTAAGTTGTTTGGAACACTGGGCCGCTCAGGTATTTCTGTAATTGCCTGTGCCCAGGGTGCCTCAGAAACAAACATCTCGTTTGTGGTCGACGGCCGTTTCCTGCGCAAATCGCTCAATGTGCTCCACGACTCGTTCTTCCTCTCAGAATACAAGGTGCTCAACCTGTTTATCTGCGGTATCGGTACCGTAGGCGGCATGCTCCTGGAGCAGATCCGCACGCAGCAGCAGTACCTGATGCAGACCAAGCGTCTGAAACTGAATGTGGTGGGTATCTCGGATGTGGACAACTTCGTGCTCGATCGTGACGGCATCGACCTCGACAATTATGAGAAGATCCTGCGTGCGGGATATGCGGCCAATACCGACCACATGCGTGACGAGATTGTGAAGATGAATATCTTCAACTCTGTATTCGTCGACTGTACCGCCAGCCGTCAGATTGCCGTTCTTTATCAGACATTCCTAGAGCATAATATCTCCGTAGTGGCTGCCAATAAGATTGCAGCCTCGAGCGATTATGACAGTTATATCAAACTCCGCCAGACTGCCCGTGACCGCGGTGTATGGTTCCGTTATGAAACCAACGTAGGAGCAGGTCTGCCGATTATCGGTACTATAAACGACCTGTGTAACTCTGGTGATAAGATCCTGAAGATTGAGGCTATTCTTTCCGGTACGCTGAACTTCATCTTCAACGAGATTGCTGCCGACGTGCCTTTCTCTGAGACTGTGAAGCGCGCTAAGGAACAGCGTTACTCAGAGCCAGACCCACGAATCGACCTCAGTGGTACAGATGTCATACGTAAGTTGGTAATCCTCACCCGTGAAGCTGGCTATAAGGTAGAACAGTCAGATGTGGAGAAGCATCTCTTTGTGCCCGACAGTTATTTCGAGGGCTCGATTGACGACTTCTGGAAACGTCTGCCTGAACTTGATGCAGATTTCGAAGCCCGTCGTAAGGTGCTCGAGGCTGAGAACAAACGTTGGCGCTTCGTTGCTACGATGGAAGCCGATGAGAAGAATCCGTCATCCTTCAAAACCAGCGTCGCTTTGAAGGAAGTGCCATACGGACATCCATTCTATGGTCTTGAAGGCTCTAACAATATCGTATTGCTCACCACCGAGCGATATAAGGAGTATCCTATGTTGATTCAGGGTTATGGTGCCGGTGCTGCTGTGACCGCTGCTGGTGTGTTTGCCAATATCATGTCAATCGCAAACATTTAACATATGAAGCATATCATCATATTAGGTGATGGCATGGCCGATCTTCCCGTCAAACGACTTGAAGGAAAGACCTTACTGCAATGCGCCAACAAACCCATGATGGACCGTTTGGCCCGTGAAGGTCGTTGTGGTCGCCTTATCACTGTTCCAGAGGGTTTTCCCCCGGGTTCAGAAGTAGCAAACACAGCCATTCTTGGCTACGATTTGAACCGTGTCTATGAAGGTCGCGGCCCTTTGGAGGCTGCTTCGATAGGTTATGAGATGGCCGACGACGATCTGGCTCTGCGCTGCAACATCATCACTATTGACAAACCACGCTTAGGTGATGGGAACTCGGGCATGGATGGTGTGATTATCACCCATAACGGTGGAAACCTTGAGACCGAGGATGGCGACGTGCTGATTAAATATCTGAACGAACACCTTGCAGCGCCCATCAACGAGCATTACGGTTTCGAGCGTGTCAAATTCATTACCGGCATTCAGTACCGACATCTGCTCATCATTAAAGGCGGCAACAAGCATATCGTTTGTGCTCCGCCCCACGACCATCCTAATCAGGAGTGGTATCCCCTGCTGGTGAAGCCAGAATCGCGGAATACCGTCCATCATGCCGGTTCCATCCGCCTCTCGCCAGAAGAGACAGCCGATCTGTTGAATGAGCTCATCATAAAGTCGCAGAAACTGCTTACCGAACATCCCTTTAATATTGAACGTGCCAAGCGTGGTGAGCGCCAAGCCAATAGTATCTGGCCTTGGAGCGGTGGTTACCGTCCCTCTATGGAGACTCTCATGCAACGCTATCCGCAAGTGAAGTCCGGCTCTGTCATCTCTGCTGTCGACCTAATCCGCGGTATCGGCCACTACGCAGGTTTGAAGATTATCCGCGTGAAAGGTGCCACAGGCTTGGCCGACACCAACTACGAAGGTAAGGCTGAGGCTGCCATCAGAGCCCTCCAGCGGGACGATTTCGTGTTTGTTCATGTAGAGGCTAGCGACGAGGCAGGTCATGATGGCGATCTGGAATTGAAACTCAAGACGATCGAATATCTTGATCAGCGTCTGATCGCCCCTATCTATAATGAGGTAAGCAAGTGGAAAGAGCCCGTTTGTATCGCCGTGCTACCCGATCATCTCACACCCGTTGAGATGCGTATTCACGTGGGACAGGCCGTACCCTTCCTCATCTGGCATCGTGGCATCAAACCCGATGATGTGCAGCAGTACGACGAGGTTTCGTGTGTCAACGGTTCCTACGGTCTTCTCCGTCACGCCCAGTTCATGCAGACCCTTATGGCCATCAAATAATATCATCAAAGTTAAATGTCTATGAATTATTATAGCACTAATGGAAAAGCCCCCATCGCTGACCTCAAAAAGGCAGTAGTGAAAGGTTTGGCAGAAGATCGCGGTCTTTACATGCCAGAAGAAATCAAGATACTGCCGAAGGTGTTCTTCGACAACATTCAGGACATGTCTTTCCAACAGATTGCCTACAATGTGGCTAGCGCATTCTTTGGTGAAGACGTCGACCTTGATGCCCTTCAGGATATCGTATACGACACTCTCTCCTTCGATTGTCCTGTGGTCAAGGTCGAGGATAATATCTATAGTCTGGAACTCTTTCACGGTCCTACCCTCGCCTTCAAGGATGTCGGTGCTCGTTTCATGGCGCGACTGCTGAGATATTTCACTCAAAATACTCAGAGTCATCAGAACAATCTAATCAATGTCCTCGTGGCGACCTCTGGGGATACAGGCTCTGCCGTTGCCAACGGTTTCCTCGGTGTTGATGGCATTCATGTCTATGTACTCTATCCCAAAGGCAAGGTGTCGCCCATTCAGGAATGCCAGTTCACAACACTTGGCAAGAACATCACCGCTATCGAGGTGGATGGTGTCTTCGACGATTGTCAGGCATTGGTGAAATCAGCCTTCATGGATGAGGAGTTGAACAAGCACATGAAACTGACCTCTGCAAATTCCATCAATGTGGCCCGTTTTCTGCCACAGGCATTCTATTACTTCAATGCCTACGCCCGCATGAAGGCTCTCGGCAAAGCTGAGAATCTTGTAATGTGTGTACCATCGGGTAATTTCGGCAATATCTGTTCTGCTCTCTTCGGTCATGCGATGGGTCTGCCCATAAAGCGTTTCATCGCTGCAAATAATGCAAATGACATCGTTTACAAATACCTGCAGACAGGCCAATATGAACCAAAGGCCAGTGTACAGACACTCGCTAATGCGATGGATGTCGGCGATCCATCCAACTTCGCCCGTATCATCAATCTTTACAGCCAGAATAACAAACTGACCGATGTGGCTACGCATCATCATATCACTAACCTGATCAGCGGAGCAACCTATAGCGACGACCAGATTCGTGAGACCATGCGTCAGTGTTATGCTAAAACGGGTTATATTCTGGATCCTCATGGTGCTTGCGGTTATCAGGCCTTAGCTGATGGTTTAAAGGTTGGCGAGATCGGTGTATTCTGTGAGACAGCCCATCCGGCAAAGTTCAAGGAGAAAGTGGATGACATCTTAGGTATCGATGTAGATATTCCTGATCGTTTGGCAGCCTTCATGAAGGGTGAGAAGCAGAGTGTTCCTATGACAAAACATTTTGAAGACTTCAAACGCTATCTCATGCAATAATCAAATCCCCGCTGTCTAGCGGGGATTTTTAATATTCGTCGAGCATCTTCTGAAGGCGTTTGAGCCGTTCCTCCTTGGAGTTCTTCCGGAGACTGGCGAGCCACTTTTTGGGAATAAGCTTTTTCAGAATGGCCAGAACATTGATACCGCTATTAGGATTGGCAGCTGCCAATTGGGCATTAATCGCATCCATTTTTAATTTCTTCTTCAAATCGTCAGAGATTTCCTCTTGAGGACCATGACCGAATACAACCACTTCTTTGATATTCAACAGTTTGGAAATCATGAATACCGTATCGCGCACCTCCGCAAGATTGATAATACGACTTTCGTAGTTGACATGTGAAAACGACAACGACCGACAGCTGTCAGATACAAGAACATGACCAAGGGAATCTGTGACGCTAGTGCCTTCACGGCTGACCACATTAGCGCCCGACACAGGAATAAGCGTCTCAACATCAACTACAACAAGGTGTCGCTGTGAGAAACTATCCACCGAAAACACTGCCATGAGAAGCAGCATAAGAATTCGCCATCTGTTCACGCTGCAAATTTAAGGATTTGCCCCATTCGCACCAAATAATTTCAGACATTTTATTTTAATTTTTTGGTATTTTACTTACTTCTTTGTATCTTTGCCAAAAATTATATAAAAAACATGGTCTTCTATTTCAGCGGAACAGGTAATACCCGATGGGCGGCACAGGAAGTGGCCAATGCTATCGGAGAACGGTTATTGTATATTCCCGATGAATTGCGCGGAGGATGCCATACATACACCCTTGAGGCCAACGAACGCATCGGTTTCTGTTTTCCTACCCACGGATGGCAAGTACCAAGGATCGTCCGCGACTTTATCAGAAGTCTGAAACTGAACGTTGACAAGAACTTCTGTTGGGCACTCACCACCTGTGGCGACAATATGGGCGAAGCAATGACCATTCTGAACCGCGATTTAGCAGCCTGTGAGGGTCTGAGACGTAGCAATGGTGAGGCGATGCATACAGAATCGGTATTCTCAATCATTATGCCCGAGAGTTATGTCTGTCTACCGTTTATGAAGACCGATTCGGAGGAAAAAGAAGCTTTGAAACTCGATATGGCGCGCCAACAGATATCCCACATCATCCAGCTGATCAAGGAACGCAGGCGTGGCATCGAAGAGCTTGACAAAGGTACCACCCCCAGACTCTACTCATATGTGATTGGCGAATACTTCAACCGTAAGATGGTGAACGACAAGAAGTTCACCGTCGATACCGATAAATGCATCCGATGTGGAAAATGCCAGAGCAAATGTCCTGTGGATAATATACAAGGTACACCACCAGCGTGGTTGCACAACGGGCGGTGTACTTTTTGTTTAGCCTGCTATCATTATTGTCCCGTGCATGCCATCAATTTCGGACGGATCACGAGAAAGCGCGACCAGTATTATTTCAATAAACGCGGGGACCGAAGATAGCGGTGCCGATGCGGACCATCGTAGAACGCGTCTGACAAGCTATCAGATAGTCGTCGCTCATGCCCCAGGAACGTTCACAGAAAGCATCGTCATCTGCAAAATAGCGTGCTTTCACCTCGTCGAAGAAATCAGCGGCAATCTGCATCTCACGACGGATTTGTTCCCGGTCGTCGACAAACGATGCCATCATCATTAATCCACATATCTGAACATGCTTCATCTCACGCCACTCACCACCTTCGAGCAGTTCACGACAAGCGTCAAGAGTCAATCCATATTTGGTAGATTCCTCAGCTATATGAAGTTCAAGTAAAACTTTAATCAAACGTCCACATTTCTCTGATTGCTTATTTATTTCCCGTAGGAGTTTTAGTGAGTCAACAGCCTCAATCATCGTTACATAAGGAGCAATGTATTTTACCTTATTAGTCTGTAAATGACCGATGAAATGCCACTCGATATCCTTGGGCAACTGCTCATGCTTCTGGCGCAATTCCTGCTCATGACTCTCGCCGAAGATACGCTGTCCTTCAGCATAAGCGGCCTCGATATATTCGTTGGGATGATACTTACTAATTGCCACAAGGCGGACACCCTGTGGCAATTGGCCCAACACCTCATGAAGATGCCCTTTTACATCATACATGACATTACTTGTGCTCATACACATCCATGAGAAGTGTCTCTGAGACAGTTGCGATGACATAGTCGATCATCGTGCCGCCCATCACCTCTTCGATATTCTTTACTGCCCCATTGAAAGAGCCTGCCTGTATCAGATAATTCACGGCTGTGGTCTTCTCCTTGGCCGTTTTCTCGTCAATAGTCACGAACTTAAGTTTTGCCTTATACCACTTGTCAGCACTATCGCTGTCGGCAAAGAAAATTTCCTTGTACGAAGCTTTCTTGATATCGACTACATCAAACTGTCCGCTTATAAAATGCGACATCTCCTCGATGATGCGTTCTTCAGCCTCGGAAAAACTCAACGCATCAACAACATAGTTTTCTGACACACGCTTCTGCAAGCCGTCTTCCATCACTTTTTCATAACGGATCTTGCACTCAAACCATTCTGCTGTTCTTGATCTCATATTATATTAATTATTATCTTCCTTACTTCCTTTCTGATAACCATAGTTGGGCTTGTCTCCCATCTCAACCTTCTTGCGCTCCGTAATCTGTTCGATAATCTCAGAGGCAATACGTTGGCTCTTCTCCGATGGCAACGACGAATGCTCGCCTAATTCTATCTGCTTTTCAACCAGTTCCTGCATAGCTTTATTGCTAGCTTGCTCAAACGACTTCTGACCACCGGCCATATTCTTACTATTGTAAACGCCCGAGAGAATACGATCGGCCTCCTTCGAGAACTGCTTACGGAAGATTGCCTCACCCTTAGCCTCAAACTCACGAATTTTTTTCTCGTCAATCTTATCAGAGTCCTTCATCTGGTATTCTTTGATAGCCTTGGCAATGGTGGCAGAATCAGCTGCAGCTCCAAGTTCTGTAGAGGGATCGAAACCCTCATCAAGCAGTTCCTCGCTAATGGGCTCTTCGACAGGTTTGATAAACTCTACCATCTCTGTATCGGGCGTGAGGGCGAAGAAAAGCCCCGCCAAAATCAGGGCGATGGCAATAGCACTAATACTCATGACACCCGACTTAAAAGTTGCCTTACGCCGAGAGAGGGCCTTCGAGAATTCGGCCACTGAAGCATAGCGTGCCTCAGGATTATCTGAGGTTGCCTTGCGGATAATCGGCTTCAAATAGAAAGGCAGACCTGAAGAGGCATAGAGATAATCGACGAACTTAGCCAAACCGTAGACATCACTGCGGTCGGTAGGTATTTCACCGCGCATCACCTCAGGAGCAATATACGCCTCGACACCCTCGAAGAGCGTGTCATAAACACTCAACCGTTGGAACGACGAACCATGCAGGAGCAAGCGCACGCCATTGTCATTTTTGCGAACCAAAACATTTGATGGCGCAAAGCACACTTGCTGCACACCTTTCTCGTTGAGCAAAATGGTCAGTTGCAACAGGTCTTTGATTGTGTTCTCAAGGAAATCCTTTTGCGCCACCACTGAAGGAACCTCGTTCAACAACTGCTCCATTGTGAGGTAATTACCAGGCTCAACAGCGATAGCATAGATACCATCCGAGCCTCCTTCAGAATTGGGAGTGAAGTGCAACTGATGCTTGTCACTGATTTGTGCTGCCACTTCGCAGTCTTTTTTCAGACACTCCGCGAAGAGGATGTTATCGGAGAGTTCATCAACGAACTCCACGAAGTTGCTGTACTTGCCGTCAATCTGGCGCTTGTGAAAATAGCCGAAGGGCATTTTCACCTTATTGGACTTCCGTACGTCACGGGTTTCTACAAGTTCTTCGAAATTCATATCTACACAGGTTTTGATGTGCAAAAGTACACAATTAAATTGAAATAGAGTACTTTCGGATAAAAAAATCTATGCGTGATGGCTTTTTTTTCACTTTTCACTTTTCACTTCTCACTTTTTTTCGTACCTTTGCACCGTTTTATAAAAATACAAATAAGATGCCAGAGATATCAGTACGCGGTTTGGAGATGCCGGAGTCACCGATCAGAAAACTTGCTCCGCTTGCCGCTGCCGCAAAGAAAAAGGGTACGAAGGTGTATCACCTGAACATTGGACAGCCCGATCTGCCAACACCTAAGGTGGCCCTCGATGCCCTAAAGACCATCGACCGTAACATCCTCGAGTATTCTCCCTCTCAGGGCTACCTGAGCTATCGTGAGAAGCTGGTAGACTATTATGCGAAATATGACATCCGTGTGACAGCTGATGATATCATTATAACATCGGGTGGTTCAGAGGCGGTGCTCTTTGCTTTCCTCTCATGTCTGAATCCTGGCGATGAGATTATCGTGCCTGAACCAGCCTATGCCAACTACATGGCTTTTGCCATCTCTGCTGGCGCAAAGATCCGCACAATTGCAACAACCATCGAGGAGGGTTTTTCACTGCCAAAGGTGGAGAAGTTCGAGGAACTCATCAACGAGCGTACCCGAGCTATTATGATTTGTAATCCTAACAATCCCACAGGCTATCTTTATACCCGTCGCGAGATGAACCAGATACGCGACCTGGTTAAGAAATACGACCTCTATCTTTTCTCTGACGAAGTATATCGTGAATATATCTACACAGGCTCGCCCTATATTTCTGCCTGCCATCTGGAAGGCATCGAACAGAATGTGATTCTCATCGACTCCGTTTCGAAGCGCTATTCCGAGTGCGGCATCCGTATAGGTGCCCTTATCACAAAGAATGCCGAGGTACGCAAGGCCGTGATGAAATTCTGTCAGGCCCGTCTCTCCCCACCATTAATCGGACAAATTGTTGCCGAAGCATCTCTTGAGACGCCAGAGGACTATCTGCGTGATGTCTACGACGAATACGTAGAGCGACGTAAGTGCCTGATCGACGGTCTTAACCGTATCCCCGGCGTCTATTCGCCTATTCCCATGGGAGCCTTCTATACCGTGGCCAAACTGCCCGTTGACGATGCAGAGAAATTCTGTCGCTGGTGTCTGGCAGAGTTCAACTACGAGGGTGAGACAGTGATGATGGCACCTGCAGCAGGGTTCTACACCACCCCCGGTGCCGGCATCAATCAGGTGCGTATCGCATACGTATTGAAAAAGAAAGATCTGGAACGTGCATTGTTTGTGCTGCGTAAGGCATTGGAAGCTTACCCAGGAAGAGTCGACGAAGAGTGAATTTACCCTTTTTTATAGCAAAGAGAATATACAGTGATCAGGGCGACAAACGTAAGGTAAGCCGTCCGGCCATCCGTATTGCCACCATTGGCGTTGCCATCGGATTGGCCGTGATGATTGTCACTGTGAGTGTCGTTCTCGGATTCAAACATACCATCCGTGACAAGGTGGTGGGGTTCGGCAGCCATATACAGATACAGAACATGCTCACCTTCCTCAGCACCGACTCCTACCCCATCATCATTAACGATAGCGTGATGCACAGCTATGAGCAGATAGAGGGTGTGAAGCATGTAGAGCGATACGCTTATTCACAGGGCATTCTGAAGACCGACGATGACTTTCTGGGTGTGATGTTCAAGGGCGTGGGGCCCGAATACGACCTAAACTTTCTCAGCAAACATCTGCTAGAAGGTGAGATACCAGTGTTCAGCGATACAACCAGTACCAACAAGATACTAGTTTCAAAGATGATTGCAGACAAGTTGCGCCTAAAGACCGGTGACCGCATTTTCGCCTACTTCATCGGAGAAAGTGTGCGCACTCGACGCTTCACCATCACAGGTATCTACCAAACCAACATGACGCGATTCGACGAGAGTCTCTGTTTCACAGATATCCACACCACCCAGAAACTCAACGACTGGAATGACGAACAATGCAGCGGAGCTGAGATCACCGTCAAGAACTTCGAACAGTTGCAAAACACAGCTGATGAATTCATCGAGAAGGTGAACCGTCAGACAGATAAAGATATGAACACTTATTCTTCGCAAACCATCTACGAAGCTTATCCACAGGTGTTCCACTGGCTTGAACTGCTCGACATAAATGTTTGGATCATCCTTGTACTGATGGTATGCGTAGCAGGATTCACCATGATCAGCGGTCTGCTAATTATCATCCTCGAGCGTACACAGATGATTGGCGTTCTGAAGGCTGTAGGTGCTCGCAATAAGACAATCCGCCACACCTTCTTATGGTTTGCAGCCTTTATCATCGGGCAGGGCCTGATTATAGGCAATCTGCTCGGTTTGGGCATCATCGCACTGCAGAAATATTCGGGTCTTGTGAAACTTGATCCCCAGACCTACTATGTCAGCGAGGCTCCGATGGAGATTAACATCCCCCTATTCGTACTCCTTAATATTGCAACCCTCATCATCTGCGTCTTTGTACTCATTGCCCCCAGCTATTTCATTTCGCATATCCATCCTGCAAAATCTATGCGATATGAGTGATTTTTGTTCATAAAGTTATATTTTTCGTTTAATATTGCTTAAGTTCCTAAAAAAATTGCACAAAAAATTTGCAAATGTGCAGAAAACGAATTACCTTTGCACAAAATTTTGAAATTTGTGCAATTTTAATGGAATCATTTAATAGCTTCAACTCATATATCCAACGTGCAATCATCGACAATTGGGATCAAGATGCATTAACCGACTATCAGGGAGCTACCCTCCAATATCATGATGTCGCACGAAAGATTGAAAAGCTGCATATACTCTTTGAGAACAGCAACGTTCAGAAGGGCGACAAGATTGCTATCTGCGGTCGAAACTCCGCCCACTGGGCAGTAGCATTCCTTGCCACACTCACCTACGGGGCTGTGGCAGTACCCATCCTTCATGAGTTTAATGGTGAGCAGATTCAGAACATCGTGAACCACTCGGAATCGAAACTGCTCTTTATTGGTGACTTTGCTGTAAAGACCATCAACCCCGATGAGATGCCCGCTTTGGAAGGAATCATCAATATTCCCGATTTCTCGCTGATGATCAGTCGTTCGGAACAGCTTACTTACGCGCGCGAACATTTAAATATGATGTTCGGCAGCAAGTATCCAATGGCCTTCCGACGTGAACACGTCAGCTATCATCAGGACGAGGCAGAGGAACTGGCACTCATCAACTACACCAGTGGTACTACGGGCTACTCCAAGGGTGTGATGCTTCCCTATCGCGCCATCTGGGGCAATATCGAGTTTATTATCAACCGTCTGGGCAAGATTATCAAGCCTGGCGACAATATGCTGAGTATTCTGCCAATGGCTCATATGTACGGTATGGCCGTAGAGTTTCTCTTCGGCTTCTGTCACGGTTGCCATCTGTTCTTCCTGACCCGTCTGCCGAGTCCAGCCATCATCGCACAGGCCTTCATCAACGTGCAGCCCACACTGGTGGTTACCGTGCCTCTGATCATCGAGAAGATTATCCGAAAGAAGGTATTCCCCAAGATACAAAACAACCGTATGCGCCTGCTGCTGACGATGCCTGTGGTAAGCAAGAAAGTAAAGGACCGCATCTGCAAGGAAGTGTACAATGCCTTTGGTGGTCGACTCTACGAGATCATCGTGGGTGGTGCTGCTCTCTCGAAAGAGGTTGAGGAATTCCTGCTGAGCATTGGTTTCCCTGTTACCGTAGGCTACGGCACCACTGAGTGTGCGCCTCTGATTTCCTATTGTGACCATAAAGAATTTGTAGCCGGCAGTTGCGGCAAGCCCGTTGATCGTATGGAGGTCAAAATTCTCTCTAGCGACCCACAACGCATCCCCGGCGAGATTGTCACCCGAGGCACCAATGTGATGCTCGGATACTATAAAAACGAAGAAGCCAGTCGTGAGGCCATTGATGAGGAAGGCTACTACCATACTGGAGACTTGGGCACCCTTTCAGCCTCGAACCATCTGTTTATCCGCGGACGCATCAAGAATATGCTTCTGGGCGCTAACGGACAGAACGTATACCCTGAGGAAATTGAGGATAAGCTCAATTCAATGACGATGGTGGCAGAGAGTGTGGTCATCCAAAAAGGCGACAAACTGGTAGCCCTCGTTCATCCCGACAAGGATGAGATGATGAATTTCAATCAGGAAGAACTGGAGCAGATTATGGAGCAGAACCGCAAGGAGCTCAACGAGCAGTTACCTGTTTACAGTCGTATCTCACAGATTATCCTCCATGAAGAGGAATTTGCCAAGACACCTAAAAAGAGTATAAAACGCTACTTATATCAGAACTAATAATATGGAACAGATACCAAGTTTTAACGCACTCATACAGAAGAGCGTCATCGACAACTGGGACCTCGATGCTCTTACTGATTACAAGGGGCAGACCTTGCAATTTCATGATGTGGCCAGAAAGATTGAAAAGGTTCATATCCTTTTCGAAAACAGTGGTATTCAAAAGGGCGATAAGATAGCCCTCTGTGGCCGTAACTCATCGCAATGGGCCGTTGCTTTCCTGGCTACGCTCACCTATGGTGCCATCGCTGTGCCCATCCTACACGAGTTTAATGCCGAGCAGATCCATAATATCGTGAATCACTCCGAGGCCCGTCTGTTGTTCGTTGGGGACCACGTGGCTACCATCATCGACCCTCAGGCGATGCCCACGCTGGAAGGCATCATCAACAATCCCGACTACTCGTTGATGATCAGCCGCACCGACAAACTGACCTATGCCCGCGAACACCTGAACGAGCTCTATGGCAAGAAGTATCCCAAATACTTCCGCAAGGAACATGTGAATTATTACATAGAGCAGAGTCCCGACGAGCTGGCAGTCATCAACTACACCAGCGGCACTACTGGTTTCTCAAAAGGTGTGATGATACCCTACCGTGCCCTATGGTCAAACTACGACTTCGCCTGCGACGTCCTGGGTAAGACCATCAAGGCTGGCGACAAGGTCATATCGATGCTTCCTATGGCTCATATGTACGGTATGGCCTTCGAGTTCATCTTCGAGTTCCTACATGGCTGTCATGTCTACTACCTCAACCGTGTGCCCTCGCCCGCTATCATCGCACAGGCACTGGCTGAAATCAAGCCCGTGATCGTGATTGCCGTACCGCTCATCATCGAGAAAATTATCCGCAAGAAGGTATTCCCAAAGATACAGAACAACCGTATGCGCCTGCTGCTACAGATGCCCGTTATCTCAAAGAAGGTGCGTGAAATGATCTGCCAAGAGGTGCTGAAGGCCTTTGGTGGCAAGATGTATGAGGTTATCATAGGTGGAGCAGCCCTCAATCAGGAGGTAGAGCGATTCCTCAAGCGTATAGATTTCCCCTATACTGTGGGTTATGGTGCCACAGAGTGCGCGCCCATCATCTGCTACAGCGACTGGAAAACCTTCGCCCAAGGATCATGTGGACGTGCTGCCCTGCACCAGCAGGTGGAGATCGACAGCCCAGATCCACGTCGCATCCCGGGAGAAATCCTTACGAAGGGTCCTAATGTGATGCTTGGCTATTACAAGAACCAGGAGGCTACAGAAGAGACCATCGACCGTAATGGTTGGTACCATACTGGTGATCTGGGAACAATGGACGTTCACGGTAATGTATTTATCAATGGCCGTTCGAAGAATATGCTGCTCGGTCCTAATGGGCAGAATATCTATCCTGAGGAAATTGAGGACAAACTCAATTCGATGACGATGGTCGTGGAGAGCATTGTGGTACAGCGCGACAATAAGCTCGTGGCCTTAGTATACCCAGATTTCGACGAGGCCAAAGGAATGAACTTCTCCGCTGACGACATTAAGAATATCATGGAGCAGAATCGCAATGGCCTGAACGAAATGCTTCCTGCCTACGAGAAAATCTCGGAGATTATCATCCAGAAGGAAGAGTTTGAAAAGACCCCGAAGAAATCAATCAAACGCTATCTGTATCAATAAAATACAACGGATATGAAAAAAAGAATTATTTTCATCCTGACGATGATACTGCTCGGCATCACTAACCTGCCAGCACAAAGTTACCAAGGAAGATGGTTTGCCGACGAAAAGACGATGGAGAAATTGGGACTCGATGGCTTTGATTCAGCGGGGATTAAAGATTTTAACCTCCTTCTGAACATGTCAAAAGGGAGTATCAAAGTTGATCTTTTATTCAATATTAAAGTAGAAGACATGACCTTGTATATAATATGCAGTAATCCTGGAACCTATACTCGAAAAGGAAACAGGATACTCACCTCATTTGATCCTGACAAGATGAAATTCAGAGTGAGCAACTTGAAGTCCAAGGACAAGGAAGTTAAGGAGTATTTAAAGGAGAAGGATTTTAAGAAGATGTTGCTCAAATTATTATCTACCGAAATGAGGGAAGAAGTGGGTGAGGACTTGATATTATTATCGGAGATAACCGAAGACTTCCAGGAATTCACCATCGAGAAAGTCTCGGACGACAGACTTACCATCAATACTGATGGTGACAAACTGAGATTCCACCGCGCCCAATAGGTATCCTGCAACGGAAAGTTTTCTGAATCCTATTTTAATCTCCGTAAATGTAATAATACCAATAAGTGAGACCGTACCAGTCTTCAACCTTACCTCGACGTTCAGTAGCGTCGGGGTATTTTTGTTCGAGTTCTCGGAGGTTGCGGTAGTCCTCCTCCATCACAGGGTTGCGATAAATGATGATGGGATGGCGACGGAGATGATTATAAAGTGTGAGGGCCTCACGATAGTGAAGGGGCAGACTGGAGGTATCAAGAGAATCGCCCTCAGCAGTGCAATCATGCAGACGCTTGACAAAGTCATCGAGTTTTCTGTCGATGAGTAGGCCGCAGAGCTCGTAATCCATAACCATAGAGTCAGAAATCCTAAGACTATCAGAATTACTAGCGAGAGCTTTAAGATAAGTTGTGGGCAGCATTGGACGCGCAGGACGGGCTCCGAAAGCACGATAGAGACTGTCTATCGGATATCGGACGAAATGTGAGGCGTCACTAGTGGGAAGCATTACATTGCTACTGCCTATAATAGGATAATGGAAGAGGCGTTCGCCAAGTTCACCACGACGCGCCATCGCATACATACGAATCATCTGTAGGTCTGCATCGCTTTCGAGTGACTCCCAGCCAGCATCGAGCGCCCCTTCAAAATTATTATTCAACAAACATGTTTCAGCACGCATTCGATAATGAAATACGGCATTGGTATTTCCAACCCATGCTACACCCAACATCATCAGCACCATAACGAGCATATTGATCCACATAGGGCGTGAGAAGAAGATCTTTGTACCTTTGTCAGGCTCAACATTCTGAATATACCGCACCACCAGACAGCCCCCTAGCCAGATGGCGAGTACAAAAGGAACGAGGAGCCACCAGAAGCCCCATCTGTAGGACGACGCAATATCGGTATTGATGGTCGAAATGAGGGCAAGACAGAGCATCGAAGGAAAATAGGTCAATGCATGACCCCTGTTTATCAGACGGAATACAGAATAGACCAACAACTGCAACACCTGAAGAAGCCCGGTAATGAGTATAGCCCCTAACAGAGGACTATATTGAGTTTTGCCATCACTCATCACGTGCTGGAAGGCTGCTAGAATATCAGCTTGAAAGCGATAAAGCCAAAGAAAAGAAAAGACTACAAAAACAATAGCACACGTCCAAAGGATAGTGCTATTGTTTCGTTTATCTGAACGTATGCCCATTTTAGTTCTTTTTGAGAACAACGGCAGAACGGGCAGGAATGTAGAGTTTCAGCCACTCTTTCTTGTCGTTGACATAAAGGGGGTCATAGTTCGTGGTATGCGTCATTGAGTCATCGGCAAAGCCATTGCCGCCAAAGTCCTTCGAGTCGGTATTGAGCACCACATCGTAAGAACCCGTAGGCACGAGGAATCCATAATCGGTATAGCTGCGCGTAGGCGAGAAGTTGAACACAAACACAAGGTCGCCACGCATGAAGCAGAGCACCTGGTCACCATCGTCGTGCCAGATTTCCTGAACGGGTGTGTCCTGGAAATTCTTCACACTCTTGATGACCTTCAGCATCTCACGGTCGAAGTCACCGAGCCAGTGATAGCAGAGGTCCTTGTTGTCGACGAGATTCCACTGGCGACGGGCATACTTGTAGCTCCAGCCATTTCCTTCGCGCGGGAAGTCGATCCATTCGGGATGACCGAACTCATTACCCATGAAGTTAAGGTAACCACCGTTAATAGCCGCAGCCGTTACCAGTCGTATCATCTTATGAAGGGCAATACCTCGCTGGGCTATATCGTTGACATCCTTCTTGGCGAAGTGCCAGTACATATCGGCATCAATCAGGCGGAAAATAATGGTCTTGTCGCCCACCAATGCCTGGTCATGGCTCTCGCAATATGATATGGTTTTTTCATCGGGACGACGGTTCTTGACCTCCCAGAAAATTGAGCATACATTGATATCCTCATCGCGCACCTCCTTAATAGTCTTAATCCAATAGTCGGGGATGTTCATCGCCATACGATAGTCGAAGCCGTAGCCGCCATCTTCAAACTTTGCAGCAAGACCGGGCATACCCGAAACCTCCTCAGCAATGGTAATAGCATTGGGGTTCTCCTCGTGGATCAGGCAGTTAGCCAGCGTCAGATAGCAGATGGCATTGTCGTCCTCATGACCATTGAAATAGTCGCCGTAGCCTCCGAAGGCTTCACCCAGTCCGTGAGAGTAGTAGAGCATCGAGGTAACACCGTCGAAGCGGAAGCCGTCGAAGTGGAACTCGCCCAGCCAATAACGGCAGTTGGACAGCAAGAAGTGCAACACCTCATCCTTACCATAGTCGAAGCAGAGCGAATCCCATGCGGGATGCTCATGACGATCACCGGGATAGAAGAATTGGTTGGGGTCGCCACAAAGGTTGCCCAGACCTTCGACCTCATTCTTGACAGCATGCGAGTGGACGATGTCCATGATTACTGCAATACCCATCTTGTGTGCCGTATCAATCATCTCCTTCAGATCCTCAGGCGTTCCGAAGCGTGAACTGGGAGCGAAGAACGAAGACACATGGTACCCAAAAGATCCGTAATATGGATGCTCCTGAATAGCCATTACCTGAATGGCGTTGTAGCCATCCTTCTTGACACGCGGCAGCACATTCTCCGTAAACTCCTTGTAAGTACCTACCTTCTCGGCATCCTGCCCCATTCCCACGTGGCACTCATAGATGAGCAGCGGTGACTTAGATGGCTTGAAGGTTTTCTTCTTCCATACATAAGGCTTCTCTGGATTCCATACTTGAGCTGAAAAAATCTTTGTCTGATCATCTTGTACCACGCGACGACACCAGGCGGGAATACGCTCACCTTCACCCCCATTCCACTTGACCTTCATCTTATAGAGCTGACCGTGCCTGATGGCTTTCTCGGAGAGTTTCAGTTCCCAGTTGCCTGTACCCTCAATGCGCTTGCAACGGTATTTCTCGTTCTCCTGCCAGTTATTGAAATCGCCAATCAGATAGATGTCTGTGGCATTGGGAGCCCACTCACGGAACACCCAGCCCTTCGGCAGTTTGTGGAGTCCGAAATAGAAGTGGCCTGATGCAAAGTCTGTAAGTTTCTTCTTGCCATTCTGTGTCAGCTGGTTGATCTTCCACAGGGCATGATCATGACGTCCGCGGATGGCGCCCTCGAACGGTTCCAGCCAACCATCGTTACGAACCAGTCCAATGTGCTCGGGTTCCTTCAGTTCAACCACCTTCTTTGGTGTAGTTTTTTTTGCTGCAGGCTTCTTGGTAACAGTTTTCTTTGCAGGTGCAGTTTTCTTCGCTGCAGACTTCTTAGCGGTAGTTTCTTTTTTTGTAGCCATAGGTTTTTATGCTTTTACTTTAAAAATAGCTTTTTTAATCTCAGGAGCATTGGTAATACAGGGAGCATGACCATCCTGAGGGAAGAAGATGACAAACTCTCCAGGCTTCACTGTGATATAGGTCTGCGCTTTTATCTCACCATATTTTGTGATGTCTTTCTCTGCATTGTAGTCATAATTAGGCAAATCTGACAACGGAGTGTAGCCAAAAGTCTCCTCTGCTGAGATAGGAATCTGGATGTCAATCATCTCAATATGCGTTTCTAATACAGCCTCATCCTGACTACGACCTTTGGCCATCTGAAGGTTGAGGAATACCTTATTATCACGGATGGGATACTTGCCAACCTCCAATGTCTGGAGGTCATGGCATCTCAGAAAATCAATTACATCAGCAAACAAGGGGTTTAGTACCACATACATGCTGAGTTTTTCCAGTCGATCAATAATCATAATTTATAGTTATTTTAATTTAAAAGATTCGTATTAATTATCTTGTTGACGATGGCCACGGGTATAGGTACCACTGGCTATAACCTTTCCGTTACGATCCTTTTCAACAAATTTGCCGTCTCGTACATCATCTTTGTAGTAGCCTTCAAAGCGCTTGCCCTCTTTGTCTTCCTCGATGGCGGCACCATTACGTTTGCCATCTTTGAAGGTGCCCTTAAACTTCGAACCGTCGGCATAGCGTGCGACACCCTCACCGTCGATTTTCCCGTTCTTGAACTGTCCTTCGAATACATCACCCTTCTTCGTCGTCAGTTTGCCCTTGCCATTAGGTCTGTCAGACTTCCAAAGACCCACATACTGATCGCCATTCTTCCAAACCATCGTGCCTTGGCCATGCTTATCACCTTCGAGAAATTGACCAGTGTATTTATCGCCATTAGCATATTTCGAAATACCAGTACCCGTACGCTCACCGTCAACATAGTCGCCTTCGTAAACATCGCCGTTTTGAAATTTATAAATGCCTCGGCCGTGCTGCATATTATTCTTCCACTGACCAATATACACATCGCCTGAGGCATACTTAAAGGTACCCTTCCCTTGACAAACATTGTTTACCCACTGACCTTCGTAAGAGGAACCATCACCCCAATCAAAAAAGCCCTGTCCATTTTTCTGATCATCCTTCCAGTCGCCTTTATAGTAGGCACCATTGGAAAAAGTATAGGTACCTTTGCCAGAGCGTTTATCCATATACCAGTTGCCGTCGTATTTGTCGCCATTAAAGTAGTACATGATGCCGTGACCATGCTGATAGTCTCGGAACCACAGGCCCTCGTAGCGGTTATTATTGGAGAAATAATAGACGCCCTTACCATGCTGCTGGTCCTGAAACCACTCGCCCTCGTATTTCTCGCCATCAAAAAAGGTATAGGTGCCAAAGCCCTGACGCTTTCCCTTCTCATACTGCCCCTCATACCAATTACCGTTCTTATAAACTGTTTTCCCTTTGCCATGCGGTTTCCCCAGAAAGAGTTCCCCCTGAAACTCACCACCATCCTTCGTAATACATGAACCCAGTGTAATTTTCTGTGCAAAAAGCACTGTAGGCATCATCAATATCGCGACTGAAAATATATATCGTATCTTATTCATTCTATTATAACTTCAATTTCTTGGCAAAAATACGAATAAAAATCGAGATTGCAATGACTCTTGTACATTATTTAACGATATTCCTCATTTTCTATCAAAAATTATTATTACCTTTGCAGGCGTATGAAATTTACAGCAATCATCCCCGCCCGCTATGCATCGACACGTTTTCCGGGCAAGCCGCTGGCAGTTCTCGGCGGAAAGACTGTCATCCAAAGAGTATATGAACAAGTAAGCAGTGTGCTCAATGAGGTTTATGTAGCCACTGATGACGAACGCATCTTTGCGTGTGTGAACTCGTTTGGCGGCAAGGCCGTGATGACACGAGCCGACCACCAAAGTGGCACAGACCGTATTCAGGAGGCCACAGAGAAGACAAATACTCAGGCCGATGTCATTATCAACGTGCAAGGTGACGAGCCATTTATTCAGCCCTCCCAGATTCTGACACTGATGCAACTCTTCGACGAGCCCTCCACACAAATTGGCACACTTGGGAAACCATTCGATAACATCGAAGCTGTTGAGAATCCTAATTCTCCAAAAATTGTCACCGACAATCGTGGTTTCGCTCTATATTTCAGTCGCAGTATCATTCCCTATATCCGAGGAATGGAGCAACACGATTGGTTTGACAAATACCCCTTCTTGAAACATCTAGGTGTGTATGCCTATCGTCGGGAGATATTGGCTGAGGTGACAAAGCTTCCACAGAGTTCTCTCGAGAAGGCAGAGAGTCTAGAACAATTGCGCTGGTTGCAAAATGGCTATCGCATCCGCGTAGGACTCACGGATGTCGAAACTGTTGGCATCGACACCCCTGAAGACCTGCAGCGGGCCGAAGAATTTTTGAATCAGATTGGTTAGAAGACGAACTTCAGTGATTCGTATAATTGAATCACAAGAATGTAGAAGATAAATAACGGAGCTCCCATCCGGCATCCGTACGAAAGGGCATCGAGTACATCGGAGAGTGTTTGGAAGCGTCCAGACACGAGACCGAATGATACGGAGATGAGAATAATGCCAAAACAAAACATTGGCATGATGCTACGTGAGAAGGGCGAAGGAAAGAGATTGCCCGTTGACGACAGCAAGACCGCATGAGGAATAGCCGTCAACAACAATACCACACCCACATAGAGCACGAGGAATACTATAGTGATTCTCAGAGCCATACGATCGCGATAACTATTGTGTGGCTTACGCATGAGACCGCTCTTCTGCAGACATCCTAATGCAATCAGCATCAACACAAGACAAGCCAGCCAAGGAGATGCCACTATCGAGGTAAAGTTGCCCAAAAACCAGCGAATCCCTTCGCCTGAAAGCAACGAACGCACACCCTCGACTCTCATGGCAGAGAATATCCATGAGATAAAGATGAGCACCACCTCTGCAATTAGCAAGAGTAAAATGAGCATCCCTAAACGTGAGGACTTTTCCGGACTATTCATCATCAGCTACGAGATTGTCGATATCGATGATGTGCAGTTCGATGGCGCGAACCACAAGACGTGTAGCATTGACATTACCAACACTCTCTGGAAAGAGTTTCTTGATCAATTCATTTTGACGTTTCTCTAGACTTTTGACGCCAAAAGGCATGCCCCTCAGACCTGTAATCTGCTCCTTTGTATAGCCTAGGGCCAAATGGCGAAGAAAACGTTCGTCATATTCGTCAATTTCATAGTTAACCACCGCCTCTTGCTTGGCAAGTTGACCGCTAACGGCCTGTTTAAAACGCTCAACAATCTTTTCGAGAATAGGTTCGTTGAAAACCAATGTCTTACCTTCCATCACCGCATTGACATCACGACGCGTCAGCAACTCGCCAGTTTTCAGAATGATGCCGTCAGCACCAGCATCGAGCACATCCACCCATAGTTTCTCATTGAGGATTTCACCCGTAAAAATTAGCACTTTTATATCCGGATGCATTTCTTTCGTCGTACGGCAGATTTCCACGCCAACAGTGGTAGAACCGCTCAATCCCAGATCAAGCAACACGAGATCGGGCTTCTGCTGTTTGAGTAATTTCCAATAATCTGGTTCGGACTCGGCCGTACCAATGACGTCTGCTTCAGGTATATCACTCTTGAGGATACCCAGTGTGCCCTTCAACTCTAAGAGCACATCTTCTACAATAATCACTTTAAATTGATTCATATCTTCTATTCTTTTTGATGATTTGACACTATCGGAGCAGCAGGCAGGATGATGTGCACCAACAACTGTCCGTCGCACACCTCTGCCCAGATGCCACACATACGTCGATTGGTTGCTTCACCATGATCACGCACGATCTGACGACAAAGCAAATAAGGGATATTCTGCACGGAAGCAGGGGTAAACAAAGCCTGTGCCTCCTCTGTACTCAGATGAAGGTTAGGCATCGGCATCGTAATCTCAACATATTTGCTATCATGGACAGACGGCACCACCGACAGTTCCTTGCCCCCACCCTGTTTACGGAGAATGGAGAACAGATAGTTGATAAGATTCTCATCGCCCAAGATACCATTCGACAAACGACGGATATGCAGATTGGTACGCTCGACCTGATCCATCGCCTGCAGGGAGAGCATGCCATAAAGTTCTCGATAATAGCCAACGATCTCAGACAGAGACTCCTCCTCACCTTGATCTACCAACTGGCGGATGCGCGAGGGATAATACATTGTTTCGTGCTTGAGCGTAGAGAGGCAATTGTCGAGCACAGCATTAGACACATGCAGATTGGCGGTTTCGAGCTCCTGACGCCGCAACTCATCAGCCATCATCTCCAAGTTCGAAATCTGCTGACGTTCCATTAAGAAGCGATAGTAAAGCCGGTGACGATAATAAAGCAAATAATAGGCAGGCAAAATGGTGCACAGCACAAGAATGAGCAGAATGACAGCAATACGCTTATTGGTCTGCGACTGCTGCATCATGCGGCAATAATCTGCCAGAGTATTGTCGGCCGACATCTCCTTATATAATAGTGTATATATACGATTATTATAATGATAGAGTTGCCACTCGTGGAGCGCAAGGGCTGCGACGGCACTCTCATTGCGAATATCGAGGATAATATTATAATTGATATGGAGCGAATCCTGATACCACTTGATTTCCGGAATCATCAGCGAAAGGTCACCATGGCGCAGCATCAGATCGTTACCCTGCGGACACAGTTGCTTATAGTAACAGTTCAGATAATAGCGACAAGAATCGGCAAATAACAAGGTTTGCTCATAGGTACCGTTTATATTTGAGAAATAGGCAGAATCGGCATAGATGCTCGCCTTACCCAAATAATCATCATCGGCCGCAAAGGCCTTCGAAGGAAGAAGCGTAGCGTAGACAGACAATAGGCCTATCAGTACACGCACCACGCCTTTTGGCAGGCGGAAAGAGAAACAGGATCCGAGACCTAAAGTGCTTTCAGCAGTAATCTGACAAACTGAGAATATCCGGCTGATCTTGCGATATTTTTCGATGATACCCTTACAATTCAACAGACCGAAGCCGTGATTGCCAATGGGCTTCGGATCAAAGATGTGTGCCAACTGTTCCTCACTGATGCCATCGCCTGTATCTGCAACGGAAACCTCCACGTAATCGGCTGTCTGTTTAGTAAACACAGTGACACTGCCACCCTTTGGTGTGAACTTGCGCGCATTATCGGCCAATGTGTTAAGCATAAAGAGGGTTAAGACGCGATCGGCTTTCACCTGCGCATCCGTCGGTTGCAGGTTCAGGGTGACACCTTTCATGGCGAAAGCCTTACGACTATGTGACATCAGGTCGAAAAGCGGTTGCAAAGGAAAACTCTCAATCTTGAGGTTGAGCTCACCTTGGCGCAGTTGTATCCATTGCGTAAGAATATCATTATAATCATTGATCTGATCTGTGAGTTCACGGATATAGCCAAGACTCTCCTGTTTGCTGCTTTCATCAAGGGTATCAAGTCGGTTAATCTCGTGAATGATACGATCAATAAAGGGTGTTATGCCATTGACAAGTGATATCTTGGCACGCTGTTCCAAATGGCGGCGCTCATTGTCTTCAAGGCGCAGTTTGCTGGCAGAAACATCATCCTGACGCTGCTCAATCTCGTCTTCGAGTTGATTATAGTTACCTTTTTTCCACTTATTTAAACGATTGAAAAGCCATAATAGGAACACTAAGAGAATGATGGCAAACACCACAGCCACTAACATATAGTTAAGTTGGGTGGCACTGCGCTCATACTGTGCTGCACGGGCTTCCAACTGACGATCTTGGCGGGTTTCGCTCATCAAATCGATGTAAGCATTACGGTTCATGTCGCTTAGTTGTTTCTCATCCATCGCTGAATACACCAGACTCAACTGCTCACGGATACTTGCCACCAGGTCGGGTGCCTGATAAATGACAGAGTCAGAAAGAGCCTCCTCAAGATTATAAAGGGCCGATTCATAATCGTCAATCTGACGGTAGCAAGAAGCTAAGGTGCGATAGGCGCCGGCTATCTGATAGATATCACCATAACGTAAGAAAAGATAAAGGGCATCCTCTGCAAGCCACCCTGCCAGCATATCATCGTTGACACCCTCAGGGTTGATAAATTTCAGGGCTGGAAGATTATCGGCCAGCAGTTGCCGACGGTATTCCTCATCCATAAGGAGTTCGGAGAGAGCTTCTAGGGCATTAGCTGCAAAAAAAGGATAATTGTTTTGGCGTGCATGGATGAAGCAACGCAACAGATGGTCGAATTCCTCCTGATTAATCTCTTGCTGAGTACCATTGGTGATGATGCCACCAGAGCCGACATAATACAGGTAGTTCAGCCATTGCGCCGTATCAAGGCGGAGATCATTAACATCAATGTTCTGGAGAGCATCGATCGACTGCCGTTCCAAACCTACATAATAATAATAGGTAGAAGTAACAATCGCCATTTCAGACTCAGCGTAACGCAAACGTTGCAATTCAGTTTCGCTTAATTGGTCGCGCTCTTCATTGATACGTTTCAGGGCTTCTATCGCATTCTCACGGTATTCGTAGAACTCACGATTCTTTGAACGACGCTGGCATAAGCGCATCTGCTGAACATAACAAACGAGTAATTCAATTTGATTGTCAGTTATTTGCGGTATTTCGTTCAACCTTTTCCCAGCCTCATCATATTGCATTTTGACGATGTCTGTAAAGGCCAGATTGTTGAGCGCCTCCGCCCTTCCTTTATCATAGTTTGCGGATAAATCATAGGCTTGTTTCGCATAGTATTCTGTAGTATCTACATCGCGGTAGTGACTGGCATATGATAACGCATTCAGCTTGTCGACGGTCTGTCTGTCAGGACGTGAACAGGCTGAAATGAGAATGATTGATAATATGAATAGCCAGAACTTCATAAGCAAAAAACAATCCCTCCCGCCATATAGGCAGAGAGGGATTTAAACAGATATTATGCGCGGGCCTTAGCCACGTAACCCAGTGCTTCCTTACACTTATCGGTCACATACTGCCAGTCGCCTGCCTTCACTTTGTCTGAGGGGAAGAGCTTCGAACCCATACCTACGCAGAAGACGCCAGCCTTGAACCAACCCTTCAGGTTCTCCTCTTCAGGAGCCACGCCACCGGTCACCATGATCTTCGACCAAGGCATCGGCGCTTTCAGGCCTTTCACCATGTTAGGACCAACCACATCGCCAGGGAATACCTTCGTGAGGTCGCAACCCAACTCCTGGGCTTTACCAATCTCAGAAACGGTCATACATCCCGGGCAGTATGGAATGAGGCGACGATTACATATGGGAGCGATATCAGGATTCAACAGCGGACCTACGACGAAACAAGCACCCAACTGAATGTACATCGCTGCTGTAGGTGCGTCGACGATAGAGCCAATACCCAAAGCCAGTTCGGGGCACTCTTTATCAGCCCACTTCACCAACTCACCGAAGATCTCCTGAGCAAAATCGCCGCGATTCGTAAACTCAAACGCACGGACGCCACCTTCGTAACAGGCCTTCACCACATTCTTGCAGGTCTCAAGATCCTTATGATAGAAGACGGGAACCATACCGGTATCACCGATTTTCTTCAATACCGCAATTTTATCAAATTTTGCCATAATTATCCTTTAATTTCACGTTTGAAAAATTATCAATTGTCAGTTATCAATCAACAATCAACGCTGCACGCGGCCGCTAGCGTTACCACCAGCTAGAGACTCTACCTCGTCAACTGATACTAAATTAAAGTCACCGTTAATGGTATGCTTCAGGGCACTCGCAGCCACAGCAAACTCAAGAGCCTCGCCCTGGGTCGGCTTGGTGAGCAGACCGTGAATCAAGCCTCCAGAGAATGAGTCACCACCACCAACGCGGTCGATGATAGGATTAATCTCGTAGCGCTTTGACTGATAGAACTCCTTACCATCGTAGATCAGAGCCTTCCAGCCATTGTATGTTGCACTATAGCTCTCGCGGAGCGTAGAAACTACATACTTGAAACCAAACTCTGTCTTCATCTGCTTGAAGATGCCTTCATAACCTGCAGCATCCGTCTTACCACCCTCTACGTCAGCATCAGGCTTGAAACCAAGGCAAAGCTCAGCATCCTCCTCATTACCGATACATACATCAACATACTTCATCAGGGGGCGCATAATGGAGATGGCCTTCTCAGAAGTCCACAGTTTCTTACGGAAGTTCAAATCGACAGAAACGGTGACGCCATGGCGCTTAGCAGCCTCACAAGCAAGTTTTGTGAGTTCTGCAGCCTTGTCAGAAATAGCGGGCGTGATGCCAGACCAATGGAACCAAGCAGCACCTTCCATAATCTTATCAAAATCGAAGTCTGAAGGTACAGCCTCAGCGATAGAAGAATGTGCACGGTCGTATATAACCTTAGAGGGACGCATAGAAGCGCCTGTTTCAGCATAGTACAGTCCCACGCGCTCTCCCCCACGGGAAATAAACTCGGTATTGACACCATAACGGCGCAGTGCATTAACGGCAATCTGACCTATCTCGTGCTTTGGAAGCTTCGTCACGAAATAAGCCTCATGCCCATAGTTGGCTACTGAGATAGCCACATTTGCCTCACCACCACCAGGGATGATGCGGAATGATTCACTCTGAATGAAACGGTCGTTTCCCTGTGGGGAAAGGCGAAGCATAATCTCGCCCAATGTTACGATTTTTGCCATTGCTTTTTGCTTTTGTTTTATAGATTAATACTATTTTCACGAATTCGAGGACAAAATTACGACTTTTTTCTGAAACCACCAAATATTCCATGCTGAAAAAGGGAAGAAAAGTTACGGAAACGATTTCGTAACAAAATCATTTGGTGGTATCAATTATTATTTGTACCTTTGCACGGCAAAAGCGTAAACGAAATGGGTAAAGAGAATATCAGAATCAAAGATATCGCCGAACGCGCAGGCGTTTCGGTGGGAACAGTCGACCGTGTAATCCACAATCGACCTAATGTGTCTAAAATAGCCCTAGAGAAAGTGAATAAGGCATTGGCAGAGATGGATTACAAACCAAACATGTATGCCTCAGCCCTCGCTTACAATAAAAAATACACATTTTATTGTGTGCTTCCGAAGCATGAGCAGGAAGCATATTGGGATGAGATTGAGGAAGGCGCCCAGGCTTGTACGGACTTCCGTCGCGATTTTGGTATCACACTGAAATTCATCTATTATGAACGCTTCAACAATGCGTCTTTTACCCGTATGGTTCGAGAGTTCTTTACGGAGAAGTTCGATGGCGTTATTATCGTACCTACGACATTGGAGCAGACAGCACGCTTTACGGAGAAGTTGATAGACAGAGGTATTCCATATGTGTTGCTCGATAGTTATATGCCCGACCTGAAGCCCTTAGCATTCTTTGGACAAGATTCTTTTGCTAGTGGATACTTTGCTGCCCGGATGCTGATGCTTATTGCAGCCAAAGAGAAAGAGATTGCTTTGGTCAAGCAGACACGCGATGGTAAAGTAGGCTCAAAACAGCAGGCAAACCGTGAAACAGGTTTCCGTCATTATATGGTAGACCACTTTCCTGATGTCAAAATCACAGAAGTAGATTTGCCTCTCGATGAGGAGCGTGTGGAATATGACACCATCCTTGAGAAATTCTTCAAGGATCATCCTCATATCCACCATTGCATCACCTTTAATTCGAAAGCACATATTGTGGGTGAGTTCCTGAAGAAGAGTAATCGTCGCAATATTCAGATCATGGGCTACGATATGGTGCCTAAGAATGAGGCATGTATCCGTCAGGGCAGTATATCCTTCCTCATTGCGCAGCATGCCTATCAGCAAGGCTACGCTAGTGTTGACGCCTTGTTTAATGCCATCGTACTGAAGCGTGAGGTGAATCCCGTTAACTACATGCCTATTGAAATCCTTACCAAAGAAAACGTTGATTTCTACCGACGGAAAGCGATATAACATCCAAACTTTCAATAGCATACTAAACAAATTACAAACAAATGGAATTGGCAACTTACTTAAAAATTAATCCAGCAGACAGTGTGGTAGTCTGCTTGCAGCCTAAGAAAAAAGGAGATCTCATAACTATCGATGGAAAGACCATCATTTTAAATCAAGACACTCCTGCAGGTCACAAAGTACTCATCAAGGACGTCAAACAAGGTGAGGACATCATCAAATACGGCTATCCCATCGGTCATGCCCTGCAAGACTTGAAAGCAGGCGACTGGGTGAATGAGAACAACTTGAAGACCAATCTTTCCGGCACCCTCGAATATTCTTACAATCCTGTTGGTGAAGAACTGACCATCAAGAAAGAAAACCGCACCTTCAAGGGCTATAAACGTAAAAATGGAGATGTGGGTGTACGAAATGAGATTTGGATCGTTCCCACGGTTGGCTGCGTCAACGGTATCGCTGAGAAACTGGCAGAGAAACTGCGCAACGAAACCAAATTGGAAGGTATTGATAGTGTCTATGCTTGGCATCACAACTATGGCTGTTCCCAACTCTCGGAAGACCATGAGAATACCCGTAAGGTATTACGCGACATTTGTCTGCATCCCAATGCAGGTGGTGTGTTAGTATTGAGTCTGGGTTGTGAAAACAACCAACCTGATGACTTCATGGCCATGTTGGGCGACTATGACAAGGACCGCATTAAACTGCTGGTGACGCAGAAGGTGGAAGGCGACGAGATAGAGGCAGGCATGAGTATTCTTCGCGACCTCTATAACATTGCCAAAAAAGACCAGCGTGAAAATGTACCTGTTAGCGAGCTTCGCGTAGGTTTGAAGTGCGGTGGTAGCGATGGGTTCAGTGGCATTACAGCCAATCCACTGGTGGGTGAGTTCAGCGACTGGCTGGTAGCCCAGGGCGGAACAAGCGTACTGACGGAAGTGCCAGAGATGTTTGGTGCAGAGACTATTCTGATGAACCGCTGCCGTACAGAGGCTCTTTTCAATCAGACCGTTTCGATGATCAACAATTTCAAGGAGTATTTTCTGTCGCATGGCGAGCCTGTGGGTGAAAATCCCTCACCAGGAAATAAGGCAGGCGGCATCTCCACACTCGAAGACAAGGCCTTAGGCTGTACACAGAAGTGCGGTAAAGCACCGGTCAGCGGCGTGATGGAATATGGTGACCGTTTAACCCATAAAGGCTTGAACCTCTTATCTGCTCCAGGCAATGATTTGGTGGCATCAACAGCCCTCGCCTCTTGTGGTTGTCACATCGTGCTTTTCACCACAGGACGAGGAACACCTTTCGGCACTTTCGTCCCCACAATGAAAGTGGCAACAAATCCCACGCTGGCCAAGAACAAGCCCAATTGGGTGGATTTCTCTGCAGGACAATTAGTAGAAGGTCGCACCATGCAGGAAATAGTACCTGAATTCATCGATAAGGTGCTCGCTGTAGCTAGTGGAGAACCCGCAAGGAATGAAGAGAACGGTTATCGCGAAATCTCAATTTTCAAGAATGGCGTAACACTTTAATTTTATAGTGAATAGTAAGGGCCTCATCGCATTGTCACCCCTTGGGGTGTTCGTGATACTGTATTTAGTCACCAGCATCATTGCTGGTGACTTCTATAAAGTGCCCATTACTGTAGCGTTTATGGCCTCCAGCATCTACGCAGTAGCCATCTTACGAGGCAGACCGTTGAAAGAGCGTATCGAGATCTTCAGTCGCGGTGCCGCTTCCAGTCAGATGATGCTGATGATCTGGATTTTCCTTTTGGCAGGGGCCTTTGCGAATTCTGCAAAGATGATGGGGAGCATCGATGCCACCGTCAACCTGACGCTCAACCTCCTACCCTCCCAGATGCTTCTGGCAGGCTTGTTTCTGGCAGCATGTTTCATCTCTATTTCCATCGGCACCAGTGTTGGCACCATCGTTGCCTTGACACCGATTGCGGTGGGAGTAGCCCAACAGACTGGTACGGATATCTCACTCATGACAGCCGTAGTCGTAGGCGGTTCCTTTTTCGGCGATAACCTCTCGTTCATATCAGATACCACCATCGTGGCCACCTCTACCCAAGGCTGCAAACTGAGTGACAAATTCCGAGTCAACTCTTTCATTGTGATTCCTGCAGCAGTGGTCATACTGGTTGTATATTACATCATGGGAGCCGATATCCATGCAGCCCATGAAACAAATGCAGTGGAATGGGTCAAAGTGATACCCTACCTCATCGTACTGGTGACTGCCATTTTCGGCATGAACGTCATGGCTGTCCTGACCCTTGGCATTCTCTTAACGGGTTGTATTGGCATCATGACAGGCAGTTTCGACATCTTCGGCTGGATGAAAGCCATGGGCGACGGTATGATAGGCATGGGAGAACTCATCATCATCACCATGATGGCAGGCGGTATGCTCGAACTCATCAAACAACAAGGCGGTATCGAGTTCATCATCCAACGAATGGTAAGACATATCCATAACAAGCGTGGTGCAGAATTGTGCATTGGCGCCTTAGTCGGACTCGTCGACGTCTGTACAGCTAACAATACTGTGGCTATCATCACCGTTGGCGGCATTGCCAAACAGATAGGCGACCGCTATGGGGTTGACAACAAGAAAGCAGCCTCTATTCTCGACACCTGCTCGTGTTTCGTACAAGGTCTGATTCCCTATGGTGCACAACTGCTGATAGCCGCCGGTTTGGCAGCCATCAGTCCCGTCAGCATCATACCCTATCTCTTCTATCCCTTCGCCATCGGGATTGCAGCACTCCTCTCCATCCTATTCCGTTATCCAAGACGATACTCATAAGGCATGAATATAATTCAACGTAATTTCTTCCGCCTCATCCGTTGCGGTGAGTTCAAAAAGCAGGAACAGATAGAACCGATGTCTGTCAGTAAATGGAACAAGGTATATCAACTGGCGCTGATGCATCAGGTCATACCGTCAGTCTACGCTGGCATTCAGCAATGCAGAGACCAATTCTTCCTGCACCTGTCGGACAAGCAAATAAAGGAATGGGAAAAGGCATATATCGAAGCCTGTCGTACGAATAAGCAAGAGGAGGAAAACGAGCTGTTACGTGCAGACCATCTGACAAATCCCCTGTTAAACAAGAAACTTCAGGCCATACTTGACGATGAGAAGTCGGATATTGCGACACGACAACTTCTATTGATTGTTATCCACATCGCACGTCATATCCTCAACGAAGGCGTGCCAGTCTATAATCTGGTGGAACTTGGCAAATATCTCTCCTCAGAAGGTCATCACGTAGATTTCCAAACTTTGAATCAATGGTTGAAATCATTAGGATTCAACCCGATGGCACAACTTGAAGGCGCCCTGCTCATCCAGATGTTCGGATTTAGCAAGGACGAGATTCCATTTATGTTGAGTGAACCTGACAAGCGGGTGGAACGCGTAGCACAGGAACTGACGGAATTTACGAACACCCATACCGAGGAGTTTTATTTCTCACAGGATTCCGATAGTGTATTTGTGCACACCAGCAACAGCAGTGCCATATTGGGACATATCCGTCGCTCGGCGCAATATTTCCGCTATCTGCCATCAGAGACACTGACGAACTTCTTCGCTTCGTTCGCCCATTCACTCTCGCATATAGAAGAATAGATTACTCAACAACCGTTGTTGCAGCGGCTGCAGCCTCCTCAGCAGCCTTGATAGAATCCTGCTCTGCCTTTATCTGGGCAGCGCGCACCATCTCCTGTTCCAGACGGTCGTATTCACTCTTGGCCTCATCGTAATAATAACCCTGCTCATGTTCCTCCATATACTTCTTGTACGACTCCATCGAGTTTAACATTCTTGCACTCTCAAAGTCGAGGGAATCAATCATCATACGAGCCTCGCGGACATGCACGTTATCAGGATTACGATCGATGAACAGCTGTAAGGCCTTCTTCGACAGGCTGGTACGGGCATTATCCCAATCGCGGTCAATCTTCATCAGTGCCTGCAGATGCACCTTGATAGAATCACGGTGAGCAACGGGCGCCTCGATATACATGTCGAGGAAGTTCTGGAGCACGGCGGGCTCACTACTCATCAGCGCATTCTCATACGCGCGTATCTCGTTCTCTCTCTGAGTCTTCTGAACATAATAGATACCGAGGAGCACAATAATCAGGGCCAGAACAAAACCGATGATCAGGGCCGACCAAAACACCTTCCGGCCCTTCTTCTTTGGCGGCTGAGGAACGTCGATATTGGGATTATTCGGAACAACCGGTGCATTCGGGTTGCTCAGCGTATTCTGCTGATTGTCAGGCCCTATCGCCTCAGGCTCTTGCGCTGACGCATTGATGGAGCAATGACAGTTGGGGCACTCGTGATCATCCTTGAAAATAAATTCGCCACAATCGGGGCAACGGGTTACCTTGCCTGCGATATCAACGCCACACGATGGGCAGGTTCTTGCGCGGTCGCTTACCTGATGGCCGCATTCTGGACACTTAATTATCATCTTATTTACTATTTATTTCTACATGATTCAATGATGGCGGAAACGGATTTCCCTCAGGCCATGACGCCCGAGGAATCTCGACTTGTCAACATAGCCGTTGATACCGACAATACGGCCTTTACCAGTATATTGCCACATCGCAATATCACGTTCATCGGCCAATACAGGCTCCTCATCCAGATACAAGGCAATCATCAGCTGGTAATCGTCGAGTTTACCGACCAGATGCCAGTTATAGAAATTACGGAACGTATATACCAACGGTTTCTGACGATAGTGATGCTCCACCATCCGTAGGAATGTCAACAGCGAATCGCAGAACTGGTCTACTTCCAGTCCACCGAGCGTCTCAACATCAATCATGGGTATAAGGTCCTGTTCCCCTGGGAGACATTGTGCCGTAAAGTTTTCCAACTGTTTCTGCAATGGTGTCTTCGGTCGGAAGAAATGATAGGAGCCTACTTTCAGGCCATAGCGGTGCGCAAGGTTAATGTTGCGCTCAAACTTCGGGTCGATGCGGTCGCCGCCCTCAGTTGCCTTCAGATAGACATAAGCCATCTTGGCATTATCGCCCACCGTCTCCCAGAAGACATCGCCCTGATAGCGGCTCAGGTCGATACCATGCACATGGTTACAGGTGTCCTCACACTGCAGAAAAGGGTTGTAATCGGGATCGTCAAGACGCGGATCGCGCGCTGCCTGCACCACCGGGCGGACCACCTTAGTCCTGGCCTTGGTCTTGGCCTTCGTCTTTTTCTTCACCACCTTCGTGGTCTTTGCACGCGTACGACGTTGCTTCTTGGGCTTGGCACCCATCGCATCGCCAGTTATCAGCACCGCGATCAATAATATGAATATATAAAACAAGTAGGGTCTCTTCATCATCTTTGGATTTTAAGCCGCAAAATTACACTTTTTTTTCGAAAACAAGAAACCCTATCCCTTTTTTTTATCATCACCTCCTTCAATCGTGCGCAATGTCAAGTCGACAATAGTATTGCACATAAAGAAGGCCGGCATCTTCCGTGATGCCAGCCCACTTTCTTGTTACGGTCGTTCCCGTCGCTCTAATCCTTGTCGAGGCCGTCGTCGCCGTCGTCATCGCCGCCGGTGTCGTCGCTACCGCCTCCGGTATTGTCGGTGCCGCCCTGATTCTGACTGCCGCCCTGCGAGTCACCGCTCTGCGAGTCACCGCCCTGAGTGCCGCCTTGGTTCTGTCCGCCGGTGCCGTTCTCCTCGTCGTCACCACCCTCGCCATCGGCTTCGGCCTTGCCTGACAGCAGACTCTTGATGTTGACGAACTCGGCCTTCTTGATAAACTCGCGGCTGGAGAGGTTGTCCTCCTGAGCCTGATCGGGCAGGAAGCGGATGTGGAGCGCCTTGAGGTGCTGGTTCACATTGAAGTCCTCCTCCTTGTCGGCACCGCCCTTCTGACACTCGCAGGTCAGGTAGAACGTGCCCAGTCCGGCAATCTTCACCTTCTTCGACTCGAGCAGCATCTCGAGCAGACAGGTCTTGACTTTCTTCATCACACCCTCCACCACATCGGCCGTGAATACAGAGCCGTGTTCAGAGATGTGCTTGGCGAGCTTTTCGGTGCTCAGCGTTTCGATACTTTTCAGTCGGGCGTACCATTTCCCGAACATCATGGTATAAGATTATTAAGTGAGACATAATCCAGGTCAGGATTCTCCTGCCTTTCTATGTTACAAAGGTACAAATTTTATTTGAATTATGCAAATTATTCCGCTGTTTTTTAGGATAATAAATGTTAAATATTAAAGTAAAGATTTAAGGGTAAAATACTATGCGGAATCTACTCCAAAAACAGCTCGATTCTGACGGGATCGGTTATTACAAAAGATATTTGAGCACTTCAAGTCATATTCTGTGCCGTAAGTCGATTATTGTTGATAAAAAAGTCTCCGATTTCTTGTTTGATTGCTAATTAATTTCTATCTTTGCAATCGAATTCACATGTTGAACTTAAATTTATTGCTTATGAAAAGCTCGGAAG
>JAEEGH010004543.1_pt1 | contig 35515 bp, 31 predicted proteins | sample 9134181 | NCBI WGS metagenome assembly JAEEGH01 (sample SAMN16246544, study PRJNA631951) | gut metagenome | biome: gut microbiome; feature: rumen; material: DP-attached | host: Bos | place: Iran: Karaj | collected 2018-10
TTTGTTAAGGCAAGCGGATTCAAAGCTACGGATAGTTTTTCATCTTTATCCAAAAGCCATAATACAGATGCATTAAAAATTGCGGTTAAGCTTGTGGATCTAATGAAAGAGTTTCGTTTTAAAGTTTTGGAAGTTAACGGCTTTGATAATGCACAGGTTAGCTGCGGCGGCGTAGATACAAAAGATGTGAATCCTCACACCATGGAATCTTTGATTGTAAAAAATCTTTATTTTGCCGGAGAATTGTTGGATGTAGACGGAATATGCGGCGGATACAACCTTCATTTTGCATGGGCAACGGGAAATATAGCGGGAAATAACATTAAATGATAAGAATTAATCAAATAAAACTAAGTGTAAATCAAAAAGAAAATGAATTAGAAAAAATAATAATAAAAAAATTAAAGTTGAAAAATGCGGATTTTTCGTATGAGATTGTAAAAAAATCCATCGATGCGAGAAAAAAAGACAGTATTAATTACATATACAGTGTTGATGTTGATGTAAAATCGGCAGATTTTAAAGATAAAAATTCAAATAAATCCGATTTGGAAAAAACCATAGTCAAGTTTGTTAACGATAATAATATTATGTTAACAACGCCTATAGAATATAAATTGCCAAAAACCGGAAATGAGGATTTAAAAGATAGACCCATTATTATCGGATCCGGTCCGGCAGGCCTTTTTTGTGGTCTTATGCTTGCAAGAGCGGGCTTTAAACCTTTAATTATCGAACAAGGCGAAGCGGTTGAAAACAGAGAAAAAAGCGTAAATGCCTTTTGGCAGGGAGATAAGTTAAATCCTTTTTCCAATGTTCAATTCGGAGAGGGAGGCGCAGGTACATTTTCCGACGGAAAGCTTAATACTCAAATCAAAGATAAAAGCGGTCGTATTAAAAAAGTATTGGAAATTTTTGCCGAACACGGTGCTCCAAATGAAATCAAATATTTAAACAAACCACATATCGGCACGGATATTTTAAAAGATGTGGTTAAAAACATAAGAAAAGAAATAATTCAAAAAGGCGGAGAAGTCTTATTCAATACAAGATTAATCGATTTGGATATTTGTGATGGTCATGTATGTAATTGTTGTTTTGAAAATCTTGTAACTCAAGAAAAATTCAGCCTTGAAAGCAGTATTTTAATACTTGCCATCGGTCACAGTTCAAGAAACACTTTTAAAATGCTTAAATCCAAGAATTTTACCATGGAAGCCAAAGCATTTGCAGTGGGACTTAGGATGGAGCATCCCCAGGAGTTTATTTCAAAAAGCCAATACGGTGATTCTTACAAACTTCTTCCCACAGCGGATTACAAAGTTACTTACAGTCCTAAATCCGGACGTGCCGTGTATTCTTTTTGCATGTGTCCCGGCGGATTTGTTGTTAATTCATCAAGCGAAGAAGGATATTTATGCGTTAACGGCATGAGTTACAGCAAAAGAGACGGACAAAATGCCAACAGTGCCATTATTACATCGGTTACACCGGATGATTTTGAAAATAACGAAGATCCTTTATGCGGAATGTATTTTCAAATGAATCTTGAAAAAAATGCGTATAATGCCGCAAAGGGAAAAATTCCTCTTCAGCTGTACGCCGATTTTAAAAATAAAGTAAAATCAAATGAATTAAAAAGCGTAACTCCGCAAATAAAAGGTGAGTATGAATTGAATGATTTAAATGAAATACTACCCCCATTTATTTGTGATTCTTTAATAGAGGGCATCGAGAATTTTTCAAAGCAAATCAACGGATTTAATATGGATGATGCGCTTTTGAGCGCAGTGGAAAGCAGAACCTCGTCTCCGGTCAGAATTTTAAGAAACGAAGATTTAACATCGAATATATCAAATGTATATCCTTGCGGAGAAGGAGCCGGATATGCCGGTGGCATTGTATCTGCGGCTGTTGACGGAATTAAGGTTTTTGAAAAAATTTTTGAAAAATATAAGCCGAAATATAATGACTAATTTTTCTTATTGTTGTAAGATATAATAGTTCAAAAATTAATTGATGAAAGAAGAAAAAATGGGAAACGAAGAGAGACTAATAAGAATAAACGAACTTGCGAAAAAGCAAAGAGAATCGGGCTTGACCGATGAGGAAAAGAAAGAGCAGGACAAGCTTAGAAAAGAATATGTTAAAGAGTTTCACAACAATTTAAGAGGTCAGCTTGACAGGGTTAAAATTCAAAACCCCGATGGCAGCGTAATAGATTTAAAAAGCATTCGTAAAAAACATGACAAATAACTTTTCAATTTGAAATAAAGCGAGGATTTTTATATGGATGAAATGTTGATAAAACTTGGAGAAAATGCGGTAAAAGCAGAAAGAGAACTTGCAATTTTAAACGTTACGGTAAAAAACGATGCATTAAAGGCTACTGCGGACGCTCTTGTTAACAGAGCCGACGAAATAATAAAAGCAAACGAAGAAGATGTGGAAAATGCCAAGAAAAATGGTATGTCTTCCGCATTAATCGATCGTCTTTTACTGACTAAAGAAAGAATAGAGGGTATGGCCGAAGGACTTATGCAACTGATTTCTTTGCCGGATCCGATCGGCGAGGTATTGTCTATGAAAAAGACAGCCGGTGGCTTAATGATCGGCAAAAAACGTGTACCACTCGGTGTTATAGGTATTATTTACGAGGCCAGACCTAACGTAACCGCCGATGCATTCGGACTTTGCTTTAAATCCGGAAATGCTTGTATTTTAAAAGGCGGAAGCGATGCCATTAATTCAAACAAAAAAATCGTTGAAGTTATTAAAGATGCCTTAAAATCTTTAAATCTTAACGAAAACAGCATTCAACTTATCGAATCCACAGACAGAGAGATTACAAAACAGTTCATGAAAATGAACAAATATGTTGATGTGCTTATTCCGAGAGGCAGTGCCCGTCTTATTAAAACAACTGTGGAAGAATCCACGGTACCTGTAATAGAAACGGGATCGGGAAATTGCCATGTTTATGTTGATGAATTTGCCGATATCGATATGGCCGTAAATATTATATATAATGCAAAGACTCAAAGAATCGGCGTATGTAACGCTTGCGAATCTTTGGTTATTCATAAAAAGGTTTTGGCTGAAGCTCTTCCTAAAATCGCAGCAAAACTCAAAGAAAAAAACGTTGAGATTCGTTGCGATGAAGAAGCTTTGAAGGTTATGCCGGAACTTAAAGCGGCAACGGAAGAAGATTTTTATACGGAATATTTGGATTACATCATTTCAGTAAAAAGCGTTGATTCAATCGAAGAAGCAATAGAGCATATCAACACTCATAACACAAAACACAGTGAAGCGATTATTACCAAAGATTATTCAAATGCCAATAAATTTTTAAATGAGATTGATGCTGCAGCGGTTTACGTTAATGCATCCACTCGTTTTACGGATGGTTTTGAGTTCGGTTTTGGCGCCGAAATCGGTATCAGTACTCAAAAACTTCATGCAAGAGGACCAATGGGTCTTAACGAATTAACAACTTCAAAATATATAATTTATGGAGAAGGACAAGTAAGAAAATAATGAATTCCGAAAAAGAAAAACAATTTGATTATATGAAAAAAGCCGGTGAAATAGTTAAAGAGCGCGCATCCAAAAAGGGGCGTGCCTTAACTTATTTTATACAGACTTTCGGTTGTCAGATGAATGCAAAGGATTCCGAAAAGTTTGCCGGCATTTTGGAAGAAATAGGATATGTGGCCACAGACGGCGAAGATGCGGATTTTGTTCTTTACAACACCTGTACCGTAAGAGAAAACGCCAATCTTAAGGTTTACGGACGTTTGGGCGTTTTAAAGACAAAGAAGAAAAAGAATCCCGAAATGCTTATAGCCGTTTGCGGATGCATGATGCAGGAAGAAGAAGTAAGAGAAAAAATAAGACAAAGCTATCCTTACGTGGATATTGTTTTTGGTACTCACAACATTTACAAGCTTGCGGAACTTGTTTATGACAGGCTTTCTTCTCAAAAACGAGTTATTGATGTTTATGACGAAGCGACAATGATTGTGGAAGACTTGCCTCAACACCGCAAATATTCTTTTAAAGCAGGCGTTAATATTATGTTTGGCTGTAATAATTTTTGCAGCTATTGCAAGGTTCCTTATGTTAGAGGACGAGAAAGAAGCAGAAAAGCCGAAGATATTTTAAACGAGATTAAAGATTTGGCTGCCGACGGCGTTAAAGAAATAATGCTTTTGGGACAAAACGTTAACTCCTACGGAAAAACATTGGAGGAGCCCATCAGCTTTGCGGCTTTGCTAAAAGAAGCGGAAAAAATAGAGGGCATCGAAAGAATCAGATTTATGACTTCTCATCCAAAGGATTTGTCGGATGAGCTTATAGAGGTTCTTAAAAATTCAAAAAAAGTATGTAATCACTTGCATCTTCCTTTGCAATCCGGCAGTTCGAAAATCTTAAAAGATATGAATCGTCATTATACAAAAGAAGATTATCTTGCTTTGGTTGAAAAAATCAAGACGGCAAATCCGGATATAGCCCTTACAACCGACATTATTGTGGGATTTCCGGGTGAGACGGAAGAAGACTTCGAAGAAACAATAGATGTGGTAAGAAAAGTTAAATTCGACAGTGCATTTACTTTTATTTATTCCAAAAGAACGGGAACACCCGCAGCAAAGATGGAAAATCAAATTCCGGAAGACGTGGTTAAATCTCGTTTTGACAGACTTCTTAGCGAAGTTCAAAACATTTCATCCGAAGTTGTCAAAAGATACGAAGGCAAGACGCTTCCTGTTTTGATTGAACAAGTCAACGAACAGGACTCAAGTCTTGTTTCGGGCCGATTAAGCAATAACACGGTGGTTCATTTTGAGGGAGATAAATCTCTTATCGGACAAATAATTGATGTGAAGTTAAATGAATGTAAAGGATTTTATTATTTGGGTTCTGTTGCCGAATAATGGATTTAGGGAGGTTTTTTTGTGGCACTTTCACCGATGATGCAGCAATACTTGGAAACAAAAGAGCAATACAAAGACTGCATTTTAATGTATAGACTGGGAGACTTCTATGAGATGTTCTTTGATGATGCTTTACTGGCATCAAAAGAACTGGAAATTACTCTCACGGGTAAAGATTGCGGTTTGGAAGAACGTGCGCCTATGTGCGGCGTTCCTTTTCATGCAATTGATACTTATCTTACAAAGCTTGTAAATAAAGGATATAAAGTTGCGATAGGTGAGCAAGTGGAGGATCCGAAACTTGCAAAAGGCCTGGTAAAGCGTGAAGTTGTCCGCGTTGTAACTCCGGGAACCAATACCAACACAAACTCTTTGGATGAATCCAAAAACAATTATTTAATGAGCATTGCCTATGTTGACGGGATGTTTGGTATTTCTACGGTTGACATAACTACAGGGGATTTTTACGTTACGGAAGTTGAAGATGCAAGAGCACTTTTGGATGAAATCAATAAATTCATGCCTACGGAAATAATATGCAATCATGCTTTTAATGTAAGCGGTGTGGATTTGTGCGATTTAAAAGAAAGACTTTCAATATGCGTTTTTTCTTTGGATGATTGGTATTTCGAAGACAAAACATGCGAAAATACCTTAAAAAAACACTTTAAGATTTCGGACCTTGGCGGTCTTGGATTAAAGGATTATAAACTTGCCGTTATTGCGGCGGGCTCTGTTTTGAATTATCTTTTCGAGACTCAAAAAACGGCTCTTTCCAATCTTACAATGATAACTCCTTATTCAACGGGAAAATACATGATTATTGATACGTCTACAAGACGTAATTTGGAGCTTTGCGAGACTTTAAGAGAAAAGCAAAAAAGAGGATCGCTATTATGGATTCTCGATAAAACCAAAACAGCAATGGGGGCAAGGCTACTCAGAACTTTCGTGGAACAGCCTTTAATCAATGCTCAGGAAATCATAAAAAGACAAAAAGCAATAGAAGAAATAAACGATGAAATAGCAGAAAGAGACGAACTCAGAGAGTATTTAAATCCTATTTACGATCTTGAAAGACTTGTGGGAAAGGTTTCTTATAAATCCGCAAACCCAAGGGATTTAATAGCCTTTAAAAATTCTCTGGAGATGATTCCTCATATCAAATATATTTTATCGAGATACAATTCGGACTTACTTCTTGATATATATAACAATATGGATGAATTATCCGATTTGACAAAGCTGATAAACGACGCCATTGTAGATGACCCGCCAATCAACATCAAAGAAGGCGGAATCATCAAAGAGGGCTACAGCGAACAAATCGATAAGCTGAGAAAAGCCAAAACAGACGGTAAAAAATGGCTTGCGGAATTGGAAGAAAAAGAAAGAGAAGCCACGGGAATCAAAGGTAAGGGCTTAAAAATAACCTTCAACAAAAACTTTGGTTATTGCATCGAGATTTCCAACACTTACAGAAGCGAAGTTCCGGAAGACAGATATATAAGACGTCAAACACTTACAAATGCCGAAAGATACGTAACCGAAGAATTAAAAAATCTTGAAGAGGTTATTTTGGGCGCGGAGGACAAGCTTTTTTCTTTGGAATACGACCTTTTTAACGACGTAAGAGAAAAAATAGCAGCTGAGATTATCCGCATTCAAACGACTGCCAAGATGCTTGCGGAAATAGATGTTTTTGCGTCTCTTGCATATGTTGCGGACCACAACAACTATGTAAAGCCGAAAATAAACGATAAAGGAATTATCGATATAAAAGGCGGTCGTCATCCCGTTGTGGAAAAAATGATTGATGATGGAATGTTTGTTGAAAACGATACATATCTTGATAATTCCAACAGCAGAATTTCCATCATTACGGGCCCAAATATGGCTGGAAAATCAACATATATGAGACAAACCGCTCTTATAGTATTGATGGCTCAAATCGGAAGCTTTATTCCGGCAAAATCAGCGAATATCGCTATTTGCGACAGGGTATTTACCAGAGTCGGTGCATCGGATGACCTGGCCAGCGGTCAAAGCACCTTTATGGTTGAAATGTCCGAAGTATCAAACATTTTAAGAAACGCAACAAAAAACAGCCTTTTGATACTTGATGAAATTGGTCGAGGTACATCGACTTTTGACGGATTAAGTATTGCATGGGCAGTTATCGAGCATATTGCAAATACAAAGCTTTTGGGGGCAAAAACTCTTTTTGCGACACATTATCATGAACTTACGGAACTTGAAGAGTCCTTAAAAGGCGTTAATAATTATTGCATCGCCGTCAAAGAAAAGGATGACAATATTATTTTCTTAAGAAAAATAGTAAAAGGCGGAGCGGACAAGAGTTACGGTATTCAGGTTGCAAAGCTTGCCGGTGTTCCAAGCGACGTTATCGAGCGCGCAAAAGAAATAGTGGAAGAACTTTCAAATGCCGATATCACATTAAAAGCCAGAAATATAGCAAGTAATTTGCCGGATGAAATAAGAAACAACGGAAGCGATTACTATGCAAACAAGCTTGAACTGGGACAAATGACATTGTTTGATACATTGAACGATGATGATATTATTAATGATATAAAAGAATTGGATCTCGGACGTTTAACTCCGATTGATGCTTTGAACGTTCTTTATAAATTACAAAATAAAATTAACAATCGTATTTAAGCTTTGTTTACATAATAATATTATGTAAATCATTACTTATTATTATCTTTTTATGGGGAAACAAAATGCCTATTATTAAACTATTGGACAAAGAAACAATAAACAAAATAGCTGCCGGTGAAGTTGTTGACAGACCTTCATCAATTGTTAAAGAGCTTTTGGAAAACTCTATCGATGCGGGAGCAAGCGCGATTTCCATTGAAATAAAAGGCGGCGGCATAGATATGATCAGAATCAGCGACAATGGTAAAGGCATAGATAAAGATGATATTTCCACCGCTTTCAAGCGCCATGCAACCAGTAAAATAAGCGATGCGTCGGATCTTGCCAAAATATCTTCTTTGGGTTTTAGAGGTGAGGCATTATCCAGTATTTCCGCCGTTTCGCAGGTTGAATTAATTACAAAAACCCAGGATTCACCTATGGGATGCAGATTTTTAATTAACGGTGGCGAAGAAGAGGACATAGAAGAAATCGGAGTACCGGATGGCACAACATTTATTGTGCGTAATGTTTTTTACAATACTCCGGCAAGAAAAAAGTTCTTGAAAAGTCAGTCCGCCGAAGCGGGATATATTGCTGAAATTGTTGAAAAGTTGTCTCTTTCTCATCCGGAGATTTCTTTTAAATTCATAAACAACGGACAAACCAAAATATATACATCGGGTTCCGATAAATTAAAAGATGTAATTTATGCCATTTACGGCAAAGAAACCTCTTCCAATCTTTTGGATGTTTCAGAGTACAACGAAGATATTAAAGTTAGCGGTTATGTGGCAAAACCGGTGGTTTCTCGCGGAAACAGAAGTTTTGAAAACTATTTTATCAACGGAAGATATATTAAAAACAATATAGTTTCAAAAGCAATCGAAGATGCTTATAAGCCTTATATAATGCAACATAAATATCCTTTTTGCGTTTTGCACATAGCTGTTTCCAATGAATTTGTGGATGTTAATGTTCATCCTTCAAAAATGGAAATTCGTTTTGAAAATTCGGATGAGGTTTATGAACTGATTTTTGAAGCCGTAAGCAATGCCCTTAAAGGAAAAGAATTTATTGTGGATGCGGCAACCGAAGATTCATCAAAAGAAGAAATCAAAAAAATATTAAAAGAAAAAAGTATTCCCGAGCCCTTTGAAAGCAAAAGACTTAATGAAAGCGGCAAGATTTATTATTTTGACAAAGACCCGGAAAACGAGTCCGTAAGTTTTATTTACAATGATGATGATTATCAAAATCAAAAATCGGAAGAAACGAACTATTCTGAAGCTGAAAATAAGATATCTTTTGAAAGTAAAGAGCCGCTTATTGAAGAAAAATCGGAAGTTAAGGAATATAAACAAGAAAGTCTGTTTAATGATGAGTTTTTAAGCGAAAAAGCCCGTGACAGACATAAGCTTATCGGCCAGGTTTTCGACACTTATTGGATTGTTGAATACAAAGACAAAATGTATATAATGGATCAACATGCAGCTCATGAAAAAGTTTTGTACGAAAGGCTTTTGAAAAAATTAGAAGAGTCGCAAGTTTATTCGCAACAGATATCCCCTTCCATAATTGTATCTTTAACAGCTGCGGAAGAAGACAGTGTAAATAAATACATTGAAGATTTCAAAAAGCTTGGATTTGAGATTGATTCCTTTGGCGGAAACGACTATGCAATCAGTGCAATTCCCGCCGGAATGGATTCTTTGGAAAGCAAAGACTTGTTTTTGGAGATAATTGACGAAATCGTAAATGAAGTTAAATTGAGCAAAACGGAAAGCATTCTTCATAAACTTGCAAGTGCGGCTTGCAAAGCTGCCGTTAAAGGTAACACAAGACTTTCAAATGCGGAAGTGAATGCGCTTATCGATGATTTGTTAAGTCTTGAAAATCCTTATCATTGCCCTCACGGAAGACCAACACTTATATCTTTTTCCAAATACGAACTGGAAAAGAAATTTAAGAGAATTGTGTAATTATGAAAAAACCTTTAGTTATTATTTCAGGACCGACGGCTGTCGGAAAAACGGATATATCCATTAATCTTGCAAAAAAAATCAATGGCGAGATTATAAGTGCCGATTCCATTCAGGTTTACAAAAAAATGGACATTGGTTCAGCTAAAATAAGGCCCGAAGAAATGCAGGGTGTGACTCATTATATGATTGATGAGTTAGAGCCGGATGAAGATTTCAATGTTTATAAATTCAAAGAATTGGCCTTGAAATATCTCGATGTTATTTATTCAAAAGGAAAAATTCCAATCATTGTGGGAGGCACCGGTTTTTACGTTCAGGCGCTTCTTTATGATGTTGATTTTGCCGAAAACGAAGAAGATGACAGTATTCGAAAAGAACTTTATAAAACCGCCGAAGAAAAAGGGGCAAGCTATCTTCATAAAATCTTGGAAGAAATCGACCCGGAGTCGGCCGCTCAAATTCACGAAAATAATATTAAACGCGTTGCCAGAGCCATAGAGTATTACAAGCAAACGGGTTACAAAATTTCAGAACACAACAAAGAACAATGGCAAAAAGAAAGCCCTTATAATTTTGCTTATTTTGTTTTAAACAGAAAGCGTGAAGAATTATACGACAGAATCAATAAAAGAGTTGACATTATGCATAACAAGGGTATAATTGATGAAGTTGCACATCTGAAATCATTGGGATATTCAAGAAATTTAACCTCTATGCAAGGAATCGGTTATAAGGAAATATACGCTTTTCTCGATGGCGAATGCAGCGAGGATGAAGCATTTGATAAAATCAAGCAAAACACCAGACATTTTGCCAAAAGACAGCTTACATGGTTTAGACGCGAAAAATGCGTTGAAATGCTTGAATACGAAGATTTTTCAATGGATTCGAGTCTTCTTCTTGATGAAATGATTAAAAGATTGAAAAACAAAAACATAATATAAAGAACAGGAAGGCATAATATGTATAAAGAATTCGGTATCGATGAAAAAGTTTTAAACTTTTGCAATGAAGTGGAAAAAGACCTTAAAGAACGTTTCGAAGAATTCGACAAAATTGCCGAAATCAATCAACTTAAGGTTTTAAAAGCATTTCAGGATAATAAAGTAAGTGATGTTCATTTTAATCCTTCAACGGGTTACGGCTACAACGATCTTGGTCGCGAAACATTGGAAAAAGTATATGCATCGGTTTTCCATACGGAAGATGCTCTTGTAAGACCGCAAATCGTTTGCGGTACACATGCTCTTGCCCTTGCATTGTCATCAAATTTAAGACCGGGAGATGAACTTATATCGGTCAGCGGCAAACCATACGACACATTGGAACAGGTTATCGGAATTGTGCCCGCAAAAGGATCTTTAGCAGAATACGGCGTAACATATAAGCAAGTTGAACTTAATGAAGACGGCACATTTGATTTGGATGCCATTAAAGCAGCAATCACGCCAAAAACAAAAATGTGCGCAATTCAGCGTTCAAAAGGATATTTGACACGTCCGACACTTTCACCCGAAGAAATCGGTCGCGCTATTAAGTTTATAAAAGAAATTCGCTCTGATATCATCGTCATGGTTGATAACTGCTACGGAGAATTTGTATGTGAAAAAGAACCTTCGGATTTCGGTGCGGACATGGTTGTTGGTTCCCTTATCAAAAACCCGGGCGGTGGCCTTGCACCAATCGGCGGATATATTTGCGGTACAAAAGATTGTGTGGAAAATGCGGCATTCCGTCTTACAACACCGGGGCTCGGAAAAGAAGTAGGTGCATCCTTGGGTGTAACGCAAAGCTTGTTCCAAGGCTTTTTCATGGCTCCTACCGTTACTGCAAGCGCGGTTAAAGGTGCTGTTTTTGCAGCTGCAATCTATGAAAAACTTGGCTTTAAAGTTGTGCCGGATTCAAAAGAGCCGAGATATGACATTATTCAATCGGTTGAATTCGGTGAAAAACAGCATATTATTGAATTTTGCAAAGGAATTCAGGCAGCATCTCCAATCGATAGTTTTGTTGTACCTGAACCATGGGCAATGCCGGGATATGACAGCGATGTAATCATGGCTGCGGGTGCCTTTATTCAAGGCGCTTCAATCGAGCTTAGCGCAGATGCTCCGATCAAACCTCCTTATGCGGTTTATTTCCAAGGCGGTCTTACATGGTTCCATGCAAAAATCGGAATTATGAAATCCTTGCAATCAATGTATGAAGCCGGTCTTGTGAAACTTGATTAATTAAATATAACAAGCTGTAGATATATCATATTTACTATATAAATTCTATGTACTTTACATAAAAATTATGGTAAAATAATTTTTGCTTAACTTTGTATACTTTTGGGCTTGGAGAGCGCAGTCCCGGGAGGTAACATGAAAGATAAGCAGACAATTAAAGAACAATTTAAAGAACTTCAACCATATGAAAAATTTTTAAAATACGGTGTGAAACATTTAAGCGATGCCGAACTTCTTGCAATTATAATCAAAAGCGGCTCCGATGATGAAACAAGCGTGGAACTGGCCGCAAGAATTTTAAACGGCAACGATGGCAAAACCGCAATATTAAACATTGTTCGATATAAGTACGATGATTTAATAAAATTTAAAGGTATAGGCAAAGTTAAAGCCATACAAATAAAAGCGATTGCGGAATTATCCGAAAGGATAACAAAGAGCAAAGCATGGACGGGCCTTTGTTTTAACAAGCCCGAAACCATTGCCATGTATTACATGCCGACTCTTCGTTTCGAAGATCGGGAACATGTTATTATCATGCTTTTGAATAATGCCGGTTTTCTTATAAGAGATTTTGAACTGTCTCTTGGAACCGCCAATTCATCATGTCTTTCACCCAGAGAAATTTTCATAGAAGCTTTAAAAGATAAAGCCAATCAAATAATAATGGTCCATAATCATCCCAGCGGAAACCCATTTCCCAGCAAAGCTGATTTGGATACTACCGAATTGGTTAAAAATTCAGGAAATTTGATTGGTATCCCTTTGGCCGATCATATAATAATCGGTGATAATAAATTTGTTAGTTTAAAAACAATAGGAAAATTATAAAGCCGGGAGGAACTATAATGGCTGGATTAAAATACGGAATGGATTTGGGTACAAGCAGCATCAAACTTGTTTGTACGGATAATGGCAGTATTGTTAACGAAAAAAACGTTATTGCTCTCAAAGACGGAAAAGATTTGTATGAAAGCGGCGATTTCGCATACGAAATGTACGAAAGAACACCGGAAAACATCGAAATTGTTTTCCCTGTCAGAAACGGTGTTATTGCCGATATCAAGAGCATGGAGCAGCTTTTTGACATTATGTACAGAAAGCTTAACGGAGGAAAAATCGTTAACGGTTCAACTTTTTGCATAGCCGTTCCTACGGATATTACCGAAGTTGAAAAAAGAGCCTTTTATAATATTGTTTCCATGTCAAGAATCAAAGCCAAAGAAGTTTCCGTTGTTGAAAAACCAATCGCGGATGCAATCGGTGTAGGTATTGATATTGAAAGTCCGAAAGGTAATCTTGTTGTTAATATCGGTTCGGACACAACGGAAATTTCCGTTATTTCCATGGGCGGCATTGTCCTTACAAAGATTATAAAAACCGCCGGTAAAAAAATCGATGAAGTAATCATCAATACTGTTCGTAAAAAATACAATTTGTTCATCGGAAGCAAAACCGCGGAACAAATCAAAATACAAATTGCCGATGCTTTGGGCGATCAGCCGGAAGCAGAGACACAGAAAATGTTTGCATACGGAAGAAACGTTGTTTCGGGTCTTCCCGTTAAAGTTGAAGTAGATTCAAAAGTAATTAACGAAGGAATCCAAGAATGTCTTCATACAATCATCGATTCCGTTAAAATGCTTCTTGAAAAAACACCGCCTGAATTGTCAGCCGATATCATACATTCGGGTATGTTCCTTACGGGTGGTTCCGCAAACATTAAAAATATTGATAAACTTATCAAGAAAGAAACAGGATTGGATGTTAATATTCCGGACAATCCGGAACTTTCCATCATTTCGGGAATCAATACGATATATTCTGACTCAAAATACGACAAAGTCAGATATTTCCCTAAAGAAAAAGAATATAAATAGCGGGATTTATATATAATGTTTAACAACAAAAACGTCGGAGAGGAAAGTAAAAAAGTAAGACACAGAAAGCAATTGCCTGATAAATATATTTTGATGGCACTTGCTTTATTGTGCGTTATAATGATTGGTCTTTCCGCATCAAACAGTTCTTTTGCCGCACCTTTCAAAAGAGTGGTGGGCAGTATTTTCGTTCCCATTGAAAAAGGAATCAACAATATCGGTCTTTGGTTTGCGGACAAATCCGATTTTTTCGCTCAAATAGATGATTTGAAGGAAGAAAACGAAAAGCTCAAAGAACAGGTTGATGATCTAACTCTTCAAAATACACAGCTTTTAAAAAACGAACTTGAATTTCAAAGACTTCAAGAGCTTTTACAGCTTCAGGAAGCTTATTCCGCATATCCGACAACAGGTGCCAGAATCATTGCCATGGAGCCAAACGGATGGTACACGACTTTCACCATCGACAAAGGTTCAAATGACGGAATGGCCGTGGATATGAATGTTATTGCAAATGGCGGTCTTGTAGGTATTATTACCGAAGTAGGACCGAATTATTCAATTGTAAGTTCCATTATCAACGACAACATGAGTGTTTCGGCGGAGTTCGTGGAAACAAGTGATTTGTGTGTCGTTAACGGAGACTTGCAACTTATAGAAGATGGTTACTTAAGTGTCAGCAACATTTCAAAAGATGTTGAAGTATCCGACGGTGCCATGATTACAACATCACATATAAGCAGTAAATATCTTCCGGGTATATTAATAGGCTATATTCATTCGGTTACGGAAGATGACAATAATCTTACAAAATCGGGTTATGTGGCAACCGTTGTAGATTTTACGAATTTGCAGGATGTGTTGGTAATAACGCAACTTAAAGAGACGGGAGAATAAAAATGCTTTGGAAAAAGATAGTTCTTGCGATTGTCTTGGTAATTGCGGCATTTACTCTTCAGTGCACTGTCTGTAAATGGATTGCCATAGGCAATGCAAGCCCCAATTTGATTATTATGATAGTTTTTCTTCTTTCATTTCTCGGAGGAAGAAGAGTCGGAATGCTTGCGGGCTTCTTTTTGGGACTTTTAATTGACTGCTTTTACGGTCAGGTTTTCGGTGTGAATACCTTTATTTTACTGATGTTCGGCTATATAGACGGCACACTGGGCAAAACTTTTTATGATGATGACTTTAAGCTTCAATTAATTTTTTTGGTATTAAACGATTTAATATATAATTTTGTATTTTATGTAATATGGTTCTTCCTAAAAGGAAGACTGGGAATAGGTTTTTATTTTGCAAAAGTAATGTTACCGGAGCTTATCTATACATTTATTGTTTTTTGCATTATATTAATTCCTTTGTCCAAGCTTATAAAATACATATATGTTGAAAAAGACGCAAAAATTAATTTTGCGGTTTCAAACAATAACGAGATTTAGGACTGAATCCGATTAAATTATTTTAAAGGAGTATACGGGTTTTGTTTAAAAACATAGTTAGTAATTTAAAATACTATTTAAATAAAATAATTAATTCCCGTATAGGAATTGTAGGCGCGGTTTTTGTTATTTTTGCTATTATTTTGATAGCAAGAGTTTTTTATTTGCAAGTTATTCGTGCCGACTATTACATGAATAACTATATCCAAAGAACCGAAAAGACCGTATATACGGAAGGAACTCGCGGAAATATCTATGACAGAAACGGTAATGTCTTGGCCTACAATAAGCTGGCATATTCCGTTATAATGGAAGATCCTTCAAATGATGATGAAACAACAAATGCAATTATAGATAAAACCATTTCGATTATCGAAAAACACGGTGACAGTGTAGTTAACAATTTCCCGATTATAGCGCAATCTGACGGAAGTTTAACTTATGCAACATCATCGGAATCGGAACTTATAAGATTTCTTATTAACGTTTACGGTATCAAAAAAGCAGAGGTTTTGGAAAAAGGCTATGATAAACAGTCCGCCGATGAAACCTTTAAATTTATTTGTTCCGACAAGAAATTCGGCATCAGCGACGATTATTCTTTGGAAAGCAAGCTTAAGATCGCCTGCGTAAGATACGAATTATCGCTTAATTATTATCAAAAGTATCTTTCTACAACAATAGCTTCAAATGTTTCCGATGAAACGGTAGCGGCAATTTTGGAAAGCAAAAATACTCTTGACGGTGTAGATATAAGCCAAGATACGGTGCGTATCTACAATAACAGTGTATATTTTGCTCCGATACTCGGTTATACCGGCGAAATTTCCGAGGATGAAATAGAAAGTCTCAATGCTAAAACAGACAGCTTCAAATACGAATCCGGCGATACCATAGGTAAATCCGGTATAGAAGAGTATTTTGATACTACTTTACAGGGTACAAAGGGCGAAGAAAAAGTATTTGTAGACAGTGTGGGTAATGTGCTGGATTCGGAAGTGAAATCCACGGCAACTGCCGGAAACAATATTTACCTTACTTTGGATCAAAACTTGCAGATTGCGACCTATCATATGTTGGAGCAAAAAATTGCGGGTATTTTGCTCAGTAAAATCGTAAATTATGATTTTACGCCAACAACTGACAGTAAAGTTATTTACGTTCCGATCAAAGATGTTTACTATCAGATGCTTAACAACAATGTTGTTGATATTTCCATTCTCAACAGAGAAGGTGCATCCGACACGGAATTAAACGTTTACAACAAATATCAAGAAAGACTTGCTTATGTTTTGAGTATTATTCAGGAAGAATTAACTTCCACAACGGAAGCCCCGCTTAACGGACTTTCACCTGAGTATAATGAATATATGTGGTATATATTCGATGCTTTGAAGTCTGACTCTTTGAATATAATCAATACTCAAAGCTTGGATGCGGAAGACGAAACATATCTTGCTTTTTCCAACGATGAAATAAGCATGCAGGACTTTTTGTTGTATGCCATTCAAAACGGATGGGTTAATACATCAAACATTAAGGAAGGCGCGGGATATTCCAATTCCGACGAAATATATGCCGACCTTGTTGATTTTATTATTAATTACTTAAAAGAAAATACAGGATTTGCTAAAAAAATCTATTACTATATGGTTTACGACGGCAGCATCGGCGGCAATGAGATTTGCAGAATGATATACGATCAGGGAGTTTTGCCTTTTGATGAAGCAGCTTATGCAAGTCTTGGAAATTACTATGCAGCATATTCATGGATGGTCGGCAAAATTTCAACACTTGAAATCACACCTGCCATGGTTGCATTGGATCCTTGCTCGGGTTCCGTTGTTGTAACGGATGTAAATACCGGAAATGTTTTGGCTTTGGTTACTTATCCGAGCTATGACAATAACAGACTTTCCGGTACGGTTGATTCCACATATTGGAACAAGCTTACAAATGATTTATCGCTTCCTTTGTATAACCGTGCAACACAAACCAGAACCGCACCGGGTTCCACATTCAAACCGCTTACATCCATTACGGCTCTTGAAGAGGGCATTATTACGGATGGCACTTATATACAAGATTTAAGCGAGTTTAAGACTATAACTCCGTCTCCGAAATGTTGGATTTATCCGGGTTCTCACGGAAGTCTTAATGTTGTGGGAGCTTTGCAGAATTCATGTAACTATTTCTTTTACGAAGTTGGTTACAGACTGGGTTCATCCGGCGGTGGCGGTTATGACTCGAGCTACGGTCTGAGTTTGATTGAAAAATATGCCAATATTGTTGGACTTACCACAAAGTCCGGCGTTGAAATAAGCGAAAACGAACCTCATTTTTCCGATCAAAACGCGGTTACAACCGCTATCGGTCAGGGTTCTAACTCATATACAAACATTCAGCTTGCAAGATATACCACAACCGTTGCAAACGGAGGTACTTGCTATAAGCTTACATTGTTTGATAAAGCAACAGATGTGGAAGGAAATGTTATTTTTGAAAATGAGCCTGTAATTACAAGTGAAGGTGAAATCTCCGCATCTACCATAAGTACGGTTCATCAAGGTATGAGAGCCGTTGTGGCAAGCGGTACCGCCGCAGGAACTTTTTCGGGCGTTGACTTCAGTGTTGCAGGTAAAACCGGTACAGCCGAAGAAAACAAACTCAGAAGCTCCCATGCCGTATTTATAGGCTTTACACCTTATGAAAATCCGGAAATAGCCGTATCTGTAGTTTTACCGTTTGGTGATTCTTCGGGTTATTCAACGGAAATGGCTCGTGATGTAATGAAATATTACTATGGCGAAATTCCGCTTGAAACAATTTTGACCAACGCGGCGGATATTCCGGCTACTTCGGTTGTTCATGATTAAGATAACGCTTTGGAGAAGCGCTTTGAAAGGGGATATAATCATTGAAGGGAAATGTAATAATCAAGGGAAACAAAAACGGTATCAAACTTGTTTTGGATGACAAGATATCTTTTAACGAACTTAAAGATTTGGTTGCAAAAAAGTTCAAATCATCAGCCGGCTTTTTTAAGGATTCTTCCGTGGCGCTTGAATTTGAAGGAAGACAACTGAGCGATGACGAACAAGCAGAGCTGATTGATATCATTTCCGAAAACTCGGATCTTAATATTGTTTGCATTTCCGAAGGCGGAAACGAAAAGGAAAAAGAATACAAAAATCTTGTTAATGAGGGAATTTCAAATATTAATTCTCAAATGGCACAGTTTTACAAGGGAACCGTTAGAAGCGGTCAGGTTCTTGAAAGTCCCAACAGCTTGGTTATTATCGGTGATGTAAATCCGGGAGGCAAAGTTGTTGCCGGTGGCAGCGTAGTTGTTATAGGAACTCTCAAAGGTATTGTATTCGCAGGTGGCAAGGGCAATGAAAAGTCCTTTGTAATAGCACTTGATATGCAACCTATACAAATCAAAATTTGCGATATTATCGCAAGAAGTCCTGATTATGCTTTTAAAGGTAAACAGGCTATTGATGTAAAAATCGCATTTATAGAAGATGACAATATTTATATTGAACCATTAAATAAAGATGTACTTAACGACATTGAAATATAGAGGAGGAAATTTATGAGTGAAGTCATTGTAGTAACAAGCGGAAAAGGCGGTGTTGGTAAAACAACAACATCTGCAAATATCGGTACGGGACTTGCCACACTCGGCAAAAAAGTTGTCCTTATCGATACTGATATAGGACTTAGAAATCTTGATGTGGTTATGGGTCTTGAAAACAGAATAGTTTATAACTTGGTTGACGTTGTGGAAGGTAATTGCCGTGCAAAACAGGCAATGATTAAGGATAAAAAACTTAACAATCTTTTCCTTTTACCATCGGCACAAACAAGAGACAAAACAAGCGTAACACCTGAACAAATGCAGGCTCTTATCAACGAACTCAAAGACGAATTCGATTATATTATTCTCGACTGTCCTGCAGGTATTGAACAAGGCTTTAAAAATGCCATTGCCGGTGCTGACAGAGCACTTGTGGTTACAACTCCGGAAGTTTCGGCAATTCGTGATGCCGACAGAATTATCGGACTTTTAGAGGCAAATAATATTAAAAAACAGCATTTGATTGTTAACCGCTTAAGAATGGATATGGTTAAACGCGGCGATATGATGTCTATTGAAGATGTTGTTGATATTCTTTCAATCGACCTTATCGGTGCTGTTCCGGACGATGAAAACATTGTTATTTCAACCAACCACGGTGAACCTCTCGTTGGAAGCGATTGCCTTTCGGGTAAAGCATTTATGAATATTTGCCATAGAATTATGGGCGAAGAAGTGCCTTTCCTTAATTTGGAAACAAAACAGGGCTTCTTCTCAAAAATTGCGGGCGTATTTAAGAAATAAGCAATAATACAGTTAAAGTTTTTATCGGAGGAATATTATGAGCGTTTTTGATTTGTTTAAAAAGAAAACCTCAGGGGATGTGGCTAAAGACAGACTTAAATTTTTACTTGTATCAGACAGAGCTAAATGCTCCCCGGAGGTTATGGAAATGTTAAAAAGAGATATCATTAGCTGTATCTCTAAATATATGGAAATTGACTATGACGGATTGGATATTCAAATTACAACCGCGGGTCAAAACGGTGAAGCGGGTAATGCACCTGCATTGTTTGCCAATATTCCGATTAAAGAGGTTAAACATAACGTTTAATTTATATTTGTCAACAGAAACGGAGTAGTACATAAAATGCTTAAGACATTTTTTGTGGATTTATTTGAATCTGCCATTTCAAATATTAAGAAATATAACTATTCGGCCTTAAATATAAGACTGATTGTTTTTGTTCTTATATTGACCATTTTAGGCATCAATGTAATCGGCAGTGCATCAAAGTTTAATTATGATGTCAGCCAAACACAAGGCCTTGTTGTGGGACTTTTTGTAATGGTTGTGGTAGGTCTTGTAAACTACAAGTTTATTCTTCGCTTTTATTGGATTTTCTACATCCTTAATTTACTTGTTTTGTTGGCAATTAAATTTACACCTCTCGGAAACGAAGTTGGCGGTGCGAAAAGATGGATTGTTATCGGTGGCTTTCAATTTCAGCCTTCGGAATTGTCAAAAATAATTTTGATATTATTCTTTGCGGCATTTTTGGCAAAATACAAGGATAAACTTAAAGATATAAAGTTTGTTCTTGTTGCTATTGCTTTATTTGCGGCGCCGGCTCTGTTAATTTACAAGCAACCCGATTTATCGACAACAATAGTTATTTTTCTGACTTTTTGTGCTATAATATTTATATGTGGACTAAGCTATAAAATTATCGGAATATTCTTGGCTATCATAGTCCCCTTGGCTATTGTTTTGCTTTGCGTTGTTCTTGCCCTTCCGCGAGAAAACAACATTATAGAACAGTATCAATATGACCGAATTATAGGCTTTTATGACGAAGAAAATTCCGAGGCGGCTCGTATAAGATATCAGCAGGAAAATTCGGTTATGGCCATCGGTTCCGGCGGACTTACCGGAAAGGGACTTAACAACGACGAAACTACCAGTGTTAAAAACGGTAATTATATTTCGGAGCCTCAGACCGACTTTATTTTTACAATCGTCGGTGAAGAACTTGGTTTTATAGGAACCACGGCAGTTATTGTTTTAATTGCGTTAATTGTTTTTGAATGTATGATGACGGGGCTAAGGGCATCCACCCTTGAAGGGAGAATAATATGTATTGGATTTGGATCCTGGATAGCTTTTCAGTCATTTATTAACATAGCCGTTGCGACTATGCTTATACCTAATACCGGTTTGCCGCTTCCTTTCGTAAGCTATGGTCAAACATCCTTGGTTTGCCTTTTTATTGGTGTGGGATTGGTATTAAATGTTAGTTTGCAACGCGAAAAAATTCGTTTTGGCAGGAGGTGAACACTAAATTGAACATCGGATTAATTGCTCATGATTCAAAGAAAAAGCTGATGCAGAATTTTTGTATTGCATACAGGGGGATTTTAGCAAAACACGAATTATATGCAACAGGTACAACCGGTCAATTGATTGAAGATGTTACACATTTAGAAATCCACAAATTCCTTGCCGGTCACTTGGGAGGCGACAGACAACTTGGTGCACAGATAGAGTGCAATCAAATCGATGTTGTGTTTTTCTTAAGAGATCCGGTGGCTCCTAACACTCACGAGCCGGACATAGGAAGACTTTTTATGTTATGCGATATGCATAACATACCATTGGCAACAAATCTTGCAACCGCAGAGCTTTTGATTAAGGCCCTTGATCGTGGAGACCTTGATTGGAGAGATGCGTACAGATAGCTTGCCGATACGAGCAAAGACTCGTAACAGATGTAACAAGGACAACAGGGGTTCGCTAACGCGAATTTCCAACTCAGTTCGAAACACGAGCTAAAGCTCGTGCCAAATGTAACAAGGACAATTAGGGTTCGCTAACGCGAATTTCTCACTGCGTTCGAAACACGAGCTAAAGCTCGTGCCATAGGAGGATGGTATTATGTTAAAATTTGTTGTTGGGGAAAATGGAAAAGGCAAAACAAAAGTTTTGCTTGAACACGCAAACACTCAGGCAAAAACCGATAACGGCTTGATTGTTTATCTTGATAAAAATAAAAAACATATATATGATTTAGATAAGAAAATTCGTCTTTGTGATGTTTCGGATTATTGTGAATTCAACAACAAGACTTTAAAAGGTTTTGTATGCGGCTTGGTTGCCGGCAATCATGATATCAACGCTATTTACATTGACGGATTTTTAACTATGTCGGACTGCGATTTCAAGGCCGACTTAGAACCTATATTTGATGAAATGCAGGATTTTTCAAACAGCTCCAATGTTGATTTTATTTTAAGCGTTTCTTCAAATATCAGCAGAATACCGGAAAAATACAAAGGTGCAATCATCGCTGCATTATAATTGGCAGCTTTTGATAACGAAGGCTTAACAAATGTCAAAAAAACATAGCAATGTAGTAAAATTTCGACGTCCTATAAATATAAATGTAGGCGTCGTAATTTGTACTGCTATATTTTTATATTTAATAATATTTTCATTAATAACTTTATCCAGGGATAAAATTACCATTTACGAAGTCGTAAAGGGACAAAGCGCTAACGAATTCTCATCCGAATACAAAGCTTTGATATTGAGATCCGAAAGCGTTACCACTGCCGAAAAATCCGGCTATATTAATTTTTATTCCGGCGAAGCCAGTTCCGTTCCCATAGGCGGAAAGGTATACGCAATTGACGAAAGCGGTTATGTCAATGACGCTTTAAAAGAAGCGGCCGCAGGGGATGAGGCTCTTATTTCCGACAAATCGGGAACCATTAATGCTACTATTTCCCAATTTAACAATAAGTTTAATGAAATCGACTTTGATGAGGTTTATGACTTTAAATATAATCTGAATTCGCAACTTATCGATAATATCACAAATACAATTATCGAACAAATCAATTCAAACGGCGGATTCAATATTAGTTTTGTAACATCGCCCGTTTCCGGCACCATGACTCACTATACGGATGGTATGGAAGGCCTTAGCGAAGCGGATATTACAAAAGACATTTTTTCGGCGGATTACAAAAAGAAAAATATAGGCTCCAATGATTTGGTTGAAGAAGGGGCGCCTATATTTAAAATAATTACAAGCGAAACTTGGTATTTATATATACCGCTTTCCGATGAAGATGTGGAGGCATACAAAGACAAAACATCCCTTAAGATCAAGATTTTAAACGATGATTTGGTAACCAATGCCGATTTTGAAATTATAAGCATAGGCGACCAACAATTCGGAAAGTTTAAATTCGATAAATATATGATAAGATATTTATCGGAAAGATTTTTGGATGTATGTATTTACAAAGACAGCAGTGAAGGTTTTAAAATTCCCAAATCTTCCGTTACCACAAAGGATTTTTACGTAATTCCTACGGCATATGCAAGCAAGGGTGGAGATTCAAACGAAGTTGGTTTTAACAAGCAGCAATTTAACGAAGACGGGTCCACTTCCGTGGTATTTGTTACACCGACAATATATAAACAGACCGATGATTATTATTATATCGATGATGATGTTCTATCATCCGGAGATGTTGTGGTTATGAATGATTCAACATCTACTTATCAAGTATCCGCCACGGAAAGTTTGCAAGGCGTATATAATGTTAATGCCGGCTACACCAGCTTCAGATTAATTGATATTATTGCAGAAGCCAACGAGTATTACATAGTAGATGAAAATACTTACTACGGTTTGGCAAATTATGATAATATAATTTTGGATGCATCAACCGTAGTGGAAAACGAAGTTGTATTCCAATAAATAAACTAAGAATCAAAGATTGAGAGCAATTATGGACATTAAAAGTAATTTAGCCGAAGTTGAGAATAAAATAGTCAATGCGTGCAAAAAGGCAGGCAGAGACAGAAGCGAAGTAAGACTTATTGCTGTAAGCAAAACCAAACCCGTTGAAGTTTTGCAAGAAGTATACGATGAAAATATCAGATATTTTGGTGAAAACAAGGTTCAAGAGCTTAGCGATAAGATTCCCAAACTTCCTTCCGATATAAAATGGCATTTTATTGGACATCTTCAAAGAAATAAGGTAAAATATATTATTGGTAAAGTTGATTTGATTCACTCGGTTGATTCTTTAAGACTTGCCAAACAAATTGATGATGATTCTAAAAAGAATAATCTAATAAGCAACATTTTGATTCAGGTTAATGTTTCCAACGAATCAACAAAGTTCGGTACAAGCAACGAAGAAGTTTTTGATTTGATTAAAGCTGTTTCCGAGTTGGAAAATATAAGAGTAAAAGGTCTTATGACCATTGCTCCGGCAACAAACAACCCGGAAGAGTGCAGAGTTTATTTCAAAAAAATCAAAGAGCTTTCAACGGAAATAGAAAAATTGAATTTAAAAAATGTTGAAATGAAAGAGCTTTCAATGGGTATGACCGGTGATTACGAGATTGCCATAGAAGAAGGGGCAACGCTTGTAAGAGTCGGAACGGGTATATTTGGTGAAAGAGTTTATAGCTAGTATTATTTAAGGAGACAAGCATATTATGGGAAAATTCGGCGATAAGTTTTTAAACATCTTTGGTCTTGATGATGACGATGACGATTACGATGATTATGACGATGATTACGAAGATGATTATGACGATATAAGCGAGAAAAAATCCAAATCATTCTTTAGCAGAAAATCAAAAGAGGAAAAAGATTTTGATGATTTCGATGACTTTGATGAACCGGCTCCAAAGCCTTCAAAATCAACTTTCGAAAAATCAAAACCGATTTCAAAGCCTGCTTCGAAAGTAGTACCTATGCGTTCATCACGTGCTAACGGTATGGAAGTTTGCGTTATTAAACCTACTTCAATCGAAGATTCCAGAGAAATAACCGATACGCTTCTCAGCGGTCGTGCTGTTATTTTAAACTTGGAAGGCCTTCATTTGGAAGTGGCTCAGAGAATTATCGACTTTTGCTCAGGTTCTTGTTATTCGATTGATGGTAATTTACAAAAGATTTCAAATTATATCTTTATCGTAACACCTGCAACGGTTGATATTTCGGGTGATTTCCAAGAACTCTTGGGTGGTTCCTCAAGCGGTGGATTCGATATTCCGCTTTAAGATTTAATTAATCAAACGATTAAATATAAGTGTCTGATATGAATGGTTAACATAAAAAACTTATGTTAACCATTTAATATATAGCGGCTATAATTTAATAAACATACTTTAATTTACATTTAAAATTTATAACAAAAGAGGGAATTTATGAATTATAAGCTTCATGTCAACAATATTTCCGCATATGACATTTTAATAAATGATTCATATGATTTGCTTTGCGATAAGCTGTTGGAAATTTACGGCGAAAAATTTAAAAACAAAAAGATTTGCATAATTACGGACATAAATGTCAGTGAATGCCAGCTGGAATCATTCTTAAATGTTATATCAGCTATTAATGATAATGTATTCGCTTTTTCATTTGTTCCCGGAGAGCATAGCAAAACAATATATACAATCAACGACATATATTCTTTTTTAATCGAGCATTCATTTGATCGCTCCGATATTTTGATTGCTTTGGGAGGCGGAATTGTAGGCGATATGACCGGTTTTGCAGCATCATCCTATATGAGAGGCATCGATTTTTTGCAGATACCGACAACGCTTTTATCTCAAGTTGACAGCTCTGTTGGCGGAAAAACGGGAATTAATTTTAAAGAATATAAAAATATGGTGGGGGCATTCTATAATCCAAAACTTGTATACATCAATACGGAAAGCCTTAAAACCCTTACAAAACGTGACTTTGTTTCGGGACTCGCGGAAGTGGTTAAATATGCTTTTATTAAAAATAAAGACTTCTTTGATTGGATAAAAACTCATATTGATGACATAATGAATTTGAATTCCGATGCATTGACTCATCTTATTTACGAAAGCTGCGAGGCAAAAAGATTGGTGGTTGAGTCCGATTTCAAAGAATCGGGTGAGCGTATGATATTAAACTTCGGTCATACTATCGGCCATGCCATTGAAAATGACTGCGATTTTAAGCTTTTTCATGGTGAATGTGTTGCTCTTGGTATGTGTTGCGCCCTTTATATTTCCAAAAAATTGGGCAATATTTCGGATGATGAGTATGAAAGTTCAATTAAGCTTATAAGTGATTTGAATTTGCCGATAAAATATGATATTCAAAATAAAGAACAGCTTTTTACAAGTATTCATCATGATAAGAAAAACCATAACGGAAAGCTTAAATTTACAATCTTATCAAGGTTTGGAAAAGCAACAACAACAGACGAAGTTTCAGATGAATTAATTAACGAAGCACTATCGGTTTTGGCATAATATATTTTGATTATTAAACAATAAAATAAGGCATAAGGATAATACAATGTTTAAAAACTTTAAAATAAAGATTATTATTGAAATTATTATTTTCGCATTATTGATTTTCTTTGATCAATTTACCAAATATCTTGCGGTTTTAAAATTAGGTGAAAGCGGAAAATACGACGTGATTCCGGGATTTATTTCCTTTGAGATGCTTTTAAACGGCAATACAGGGGGAGCTTGGGGGATTTTTTCCGGAAAAATGGTTTTCTTTTATGTGATAACCCTAGTATTTGCGGCAGTTATTGTGTTTTTTATTTACAGAGCCAATAAAGCTCAAAAGATTGAATTTGCTTCAAGCGAGGTAAATTATAAGCTTATAAGACATTTTCAAATGTTTGAAATGATTCTTGTATGCTTGCTTGGGGGCGCTTTTGGCAACTTTATCGACAGAATCAGGCTTCACTATGTAATTGACTTTTTAAGTTTTCAATTTATCGATTTTCCGATTTTTAATGTGTCTGATTGCATTATTTGCATTTCTATCGTATTTTTGTTTATTTGCATTATTTTCGTTTTTAAGGACAAGGAGTTTAATCTTTTGTTTAAGTCAAATAAAGGGGCAAAAGACTTGTCTGATTGATATATTAGGGGGTAAGGGGTATGAATAAGAAAAAAACGGAAGCAAGGATTATCAAAAAGCTTTATAAAGGTTCTATGCTTGTTTTGACACTTGCATTTGCAACAGCGACAATAAGCATGTTAATAGATGCTATTATTGTGGGTCAATTTTTGGGAGCAACTGCGGTTGCGGCACTGGGATTATGTTCGCCTTTGTTTTTGATTACATCGGCTTTGGGAGGAGCTTTATCGGAAGGAACACAGCCGGTTTGTAATAAACTTATGGCATCCGGTCGAAAAGTCGAAGCAAACAAGGCATTTTCCCTTTCTGTTTTATTGATTATCATTATAAGCATAGTTATCAGCATTTTGCTTTTGATTTTTTCTTCTCAGGTCTCAACTATTTTGGGAGCGGATGCGGAGTTATTTAATGATACATATGATTATGTAAAAGGTTATGCGTTATGTATTCCCGCTGTAATGGCAGCATTGTTGTTTACGCCTTTTGCACAAGCCGACGGCGACCAAAAATCAACGGTTATTGCAATTCTTGTAATGACGGTACTTAATATTATATTTGATTTGTTAACGGTATTTGTTTTTAAAACGGGTATGTTCGGTATTGCAATGGCAACAACACTAAGCTATTATATCGGTCTTGTTTTTTTGATTTTACATTTCTTTAAAAAGTCCGCTTCTTATCATTTTAATTTTTTAAAAATCGATTTTACATTTTTAAAAGATATTGTGATTACGGGACTTCCAAGTGTTATCGGCAAAATAACTTTGCCTTTCAGAACCATTGCTCTTAATCATTTACTTTTGATTGTTGGCGGCAGTATATATATTACAGCATTTTCCGTGCAAAATACCATTTCAACCTTATCCGTATCCGCTTCAATCGGAATAGGAGCTGCGACCTTAATGCTTGCAAGCATTCTTTACGGCGAAGAAGATAAAAAAGGTCTGACAATCCTTTTAGGTCACGGATTTAAAATGAGCTTTTTTTGTAATGGAATAATCGCTCTTATAATATTTATTTTTTCAAACCCTATTACCGGATTGATTATTAACAGCGCGGATCCGTCTTTTGAAACTACAAGATTTGCGGTTAGAGTATATGCGCTGATACTGTTTTTCGACAGTCCGAACGGCATATTTTCAAATTATTTGCAGGCAATCGGAAAGATCGCAATTGCAACTATACTTAACGTATTAAACTGTTTTTTATGTACGACTGTCTTTGCCTTTTTGTTAACACCGCACTTTGGTGGAGAAGGAGTATGGTATGCATTTTTAGCGGGAGAAATATCGGTTACATTTATAACCATGATACTTGCATGGATTAATAAGAGAAAAATCAGTCTTAAAACCGAAGATTTCCTCTTTGTGGGCAATAATTTCGGAGTTCCGGCCGAAGATGAAATTTCAGGAAGCTTTACAAATAAAGATGATATAGTAAACTTTTCCATGGAATCAGCAAACTTTTGCAGGAATCATTTGGCAGATGAGAAAACCGTTCAAGCCATAAGTCTTGCAATAGAAGAAATGGCGGTAAATATTTTCGATCATGGTTTCAGTGAAAAACAAATATCCGATAAACAAGCAACTATTGACATTCGCCTGGTTAAAAAAGGTGAAAAATACATCATTCGTTTGCGTGATGATGCTATGATATTTAATGCTGCGGATTATGCAGACATGATATCTCAAAAAGATGAAGTTTTTGAAAAAGATTTGGGATTTAAACTCATTACGGGCACAGGCAGTAAATTGGAATATATTTGTACAATGAATACAAACAATCTGATTATTACATATGTGCCTAAACAAGCATAAAAACAGGTAAAGGAGTAAATCTTGAAAAAGATTATTGATGTTTTCGAAGATTACGAAGATTTAAGAATAGATAAATTTCTTGCCGAAAACCTTGAGGATATGTCCAGAAGCTATATCCAGTCATTAATAAAAGATGAAAAGGTTTTGGTTAATTCTTCGAGCTGCAAAGCAAAATATAATGTAAAATGCGGTGATGTAATAGAAATTGATATTCCCGAACTTACAGAGCCTGAAATTGTGGCGGAAAATATCCCTTTGGATATTGTATATGAGGATTCGGAACTTATAGTTGTAAATAAGCCAAAGGGCATGGTTGTGCATCCTGCAGCGGGTCATTTAAGCGGAACCCTTGTAAATGCGCTAATGTATCACTGTAAAGATGATTTAAGCGGTATAAACGGCGTATTAAGACCGGGAATTGTTCATAGAATCGATATGAATACAACGGGGTTATTGCTGGTTTGCAAAAACGATAATTCCCACAGTTTTATTGCCGAGCAGTTAAAAGAACATTCAATTACAAGAAAATATCATGCGATTGTACGAGGATGCTTAAGAAATGACGAATATACCATAAATAAGCCCATCGGACGATTAAAAAGCGACAGAAAGAAAATGGCCGTGGTCACAGACGGAAAACATGCCGTTACGCATGTAAAAGTCCTTTCAAGGACCGATAAATTTTCATATATCGAATGTGAACTGGAAACGGGCCGAACGCATCAAATAAGAGTTCATATGGCAAGTCTCGGATATCCGATATTGGGTGACAATATTTACGGTAATAATAAGGATGATTTAAAGTTTGAAGGACAAACATTACATGCAAAGATTTTGGGCTTTATTCATCCAAAGACAAAGGCCTATATGGAATTTGATTCCGAATTGCCACAGTATTTTAAAGAATTGATTTCAAAATACGGATTAACTTTTCGTTAAAGTTGACTTTTGCGAATAGTTGTATTAAGATATAGTCATACGGTAAATGCTCTGTATGGCTATTTTATATAAATATAGATATAATTGCACAGATTGATTATTAAAATTTAATACTGCTTTATCTAGATATTATAAAAAATTATTTATAAAGAATTCATAGGATAAAAAAATGAAATTACAACAATTATACAGTTACGTTCGACGTGCCGTTGAACAATATGACATGATTAAAGACGGAGATAAAATTGCGGTTGGTGTTTCCGGTGGTAAGGATTCACTCACATTATTATATGCGCTTTCGGGTCTTAGACGTTTTTATCCCAATCATTTTGAACTTGAAGCTTTATCGGTTGATTTGGGCTTTGGCATTCAAAATTTCGATAAAATCAAAGAATTATGTGATGAGCTTTCCGTTCCTCTTACGATTATTCCTACGGAAATAGGCAAAATCGTCTTTGAGGACCGTAAAGAGACCAATCCCTGCTCTCTCTGTGCAAAAATGCGAAAGGGCGCTTTAAACGAAACGGCAAAAGAGCACGGAATAAATGTAATTGCCTATGGTCATCACAAAGACGATATCATCGAAACAATGATAATGTCTCTTATTTTCGAAGGCCGAATTCATACATTTTCACCACGTACATACCTTGATCGTACTGAACTTACGGTAATCAGACCACTTATGTTTATGAACGAAATTGATGTTATAGGCTTTAAAAACAAGTATAATCTGCCTGTTTGCAAGAATCCATGCCCTGCTGATGGAGTAACAAAGAGAGAATACGTTAAAAATCTCCTCTCTTCCATTAATCATGAAAACCCGGGGGCCAAAGACCGCATGTTTACTGCTATTTTAAACGGCAATTTAAGCGGATGGCCTGAAGCTATTGATGTTGCTACTCTTCGTGAAAAACGAAACGAAGAAAAAAGAAAAGCAAAGGAAGCAAAAGAAAATGGCGAGCAAAAACTATCATGAGCAATTAATAAAAGAAAATAATATTAAACTTAGGGAGCTTCTTAAAAGTCTTCCCGGCTTTTGCGCAAAGTTTTTCCACGGTATCGAAGAAAATACATCTTCAAGAACCCGTATTGCCTATGCTTACGACCTTACTATTTTCTTTAATTATTTAAAAAACGAAACGAACTTTTGCGGATCTGAAGAAATTAGCGAGTTGGACATTTCCATTCTTGATAAATTAGCTCCCATTGATTTACAGGGATTTGTTGATTACATCAAATATTACAATAATACGGAAGATGTGGAACGAATAAACCAAGAACGAGGCGTAATGCGCAAAATGTCTTGTATCAAGTCGTTTTATAACTATTTTTATCGCATGGAAATGATAAAAAGCAACCCCGCCTCTATTCTAACCCTTCCAAAGCTTCATGAAAAAGAGATTGTAAGGCTGGATGTGGATGAAGTGGCAAGACTATTGGATACGGTGGAAAACGGCGAACAGCTGACCAAAAAGCAGCAAGCTTACCACGAAAAAACAAAGGTTAGGGATTTGGCCATTATTACTTTGCTTCTTGGCACCGGGATTCGTGTATCCGAATGTGTGGGCCTTAATATTGATGATGTGGACTTTAAAAATTACGGCATCAAAATCCGCAGAAAAGGCGGAAATGAAGTTGTTGTTTACTTTGGCGACGAGGTTGATGAGGCTTTGATGGACTATCTTTGCGAAAGAAAACAAATTATAGCTCAAGAAGGTCATGAAGATGCTCTATTCCTTTCCATGCAAAACAGGCGAATTACGGTTAGAAGTGTGGAAAATCTTGTTAAAAAGTATTCAAGACTTGTAACGCAACTTAAAAATATCACTCCTCATAAGCTTAGAAGTACATATGGCACTACTCTCTACCGCGAAACGGGTGATATTTACTTGGTTGCGGATGTGCTGGGACACAGCGACGTTAATACAACAAAGAAGCACTATGCCGCATTGGAAGATGAACGTCGAAGAATGGCAAGAAACAAGGTTACTCTCAGGGAGGATAAGGAATGATTGGAATATTGGATGTAGGCGGTGGTATGCGAGGTGTCTACCCTGCCGGAATATATGATTATTTATTGGACAAGAATATATTTTTTGATTATTATATAGGCGTTTCCGCAGGATCCGGAAATTTGGTAAGTTATGTGGCAAATCAGCGCGAGCGTAATCTGCGCTACTACCGCGACTACTCTTTCAGAAAAGAATATATGAGCTTTGGCAACTTTATAAAAAGAGGTTCATATATTGATTTACATTATATTTACGCTGATATGTGCAATACAGGCGGCGAAGATGTAATTGATTTCAAAACATTTATGGAGAATGCAAAAGAATTCGTTATTGTGGCCACAAACGGCTTAAACGGTAAGGTTAAGTATTTTAGTCATAGAGACTTAAAACTTGACCATTATGAGCCTTTAATGGCTTCGTGTTGCATACCCGGAGTTTGCAAACCAATAATGATTGATGGAATCCCTTATTTTGACGGAGGCGTTTCAAACCCTATTCCTTATCAAAAAGCTTTTGATGACGGTTGCGACAAGCTTGTTATTTGTCTTACCCGTCCTTTGGACGTAGCACATAAGCCTTTGTCCCATCCAAAACTTATGAAATTTTTGCTTCGCAAATATCCGGAAACTTTTAGAGTTACGGATGAAAAAGATAAACTTTACAACAAGCAAATCGAAGAAATCAAAGAGCTTGAAAAACAAGGAAAGGTTCTTATTATGGCACCGACAAACACATTTGGTGTGGATACATTATCTCATGATAAAGATGCTATGTTGAAGTTTTATAATCATGGATATGAGGATGCAAAGAAGATTATTGATTTCCTCAATAAATAAAATCAAATATAAGCAAAAACCCGTATGGCTTTTCATACGGGTTTTTAGTTATACACTTTATTAAGTGCACAATTCAACTTTTAAGAAGGGGTAAATTAATTTACACTGTTTTAAACAATTTCCATAGCTGCGGTCCAGCCTTCTCTTACGGCATCGCCTATCTGACGAGCTTTTACGCAATCGCCGATAACCCAAACAGGACAATTGCAAGCATCCTTTAATTTATCGGCATTGTGAGCTATGCGTCCCATAGCATTTACGATTGTATCGGCTTTTAATGTGATTTCGCTTCCGTTTTGTTCTGCTCTTACAAAGTCTTTTCCGACTTCAATAACTTTTGCGTTTACTTCATATTTACCGCCTTTTTTATCGATAAAGTCATGTACGGCCGTTCTGTAAAGACCGGTAATATCAGGCATTAAAGCGCCCTTCATTTCAACAATTGTAACCTTTTTGCCGTGATCGATGTAGTCGCATGCTGCTTCGCATCCAACCAAACCACCACCGAGAACGATTACATTGTCTCCAAGATTTTTAAAGTCATCCGAATAAACATCCATTGCCGTTACAGCATTTTCAATACCCTTGATAGGAAGAATCAAATCATCGGAACCTACTGCCAAAATTACGGCTTCCGGAGCCAAATCTTTAATGATTTCCGGAGTTACTTGCGTATTAAGCCTTACATCTATGTTTCGTTTGTTAACTTCTCTGACCAAAAGGTCTTTGAAATTTCTTATATCAATCTTATGATCTGTATGATCGGTAAAGTTAATTATACCGCCGAGTTTATCCGATTTTTCCATAAGAATTACGTTGTGTCCTCTGTCGGAAGCGGTAATGGCAGCCTGCATGCCACCGCATCCACCGCCTACAATGAGAACTTTTCTGCTTGCTTTAGGCGTTGGCATAAGTTCAGGTAAAACTTTATGATGTGATGCCGGCCAAACAGTATCCGGATTGATTGTACAAGAATCCAGAGGCGGATATTTAATTGTCCAAATCTCTGTTTCATGCTCTCCCGCAGGACCCGGATAACATCTGCCGCATCGTAAACATCTTCTGATTTCATCGGCTCTTCCTTCAGCCGCTTTGTTAGGAAATGCAGGATCCGCAAAGAACTGTCTTCCCATGGAAATCATATCAACTTTTCCCGAAGCAATGGCTTCTTCGGCCATTTCAGGTGAGTTGATACCACCAACAACACAAACGGGAACATTAACGTTTTTCTTAATAGCGGCCGCATTGTCAATGTTTTCGCCGTGTCTTGCATAAGCAGTTGTAAATTCCAAACTTCTTGAAGATGAAAGATAATGACCGCATGAAACGTGAATCATATCAATATACGGCTCGCATAACTTACAGTATTTAATTGCATCATCAAGGTTTAAACCGCCTTTTAAGTGCTCATCACCGCTGACACGAATCTCAATAAGAAAATCCGGTCCCATAGCTGCACGAATTTCGCTTAAAAGCTCTGTTGTAAAACGGGCTCTGTTTTCAAACGATCCTCCGTATTCGTCTGTTCGGTGGTTAAACATAGGTGATAAAAACTGGGCCGGAAGCCAACCGTGACCACAATGTATAACAATGCCTTCCCAACCTGCATCTCTAAACCATTTACAGGCTTCTATATGTTCTTTGATATGCTCTTTTATTTCTTCTTTTGTAAAGGCATCCTGATGGGTTCCGTCTTCCAAATCCTTTGAATCCGGGCCCTTAGGGTTGATGCCGTCACCGATTGCTGTTTTAATCTCACCGGTTGATAACAGCTCACCCAGTGGTAAAGAACCGTAGCTTTTTATCATTTCAGCTGTTTTTTTGATGATTTTAAAGTATTCATCGTCTCTGCTTGAATAGTCAATATCCGGCTCAAACGGAAAACGTTTGCAATATGTGTGGTTAGGGCTAAGTTCACCAAGTACGATACTGCCGGCTCCGCCTGCAGCTTTAGCTTCCAACATTCTGAATGCACGCTCCGGACCCGGGCCGTAATAATTAAATGCAGGTGCTTCAACCAAGTGCAAAAAAGCAAAAAGCGCCGGTGCTGCTTCGATTCTGTTTTTGATTGTTTTCGTTCCAACCTTTATAGGGCTGAAAAGGTTTGGAAAATAAGGATTTCTCTCGCTCATAATACCTCCGAAAATATATACATGAAATTTTTCAGTATCCGCAAAAGTATAAATATAAAGCTTTCTTACGCAGATAGAATTAACTCTTATACATTAATTATAATGTTCACGCAAAATCACACAATCATTAATGCAATTTTAACTGTTGCATATGCAACACATTTTAAGAAAATGTTGCAAGTTTGTTTTGCTTATTTTAATATATAATAAGAGATTTCGAAGTTTTACAGAATTAATAATAATACGAGAATAATCATTTTATCACTTGTTATAAATTAAAAACCGGGGATAATAAACAAATAAGGAGAAATCAATGGATTTACGGACAATCAAAACAGAAGAACTGATTGAAAATACTTTTTATGAGTTACTTAAAGCCGAGGATTTTGCTGCCATCTCAATTAAGCAGATAACAGAAAAAGCTCGCATAAACCGCTCTACTTTTTACAGACATTTCGAGGACAAATTTGCTCTTCGAGATTTTATTATCGACAATATCGTAAAAGATTTTGAAGAAAACATGGATGTTGAATTTATGCTCTTTTCGGATCTTGAAAGTAAAGATTATTTAAAACACTTCAAAGAATCCTTGGAACATTTAAAAGAAAACAAAGAAAAATACGAAATTCTTTGGTCAAGCTTACTTCTGGGCCGTAATGTATTTGAAGAAATGATTTCGGCCGGTGTTGAAAAAATGCAAAAAAGCATCATATCAAACAAAAAAATCAAAAAACAAAGAAAAGAACGCGCACAATGGTATGCCTATCTTCTTGTAAATAACCTGCTTGTAAGCGTTCGCTGGTGGTTTAATAACGATCAAAAAATAACTTCTGAAGAATTAACCAAGTTAATTGTTGAACATATGGAAAAAGGAACCATTCCAACGCTTATGAATTAGTTAGCTTTATATCGAGACATTCTTGCGATGGATGCCAAGGTCGGTAAATTCATGGGACAAACATCCATGCAAGACAATGATTTTGAGCATGATGCGGCAAAGTGTTTATCAAACTCCGCTTTTAACTCCTTTTCATCGGATTTGCTTGTGGTATGAATCAAATAACAATCATTTGCAACACTTGCACCATAGAATTTATTA